>ERZ824488.150-NODE-150-length-94641-cov-23.316136_pt1 | contig 94641 bp, 87 predicted proteins | sample MGYA00519936_ERZ824488 | MGnify/ENA primary metagenome ERZ824488 (study PRJEB31778, sample SAMEA3449153) | human gut metagenome | biome: human gut; feature: human-associated habitat; material: faeces | place: United Kingdom | collected 2010/2012 ...
CAGATGGCGGAAAAGACATCGCCCGACGCGCCGCCGAATTGTGCGGCGGCGCCTTAAGTTTCCGCTTCGATTCCTGAACGCGGAAACTTGCCCATAGAAAAAGTCCTCCCGGCCGGAAGGACTTTCACCTATCTCTTCACGCCTCCGCCGCGCAGCCGTCCGTCATGCGGATTTTGCGGGAGCACATGTCCGCGTAGCGCTCCTCATGGGTCACCAGCAGGATGGTGCAGCCCTGCCGGTTGAGCTCGCGCAGCAGCTCCATCGTATCGTCGGCGGAGCGGCGGTCGAGGTTGCCGGTCGGCTCGTCGGCCAGCAGCAGCGCGGGGTCGTTGATCAGCGCGCGGGCGATGGCCACCCGCTGTCTCTGTCCGCCGGACAGCTCGCGCGGCAGGTGCCGCAGGCGCTGGTCGACGCCCAGCAGCTTCGCCAGCGCGCGCAGGCGCTTTTCGTCCGCCGGACGGTTGTCCAGCAGGCAGGGCATGCGGATGTTTTCCTCCGCCGTGAGCATCTCCAGCAGCCGGAAATCCTGATACACATTCCCCCTCCGTTCCGCTTCCCTCGTTAATATCATCACCTCTCCATAATGTTATACCATAATATTCATATTTGTCAATCCTTATTTTTTACGTATAACGTTCAGATTCTAAATTTTGAAGTTGACTGGATGGGTGTTTTGTGATAGAGTATAATTATAGAAATAACATTCCAGTGAGGTGGGCGGCGTGCTGAGGAGGCTTTTGCCGGGGGATTTTCTGGGCGATCCGTTTGACGCGGCGCGGAATGTGGTGCTAGGGGCGGTGCTTGAGACGAACATCGGGGGCGTGCGCACGGCGGGGCTGATTACGGAGGCGGAGGTGTACATCGGCGGGAGCGACAAGGCCTCGCACACCTACGGCTACCGGCGCACGGAGCGCGTGATGAGCCAGTATGAAATGGGCGGGCACGCATATGTGTTTCTGGTGTACGGCATTCACGCGCAGTTCTGCGTGGTGCTGGGCGAAAGGGACGTGCCGAACGTGGTGCTGGTTCGCTCCGTCATGCCCCTGTGTGGCACGGACGAAATGCTCCGGCGGCGGGGAAAGATCAAGCCGGACGAGGGAATTTCTTTGCCCGGCAAAAAGGCAAAGCCGGACGATGGAATACCTTCGCGGCGCATAAAGGCGAAATTGGACGCGGCGCTCTGCGCGGGCCCCGGCAACGCGACCAAGGCGTTGGGCGTCACCACGCGCCTGAACGGCGTCGACCTGTGCGCGAGCGATGAAATCGGGCTGTACGTGCCCGCGGAACCCGAGACGGGCGCGGGTCGGGATATATCCAGCCACGCCGTCATGCCGTGCTCTGACGAGGTGCTTCGCGCGATTCTCTCCGCCCGTGCGGACGAGATCGTGGAAGCGCCGCGGGTAGGGATTGACTATGCCGAGGAATACGCGGCCATGAAGTGGCGCTATTATTACCGAAACAACCGGTTTGTGTCGAAAAAACTGAGGGCTCAATAACGCCGCTATCCGCGCCAATGACCGGCCGCGGGCGGCTCTGCCCTTCACCAGCTTTCCAACGCGAAATGGGTATGGAACGTTTTTCGCTCCATACCCATTTCATCTACAGAAAATTGAAACTCTCCCCCACTTCCTCCGAAACGCTTTTCCGCCGTCAAGATTCCAGTTCCATCGAGTCAGAAATCTCCCCCATTTCTCGCATTTCTTCCGAAACGCCTTGCGGCGATCTGAGGGTCGGCTCTGTCAGGGCGGAAATCTCCCCATCTTCCCCTACTTCCTCCGAAACGCCTTGCGGCGATCTGAGTTCCGGCTCCGTTCGGTCGGAAATCTCCCCTGCTTCCCGTGCCTCTTCTGATGCGCCTTGCGGCGAGCTGGGGGCCGGCTCCGCCGCGTCCGGGATTTCCTCCGCTTCCCACACCTCGTCCGGGTCGGCTTGCCAGGTTTCGTTGATCTGGGGGAAGTCGGAGGTACGGCGGGGACGCGGGGGTGGGGCGTCGATGAGGTTTTTCAGGCTCACGACGCGGTCCGGGCACACGACGAGGTAGTCCATCACGTACACGCCGATGGAGTCGAGGTAGTCGGACAGCTCGGAGATCATCTTCCGGTCGACGTGCGACACGCCGTTTGTGCGGAAGCCGCGGCGCGCGAGCAGCACGACGTAGTGCGCGTCGTAGCGCAGGGCGCGTTCGGCGATGAACAGGCGGGACTGGTCGTTGAGCCACATCGCGCCCGTCAGCATGCGGGATGTGAACAGCACCTCGCCGCCGGCGTTGGAGAGCACGAGCCACGTCTGCGGGCGCATGTCGCCCTCGAACAGCGCCTTCGCGTAGCTGGCCGCCTGTCCGCGGGCGCGGATGACCGTGCGCGCCTGCGCGGGCATCAGCCGGTAGGCGTTCGCGGCGCGGAAGAAGGCGGCGAGCGTCCCGGCGATGCGGAAGCCCACGCCCTGCACCTTCATCAGCTCCTCCTCGCCGGCGGAGAGCACGCCCGTGACCGTCTCGAACCGGTCGATCAGCGCGTGCGCCAGCTCGTTCACGTCCTGCCGCGGCACCGCGTAAAACAGCAGAAGCTCGATGACCTCGTGCGGTGGCAGCGCGGTCAGCCCCACCTCCTGCGCCCGCTTTTTCAGACGCTCGCGATGACCGGCGTGCACATCCGACGCCGGACGCGCGTTTTCATCCTTCATGTTTCCCTCCGAGAATCGGCTGATTTTGCGAGAATGTGTTCTCCCCGCGATTGGCTGGAAGCCCGTTTTGCTGCGCGCGAACACGCGGAAAGCCACTCTTCGCCGGAATAGCCCTTGAACGCGGTGCGAGACGGCTTTTGCCGCGGAGCTCATTCGAATGCAGAAGCGGGCGTGTCGCGCGAATGCGGGAGTGGCCGCGCTTCGCGGGATGGCTTCAACGCAGGTCGCGCGAATGCGGGAACGGCTGCGCTTCGCGAAACGGCTGCGGCGCGGGTCGCGCGAATACGGAAGTAGCTGCGCTTCGCGAGATGGCTGCGACGCGTGACACGCGAATGCGGGAGTAGCCGTGCTTTGCGAGACGGCTGCGGCGCAAAACGTGCGAATGCGGGAGTGACCGCGCTTCGCGAAACGGCTGCGGCGCGGGTCGCGCGAATGCGGGAGTGGCCGCGTTTCGCGGGATGGCTTCAACGCAGGTTGCGCGAATGCGGGAGTGGCCGCGCTTTGCGAAACGACTTCGACGTGGAACGCTCGAACGCAGGAGTAGCTGCGCTTCGCGAGACGGCTGCGACGCGGAACGCGCGAATGCGGGAGTGGCCGCGCTTCGCGAGACGGCTGCGGCGCGGAACACGCGAATGCGGGAGTGGCCGCGCTTCGCGTGATGGCTGCGGCGCGGAACGCGCGAACGCGGAAGTGGGCGCGCTTCGCGGGACGGCTTCAACGCAGGTCGCGCGAATGCGGGAACGGCTGCGCTTCGCGAAGCGGTTGCGGCGCGGGTCGCGCAAACGCGGAAGTAGCCGCGCTTCGCGGGACGGCTGCGGCGCAGGTCGCGCGAATGCGGGAGTGGCTGCGCTTCGCGGAACGGCTTCAACGCAGGTCGCGCGAATACGGGAGTGGCCACGCTTCGCGAAACGGCTGCGGCGCGGGTCGCGCGAATGCGAGAGTAGCTGCGCTTCGCGGAACGGCTTCAACGCAGGTCGCGCGAATGCGGGAGTGGCCGCGCTTCGCGAAACGGCTGCGGCGCAGAACGCGCGAATGCGAGAGTGGCCGCGCTTCGCGAAACGGCTGCGGCGCGGGTCGCGCGAATGCGAGAGTGACTGCGCTTCGCGAAGCGGCTTCGACGCGGGTCGCGCGAATGCGGGAGTGACTGCGCTTTGCGAAGCGGCTTCGACGCGGCCGTGAGCACGCCGCGCGGGACGCTTGAACGCTGGGAATTTCGCCGCGCACGCGGGGCAGCGGGTTATTTGCCTACGCAGAAGTCGGAGAACACGCGGTCGATGACGTGTTCGTTCATGGTTTCGCCGGTGATGTCTCCGAGGTGGGCGAGGGCTTCGCGCAGGTCGGTGGCGCAGAGGTCGAGCGGCAGGTTGGATTCGATCGAGCGGATGGCCCGGTCGAGCGCCTGCATGGCGTGATGGGCGCACTCGATATGGCGTGGAAGCGTCATTTGATCCTCCGACGCGCCGCTCTGGCGGCAGACGCGTTCGATCGCGCGAAGGATTTCGTCTATGCCCTCGCCGGTTTTTGCGCTCGCGCGAATCGGCTCGCGGGGGATGGATGGGGCTGCCGTGCCGGTATCCTTAGCGAGGAATACGGGGGAGACGGACGAGGCTGCCGTGCCGGTATCCTTCGCGGAGGATTCCGGGGGGACGGACGGAGCTGCCGTGCCGGTATCCTTCGCGGAGGATTCCGGGGAAACGGACGTGACTGCCGTGCCGGTATCCTTATCGGAGGACACGCTGGGAGCGGAGACGGATGCCGTGTCGGGGGCTTTCGCGAGGAACGCAGCGGACGCGGATGCCGTGTCGGGGGCTTTCGCGAGGAACGCAGCGGACGCGGATGCCGTGCCGGGGGCGTTCGCGGGGAACGCGGGGAGTGCGGATGCCGTGGCGGGGGCGTTCGCGGGGAACGCGGGGAGCGCGGATGCCGCGCCGGGGGCGGTTGGATTTGCGGAATGCGCGGCGGGGGCAAGGTCGGATTTATTGAGGACGGTGAGATAACGCTCGTCGCGGGCGGCGAGCATGGACTGGTCGGAGGGGGTGAGGGGGGCGGAGGAATCGAGGACGAGGAGGACGCAGTCGGCGTCGCGCAGGGCGTCGCGGGCGCGGGTTACGCCGATTTTTTCGATGGCGTCGGCGGTTTCGCGGATGCCGGCGGTGTCGGAGAGCTGGTAGCGCACGCCGCCGATTTCGAAGCTCTCGGTGAGCACGTCGCGGGTGGTGCCGGGGATGTCGGTGACGATGGCGCGGTCGGCGGAGAGCAGGGCGTTCATCAGGCTGGATTTGCCCACGTTGGGGCGGCCGCAGAGCACGACGGACGCGCCGTCGCGGACGATGCGCGCGCGCCTGCCGTCGGCGGCGCGGGAGAGCTCGCCGCGGATGCGGGAAGCGCCCTCGCGCACGTCTTTTGCGGTCACGTCCTCGTCGATTTCGTCCGGGAAGTCGGTGGCGGCTTCGATTTTTGCGAGGAGACCCGTCAGCTCCTCGCGCATGCGGCCGATGGGCGCGGACACGCCGCCGCGAAGCTGACGGATCGACGCGCGGCGGGCGGCCTGCGAGCGCGCGCCGATGAGACCCATGATCGCCTCGGCTTCACTTAAGTCGACGCGGCCGTTCATGAACGCGCGATAAGTGAACTCGCCCGGCTCCGCGGCGCGCGCGCCCAGCGCAAGCAGGCGCTCCATGGCGGCTCGGGCGCACATGTTTCCGCCGTGCAGGTGGATTTCCGCCACATCCTCGCGCGTGTAGGAGCGGGGCGCGCGGAAAAAGACCGCCATCACCTCGTCAATCGGCGCGCCGGCCGGGTCGGTCAGCGTGCCGTAGCGCATCTGGCCGTGCTTCATTTCGCCCCTGTGGGCGGGACGGAACGCGGCGCGCAGAAATTCCCCTGCGCGCGCGCCGCTGATCCGTACAATGGCGATGCCGCCCTCGCCGGGTGGTGTGGCGATGGCGGCAATCGTGTCGTTTTGTCTTTCGTTACGCATTGAGACGCACCGGGAGCACCAGATAGGTATAGTCGTCGCCGCTCACGGGCGCGATGACGCAGGGGCTGACAGGCGTTCCAAATTTTACGGTCATTTCGTCTCCGCTGACTACGCGGATCAATTCCATCATATACTTGACGTTGAAGGCGATGACGATGTCGCCGCCGCTGTTTTTGACGCTCATTTCCTCAAACACGTCGCCGATTTCGGAATTGGAGGTGATGAACAGCTTCTCGCCCTCGACGGTGAACTTGATGCGGTTGTTCTTGCCCTCGCGCGCCATGAGCGACGCGCGGTCGACGCAGCGGGCGAATTCCTCGCGCCCGACGGTCAGCTCCGTGTTGAAGGACCTGGGGATGACGCGGCGGTAGTCGATGTATTCGCCGTCGATGAGGCTGGTGATCAGGCGGGTGCTGCCCAGCTTCACGAAGAGCTGGTTGTTTCCGAAGCGCATCTCGACGCGGCTTTCCTCGTCGTCCGCCATGAGCTTGGCGATTTCCTCCAGCGACTTGAGCGGGATGATCGCCTTGACCGTGTGCTCGGTGTCGGACACGCGCGCGGTGCGCATCGCCATGCGGAAGCCGTCCAGACCCACCATGTCGATCTGGCCGTTCTGCATGTTGAAGAAGCCGCCGGTGAGCACCTGCCGCTGATCCTCCATGGGCACGGCGAAGGAGGTGCGGGTGATCATGTCCTTCACAAGGCTCTGCGGAAGCTCAATGTGCGCGTCGTTCGCGGAGACCTCCACGCGCGGATACGCGTCGGCGTTCTGGCCGGAGATGTTCGTGCGGGAGCCGAGACAGCGCAGGGAGAGGACGTAGGAATGGGAAAGGTTCGCCGAAACCTCGCCCGAGGGCATCTTGCGGACGACCTCGTTGAACAGGCGGCCGGGCATGACGGCGTCGCCCTCGTCCTCGACGGTGGCGGGCAGGGTGGTGATGATGGTGAACGTGCCGTCCGAGGCGGTCAGGCGCACCTCGTCGTCCAGCGCTTCGATCAGCACGCCCTCAAGGATGGGCTGGGGCGAACGGACGGAAAGCGCGCGAATGGCAACCTGCAGCGCGGAAAGCAAATCGTTGGAAGAACATCTGAATTTCATGCGGACCCCCTCGATTCATCGTATTTTATAGAATAAATTTCGTAGTAAACGTAGAGACGTGGATAATGTGGATAACTCCATTTTTGGCAGATTCCGCCTGCCAATTTTGGGGTGGATTGTTTTGGGGACAAGTCGGGATGAAGGCTGGATAAGTTTTGGACGGGCCAAAAGTCTCAGCCACAATTCCGGGCGCGAAGGCCTTACTTTTCCATGATCGCGCGGGTCAGCTCGTCCACGATGCGCGCGAATTCCTTGTCGCCGGCGATGGAATCCGCCGTTTTGCGGCAGGCGTGCATGATGGTGGAGTGATCGCGCCCGAAGGCGTCGCCGATGCGCGTGGTGGAAAGCTGCGCCAGCTCGCGCGTGAGGTAAATTGCCAGCTGCCGGGGCACGGCCACGTCGCGGTTGCGGCGGGTGGACAGGATGTCGTCGCGCCGGATGCCGTAGCGCGCGGCCACCTCGTCCATGATCTTCTCGGGCGAAATGGCGGTCTTTTCCTTTTTTACAATGAGGGATTCCAGCGCCTTCTGCGCCAGCTGCTCGGTAATCGGCATGCCCTCCAGCTGCGCCAGCGCGGTTACGCGGATCAGGCTGCCCTCCAGTTCGCGGATGTTGGTGTCGATCTGCTCCGCGATGTAGGAAATCGCGCCCGCGCCGATGGCGATATGGTTGGTCTCCGCAAGGCGCATCAGAATGGCCACGCGGGTCTCGTAGTCCGGCTTCTGCACGTCCACCACAAGGCCGCTCAGGAAGCGGGAGCGCATGCGGGCTTCCAGCATGGCGATTTCGTGCGGCGGGCGGTCGGAGGACAGCACGATCTGCTTGCCGTTTTCAAACAGCGCGTTGAACGTGTGGAAGAATTCTTCCTGCGTGGCCTGCTTATTGGAAAGAAACTGAACGTCGTCGATCAGAAGCACGTCCACCGAGCGCATGCGGTTGCGAAGCTCCATCGTCTTCTTGCGCGCGATGGCCTCGACCACCTCGTTGGTGAAGTTCTCGCTGGTGGTGAACAGGATCCTGCTTTTCGGGTTTTCCTTCACGATGAAGTGCGAGATGGCGTTCATCAGATGGGTTTTGCCGAGTCCCACGCCGCCGTAGATGAACAGCGGGTTGTACGCGTTGGCCGGCGCTTCGGCTACCGCCATGCTGGCGTTGAACGCCATGCGGTTGCCGTTGCCGACGACGAAGGTTTCAAAGGTATATTTCGGGTTCAGGGGAGAGGACGTCATTTCCTTCTCGAAGCGGGAAAGCTCGTCCGACGTGACCACTTCCAGATCATACGCCTCGCCGAACGCTTCTCCGATGACCATTGAAAGCTGGGTCTTGTAACGCTCACGGATGTTGCGCACGATGAACGCGTCGTCGCAATAGACTACGATGCGCCCGTTCTCCGCCGAATGCAGCTTCAGACCCTCGAACCACGTGCGGTATCGGGTTTCGTTCATGCTCTCGCGCAGGAGACCGAGCGCCTTTTGCCATAACAGGAGTGCGTCCGCGTAATTCATGAAATGGCTCCCTTCGAAATTTTTATCCACAATCGGCGGTGCAAAACAGACCGTCTTGTGGATAAGTGTCTATATCTTACCAGATTTTTCGCGATTATTCAAGGGTAAAACGGCAATTTTTCAGAATTTTCCACACAGAGGGTTGTGGATAAATGGTGGAAAACGTTGGATAAGGCGGGGGGCGAACGTGGAACGCGCGGGGATAAGCGCGATTTGTGTCAGGATTGCTTGCGTCTTTTCCACACGGCTGGTATAATGAAGGGGAGGAATCGCTGGGGCGCTTTGCTGGGGATGCTCGTTTCTGATGGGGCGGGCGACGGGGTGCGAGAGGGTTCACACCCTCTCGCGCTCTCCCGGGGCTGTGCTGGCGGGGATTTGGGTTTTCGATACACCCCCTCGGGTGACGGGGTGCGAGAGGGCTGCGACCCTCTCGCGCTCTCCCGTGGGGCTACACTGGCGGGGATTTGAGTTTCCGACGGTGCGGGCATTCCGGCGAAGAATTTGGTTTCCGGCGAAGCGGGCGTGGGGCGCTCCGCTCCCCTACACCCCCTCGGGGGACGGGGTGCGAGAGGGTCGCGACCCTCTCGCGCTCTCCCGGGGCTGCTTTGACGGGAAGTTGGGTTTCTGATGCTGCGGGAAGCGATTCCGGTGGGGATTTCGTTTTTTGATGGCGCGGGCGCGTCTGTTCTGGTAGGGATTTGGTTTCCGACGGTGCGGGGCGTGGGGCGCTCCGCTCCCCTACAGCCCCTCGGGCGACGGGTGCGAGAGGGTTGCGACCCTCTCGCGCTCTCCCGGGAAGGCTGACGGGGGTTAATGGAGTGGGACGCGGCTTTTTGGGTGGGCGGCGTTCTTGATTTGGAGGAATTGGCGCAGATGAAGTTTTGGTTCAACCTGCATCCTACGCGCGAAGAGGCGAAGGTGCTGAAGGAGCGGGCGGTGGCGTTTTTGGCGGCGCGCGGGAGCGAGGCGGTGGAGGATCCGCGGGAGGCGGATTTTGCGGTTTCGATTGGCGGCGACGGGTCGGTGGTGGCGGCGCATCAGGCTTGTGCGCGGCCGATTATCGGCGTCAACGCGGGAACGCTGGGGTATCTGCCGCGCATTGAGCCGGAGCAGTTAGAGGAAGCCTTTGGGCGGATTCTGGCCGGAGATTATGCGTTGGAAAGCCGCATGACGCTTTCGGCGGGCGAGCGCGGCGGGGAGACGGTGAACGCGCTGAACGACGTGGCGCTGACGAAGGCGGATCCGGGCGTTTTACGGTTCACGGTGAGCGTGGACAGGGTGGAGCTGATGCGGTACACGGCGGACGGAATCATCTGCGCCACGCCCACGGGGTCGACGGGGTACAGTCTGTCCGCGGGCGGGCCGATTGTCGATCCTTTGAGCGAGCTTTTTGTGCTTACGCCCATCGCGCCGCACACGCTGGTCAGCCGGCCGGTGATTCTTTCGGACAAGGGCGTGGTGACGCTCACGCCGGACAGCGACGCGCTGATCAGCATCGACGGGCGGGTACGGCCGATTCGGGCGGGAACGCCGTTTGACATTCGCAAGGCCGAGACGCGGGTGCAGTTCGTGACGCTGGGGAGCGAGGGGTTCATTGACCGGCTGCGCAGGAAGCTGTCGTAGAGCGGGAAAGAAGCGGACGTTCCGTTCGGGTATGAAGGCGTGTTGTGGCTTGCGGACGGTATTGGCTGGTCGCGCGGAGGGGACGGGCGCGCCGGAAGGGCTGACGTTCCGTTCGGGTGGGCAGGAGCATTGCGGTTTGCCGGAATCTGTCATAGAGCGCGAAGAGGACGGGCGCGTCGGAAAGGCTGACGTTCCGTTCGGGTGTGCAGAAGCGTTGCGGTTTTTGTCGGTGTTCTTTCGGGGCGTTCCCAGATCGCAAAAGTGCCATTATTCAGAAAGCGGACAGACGCGGAAACGGACGTTTTATGCGGGCAGGCGCGCAATTCGGCGAAATTCCATTGCATATGCGGCCGGTTTATGGTAGGATGATGGCACAAACAAAAGAGGAGGATCCGAAATGGACAATCGAAAAAAACGCAATCCCCGCACGAAGCTGATCATTCCGGTCGTCATACTGGCCGTCATACTTCTGGCGGTTATCGCCTTCCCGCCGTTTGTCAGCGTGCCCACCGGTCACACCGGCGTGGTGACGACGTTCGGCCGCGTGGAGGACAGGGTGCTGGACGAGGGCTTTCATTTTAAGAATCCCGTTCAGCGCGTGGTGATGATGGACAACCGCACGCAGAAGGCCTCGATGGCCATGCAGGCGTTTTCCAGCGACATTCAGCAGGTGGACATTGTATGCTCCGTGAACTACTCGGTGGACAGGCAGAACGCGCAGAACCTGTACAGGAACGTGGGCGTGAACTATTATGAGACCGTCATGCGCCCCCGCGTTCAGGAGTGCACGAAGAGCGTGTTCACCAAGTACACCGCCGAAACGCTGATGGACGTGCGCAGCTCGCTTTCCACGCAGATTCGCGACCTGCTCGCGCCGGAAATGAAGGACTACGGCATTCTGATCGCCAGCGTGACCGTTGAAAACGTGGACTTCACCGACGCGTTCACCGACGCGGTCGAGGCCAAGCAGGTGGCGCTTCAGACCAAGCTGAAAACCGAAACCCAGCAGGCCGAGCTGGTGTCCATCGCCCAGTCCACCGCCGAGCGCGACCTGATCGCCGCCCGCACGGACGCGGAGAAGCGGACCATTCTGGCCGAGGCCGAGGCATCCGTCAAGCGCATCGAGGCCGACGCGGACGCGTACAAGGTGAAGGTACAGTCCGAGGCGGAGGCCGCCGCGAACAAGCTGATCGCGTCCTCTCTGACCGACTCGCTCATTCGCTACACGCAGGCCAACCGCTGGAACGGCTCGCTGCCCCAGATCGTTGGCAATTCCACCGCGCTGCCGGTGCTCGGTCTGACGGGCGCGGACGCGAACTGATTTATGGACGGAACGCCTGAGGGCGTTCCGCCCTTTGCGCAGAAAACGGAGGAAACGCGAGGATGAAAATTTATATCGCCGTGGACATGGAGGGCGTCAGCGGCGTAAACAGCCCGGAGCATGTGAAAACCGACGGGCGGCTGTACGCCGAGGGGCGCAGGCTTTTAACGCGCGAGGTCAACGCCGCTGTGGCGGGCGCGTTCGACGCGGGCGCGGACGAGGTGATCGTCGCCGACATGCACGGCGGCAGCAATAACCTGCTTACCGAGGATGTGGATTCGCGCGCGCTTCTGCTCGTCGGCGCGCCGCACGCGCCGCGATTCCCCTTTCTGGACGGAGAGGTGGACGGCATGGCGCTGCTGGGCTATCACGCCATGGCGGGCACGCGGCTGGCGAACCTTGAGCACACGATGACCAGCGCCGCGTGGCACAGCTTCCGCGTGAACGGCGAAGCGTGGGGCGAGGTGGCCATCGACGCGAAAATCGCGTCTGAGGCGGGCGTGCCGGTGATCATGGTCAGCGGAGACGACCGGCTCTGCCGCGAGGCGGACGCGTTTCTGCCCGGCGTGGAGCGCGCCTGCGTGAAGCACGGCGCGGGACGGCAGACGGCGCTGTGCCTGTCGCCCGCGAGGGGCAACGCGCTCGTGCGCGAAACGATGAAGCGCGCGGTTCTGCGCCTGAAACGCGCGCGGGATTTCGCGCTCATGCCCGAGGCCGGGCGGTATACCGTTTCCATCACCTATAAATTCACCCCGGACGCGGACGCGGCGACCGCACGCCCCGGTGCGCGGCGCGTGGACGGCTACACCGTGGAAAACGACGTGTCGCGCGTGAGCGATCTGTACGGCGGGCTGTGGAGCGAATACGGCGAGACGCAGGCCGTTCACTGAAAGGAAGGAATTTTGCTATGAAGCATCTGATTCTCGTGAAGTGGAAGGAAACCGTGGACAACGCATCGCAGCTGAAGGACGAGGCGGAGGCGCTGTTCCGCGAGACGCTGGCCATTCCCGGCATCCACGGCGTGAAGGCGATTCCCGGCCTGAAGACCGCGGCGAACCGATATGACCTGATGATTGCCATCGATATGGACAGGGACGCGCTGCCCGCGTATAATGAGTCCGCAGCGCATAAGCGCTGGAAGGCGGAGTACGGTGAGCGGATTGAGAAGAAGGCCATTTTCGACGCGGAGTAAGCGTAAAGGGGCAGGATTGCGAGGGCGGTCCTGCCCTTGGCTTTTTTTAGGGGGGCTCGGATTTGCTGGAAACGCTTGCTTTGATTATACTTATATGTTATACTAATATTTGTCAAAAATTGGATGAAGCTTCGTATGGGAGGAGAGGAATACGATGGGAAGAAAGCGCGTTTGTGCGCTGCTGATGCTGCTGGCGATTGTCTTGACGCTGGGGGCGTGCGGGAACAGTCAGGAGCAGGCTTATAAAAAGGCGGGAAAGCTGCTGGATGATGGAAAGTACGCGAAGGCGGCGGAGGAATTCAAGGCGCTCGGCAGCTATGAGGATTCTTCTCAGATGGCGCTGTATGCGCAGGCGCGTCAGGCGGAGGAAGAGGGAGACTATAAGATCGCGAGGAGTCTCTACAAGACAATCCCGCAAGTTCTCGATAGTCAGGCGCGCTGCGACGATATTTCGCTTCACACGTACGGTTTTACATGGGATAGCTTTTCCGGGAATGAGGACATTGTTCTCGTGGCAAGGGATGGAAAATTTGGTCACATCGATACCGCCGGCAGGATTGTTGCTCCCTGCGAGTGGGATGACGCGGATCCATTCAGCGAGGGTCTTGCCGGCGTGAAAAAGGACGGGAAATGGGGTTATGTCGATACCGCTGGAAAGCTTGTGATTCCCTGTGAATGGGATTATGCGGAGTTCTTCGATGACGGGCTTGCCTGCGTGACAAAAGACGGGAAAAGCGGCTATATCGATACGGCTGGCAGGCTTGTTGTTCCTTGCGAGTGGGAATGGGTAGCCGGTTTCGATAACGGTCTTGCCTGCGTGAGAGAGAATGAAAAATATGGATTTATCGATACGACCGGCAAGCTTGTGGTTCCCTGTGAATGGGATTCGGCAGATTTCTTTAGCGGCGGCCTTCTGCGGGTAAGTAAGGACGGGAAATATAGCTATATCGACACCAGCGGCAAAGTTGTGATTTCCTGCGAGTGGGATGACGCGGGCCCCTTCTGCGAGGGCCTTGCATGGGTGGAAAAGGATGGGAAATATGGCTATATCGATACCACCGGCAAGCTTGTAATTCCCTGCGAGTGGGATGCCCAAGGCAACTTTAGAGGCGGTCTTGCCCGTGTGAAGAAGGACGGGAAATATGGCTATATCGATACCACCGGCAAACTTACGATTCCCTGCGAGTGGGATGACGTATATGAATTCAAAAACGGTTTTAACCGTGTAAAAAAGGACGGGAAATACGGCTACATTGATACGGCTGGCAGGCTGGTGATTTCCTGTGAGTGGGACGACGCGGCACATGCCTTCAGCAAAGGCTTTTCCTACGTGGAAAAGGACGGAAAATATGGGTACTTCAATTCTTCGGGTGAGCCTGTGGCTCCCTGCGAGTGGGAGGACGCATGTTCCTTCAGCGAGGGTCTTGCCCGCGTAAAAAGGGATGGAAAATATGGCTATATTGATGCGGCGGGCAGGCTTGCGATTCCCTGCGAGTGGGAGGACGCAGAAGCCTTCGATAACGGTCTTGCCTGCGTGAAAAAGGATGGGAGGCTTGGCTGTATCGATTCTGCCGGCAAGCTTGTGATTCCATGTGACTATGATTGGCTGTTCCGTGTTAACGGACACTTCTTTGCGTTCAGAAACGGCTATTTGAGTATTTTCGATTTCGAGGGCAGGCGGGTATTCTGAAATTTCCAGAGAGTGAAAGAGGTCGCGTGGGCGGCCTTTTTTATGTGGGTTGACGGGGCAAAATTGCGGCGGACGGTTGAATGGGGCGGCGTTTCGTGGTATGATAAAATAGAGAAAATGGACGCGGGAGGCGAAAACCATGGCGTATGACGTGTATCAGTCGGCGGCGCTGGTTCTTCGCTACGCGTTTGCGGGCGCGGGGCTGTTTATCGCCGGGCGGTGCGCGTACATGTGCATGCGCGACGGCAGGCAGGCGCGCTTTTTGCGCGCGCAGGCGGGCGAGACCGGCGCGGTGGCGAAGCTGAGCGTATACACGCACGGCGGCGCGCCCGTCGTGAAGCCGCTGAACCGGGAGGGCGTGGTCGGCGCCGGCCGCGGAAGCGACGTGCGCGTGCCGCGCGCGGGGCTGGAACGGCGGCATTTTGCCTATGAGATGGTGAACGGTCAGCTGCGTGTTACGCCCATCGGCGGGGCAGACCTGTTCGACGGCGACCAGAAGCCGGCGCGCGCGCTGTCCGTCCCGCCGGGCGGGTGCTTCTACGCGGGCGACGCGAAGCTGGAATATCGGCTGATACGCCAGACCGCCGAACCGATAAGCGCGGCGGCGAAGCGAACCTACGGCGAACGGCTGCGCACCTTGGTAAAGCCGCCGGAGGGCTTGCGCGGCAGACGCGGGGATAGGCGGCGCTTTCGATAAACGCGCCGACGAAGCACGCGCATGGCGCACGTGAATGAAGCCGCCGGAAAGTTTGCGCGGAGGTGTGCGGCGTTTCTGGTGAGCGTGCCGACGAAGTACGCACGCGGGTGAAGCTGTCGGAGGAGCCACGCGGAGAATGCGGGGAAGGACGGCGTTCTCGATAAGCGTGCCGACGAAGTACGCACGCTGGTAGAGTTGTCGGAGGATTCGCGCGGGGGACGCGGGTACGGACGTTTTTTCGATAAGAGCGGCGAGGAAGTACGCACGCGGATAAGGCCATCGGAGGGCTTGCGCGGAGGTAGGCGGCGGTTCCGATAGGCGCGGTTGTGTACGCCGGTGAAGCCGCCGGAGGAATTACGCGGGCGGCAGGAGAGAGGAAAGAAAGTATTCGTCAGGGGGGAACGCATGGACGCGAGGGAATATCGGCGGCATCTGAGCCGCGCGAACGAGCTGCCGCTTTTATATGCGGTGATGGCGTTTCAGTTTGCGTGCATGCTTTTGCTCGCGTTCCGCGACGGCGCGCCGGACGCGTTTTCGCTGCGGATGAGCGTGTTTCTTCCGGCGGGTACCTATTTCGGGCTGAAGCTTCTGTCGCGGCTGTGGCCGATTGACCGCGCCGTGTATATTCAGGTGGCGTTTTTGGGGTCGCTGAGCGTGATATTGCTGCGCGCGGTGTTCAGAAAGACGGACAATGCGGCCGATCAGGCGACGTATCTGCTGGTTTCGCTGGCGCCGATGCTGTTCGGCGTGTGGATTGTGCGGGCGCTGAAGCGGCACGAGGGGTTCTGCGCGGCGCTGATGCCGGTGTGTCTGGCGCTGCTGGTGCTGCCGTTCGGGTTCACGAACACGGCGGCGCGCAACTGGGTGCGGCTGGGCGGCATGCAGTTTCAGCCGTCGGAGCTGGTGAAGCCGGTCACGGTGGTGATTCTCGCCAGCGGCTTTTCGCGCGGAAACGGGGTGCGCGGCTGGTGGAAGTACGCGCTGTACGGCGCGCTTTGCTGCGGCATCCTGCTGGTGGAGAAGGATCTGGGCGCGATGGTTCTATATTATATGCTGGTCGTGGCCATGTTCTACGCGGGCACAGGAAATCGCAGGCTGACGCTGGCGGTGCTGCTGATCACCGTGGTCGCGGGTGTGCTGTTTGTGAAGTTTCTGGATCGCATTCCGGCGTTTACCTATGTGGCGAAGCGCATCGCCATCTGGAAAAATCCGTGGAACAGTCCGGATGAAAATTCCCGCCAGATCATGCAGGGCCTGATTTCCATTGCCAGCGGCGGCATTTTCGGCGCGGGGCTGGGGCTGGGCTCGGCGGATCGCGTGGCGGTGGTCGCGTCGGACTATATTTTCGCCGCCGTCAGCGAGGAGTTTGGCATCCTGTTCGCGCTGTGCGTGCTGGCGGTGTATCTCACGCTGGCGCTTCGCGGCATGTCCATCGCGCTGAACGCGCGCTCCCGGTTTCACGCGCTGATCGCCTTCGGCTGCGCCTTTGAACTGACGGTGCAGATGCTTCTGATCGTGTGCGGCAACCTGCACCTGATTCCGCTGACCGGCGTCACGCTGCCGTTCGTTTCCGAGGGCGGTAGCTCGCTGATGGCCTCGGCGGGCATGGCCGGGCTTCTGATGGGCGTGGCCTCCGTGAACGCGCAGGACGAGTACGACGATCTCGTGCGCTTAAACGGCGGGGAATGGAGGGAGGACGCGTGAAGGAGATGCGCCTTTCGATGCGGCTGGTGGCGATTCTTCTGGCCGCGTGCGTGCTCGCCACGGGCGCGGCGTTCGTGGTCACGGTGTACGTGAACGGCACGCGCTGGATCAACCGCGCCAACAACACCCGTCTGGCGGACGCGAAAAAGACCACTGTGCAGGGCTCGATCTACGACGCGGCGGGGCTCGAACTCGCGGGCAGCAGCGCGCCGGGCGAGCGGCACTACCTTTCGGACACGGCGGCGCGCCGGGCGCTTTCGCACACGCTGGGCGACCAGACGAACATGAGCGCCACGGGCGTGGAGAATTTTCACGCGTCGACGCTTCTGGGCATCACGCGCACGCGCACGGATTACACGCTGCAGCGCCTTGTGGGCTACGACCCGGTGGGCAGCAGTCTGGCGCTGACGGTGGACGCGGAGCTGACGAAGCATCTGGCATCCCTTCTTCCGTCCGACAGGAACGGCGCGGCGGTGATCATCAATTACAGAACCGGCGCGATACTGGCGATGGCCTCGAAGCCGGACTTCGACCCCGCCGACATGGGCGCGGAGGTGAAGGACACGGCGTACTACAACCGCGTGCTTCAGATGCGCTACGCGCCGGGCTCCACCTTCAAAATCATTACGCTCACGGCGGCTTTGGAGACGCTGCCGGGCGTGGACGAGGAAATGTTCAACTGCGCGGGCGTGTGGAACTATGGCGACCATTCGCTCAAGTGCGCCGGAAACGCCGTGCACGGCAACTTGACGCTTTCGCAGGCGTTCACGCGCTCGTGCAACATCACCTTCGGCTCGCTCGCCTACCGGCTGGGCGCGAAGACGCTGAAGGACACGGCGGAGCGCTTCGGCTTCAACTTCAATTTCGCGTTTAACGACCTGATGCTGTACGAATCGTGGTGTCTCAGAAAAAGCGCAGGCGCGGGTGATTTGATTCAGGCGGGCTTCGGGCAGGGCACGACGCAGGTCACGCCGCTGCACATGGCCATGATCGCCGGGGCGATTGCCAACGGCGGCGCGATGATGGAGCCGAAGCTGATTTCCAAGGTGTACAGCCCCGCGGGTGCGGTGGTGAAAACGCTGGAGCCGGCCGTGTTCCGGCAGTGCACCGACGCGGAGACGGCGGAGACCGTGGCGCGATACATGTATCAGACGGTCAAAAACGGCACGGCCTCGCGCGCGGCCATTTCCGGCTACACGGACGGCTATGTGTGCGGCAAGACCGGCTCGGCGGAATGGTCGAACAACAAGGACGACGCGACGCACGCGTGGTACGCGGGCTTTCTGTACGGCGACGACGCGCATCCATACGCCATCGCCGTGGTGGTGGAAAAGGGCGGCTCGGGCGGCAGCGTCGCCGCGCCGATCGCCGCGAAGGCGCTTAAAAAGGCAATCAAACGCAATGTATACTGACGAAGGGACGGGAACGGAATGGAACGAGTGAATGTGAAGAATCTGGCGGACAGGGTGCGGGAGAACATCGCCCGCGTGATCATCGGCAAGGACGAGGAAATTACGCTTCTGCTCACGGCGGTCATCTGCCGCGGGCATGTGCTGATGGAGGACGTGCCCGGCACGGGCAAGACGGTGATGGCCAAGTCGCTGGCGAAGTCGATCGACTGCTCGTTTTCGCGCATTCAGTTCACGCCCGACCTGCTGCCCGGCGACGTGACCGGCATGAGCGTGTACGACGCGCGCACGGCGGAATTCGTGTTCAAGCCCGGCCCGGTGTTCACGAACATCCTGCTGGCGGACGAAATCAACCGCGCCACGCCGCGCACGCAGTCCGCGCTTCTGGAGTGCATGGAGGAGCGGCAGGTGACGATGGACGGCGTGACGCGCAGGCTGGACGAGCCGTTTCTGGTGGTCGCCACGCAGAACCCCATCGAAACGCAGGGCACGTTCCCGCTGCCGGAGGCGCAGCTCGACCGGTTCCTCATTAAGATGAAGCTGGGGCAGCTTTCGCACGAGGACGCGGTGCGCGTGCTGGACAGGTTCATTGAAGACAGCCCGCTGGAAACGCTTTCGCCCGTGTGCACGGCGGAAGAAATTCGCGCGGCGCAGGCGGCGTACGCGGCGTGCGAGGTTTCGCCGGAGGTGCGAAGCTACATCGCCACGCTGTGCGAATGCACGCGGCGCGCTTCGAACGTGGTGCTGGGCGTAAGCCCGCGCGGCATGCTTCAGCTGATGCGCGCCTGTCAGGCCTACGCCATGATTCAGGGGCGCGATTTCGTGACGCCGGACGACGTGAAGCATCTGGCAATTCCGGTGCTGGCGCATCGCGTGGTGGTGCGCGGCGTATACGGCAGGACCGACGCGTCCGTGGACGCGGTGAAGGAGGCCATGGAGCTGGCCGCCGTGCCCACCGAGGAGGCCGGACGGGAGACGCGGGCATGAGCGTACTGTGGCTGATCGCGCTTACGGTCGCGTTCGCGCTGCTGCAGGCGGTCATTTTTCACCATTTCAACCTGCGAAAGCTGAGCTACGAGCGGCATTTCAGCCAGAAAAGCGCCTTCGAGGGGCAGAAGGTGGAGCTGATCGAGGGCATGCGGAATGAGAAGCTTTTGCCGGTGCCGTGGCTGCGCGCCGAATCGCGGATTCCGCGCGAGCTGGCGTTTGAGAAGGAGCAGATGGACGCGCACGAGGTGTCCGGCGGGCTGTATCACAAGAGCATTTTCTTCCTGCCGCCGATGAGCCGGATCACGCGGCATCACGAAATTTCGCTGAGGAAGCGCGGCGTGTACGACGCGGGCTCCGTGGCGCTGACGGCGGGCGATCTGTTTTCGCTGGCGCGGAGCGAGCGGCAGGAGGAGCTGGACTGCGGCATCGTGGTCTATCCGCGCATCCTGTCCGAGGACGAGCTGCCCGACCCGGCGAACCGCTGGCTGGGCGAGGCCGTGGTGAAGCGCTGGATCATGCCCGACCCGTTTCTGGTGAACGGCATTCGCGACTATCGCGCCGGGGACACGCTGCGCGACGTGCACTGGCGCGCGAGCGCGCGCACGGGCGAGCTGTGCGTGAAGGTGCGCGACTACACGTCCGACCCGCGCGCGCTGGTGATTCTGAACGTGCAGACCAGCGAAGCGCAATGGGCGGACGTGGGCGGACAGGACGTGGAAACGATGGAGCAGGGCATCCGCATCGCGGCGACGCTGTGCACCCGCGCGCTGGCCGGGGGCATGGACGCGGGCTTCGCGTCCAACGCGTGTCTGGCCGGAAGGGCCGGGTCGGGCGAGTGCATCTTCGTGCGCCCGGCGGGCGGCGGCGAGCAGGGCGACCGGCTGCTGGACGCGATGGCGCGCATGATTCTGCACAGGGAGCTGAATTTCCACACCTTCCTTGAGAGCCTGACCGACGTGACCGGACAGGACATTCTGATCATCTCCTGCTACGAGACCGGCGAAATCGAGGAAGCGATGGAGCGGCTGCGGCAGCAGGGCAACACGGTGGAAACGCTGAGACTGGAAAGGGGGCGCGCGGCGGCGTGAAAAGGCTTGAAAACCGGCTTTTGCGCGCGGTGATGTATCTTCTGTGCGTCATGCCCGTCTGCGCGTTTCTGCTTCGGCTTCTGATGGGGACAAATCTCTGGTACGGCGCGGCGTGGCTCTGCGCGCAGACGATGCTCGCGGCGCTTCTGGCGCTTCTGCCCGCGTACATCGGCGATTACCGCGAATACGAGGTTGTGAAGGTCGAGGGCGGCGCGGGCGGCGACCCGAACCCCGACCGCGAAATCACGCGCACGACGGTACATGAGGGCAGGCGCTTTCCGCTGCGCATGACGGCGGACATTGTGTTTCTGGCGCTCAATTTCGTGCTGGCGCTGTTCCTGCCCGGGCCGGCGCTGGCGGGACGGCATTTTCTGTACCGGCTGGGCTACCTTGCCATGATGACGCTGCTGCTTCTGCTCGCCGTGCCGGGCATGTCGGCGGCGCAATGCATGTGGACGGATCTTCCGGGCATGCTGCTGGGCGCGGCGGGGTATCTGGGCGCGGCGGTGTATCTGCATTTCACGCATTCGGACGTTTCCCGCGTGAAGCCGCTGATCACCGCGTGCGCGGTGCTGTTTCTGTTTTTCGGCGGCGTGACGCTGAACCGGCAGTCCATCCGCGCCAGCATGGCGACCCATGCGGGCGAGGCGAACCGCGCGCCGCGCGAGATCGTGCGCCGCAACCGGCGCATCGTGCTGTCGTTCGCCACGCTGGTCACGGCGGTGTCGCTGGTGGAGCCGATTCGCGCCGCTGCAAACTGGTGTCTGGCGCAGGTGGGCGCGTTCTTCCGCTGGCTCTCGTCGCTTTTGAGCCGCGGGGGCACGGAGACGGCGACGATGCCGGAGCTGGGCGGCATGGCGATGCCATCGGGCGAGACCGCCGCGCAGGTGACGGAAGCGGCGGAAAGCTCGCTGTTTGCCGACATTCTGACCTATGCGTTTCTGGGGCTGGTCGCGGCGGGCTTCGTGTGGATGCTGTTCGACCGCATCCGCGCGCTGATCAACCGGCTGTCCGAGTGGCTGGAGAAGTTCGCGGGCAGCGTGAACGAGGGCTTTTACGACGAGCGCGAGCAGCTGATGAGCGCCGAGGAAGTGCGCGAGAACATGAAAAAGCGGCTGCGCGAGCGCGTGAAGCAGCTGTTCACCCGCGAAACGCCGTGGGAAAAGCTGGACGGCCGCGGCCGCGCGCGAAGGCTGCTGCGGGATTTCTATAAAAAACGCATGCGCAAAGTGAGTAACCTGCGCGCCCGAACCGCGCGCGAGGCGATCTTCGAGGGCGACGCGGCGCGCGCCGACCGGGAAGCGTTCGCCGATTTCTACGACGAGGCGCGGTATTCCGCGCATGAGGTGGACGCGGCGCGCGCCGATCAATTCAAGAAGGATCTGAAGCTATGACCCCGGAGCTGGAATTCAAAATCCGCAGCCTGCCCGATTCGCCCGGCTGCTATCTGATGAAGAGCAAGGGCGAGATTATCTACGTAGGCAAGGCGAAGAACCTGAAAAACCGCGTGCGGCAGTACTTTCACGCCTCCGCCAGCCACACGCCCAAGGTGCGCGCGATGGTGGAAAAGGTGGACGATTTCGACATCGTGCTGGTGGACGGCGAGCTGGAAGCGCTGATTCTGGAGTGCAACCTGATCAAGAAGCACATGCCGTGGTACAACATCCTTCTGAAGGACGACAAGCACTATCCGTTCATCCGCATCGACCTGCGCGAGCCGTTCCCGGCGGTGGAGCTTCGGCGCGAGCAGGTGAAGGACGGCGCGCGGTACTTCGGCCCCTATGTGGGCGCGGCCGCCGTGCGCGAGGTGCTGGACATTTCGCGCATGCTGTTTCCCATTCGCCATTGCACGAAGCCGCTGAAGCCGGGCATGAAGGCGCGGCCTTGCCTGCATCATCAGGTGGGGCAGTGTCTCGCGCCGTGCGCGGGGCTGGTGGACGAAGCGACCTACGGCGCGGAGATCAAAAAGCTGATTCATTTTCTGGGCGGGCACTATGACGACGTTTTAAAGGAGCTCAAGTCGCGCATGGCAGAAGCCGCGGCGGCGATGAACTACGAGCGCGCCGCCGTGTACCGCGACCGCATCCGCGCCGTGAACGACCTGATGCAAAGGCAGAAGGCGATGGATGTGGGCGGCGAGGACAGGGACATTATCGCGGAGCTGCCCGTGGACGCGGACGTGCTGGTGCAGGTGATGCTCACGCGCGGCGGACGGCTGATTTCCTCCGAAATGTTCACGCTCAGCCGCGCGGCGGACGACGAGCCGGGCGAGGTGCTGACGCGCTTCATGACGCAGTACTATTCCGCCGAAAACCCGCCCGCGCCGGAGGTGCTGGTCAGCGCGCCGCTGCCGGAGAGCGCGGTGCTGGAGGAGCTGCTGGGCGAGATCATCCACCGGCGCGTGCGCATCAGCTGTCCGCAGCGCGGCGACAAGGCGAAGCTGGTGCAGATGGCGCGCAAGAACCTGCGCGACGAAGCCGCGAAGATCGAGAAAAAGCGCGCCCGCAGCCGCGAGCGCACGATCGGCGCTTTGGAGGAGCTTCAGGCCGTGCTCGGCCTGCCCGCGCCGCCCCGGCGCATCGAGGGCTACGATATTTCGAACACGCAGGGCGTTCTGTCCGTGGCGAGCGAGGTCGTGATGATCGACGGCGTGAGCGCGCGCAGGGAGTACCGGCACTATCGCATCCGCGACATCGAGGGGCCGAACGACTTTGAGTCGATGAAGCAGGTGATCACGCGCAGGCTGTCCCACGGCCTTGCGGAAAAGGCGCAGCGGGAGCGGGAGGGGCTCGACCCGCGCGGCGGGAAGTTCTCCGACCTGCCCGACCTGATTCTGATCGACGGCGGCCCGGAGCAGGTGAAATTCGCGCAGGAGGCCATGCGCGCGCAGGGGCTGGACATTCCCATGTTCGGCCTTGCCAAGCGGCTGGACGAAATCGTGCTGCCGGACAAAGACGAGAGCATCCTGCTCGACCGGCACAGCGAGGCTCTGCACCTGATCGAGCGGCTGCGCGACGAGGCGCACCGCTTCGCGATCACGCACCACCGCGCGCTTCGGCAGAAGAAGGGCGTGGGCTCGAAGCTGGAGGAGATTCCCGGCATCGGCCCCAGGCGCCGCCGCGCGATTCTGACGCATTTCAAAACGATGGAAGCGCTGAGAAGCGCGACCGAGGAGGAAATCGCCGATGTGGACGGCGTGACAAGGGAAAACGCGCGCGCCGTATATCGATACCTGCACGCGGACGACGAGAATTCACCTTCCCTCGATTGACAGCGGCGGGAGGGCGGTTCTATAATGATACCCGGTGAACGCAGATTTGGGAGGCGGACGTATGGATTACAAAAAGCTTGACGCGATCGTCGACTCGTATCGCGAGGATATTCTCGAAACCATGAAGCGCTGGATTGCCATTCCCTCCGTGCAGGCGCCGCGCGCGGCGGAAAACGCGCCGTTTGGAAAGGAAACCCGCCGCATGCTCGACACCGCCATGGCGGACGCTTCGAGCATGGGCTTTGAAACGAAGGAATTCGACGGCTACGCCATGCACGCGCAGATGGGTCACGGCGAAAAGACGCTGGGCATCCTGTGCCATCTGGACGTTGTGCCCGCCGGCGACGGCTGGCGGCACGATCCGTGGGGCGCGGAGATCGAGGACGGCAGGCTGTACGGCCGCGGCGTCGCCGACGACAAGGGCGCGGCGATCCTGTCCCTGTACGCGATGAAGGCCGTGCGCGAGGCGGGCGTGAAGCTGAAGGACGGCGTGCGCCTGATTCTGGGCTGCGACGAGGAAACCGGTATGACCGACATGCGCTACTATGCCGAGCATTCCGACATGCCCGATTACGGCTTCAGTCCCGACGCGGAATTCCCGGTCATCAACATTGAAAAGGGCGGTCTGAGCCTGAATCTTGTCGCCGCGACCGGCGGCGAGGACGGCGCGGAGCTGCCCGTGTACGAGCTGTACGCCGGCGTGCGCCAGAACGTGGTGCCCGGCATGGCGTGGGCGAAGCTGGGCGTGAACGACATGGCGAAGTTTGAAAAGAAGCTCAACGCCGTGCGCGAGGAAACCGGCTTCGAGCTGAACTGTGAATACGAGGACGGCGTCTGCCGCCTGATCGCCGTGGGTCAGTCCGCGCACGCGTCGGTTCCGCATCTGGGCAGGAACGCCGCCGGCATGCTGCTCATCGCGCTCGACCGGCTGAACGCGGGCGGCGGCAGCCGCAGGGCGATTAAGGGTCTGGCCGAGCTTCTGGGTCTGGACGGAACCGGCCGCGCGCTGGGCATTGCCTGCGAGGATGAGATTTCCGGCGCGCTCACGTGCAATCTGGGCATCCTGCGCTATGACCAAAATCGCCTTTCCGCGCGGCTGGACATCCGCTATCCGCTGTGCGCGAATGAAGAAATGATGTGCGGGCAGGCCGTGAAGTCCGTCGCGAAGTACGGCATGGGCGTGGAGCTGGCCGGCTCCCATACGCCGCACCACGTGCCCGCGGAGCACAAGGTCGTCAAGGGACTTCTGAAGGCCTACAGCGAAGCGACCGGCATGCCCGGCTACGCGTTCGCCATCGGCGGCGGCACCTATTCCCGCTGCATGCCGAACACCGTGGCCTTCGGCCTGACCTTCCCGGGCGACACCGACCTGTGCCACATGCCGGACGAATACATGGAAGTGGACAAAATGATGCTCTCGGCGCGCATACTGGCGCGCGCCATCTGTGAGCTGGCGGGCGAGGGCGAAAAGGAATGAGCAAGGTTTTTTCCGTGGCCATTGACGGCCCCGTCGGCGCGGGCAAAAGCTGCGTCGCGAAGAAGGTGGCGGAGCGCCTGAACGCCGCCTATCTGGACACGGGCGCGATGTATCGCGCGGTGGGTCTGTATATGCTGGAAAACGGCGTTTCGCTGGAGGACGGCGCGGCGATTGCCGAAAACGCGGGCAAGGCGCGCGTGGACGTTCGCTATGAGGGGCGCGAGCAGCGCACGTATCTCAACGGCCGAGACGTGACGGGCGAGCTTCGCCGTCCGGAGGTCAGCCTGGCCAGCAGCGCCGTGGCGAAGGTGCACGCCGTGCGCGAGGCGCTTGTGAACCGTCAGCGCGAGCTGGCGCGCGGCATTTCGCTGGTGATGGACGGACGCGACATCGGCACCTGCGTGCTGACGAACGCGACTTTGAAGATTTTTCTCACCGCCACGCCCGAGGAGCGGGCGCGCCGCCGGTTCAGGCAGATGAACGGCAGGGGCGGGCAGTCGTTTGAGGACGTGCTGAACGATCTGATTCGCCGCGACCGGAACGACATGAGCCGCGCCGAATCGCCGCTTCGGTGCGCGGAGGACGCGGTGGAGCTGGATTCCACCAGCCTGACCGAGGACGAGGTCGTCGAGCGCATCGTGTCGCTGCTGATGGAACGAACGGGGGGCGAGCGGGCATGAAGCGCGGATTCTGCGTGTTTCTGTGCGCGGTTTATCGCCTGTTTGCGATGCTGTTCCATCCCGTGCGCGTGATCGGCCGCGAAAACATGGTCAGGGAGGGCTCGGTGATCCTGTGCGCGAACCATGTGAGTTTGCAGGATCCCATGGTGCTGGACGTGTATCTGGGCAGGCTGATTCGCTTTATGGCGAAGAAGGAGCTGTTTGAAAACCGCTTCATGAACCGCGTCATGACGTGGCTGGGCGCGTTTCCGGTCAGCCGCGGCGAAAGCGATTTGTCGGCGATGCGCACGTCGCTGAAGCTGCTTGCCGACGGCGAGGCGCTGGGCATCTTCCCGGAGGGGCACAGGTACGTCGACGGCGAGATGCACGAGTTCGGAAACGGGCTGGCGCTGATCGCGCTGCGCTCCGGCGCGCCGGTCGTGCCCGCGTACATTCAGGGCAGCTACCGCCTGTTCCGCCGCGTCACGGTGACGGTCGGCGCGCCGGTGGCGCTGGACGATCTGGGTCGCCGCTGCGACAGCAGGACGCTGAGCGCGGCCACGGAGCGCATCCAGAACGCCATGCGGGCTCTGCGCGAAGGCGACGTAAAAAAAGTATGTTAAATTATGGCATTTCCTGTCTTCGCGGCAGGAAATGTTTTTATACTATAGAATATAGAAACGATTCAGTATTTGCTTATGGCAGGAAGGGACTGAACCACGATCGCACGCGTTACCGTCGCCGCATCCGCGGGTTTTTGCTTCGGCGTTCGCCGGGCGATGAATCTCGCCCTTGCGAACGCGCCGGCGTATTCGCTGGGGCCGCTGATTCACAATTCGGTGGCCGTGGAAGCGCTGGAAGCGCAGGGCGTGCGCGTCGCGCAGACGGTTTCGGACATTCCGGCGGGCGCGCGGGCGATTATCCGCTCGCACGGCGTGAGCCGGGAGGTTCTGAACGCGCTGGAAGCGCGCGCGGAGACGATCGACGCCACCTGCCCGTATGTCGCCAGCATTCACCGCATGGTGGCGGAAGCCGCCGAAGCGGGAATCCCCGTGCTCGTGTGCGGCCAGAGGGAGCATCCCGAGGTCGTGGGCACGATGGGCTGGGCCGGCGAAAACGCCCGCGTGGTGTCCTCGGAGGATGAGGCGCGGGCGCTGCCGCGAATGGAACGCGCGCTCGTCGTCGCGCAGACGACGCTGGGCGCGGCGCGGTACCGGGCGATTGCGCGGGCGATTGAAGCTCGCGTGGACGCGCCCGACGTCCGCATGACCGTGTGCGCCGCCACGGAAAAGCGGCAGGAGGAAGCGGCACGGCTGGCCGGGGAATGCGACGTGATGATCGTCGTGGGCGACCCCGCCAGCGCAAACTCGCGCGCGCTGTACGAAATCGCGAAGGCGCATTGCGCGAGAACCCATTTTATCCGGGAGGCCGGCGAGCTCGGCTCGCTGCCTATGATGATAGAGGATCGCATCGGTATCACAGCCGGCGCGTCCACTCCGGATTGTACATTTAAGGAGGTTGTGGCACGAATGAACGACATCGAGAACAAGGTCAACACGGTAGAAGCGCCCCAGGAGGCCGTCGAAACGCCAGCCGAGTCGGATTTCGCATCCGAATTCGAGAAGACGATGGTGCAGATCCGTCCCGGGCAAACGATCACCGGCAAGGTGGTTCAGATTACTGACGACGAGGTATGTGTAAACATCGGCTACAAGGCGGACGGTCTGGTAAAGAAGTCTGACCTTTGCGACACCGATGTCAAGATCGATGATGAGATCGAAGTCGAAGTCGTCAAGGTAAACGACGGCGAAGGCAACGTGCTTCTGAGCCAGAAGAACATCATCAATCGCAAGAACTGGGATGAGATCGTTGCCAAGAGCGAAGCCGGCGAGTACGTCGACGGCGTCGGCAAGGAAGCGGTCAAGGGCGGCCTGCTGGCAGACGTCAACGGCATCCGCACCTTTATCCCCGCGTCGCAGCTTTCCAACCACTATGTCGAGCACATCGACGAGTTCGTTGGCAAGGAAATGAAGCTCAAGGTCATCGAGCTGGATCGCGCCAAGAAGCGCATCGTCGCCTCCCGCAAGGCCGTGCTGGCCGAGGAAGAGGCCGCGCGCAGGAAGGCCATCTGGGATAAGCTCGAGGTGGGCTCCATCGTGCAGGGCACCGTCCGCAGAATCGCCGACTTCGGCGCGTTCGTGGACATCGGCGGCGTGGACGGCCTCGTCCATGTGACCGATCTCAGCTGGGGCCGCGTGCGTCATCCCTCCGACGTCGTGAAGGTTGGCGACGTGATCAACGTCAAGATCCTGAACGTCGATCCGGAGAAGGAGCGCGTTTCCCTGTCCCTCAAGCAGACCAGACCCCGCCCGTGGACCGTGGCCGCCGAGAAGTATCCGGTGGGCTCCGTCGTCGAGGGCAAGGTCGTCCGCATCACCACGTTCGGCGCGTTCGTCGAGCTGGAGCCCGGCCTGGACGGTCTGGTGCATATCTCCCAGTGCGCCCTCACCCGCATCGAGAAGGTTGAAGACGCGCTGCACGTGGGCGACGTGGTTCGCGTGAAGGTTCTGGACGTCAACGCCGAGGCCAAGCGCATCAGCCTGTCCGTCCGCCAGGTGCTCGAGGACGAAGCCCTTGAGAACGTGGAGACCGCCGACATCGCCGATGAGTACGCCATCGAAGGCGAAGAGACCGCCGCTCCCACCGAGGAATAATTCGCTTCTCCCCGCACCCCCGCAGCTGAAAACTGCGGGGGTGTTTTCAATTTGCTTGAGCACTGCGCAAAGCCGCAAAGTTTGATGCGCCGTCTTAAACAATGAGTAAATCGAGAGGTATGACGTTGGATCCATTTACCCAATAGAGATACAGCAAGTCGTCTGAAACGATTCCCATCAGGATAAATGGAAGCCCTTTTGATGCGCAAATCATCTTCCGCGCATAGACGAGATCTGCATCCGAGAGCTCGTATTTTCCAGAGGGATGACCGTGAACGATTCCAACAAAGAAGCTTGTTGCATCAAAGAGAGCCGCTACGTTTGAAACGCTGAGCCTGCAATAATATCTTTCCGATAAGGCCTCGGCATCAAGAATAAATCGATCAATCACATTCTTGCCGGAAGAGCCAATGATTCCCATCTTCTCACGCGCGTTATAGGAAAGCTGTTTGATTATTTCTTTGTACGTTGCTTCGCTTATCCTGATTCGCATGTAGATTCCCCTTCACAGGTTTTCTTAAAGGATGAGCGCATCCAGATTTGGTTGAAAAACAGAGAGGGGCATGCGCCCCTCCCCCGCTTGAAGCCGATTGCTCCATTCCTTGTTGAGCGTTGTTCCTCTTAATCCTCCCAGCTCCCGCAGTGGTCGCCGCCCGTGGTGCTCGTGCGGTGATAGCCGCACCAGCCGTCGCCATCATAATAGCGGCAATTTCCGCAGCATGCATAGCGGCATCCATCCTCGGCCTTGAAATCAACCAGTTCAGCATCCTTGAGCAATTCCAGAGAGACCTCGATGTTCGTATTCATACTCGTTCCTCCTCGTCGTTTTGCTTGGTAGCGTCAGTTATGAATCGCTTTCTTGCAGGTGAACCCCGCAAGCGGTCGACGGAACGCGCGCGATGGTTATTTAATCTTTGCCCAGTTGTTGACGGAAAGCTTCGCTCTCGGATTGGTCTTCCATTTCAGGTTCCAGACCGTACCAACCTGATCGGAGAAGCCGAAGCATTCTACCTTAACCTTGTAGGTGCTGTTCTTATTGAGCTTGAAGGTCGCGGTTTTATTGTAGGGATAGTTGACGATGGCGCTTCGGGAGCTTCCCCCGCAGGACACAGTAACCTTGAATTTGCCATACCACGACTTGCTGACAGTCTTGGTCGTCCCCTTGATCGCGTTTTTCCACGCAGTCGCCGAGACCTTTCCAGCCGAATGAGAGATCTTCAGCGTGGCGTCCTTTTTACCCGTGGTGATCGTGTAGCTGGTGGTTTCCGTTCCCTTGTAGGAAGCACTGGCCGCGAGAGCCGTCGAGAAGATCGCCAGACCCAGTGCCAGCACGAGCGTTAGGGCAATCATGCGAATGAAATTCTTCATGGAATTCTTCCTCCTTTTGGTCGTCGCGCGTTCCATCATCCTCATTATAGTAAAAATGTTTACTAAAGTCAATAGTAAATATTTTTACTGCATATAATACATGGAGATTCGATTATGGAGAAGTACCCTCTATGGATTATATTCGCAGAATGCGCGACCTGCGGGAGGACGCCGACCGAACGCAGCAGCAAATTGCCGAGGTGCTTGGCACGTCGCAAACCATGTATGCTCGTTATGAACGCGGTGCGAACGAGCTGCCGATTCGCCATCTGATTGTGCTGTGCAGGTACTATGGCGTTTCAGCCGACTACCTGTTGGGGCTTTCCGACGAGCCCGGTAGCCATTGCCCATGCGCGCGCCGCGGGAAACCCTGAGCCACTTTTGCTTGAAAGTCTGTAATACTGGACATACGCGCGCGGGCGCGGTATAATGGGAGACCTGCGGCCTACAGGTCGCGGGAGGGAGCTTGAAGGATGAAAAAGAAAACGATTCTTACGTTGGGATTGATTTTGCTGGTGCTTGTGCTGGCGGGTGCTGCCGTGCTGGTGCTTCGCGGAAGGCAGAGCGAGTTTTCCGGTGATCTGGTAAAGAACTCGGATGCGTATCTTCTGGACATTCAGAGGATGAACGGGACGGACAGCCATACGCTGACGCTGAAGAAGGGCGACTCACTCGCGGTAACGTTTGAAACCACGGGCGGCCAGCTGACCATGGAGATCACCGCGCCCGACGGCAGTGCGATTTATCAGGGCAACGGCACGGCGGAAGCCACCGAGTTCACGCTCGGCGTGCCGGAGGACGGTACATACGTGATCTCGGTTCGCGCGGAGAAGGTGAAGGGCACAGTCCATGTGCACCTTTCCGACGCGGGCGCGGCGGAAACTGGCGCTGGGCGAGGGTGAAGCGCCGGACTCAAAAATGAATACGAAAAGCGGCTCTCATGGAGGAAAATCCGTGAGAGCCGCTTTTCTATGCGGGCAGGGTCAGTTTGCGGAGGGGAGGGTGAAGAGGATCTGCCGGTCTTCGTCCATGTGGGTGATCTGGATGGCGTATCCGGGGAGGTCGCAGGGGATGGACTCGACGTGGCAGAAGAGGTAGACGGCGCGGGAGCCGTCGTTCAGGATGGCGTTCGCGAAGTTGGAGATCGGGTTGGGATGGGCGTAGGCCGGAACGTCCACGCCGGGGTTCAGCAGGGCGTACACGCTCTCGAACAGCGCGTCCGCGTCGACCGCGTCGTACCAGCACGCGGGGCAGGGCGGCTTCGCGGCGAGCTGCGCTTCGCGCGGGTCGTCATAGCGGGCAGCGTTTTGCATGCCGCCGCAGTTCGGGTCGCGGTGCATGTAGTTTCCGTGTGCGGTCATGTAAACCGGCACGGGGTCGGCGGTGTAGTCGATTGTGACGGAGGCGAAGTCGTCGCCCGTGGCGCACGCGACGCGGTTGACGGTCGCGGCATCCGCATCGAACGCGCCGCTGAAGATTTCCGTCGTGTTTGCGTCGTTCGGCGCGCACTTCACGCTGATGCTCAGCGGCGGGCAGTCGCCGCCTGTGGCCGCGGCGACGTGGACGACGTCCGTCGTCTCTTCCCTCAGCCAGCCGCAGAGGGTGAAGGTGAGGCCGTATTCGTCGACGGCCACCTGCGTGCTGCGCCGGCCGCTGTCCAGCGCCTGCGGCAGGATGAGATGGAGATCGTCCCGGCTGATCACGAGGTTCCAGCGGCCGGGATAGCTGTCCACGCCGGACTCGGAATTGTTGAGCGCCAGATAGACCCGCTCGCTCCGAACCGGGGTCAGGCGCACCTTCATGGTGACATACGCGCCCTCGACGGTGACATATTGCATCTTCATGTTCACCACGCCGTCGCTCGCGGAATCGTTCCATTCGCTTTCGCTGAAGGCGGGCACGGGCGTGGGCTCGGGCGCGACCAGAGTGGGCTCGGGCGTTACCAGAAGCGCGTCGTCCGCCGGGGCGAGGGGCGTGGGCGTGGGGGTCGCGTTCATGCCCGCCGCGAAGGCGCAGGTGACGGCCGCGAAGATGAGCACGGCCGCGGCGACCATGGCGACGCTGATTTTCTTTTTCACGATTTCATCCTTCCTTTCCATGACGCTGGCAAGCAGCGCCCGTTCGTCCTCCGCCGTCAGGCGAACGCCGGAGACACGGCGGTTTATGGCGGAGCCAAGCTTATTCCTCATCGTAATACCATCCTCTCAGCTCGTTTTCCAGCCGCTTTCGGGCGCGCTGAAGTCGGGTTGTTACGGTATGCTCGTTCAGGGACAGTACGCTCGCAATCTGTTTTACCGGCATGCCCATGTAATAGCGCAGGAGCACCACCGCCTTGTACTTCGGCGGGAGGGCGAACACGGCGCGGGTCACGGTGTCGTCGCGCGCGTCCGCGCCGGGTGCTCCGCCGGAGGGCGCGCACGCGTCCAGATCGACGGTCACGCGCCGCCGCCACGCGCTTTTCAGGCAGTCGCGGCAGGTGTTCACGGCGATGCGCGTGAGCCACGTTCGCTCGTTCGCGTCGCCGCGGAAGCCGTCCAGCCCGCGCCACGCCTTCACGAAGGTATCCTGAAGCGCGTCCTCCGCCGAGGCGCGGTCTCCGAGCAGGAGAAGGCACAGACGAAGCAGCTCGCTTCCGTGCGCGTGGATCATCCGTTCCATGGACATGGCGCGTTCGCGGTCGTTCACAGGCTTCCTCCTCCTTCCATTGATTAGACGAGCGGGCGGGGAAAACGCATTCAGGCGATTCGAAATTTTCTTCGAACCGCCTGAAGGATGGGGAAGGGAGTCGTTTATCCGCCGGGGAACAGCTGGGAAAGACAGCGTTCGAAGCCCGCGGCGATGACGTTTGCGGTTTCCGGGCCGACGGAGTTGGTTTCCTCGTAGTGTCTGCGCCCGGAGGAATCGCAGGCGTTGGCGAAATAGGGCGTGTCCGGGTGCAGCAGAAAGTCGTTCGGCGGCACGATGTAGCCCAGCTCGTCGTTCGCCAGCCCGCAGATCAGAAGCGAATCGGCGCTCAGGCCGCGGCGGGTCATGATCGCCGCAAGCGGCTCCGGATTTTCGCGCTCCGGCGCGGCGGCGGTGGATGAGGAAAGATAGCGCCCGGTCACCAGCTCGGGAAACAGCTCGCCGGGAATCAGCGCGAGGCACATATTTCCCAGACGAAGCACGGACAGCTCACTTTCGAGCGCGTAGCCCGTCGCGCCCGCGCCCGGCACGGCGCGGGTGTTCAGAATGCCCAGCATGCGCGCGAGCAGGAAGGCGGTGTTGTCCAGCGGCACGGTGAGCTCCGTGCGCGCGATGTCCAGCTCGGCGGTCAGCGATTTGTCGTCTGAAACGCGCAGAAGCACGCCCGCCAGCATCCGGCCGGTGGTTTCGAGGTTCTTTTCGGCGTTCAGGCTGCCGTCCGCGTTCTTCTCAAACTCCTGCGTCATCACGAGCCCGCCGATCGCGCCGGGCATGAACAGCATGCGTTCGCCGGTTCGCTCCAGCAGAACGTCGGCCATCACGCCGGGAAAGTCACGGCTGAGAAGCGTGTTCTGCCCGCGCAGCGACTCCGCGTGCGCGCAATAATTGACGATGCGGAAGCCCGCGCCGCCGTCGTCGGGCGCGAATTTCAGGTGATGGATGTACGGGTCGTACTCATAGGGCAGGCGCGAATCGCGCTGCATGCCGGCGGTGGCGGCCTTCCCGTAGGAAAGCGTTCCGGCGCGGCGGTCGGCGTATGCGTCGAGGGCGGCGCCGCGCGCGGCCTGAAGCAGGTTTTGCATGAAGGCTTCGTTCTTGCCGTCCCTGCCCACCTTGCCCCACAGACCCATCGTGTCGACGCCCGCGTGGGTGTGCGTGGCGTATACGTTGACCTGCGCGCAGTTCCATTCGTGGCACTCGACCGCCAGCGACGCTCGAAGCTGCTCCACATACGCCCGCGAAAGACCCACGCAGTCGACGCCGATCAGCAGAACGCCCGCGCCGCCGCAGTCCAGCCACACGGCGGTGGCGCGGGGAAGGTCGAGCACGCCGGTGATCTCATAGCCGTTTCGGTATCCGGCAATGTACAGCGGCCCGGCGTTCTCCGGAAGCGGAATTTCCCGCTGGCCGAAGCCCGCGCGCCAGCGCGGCTCGCTCTCGCAGCGCGAGCCCGGCGCGGCGCACAATAGAAGCGCCAGCAGAACGCACAGCGCGCGGCGAAGAAAAACGGGAAGACGCATCGGAAAACCCCTCCCTGTCGGAATGGCGTTTCATAAGGCCTACAGCAGCCCGCCGATGGAATCGCGCATCGGCCACAGGCAGCGCAGCGCGTCCCGGAGACGGATGCCGTTGACGCGCGTGAGCAGGAGCGTCGCGGCGAATCATCCATCTCCGTTGGTCGTTTACAGAAGCAGCCCGCCGATGGAATTGCGCATCGGCCACAGGCGGCGCAGTGCGTCCCGGAGACGGATGCCGTTGACGCGCGTGAGCAGGAGCGTCGCGGCGAAGGCGAGCAGAAGCGGAATCAGCGTGCAGACGGATGCGAGAACTTTTCCGGCGGCGCGGGATTTTCCGCGGTGGGTAACGCATGCCGCGGGAAGCAGCGCGAGCGCCGCGCCGAGAAGAGCCGCGGGGATGGACGGCTGAATCGTCCCCTTGTGAAAGCCCGAAAGCACGTCCGCGGCGGTTTCCATGGCCGCGCCGGGCGTTCGTCCGCCGAGACGGGTGAACCACAGAAGCAGGTCGGACGCATAGCGTATGCCAAGCGCCGCCAGCGCGCACAGCGCGGCGGTCAATATCGGCAGGGCAATCAGAAATCCACGCCATTTTCGCATCGTAAGTCAGCCTTTCGTCCGCGGGAAGTTTGGGAATGCGAGGAGAATCCTGCCGAGATACCGGAAAATGGTCAATCAGTCCGCTTTCCGGAAAAGATGAATCATTATCCGTCATTCGCTCACGATGAACGCGCGGCTGGCGTGCTGGGTGGGCGGGATGGTGAGGCTGACGCGCCAGCCGCCGGGGACGGCGGCGTATGAAGCGTCCATGTCGTCCTCCCAGCGGAACACCGCGTCGCCGAGCCGCAGGGCGCGGTCGCCCAGCCGCTCCGGACGTTTGGGGGTCATAAAATGGAAGGAAACGGGGCCCGCGGGGCGCAGCAGGTCGAACGATTCGATGATGCGCACCTGCTGCTCGGAGGGCGACAGAATGACGCTGCGCTGCCACGACTGAACGCCCTGATTGTCCGGGAAGGCGGGCGCGAGATTGACGGACAGGCAGACGAAATCGTCCGAAAACCGCGCGTCGAGGTCGCGCGCGCCGCCCGTTCCGCGCACGGGGCCGATGCCGCCGATGGCAGGCAGGGCGTGCGCGTCGGCCAAGGGGCGCGCGGGGGTCAGGTCGGTCAGGATGGGCTGGCCGTTTAGAAAGAGATACAGGTTGCCCGCGTCGATGTGGTCGCCGGACAGGCTCCCGCCGATGAGCGCGGCGCGAAATGGGCCGACGGAGGCCGCCGTCCGCATCGAGTCCGGCAAAAGCACGCGCTCGCGCGTGACGGGCAGCGCCGCCTGCGCCTTGAAGGTGCGCGCCATCAGCGCGTTCAGAAACGCCGCCGTCGGTGTGACGGGCGAATTGGCTTCGTCGTCGTTCAGGAACGCGCCCAGACGGCACAGCCCCTCGTTTCCGGCGCACACGCCCACACGGTACATTGCGCGGCCGTCCAGCCGGGGCTGCGCTTCGCCCTCGGGGTTGACGAAATAGCCGTTCCCCATGTGCGACGCAACGGGATACTCCGCCGCGCGCTGGAACCACGCGCCGCCGCCCACGTCCACGCGGCCGCCGGTGCAGGTGAGAAGCAGCGTCGCCGCGTCGGACAGCGCCGGTACGTCCTGTATCCAGCCCTCGAGCCCGGCGGGATGCGCGCCGTCGCGCGGAAGCGGGCGCACGCGCTCGTCGATCAGCAGAAGCGCGCGGCGAACGCCCGCCCAGCGGCGGCCGTCGTTTTCGTCAGCCAGCAGGAAGACAGCCAGCACGGAAATCAGATTCGAAAGCGTCCAGCCGCCGCGGCGCTGCGCCCACGCGGGCGCTTCGCGCTGGGCAAACGGCGCAAGCAGACGGCGCGCGAGCTCGCGCTGAAGCCGGCGCGTCACGATGGAGGCCGCGCCGGTAAACGCTTCGCCCGCCAGCGTGTACGTCCACGCCAGCAGCTCGGCGGTGGCCAGCGCGAACGCGTCCGCTTCCGGCTCGCCGCATTCGTTCAACGGCGCGCGCCAGCTGGCTTCGCCGCAGATTTCCCAGACCAGATCGGCCATTCGGGGCAGATAGCGGTCGAACCCCTCGGCGCAGCCGGACAGAAGCAGCGCGAAAAGCTGCCGCCGGCGTTCCTCGCGCGCGGCGGGGAACGCGCCGTCTCCCGAAAGGCCGTCCGAAACCATGGCCGTCGGGAACGGACGGTTCAGCGCCTTTTCGGCGGCGCGCTGCCAGTCGCTGACGGACTGGCCGTCGGCCTCACCGAACGCGGCGCGGTCGATCAGCTGCCCGGGACGCGCCGGGCACAGGTGATACATGAGATCGTTGAGAGCGGTCGTGAACATGGCGTTCTATGCCTCCGGCACATCCGTCCAGTCGCCCGTACGGGCGGAATCCGCGGCGGCGGCGAGCACGGCTTGCGGCTTCAGACCGTCACCAATGGACGGACGCGGAGCCTTTGGCGTGCGTCGCGCAGCCGGGAAAGAGAATCGTCGCAGTGGAACCGCCCGGAGCGCGCCGGGCGCGAGTGGTACGCTGCATCCGTCCAATTGCCCGGGCGGCGAACACGGTTTGCGGCTTCAGGCCGTCATTGGTGGACGGAGGCGGAGCCTTTGCCGTGAGCCGCGCGGCCGGAAAAGTGAGGGATACGCGAGACGGTGTTATGCGTCTCCGGCACATCCGTCCAGTTGTCCGTGCGGGCGGAATCCATGGCGGCGAGCACGGCTTGCGGCTTCAGATCGTCATTGGTGGACGGACGCGGAGCCTTTGCCGTGCGTCGCGCAGCCGGGAAGGGAATCGCAGCGGTGGAGTCGCTCGGAACGCGCCGGGCGCGGGTGGTATGTGAAGCGGTGCGCTGCATCCGTCCAATTGCCCGGGCGGCGAGCACGGCTTGCGGCTTCAGGCCGTCCTCAATGGACGGACGCGAAGACTTTCCGTGAGCCGCGCAGCCGGAAAAGTGAGGGATACGCGAGACGGTGTTTTACGTCTCCGGCACATCCGTCCAGTTGCCCGTGCGGGCGGAATCCATGGCGGCGAGCGCGGCTTGCGGCTTCAGACCGTCATTGGTGGACGGACGCGGAGCCTTTATCGTGCGTCGCGCGGTCGGGAAAGTGGGACGGCGTTTTATACCTCCGGCACATCCGTCCAGTTGCCTGTGCGGGCGGAATCCGCGGCGGCGGCGAGCACGGCCTGCAGCTTCAGGCCGTCTTCGATGGACGGACGCGGAGCCTTCCCGTGCGCCACGCAGTCGAGGAAGGAATAGTAGCAGTGGATATGGCCGCGATCCCAGCCGATGGCGTTTTTCGGCGGCAGGAACGTGCCCGCGGGCGCGGGGTAGCGCGCCATGCACTCAATGCGCGTGAAGCCGCGCCGTCCGCCCAGCGGAGCCTCGGGAACCGTGTTGTCGAAGTACCACAGCCAGCCGGGCTCCATCAGGTCGAACTTCAGCGCGCCCTTCTTGCCGTAGATTTCAAAGCCCATTTCGTCGTTGGTGCCGGTGGCGATCTTGCTGGCCTCCACTGTGCCCAGCGCGCCGTTCGGCATGCGCAGGGTCAGGATGGCGTGATCCTCGCTAAGGTCGGTTTCCACGCCGCCGGCCTTTGTGGGACGGGACGCGTACAGCGTGTTCGCCGCGCACATCACGCGTTTCGGGAAGCCGCAGATGTCGGTCACGAGGTCGAGCGCGTGGGAAGCGAGGTCGAGAATCACGCCGCCCTGCGCTTCCTGCTTCCAACCGATGGGACGCGCTTCGTCCACCGAGCCGGAATGCAGATATTGCGCGTGGAAGCCGATGATTTCGCCCAGCGCGCCCTCCTCCGCCAGCTGCTTTGCGCGCATGGTGGCGGGCAGGAAGCGGTTGTTCATCACCATCTGCGAATACGCGCCGCTTTCGCGGGCGGCCGCGGCGATGCGCCGGGCGCTGTCCAGCGTGACGGCCATGGGCTTGTCCAGATACACGTGCTTCCCGGCCTTCAGAAGCGCGACGGCCATTTCCTCGTGCAGCGCGTTGGGCGTGCACACGGAAACCACGTCGATGTCGTCGCGGGTCAGAATCGTGCGCCAGTCGGTGGTATAGCTTTCAAAGCCCAGAAGCTCCATCGCTTCGCGCGCGGGCGCCTCGCGGCGCGAGCATACGCACTTCAGCGCCGGCTGAAAGTCGATGCCCGGATACATCATGGGAATAGACCGGAGCGCGTGCGTGTGCGTGCGCCCCATAAAGCCCCAGCCGATTACGGCAATGCCAATCTTTTTCATATAAATCTGTACGCCCCCTTTTTCATAAGTATACCATAGATTTCCGCGCGGCGAAAGGGGCAAAATCGATTTGTCTCTACGGGATATTTACATTTTCCGCGTTGAAGGGCGGGGTGCGATTCGGTATAATGAACAACCGGGAAAGCAGACATGGGAGGGAATATACGAATGAGCCAGGTACATGTGATCGATCATCCGCTGATTCAGCACAAGCTGACGCTGATGCGGCAGAAGGAAACCGGCGCAAAGGACTTCCGCGAGCTTCTCAGCGAAATCGCGATGCTGATGTGCTACGAAGTAACCCGCGAACTGCCCCTGGAAGAAATCGAGATTGAAACCCCCATTTGCAAGTGCAAGAGCAAGGTCATCGCCGGCAAGAAGCTGGGCGTGGTGCCGATTCTGCGCGCGGGCCTCGGCATGGTGGACGGCTTCATCAGCCTCGTTCCCGCCTGCAAGGTCGGCCATATCGGCCTGTATCGCGACCCGGAGACCCATAAGCCCGTGGAATACTACTGCAAGCTGCCGCCGGATACCGGCGAGCGCGAGCTGATCGTGGTGGATCCCATGCTGGCGACGGGCGGCTCCTCCGCGGCGGCCATTCATTTCCTGAAGGACCGCGGCTGCAAGCACATCAAGCTCGTGTGCCTGGTGGGTGCGCCGGAGGGCATCGCCGTCGTTCAGAAGGAGCACCCGGACGTGGACATCTACATCGCCGCCATCGACGAGAAGCTGAATGACCACGCCTACATCGTTCCCGGCCTGGGCGACGCCGGAGACCGACTGTTCGGAACCAAATAAATCTGTGCGGCAGAGGGAAGCAAACTCCCCTGCCGCGAATTTTTTAGAGGACGCGCCGCGTTCGATCGGCAGACGAGCGGAAGGAATGCAGCTATGCATACATGCCTTTACTCCGAACAAAACGAGGAAGTTATCGACCTGATCCGGCGGTTGATGTGCACGAATCAACCGCCGCTGACGCAGCGGCTGATTTACGCGCTGAAGGGTCTTTACCCGTCCGAGATCGTCGAATATCTGCTGGGCGTATATTATCTGGAATTTGCGAAGGCGTATGTGCTGGGCGGAGGACGGTACATCGAGACGAAGGTTTCCTTTCGCCGCGCCCGCAGACATCTGAAGCGCGCGCTCCGCGCCAATCCGCGGGACGCGGAAATTCTGACGGCGATGGGCGAGTCCTACGACAGGGAGCGGCGGCCGCTGCCGGCATTCGATTGCTTTGAAAAGGCGCTGGCGCTCGATCCGGACAACGCCAGATTTGTCTGGAACCTGATGGAGCAGAGCTACCTGCTCGCGCGCGATGAAACGGTGCTTTCCCTCGACGCGGCGTTCCGCTGGGAGACGTGCGCGGATCGGGCGAGATATTTCTGGTGCGGCGTGCTCTGCGCGTACTCGGCCGCCAGGCTTGGGGAAACGGAGAAGGTTCGCCAAATGGCGGATCGCGTGCTGGAAAGCGAGACCTCCGAGCTGCCGCAGCCCGACCTTGCCGCCGCGTGCCTGCTGGACGTGCTTTTTCTGGCCGGACGGTTTGACGAACTGAAACAACAACACGAGCGGCACGCGCAGGACGCAGCGTGCGTTTCGTCGCCGCTGCTCATCCGGATGCGCGAGAAAAAAGAATGCCCGCCGCCAGAGAAACTCGCGCCTGAAATCATCGCCGCGTTCACGCCGCGAAGACTGCTGCCGCATCTGGCATGGTAGCGGCATGATTTCCACAAAAAAACCAGCCGTTTCCGGCTGGCGGTGGGAGAGTGTCAGGCGAGGTGCTTTTCGATCAGGGATTGGAAGGCGGGCTTGCCCTGCATGCCGATCAGGCGGTCGACTTCCTTGCCGTCCTTGAAGAGGACGAGCGTGGGGATGCTCATCACGCCCAGCGCGATGGCGGCGTCGGCGTTTTCGTCGATGTTGAGCTTGCCGAAGGTCACGCGGCCCGCGTATTCCTCGGACAGCGCTTCGAGCACGGGCGCGGCCATGCGGCACGGGCCGCACCAGGGAGCCCAGAAGTCGACCAGCGTAAGACCGTTCAGGTTCTCGGGTTTCAGGTTTTCGGAAGTAAACTGCTGCATTTTCAATCCTCCTGTCAGATTCATTGATTAAGGTGGGAATGCGGACGGCCGTATGCAGAGATTTTCGAGACGGGGGGCTTATTCTCCTGCGTCAGGCTTGTTTTTTTCTGCGCGGCAGACGTATTGCCTGCCGGCCTTGCGCTTTTTCTCGGTGGCGGCGAGAATGGCGAGCCCGACGCCCAGCATCAGGATGGCCGAAAGCGCCTGCGCCCATTCCTGAGAAAACAGAACGCTGCCCAGCAGAAGCCCGGCGATCAGGCATAGAAGCGGCAGACCGTAGGCCAGAAGCGAGGTTTTGGAGAGCGTCCGGCCGCTTAATTCCAGCGTGATTTCGTCGCCCTCACGGAAGCCTTCGCCGCTCAGTGGGTAGAGCAGGCGCTCCCTTCTGCCAAGGTCGCAGCCATGGCAGTGCGCGCAGGCCTCCTCGCGAAGCACCTCCGCCATCAGCACGCCGTTTTCGTTCACCACACGGGCGGTTTTCTTCATGGTCATCCTCCATTAAGGAAGCAAGCTTCCGAGTTCCGCGGGAAGGCAGGGAAAGCCCGACGTTTTCCCGGGGAGCGAACCGGGCGTTATTTCGCCCTGCGCGCCTTCAGCGCCTGCGCGATCTGCGCTTTTTCCCACGGGTAGGTCAGCTTCGGGTTCTCCGGAAAATCCCGGTAGAGGTACAGGCGGCTGTCCGCTGGCAGCTGATGCGCGACCTCGGTGAGCGGGCTGTCCGGCCGGAAATGCGCATAGAGAAGCGGGAAATTGTACGCCTCCGGCGACTGCATCAGATAGTAGCGGCTGCGGTCGACCTCGTGCGCGTCCAGACAGCCGAGGCTGTCGGTGATCGGCTGCACGGTGGAAACCGCGTCCCAGCCCTCGCCGATGAGGCGCAGGTATTCGTCCAGAAGCTCCGGCGTGACCAGCGGCCGAACCGCGTCCAGAATCACCACGCGCGCGCAGCCAAGCGCGTTCAGCGCGTCCAGACCGTGCCGCAGGGTTTCGTTGCGCACCGCGCCGGCGGGCGCGCGGTCGAAGGCGTAGCGCCCGGCCAGCGCGCGCAGCTGCGGACAGTCCGCGCCCGCGACCATCACGCGGTCGACGAGCCTCGCGTTCGCGGCGGCGTCCAGCACGTATTCGATCACCGTGCGCCCGCCGATTTTGTGGTATTGCTTGGGCAGCGCGCTGCCGAAGCGGCGGCCGGCGCCGCCGGAAAGAATCAGCGCCGCGTTCATGAGACCTCCTCGCTTTCGCCGGAGGCGGGGGAATCGGGCTTCTCCGAGTTGGAAGCATCATCGGCGGAAGCGGCTTCGCCATCAGTGGGAGCCGGTTCGTCTTCAGAAGAAGCGGCGGCTTCCGCGTCCTCGGGCGAGCCTCCGGTCAGAAGCAGCGCGCCCACGCCCACGGCCAGATAGAAAATTTCGCGCATGCGGGTCAGGAGCGACGCTGTGATGCTGACGGACGGCGCGAGTCCCATCCAGCCCAGCGCCAGCGCCATGCCGGCCTCGCGCGAGCCGACCTGCATCGGAATGAAGAACACGAGGTTGCCGATCAGCGACGCGCAGGAAAGCGCCACCGCGCAGCCGGCGAAGGATACGTCCACCTGCATCACCCGGAAGATGATGAACAGCTCGCCCACCTCCATAAGCCGCCCGACGTATTCCAGCAGCAGCGTCGCCGCGAAATCGCGGCGGCGGCCGTGGAAGGCGGTCATGTCGCGGTCGATAGCCTCAAAGCTCTCGCGCTTTTTCTCAAGCGTCGCGGCGAAGAATTTTCCCGCCCACGGGACGCGGCACAGAAACCGCATCAGCGGCATGACCAGCCCGCGCTTGCCGCTTCGGAAGAAGGCGAAAAGCGCCAGCGCGCAAAGACCCAGCGCCACAATGTCCGCCAGCGTGGCCAGCACGCCGCCCGGGCAGCCGAGCAGCAGGTATACAAACGCGCCCGTGAGCCACAGCATCACGTGGGAGAACACGTGCATCACCGAGAAGGTGAGCGTGGTGGCGGTGGCCTTTTCAAGGCCGATGTACGGCTTCATTTCCATGATGCGGTACGGCTCGCCGCCCACCAGTCCCATCGGCGTAACCTGATTGAGCGAAAAGCCGGAGATGGTCATCTTGAGCAGCCGCCAGAACGGCATGCTCTTCATGTCCCAGCCCATGATGGCGCGGTAGGCCAGCGTGTGCAGGATGTACACCACCGCCCACAGCGCGATCAGCGACGGCAGCCATATGGGCATTTTGCTCAGGATGGTGCCGCTCCAGTCCACCTGACTCATGTCGGTCTTCGCCAGCATCGCGATGATGCCGATCACGCCGATGACGAAGAACACCACCGGGTACTTCTTGCGCTTCACCGGCGGCGTTTCGCTGCCGGGCAGCCTGTGCGCGTAGAGGATGTTCTCGGCGATGGCTTCGTATTTGGCGCGCATGTACAGCATCAGCCCGCCGAACACAAACAGCTCAATCGGGAAAAACAGAAGCGGCGCGCCGAGCAGCACCAGCAGAAACAGCGTGTAGGCGCGGGTGTTGAAGGTGAGGATGTTCGTCAGCTGAATGTATTTGCGGCTCTGGGCAAGGTAGTCCTGCCGCACGGCCTCGTCCACCTCGCCGCCGTTTTCCTCAATGGCCTTGAAAAGCCGCTGGAACGACGGGGTGGAAAGCTCCTGAAGCCGCGTGTACAGGCCGTAGAAATACAGATACAGCTTCTGAAAGCGCGCGCCCTTCCACGGCAGCTTCGCGCGGGCGCGGGCAATGTCGCGGGAGCGATCCAGCTCGCTGCCGTTTTTGTTTTTCAGGAAGAACAGATGGATGTTTCTGTAATAGTCCGCCAGCATGCACTGCCGCTGGTGCCCCGCGAATTCACAGATCACGACCACCAGCCAGATCAGCCCGCCCCACGGCCGGCCGCCGGAGAAGGGAATGGCCTTTGGCATCAGCCTGAGACACAGCGCGCAGTCAATCGCCACATACCACACGCTCGTGGACAGCGCGTCCAGAATGCGCCCCAGCGTGGACTTGTTGCCCGTCAGCCGCGCGAGCTGGCCGTCGGTGGAATCCAGAATGTTCGCCCAGATTACAAGCAGCACGCCGATGAGGTTCAGCGTGAAGCTCTCCGGATAAAACAGCCAGCCGCCCGCAAAGCCGATGGCCATGGACAGCAGCGTGACCATGTTGGGCGTCCAGCCAAGGCGCATGAACAGCCGCGCCCACAGGTAGCCCAGGGGCTTTGTGAAGATGCGGTCAAAGAATTCCTCGGTGTCCTCGGACTTGTAGGCGGAGCGGATATCAGAGCGCATCCGCCTCCATTCGCTTTTAAGAGACATGCCGTTTTCCCTCCTTCGCAGGCTGCGAAAGCGCGTCCGCATAATTCCATGCGCGCGCCGCCCAGCTGCCGCCAAACACGATCTCCTCGCAGGTGTTGCCCTCGATAAACGTGTTGCAGCCGCGCAGCGTGGTGTCGATGGCGAAGGCGCTCAGGGCGCGGGCGCGGTCGACCCCGCCGGGCAGGATGCGCGAGACGAGCGCGTCCATTTCGGCGTTCGAGAGCGGATGTTTCTTCATGGCCGTGCCCAGATAGCGCGCGAACTCAAACTCAATGGGCGCGACGTAGCCCAGCGGGTCGATCAGCACGCAGCCGCCGTCCTCCACCAGCATGTTATATTCGTGCGCGTCGCCGTGTATTAAGTATCGCTCGGAATCCCGGAAGGTTTCCATCGCGTTCAGCGCGCGTTCGATGGAAGGGAGGAACGGCATAAGGCGCGCGTCGTTTTTCGCGGTCACGGCGGCGCGGGCGTTGGAAAGCACGTCTGAAAGCACGTCCTCATAGCGCGGAAGCGCGGTTTCGTCCGGCGCGGCCGGGCGGCGCTGCTCGTAGAGCGAACGGAACACGCGCTCGCGCGGCGCGTGATCGGCGGAATTCGCCGCAGGCACATAGCGCAGAAGCATCGCGCCCAGCTTTTCATCCACATCGTACAGCGGGCACATTTCGCGGTAGGGCAAATGCCGGTAGCAGAAAACCTCGGTTTTCAGGCGCGGGGAAAACCACGGAACCACCTTTACGGCCACGCGGCCATAGCGCGCGCTCGCGCCATACAAAATCGCGCCGAAGCGGGAGCACGGCTCGTGCCCCTCGGGCGTGAACGCCCATTTCTCGCAGATGCGCTTCAGCTCGCCGGGAAAGGCCGCGAGCCACGCGGGCGTCTCCGCAGGGAACTGCTGCGTGAGATAACTGACGGTGTTGTCCGATATGCAGGAATGGTATGCCATGGACAGCCGAAACCTCTTTTCGCGGAAGTATGGCAAGTATATATCCAAAGTATTATAGCATTGCGTGCGATTCACGGCAAGCGCAAACTGCCGACAACATTGTGAAGAATTCTGTGCCCCTACTCTGTGAATTTCGCAAACAGGGAATTGCGGAACGCGCGGGGATATGGTATAATTAAAATGGTAAAAAAGCAGGAGGATACGGCAATGAAGAAATATTCAGTTCGTATGTTGACATGGCTTCTGGCTCTCGTCATGGCTTTCAGCGGCATGGCGATGGCGGAGACGGCGACCCCGGCGGAGACGACGGCGGTCGCTGCGGCGGAAGAGCCGATCACCGTGACCACCATCACGGCGGCGGCGGAGTACCTGGGAACGATTCTGAACGCGTCCGTGGAGCTGGGAACGGACGAGGACGGCTGCCGGCAGATCACGGTCAACGCACCGTATCTGCAGGACACGCTGTTTGTGCAGCTCGGCGAGAGCGCGGTCGTGGTTCGCTACGGCGGGGAAGCGGTCGAGCTTTCCTACGACGTGCTGAACGAGGCGCTGGGCATGTATTCCTTCATGTCCTACGGGCTGGACGCGGAGACCGCGAAGAAGCTGTATACATATATGAACAGCGGCGACGCGCAGCAGGACGAGCTGGTGTGGCAGTCCATCCTGAACACGGAAATGAACCGCCTGCTGAGCCTTGTGATGGAGCGCGGCCTTTTCCGCATGACGGAAGAGGGCGGCTTTGAAATCAACGCCACGGTCCAGGACGTGGTTTCGCTGTTCGCGGAATACCTGACCCGCGCGGCGGCGGACGCGCAGCTGTCGGCGGCGCTTTCGCAGCTGAAAATGTGGGATTACATGGGAACCGACGCGGCGACGGGCACGCAGGCGCTGCTTGCGCAGATGACCGCCGCGGCCGAGGCGCTGAAGGCGAACCCGCTGACCGGCGTTTCCGGCGCCTTGCAGGTGTCGATTCTGTCGCAGGGCTCGATGACCCTGAATTTCGACCTGAAGGTCGACGCGTGCGCCACGGAAATCCACATGGAAATGGTGTTTGACGGCGAGCAGCTGATCGCCAGCGTGCGCGTGAACGTGGACGGCAAGTGCTTCACGCTGTCCGCCGCCGCGAACGAGGACGGCCTGAACGTCGAGTTCCGCATGACGGAAACGAGCGCGGCCGCGGAGGAAACGACGCTGCTGGAAGGCAAGCTGACGTACAGCGAGAAGGAATTCACGCTGGAAATCGATACCGCCGCGGGCGGCTATCTGTATATCCGTCTGAAAGAAGTGGACTATGACGAATACCGCGTGACCTTTGGATGCGTCGCCGGTGAGTTCGCGCTGGACGCGGATACCTATATCGGCTATGACACGTTCGTGCTGGAAGCTAACCTGATGCTCGCCGACGCGAAGGCGCGCCTGACGCTGGGCATGGACGACGACGACATGGACGGCAAGCTCGACATAATGGGCGGCGAGGATTACCTCACGATCAACCTGCATGGCAGCGACGACGTGTTCACGCTCAACGGCTTCGGCAGGGTGAGCGGCGACACGTTCTCGGTGAACGCGCTGTTTGTTGATACCTACCGCGGCCTTGAGGGCACGTTCAACATCGACGTGATCAAGGAAGACGACATCACGAGCATCGAAGGCTCCGTGACGTACGAAGAAGGCCGCCGCTATGCCTACGACTACACGATTCTGGTGAACGGCGAAGTGGCTACCCGCTGCACCTACGAGCTGACGCCCGAGGGTCTCAAGAGCGTAACGATTACGGATTCCACCGTTCAGAGAACGGAAGCGACCGCCGAGCGCACCGCGACCGGCATGAAGGCCGTCGCCACGACGCAGACCAACAGCATCGGCGCGGACGGCGCGGAGACGGAGGGCATGACGACAGGATATACGCTGACCGTCGACGGCGTGAACTTTGTGTGCGACGTCAGCGTCAAAATGATGGGCATGGAAGAAGCGATGCCGCTGATGCAGATCACCGGCACGGCGATCGAAGAGGAAAATCGTCTCGCGTACCGCATCGACGTGGATGTGCAGGGTCAGACGATGTATATCGAGGGCGGTATCATCGAGGAAGCGTCGGAGAATGAGAACGATGTTTGCGGAAGGCTGTATCTGGCGACCAACGCGAACGGAACGGAAGACCGCATCGACCTGTCCTTCTCCCTGACGGACACGGGCATCAAGCTGGCGCTGGAAAGCACCGAGAACGGCGTTGCCCAGTCGGTCGGCAGTCTGTCCGTGAATGTGGAGACCGTGGTTCCCGAAACCGCGCCCGCGCACGTGACCGGCACGCCGCTCACGACCGAACAGCTGCTTCAGCTGTTTGCGCAGCTCGCACAGTAACAAGCTTGCGGTTTGCCGCCTCTACGCCGAGCGCGGGAGGCGGCAAATTCGCGTTCACGCTCCGTGCGTGAGAAAGGAGTTCACAATGAAAAAATGGTTCGTTGCGCTCTTGATTCTGGCGCTTCTGCCGGCGTTCGGCGCGGGGGCGGAGGCTGTCGGGGACTTCACCGTCCGTTACATGGAGGACGGCACCGCCAGCATTGTCTCCTATAATGGAACGGACGCGAGCGTGAAAATTCCTTCCTATTTTAATTCCGGAAATGCCATGCATCCGCTTACCGCCATTGGCGCGCAGGCGTTCATGGGCAACACCACGCTTACCGAGGTGGAGATTCCCGACGGCGTGGCCACCATCGAGCCGCGCGCGTTCAGCGGCTGCGTGAACCTTCAGAAGGTTACGCTGCCCGGGAACGTGACCGGCATTGGCGAGGGCGCGTTTGAAAACTGCGCCAGCCTGACCGAAATCAACCTTCCGGCCAAGCTGTATTACGCCGGCGCGAACATCTTCGCCGGCTGCTCCAGGCTGGTGCTGACCGAGGCGCAGCTGGCCGTGCTTACATCCACCGAAAGCGGCGAAAACACCGAGCAGGCGGCCAACGTTGCCGCTGCGCCCACGGGCGACCACACCGATTTGCAGGATCGGCTGGGACAGAGCTTTCAGGAGGTCGCCGTCGCGCTGAACTGCACCACCGACGATCAGGTGACCAACGGCATTCAGTATTCCAGCGACGTTCTGACCGTGAATTCCGACGACGGCGCGCGCGTGTCGTCCATCTCCATCAACGCAGCGTCCGGCTACAGCCTGATGGGCGTGTACGTCGGCTCGAGCGCGTCCGACGCGGGCAGCGTGTTTGTTGAAAACGGCATGACGCTGGTGGACTCGTGGGATCGCGGCGCGACCTATTCCGACGGCGAAAACCTGAACATCACCTACTGGAAGGACGCGAACAATCTCGTCATCGGCCTGAACGCGGCGCTGCCCGTGGACGAAACGCAGTACGCCAAGGGCAAGGCCGTCAAGAACGTGAACATCCGCACCGCGGCGGGCAAGAACCATACCATCATCCTGAGCGCGCCCGCCGGAAAGACGGTAGACTATCTGGGCGAATCGCAGCGCGACAACGAGGGCACGCTGTGGTATCACGTGCGCTACAACAACAAGACCGGCTGGGCCTCCGCCGATTACATCACGCTGATGAACGAAAACGGCAGCTTCGACGAGGCGTTCCAGCTGCTCAAGCGCGGCTCCAAGAGCGAAGCCGTGACCACGCTTCAGAAGCGGCTGATTGAGCTGAAGTATCTGAAGGGCACGGCGGACGGCTCCTTTGGCCCCGCCACGGAAACCGCCGTGATGCTGTTCCAGCAGGCCTCCGGCATGAACCCCAGCGGCATTGCCGACGAGGAAACGCTGAAGGCGATTTACAGCGACAGCGCCGTCGTGAAGCCCGGCGAGGTGGCCGGAAACACGCTGGAAATCGGCAGCAAGGGCGACGAGGTAAAGGCGATTCAGGACGCGCTGAAGGCCAAGGGCTATCTGACCGGCGCGAGCGACGGCAACTTCGGCTCCGCCACGGCCAGCGCGCTCAAGGGCTTCCAGCGGGCGAACGGCCTGCCGGTAACCGGCGTCGCGGACGACGCGACGCGCGCGGCGCTGCTGGATGAGAACTCCGTCGCCATGACCGAATCGACCGGCGCGACGGCGAGCCTGTACGAGACGCTTAAAAAGGGCGATCAGGGCACGTCCGTCAAGACGCTTCAGGAAAAGCTGAAGGCGCTGGGCTACCTGACCGGCGCCGCCGACGGCAAGTACGGCGCGGGCACGGTAAAGGCGGTCGAAGCGTTCCAGAAGGACAACGGTCTGGAAGCGACCGGCCGCGTGGACGAGGACACGATGGCGGCGCTGAACGCCAAGGAGATTCCGGCGCGCACGTCGTTTGCGCGCGGCGACATCGGCGACGACGTGAAGGCGCTTCAGGAGCGGCTGAAGGGGCTGGGCTACCTCGAGGGCGAGGCGGACGGCAATTTCGGCAGCAAGACCGAGCAGGCCATTCGCAAGTTCCAGCAGGCGAAGTCGATCAAGGTGACCGGCAAGGCCGACGCGGAAACCGTGAAGCAGATCATGGGAGGCGAGCCCGCCGCCGCGCAGCCGGAGCAGCCCGCGGAGAACGCCGGGGTGGAGCCGCAGACGCAGCCGGAGCAGCCCGCAGAGAACGCCGGGGCAGAGCCGCAGACGCAGCCGGAGCAGCCCGCGGCGAACGCGGGAGTTTCGGCGGGCGCGCAGAACCTTCTGTGCGGCAAGCTGGCCTACACGCTGCCCGAGGGCTGGTATCTTGTGAACAAAAACACGGCGGCGACGCTCGCCGCGCAGCCCGACGCGGCGGCGGTGTTCGCGGCGGCGCAGGGCGCGGACTTCTTCCAGAAGTGCGCCCAGATGGAGACCGACGAAATCTACAACGCCGAGGGCTACATGGTGATGCAGGTGAAGAACACTGGCCGCATGGGGCAGGATCAGGCCGTGCTGGACAGCGCGAAGGACGTGTTCGGCGAGTCCGTGCGCAAGGAAATGCAGAACAACGGCTATGACAAAAACTACGAATACGCGCTCGAAACCGTGGGCGACATTACGTTCTTCGTATCCTTCGCCAGCCGCGAAACGGACGGCAAGACCGAGTATATCTCCCATTGCGTGACCATCGACGCGGCGACCGACGCCATCGAGATCATTACCTACGCGGATAAGGAAACCACGCTGAACCTTTTGAAGGGCTTCGCGACCGCCGTCTGAGCGGCATTCCCTTCTCTGCCGCCCCCGACGGAGCCCGCTTCCGCCGGGGGCGCTGCTGTTTTCAGGACATACGTATAGAGGAGAAATCCATGATTACCGAGACCATTGGAAGCATTACCATCGTTCTTCCGGAGACGGAGGGACTGTTTTCGCCGCGCGGGCTGGATCGCGGCACGCGGGCGATGCTGGAGCTGTATCCGCCGGAGCCGGGCTGGCGCGTGCTCGATCTGGGCTGCGGCGCGGGGCCGGTGGGCATCTATGCCGCGAAAATCTGCGGCGCGGAGAACACGGTGATGGCGGACATAGACCCGCGCGCCGTGTCCGCCGCCGCGCGCAACGCCGAGGCGAACGGGCTGACGATCGCGGCCTTTGTCTCCGACGGCTTCCGCCAGCTGACCGAAACCGGCTTCGACGCGATCTATTCCAACCCACCCTATCAGAGCGACTTCGCCGTCGCGCGCCATTTCATCGAAAAGGGCTTCAACCGCCTGAACATCGGCGGCAGCCTGTTCATGGTCACCAGGCGCCGCGCGTGGTACGAAAACAAGCTGCGCGCCATCTTCGGCGGCTGCCGCGTGACCGAGCGGGACGGCTACTTCGTCTTCTCCGCGCAAAAGCGAAGCGCCCGCTACGCCAACGCGCGCCCTTCAAAATAATTCCTATGGTACATATCTTGGCTCGAATTCATGCCTTCCGGCGAGCGGAGGGCATGAATGTTTTTCACACCTTCAACCGGCGAGCCGCTTCGTTTTTTCGCATTGGATTCATTCTCAAAATGGATTTTTGCCATCGCGCCTATTCTTTTTCTGCTATGATATGGGGGCTCGGCCACAGGCGCCGGGAGAAAATACAGGAGGAAGGATGCGTTTGGAGAGAAGGGAAGAAAGGTCGTATCGCGTATTCGGTTATGTTCGCGTTTCCACGAAGGAGCAAAACGAGGCGCGCCAGCTGATCGCCATGCGGAATCAGGGCGTGCCGGGGAAAAACATATATGTGGACAAGCAGTCCGGAAAGGATTTCCAAAGGCCGCAGTACGCCAGGCTGGTGGCAGCCGTTCGGCCGGGCGACATTGTAATTGTGAAGAGCATTGATCGTCTGGGGCGCAACTACACGGAGATTCTGGAGCAATGGCGCATTCTGACGCGCGAAAAGCGCGCGGACGTGGTGGTGCTCGACATGCCGCTGCTGGACACCCGCAAGGGCAAGGACCTCACCGGCACACTGATCTCCGACATCGTTTTGCAGCTGCTTTCCTATGTGGCGCAGACCGAGCGGGAGTTCATCCGCCAGCGGCAGCGGGAGGGCATCGCCGCGGCGCGGGCGCGGGGCGTTCGCTTCGGCGCAAGGCCGCAGGAGCGCCCGGCGAGCTTTTCGGAGGTGGCGGGCGCGTGGGAGCGGGGCGAAATCTCCGCCCGCGAGGGCGCGCGCCGCCTGAAGGTTTCCCACACCACGTTCCTTCGGTGGTCAAAGGAAACGAACCCGACCGTGGAAAAACGCGAAGAATGAAATTTATTATTTTTTGGAATTAATGGTAGACGTCAGATTCCAGTGCAATTCATGTCCGTCTCGTAAACAAAACCCATAGATCCGGCACAGAACAGACGCCGAGCCCCCTATTTTTGATTCGCATCCATATTATACCAGAGTCGGCACATATTGTCTGCTTTCTGTTCCAGCAGACAGAAGCACGCCCGCAAGAGGGTGTTTTTGTGTATACCATAAATGAAGGGAGGCTCATCGAGTGAACCCGGGAGGGATACGGTGCCTTCGCGCCGACGACCCAGCCGACGCCCCGCGCGCCGGTACGCAGGCGGCTGCGGGGAACGCGCGTCCGACCGCGGGAAGATCATCGCGGAACCAAGGGCACCACCGCACAATTCGGCGGCGCGCCGGGCGAAGTCTTTTCCGTCATCTGCGGTATGCAAATTTCTCGATTTACCTCCGGTGAACCTTCGAAATTTGCATTTGCATCTGACGAAACTCCTTTCGCCGGCCGACCACCTCATTCGTGCGGCGTAGCCTTAACTCTTCTTGATGGAAGTAAGGGAAAGGAAGGTTGTCGAATGAAACTCAGGAAAGTATATGCCTGCATACTGACACTGTGTATGCTCGTCTCCATGCTGCCCGCGTTCGCGGCGGACACGGACGCGAGCTGCACGCATAAGTGGACCGAGAAGGTCATCAAGGATGCGAACTGCACGCAGACGGGTCTTGTGAAGAAGACCTGCGAGCTGTGCGGAGACTTTGAATACGAGAAGACGCCCTTCAAGCATGGCGAGGGCAAGGAAGTTGTGAAAGATGCCACCTGCACGAAGCCTGAAACCGTGGGTCTCTACTGCGAGAAGTGCGGCGAGCTGATCGGAAAAGTTCAGGAAGTCGGCAAGGCGCTGGGTCATGATCTGGGCAAGGGTACGGAAAAGAAAGCCGACTGCGCGGGCCCGGATCGCGTCGAGTACACCTGCAAGCGCTGCGGCGAAACCGTCGTAGAGGCGATCGAAGGCGGCGAAGCGGCGAAGGAGCACGACTGGGAAGCGAAGATCGTTCCCGCGACGTGCAAGACGAAGGGCTACGAAGCAAGGGTCTGCAAGGCCTGCGGCAAGGTCGAAAAGGATAAGGAACTCCCGATCGACGAGAACGCGCACGTTGCCAAGCTGGGCAAGGTGATCCGCGAGGCGACCTGCACCACGAACGGTCTTGGCCGTTCCGTCTGCGAGCTGTGCGGCAAGGAGCTGGGCTACATCACCATCAAGGCCGGCCACAAGTATGGCGATCCGATCTGTGATGAAGGCAAGGAAGTTACCTGCGGCAAGGCTGGCTATGGCTACTACGTTTGCACCGTCTGCAAAGAAGCGACCGAAAAGGACGTTATCCCCGCGACCGGCAAGCATACGTTTGTAGACGAGAAGGACATTCCCGCTACCTGCACCGAGCCTGAAAAGATTGGCCGCATCTGCAAAGTCTGCGGCGCTGCGGATGGCGAGGTTGAGGAAATCGGCGAAGCGCTGGGTCACGACTGGGACGACGGCGTTTACACCAAGGCCGACTGCCTGAAGGCGGAGCGCGAGGTGTTCACCTGCAAGCGCTGCGGCAAAACCCGCGACGAGTTCATCCCGAACGGCGAAGCCGCGAAGGGTCACAAGTTCGTCGACAAGATCGTTGCCCCGACCTGCAAGACGAAGGGCTACACCGAGCGCACCTGCGAGAGATGCGATCTCTATGAGAAGATCAACGAGACCGAAATCGACAAGGACGCGCACGTCGCGAAGCTGGACAAGGCCATCCGCGAAGCGACCTGCACGGTGAACGGCCTTGGCCGCTACACCTGCGAGCTGTGCGGCGAGTACCTCGGCTACAGGGCGATCGAAGCGAAGCACGTCTACGGCGAGCCGATCTTCGACGAAGGCAAGGAAGCCACCTGCGGCAAGCCGGGCTACGGCTACTACGTCTGCACCGTCTGCAATGAAAAGACCGAAAAGACTGAAATCCCCGCGACCGGCAAGCATGTGTTCGTGGACGAATTCGTGATTCCGGCAACCTGCACCGAGCCTGAAAAGGTCGGTCGCATCTGCAAGGTTTGCGGCAAGGCGGACGGCGAGGTTACGACCGTCGGCGAAAAGCTGGGTCATGACTGGGACGACGGCGAGCTGAAGGACGCTGACTGCGAGAAGGCAGAGCGCGTCGTGTACACCTGCAAGCGCTGCGGCGAAACGAAGGAAGACGTACTCCCGGACGGCGAAGCGGCGAAGGGTCACAAGTACAAGGAGAAGGTTGTCGAGCCGACCTGCAAGACCAAGGGCTACAAGGCCAAGGTCTGCTCTGTCTGCGGCGACACCGAGGTTATCGAAGAGCTCGAACCCGTTGCCGGAAACCACGTCGCGAAGCTGGATAAGGTCATCCGCGAGGCGACCTGCAGCGCGAACGGTCTTGGACGCTACGTGTGCGCCGAGTGCGGCGAGTACATCGGCTACAGGGCGATCGTTGCGGAGCACAAGTGGGGCGAAGAGTACGCCAACGAAGACGCCACGGCCATCATGCACAAGTGCGAAGTCTGCGGCACGGTTGAGGTCATCTGGAAGGATTCCAGCGACGAGTGCGAAGACGGCAAGCACGTGATCGTTGTCGATCCCGCGAAGGCTGCCACCTGCACCGAAACCGGTCTGACTGAAGGCAAGCACTGCTCCGTCTGCGACAAGGTTCTGGTGAAGCAGGAAGTCATCCCCGCGACCGGCCACACCGAAGTGGTTGACGAAGCGAAGGCCGCTACCTGCACCGAGGCTGGTCTGACCGAAGGCAAGCACTGCTCCGTGTGCAACGCGGTTCTGGTGAAGCAGGAAGAAATTCCCGCGCTCGGCCACACCGAGGTTGTCGACGAGGGCAAGGCCGCTACCTGCACCGAGGCCGGTCTGACCGAAGGCAAGCACTGCTCCGTTTGCAGCGAGGTTCTGGTGAAGCAGGAAGAAATTCCCGCGACCGGCCACGTCGAGGAGATTCTCCCGGCGGTTGCGCCCACGGACACCGAGCCCGGCCTGACCGAGGGCAAGAAGTGCTCCGTCTGCGGCGAGATCCTGGTGAAGCAGGAAGTCATCCCCGCGCATGGGCACGAGCACAGCTACGTGCTGAAGGGCTATGACTTCAACGCGGATTTCACCAAGAAGGTTGCCACCTACGAGTGCACCATCTGCGGAGATACCTACACGGAGGAAATGGATTTCTAATAAGTAATCCGTTGGGAGCCTGCAGGAACCACCTGTAGGCTCCCTCTTTCATGAAAGAGACGAAGAAGCAAGGGGGAGAAACATGAAACGAATTCTCACGTGGATTCTGGCGCTTGTGCTGGCGGTGTGCTGCCTGCCGGCAATGGCGGAGGAATGCAGCCACGAATGGAACATCAAGGAGCCGACCTGCGCTCAGAATGGCATAAAGCTGTGCAGAAAATGCGGCGTGAGCGAAGTTCTGCCCGCGACCGGCGCGCACACCATGGTCGTCACCATCGAGCCCACGTGCAAGGACGAGGGCGAGAAGATGTGCTCCGTGTGCGGCAAGAGAGAATCGATCGCGAAGAACGAGAACCACAACTGGGAAATTCACGAGCCGACCTGCGGCAAGGACGGCGTGAAGCTGTGCAAAGTCTGCGGCAAGACTGAAAAGCTTCCCGCGACCGGCGCGCACATCATGAAGGTTACCAAAGAGCCCACGTGCAAGGACGAGGGCGAGCAGGCCTGCTCCGTGTGCGGCTACACGGAGAAAATCGCGAAGAACGAAAATCACACTTGGAAGACCGTTGAGCCGACCTGCGGCAAGGACGGCATGAAGCTGTGCTCCGTCTGCGGCAAGAGTGAAAAACTTCCCGCGACCGGCGCGCACACCATGGTCGTCACCAAGACGGCCACGTGCGCGGAAGAGGGCGAGAAAACGTGCTCCGTGTGCGGCTACACGGAGAAAATCGCGAAGAGCGAGAACCACGACTGGAAGACCGTTGAGCCGACCTGCGGCAAGGACGGCATGAAGCTGTGCGCCATCTGCGGCGCGACCGAGGTTCTGCCCGCGACCGGCGAGCACGACTGGATCATCAAGGACGCGGGCTGCGAGACGGAAGGCAAGAAGCTCTGCGCGAAGTGCGGCGCGACCGAGACCATCGCTCCCAAGGGTCACGACTGGGTCGTCGGCAAGGAGCCGACCTGCACTGAAGCGGGCGACCGCGTGTGCGTGGTGTGCAGCAAGAGCGAGGTTCTGGACGCGGTCGGCCACAAGGCCGTGAAGATTCCCGCGGTGAAGGCGACCTGCAAGAAGGAAGGCAGCACCGAGGGCGAGTTCTGCGAGACATGCGGCCTGATGCTCAAGGAGCCCCAGACGGTTCCCGTGAAGAAGCACAGCTACTACACCAAGGTTGTGGAGCCCACGGCGGACAAGAGCGGCTACACGCTGCACACCTGCCGGTATTGCGGCAGAAAGTACAGCAGCGACCGCGTGGAAGCGCTGGGTCAGGGCAATGACCGAATCTACGGCATCGTGACCGACGTGAACCGCATCGTGAAGGACTACACGCTGAACACGGCGAGCGAAGTCGCCGTCATCAACGCCGCGGCGGAAGCCGACGGCACGTTCGCCACGCGCTGCCTGTTCCTCTCCGAGGAGACGGTGCAGAAGCTCGCTCAGGCCGGATGCAGCGAGGTTCGCTTCACGGTTGGAAACGCTTCCGTAACCCTCCCGCTGAACGCGCTGGGCAGCGAAACCGTGGTGATCACGCTTTCCCTTGAGGACGAGAACACCATCGGCGTGAAGGCGACGATCGACGACGAGGCCGCGCAGGACGTGACCGGGAAGCTCGAAGGCCTGACGCTGACGATTGCGGACGCCAGGAATACCAGGCTTGCGGCCGAGAGCGGCCGCGCGTATGACGCGACGTTTGAAAACGGCGTGTGGACGATCAGGGTTACGGCGGCGGAGACCTATATCCTCACGGCCGCCAGGTGAGAAAGGATGAACGAATGAAGAGAATTCTGTGTCTTGTATGCTGCCTGTTGCTTTCGCTGACGTGCGCGGCGGCAGCGGAGGAAACGCCCCGCATCGCCGCCGCAAACTATGCGCTGACCTTCGCGGTGGAGCAGATCTGCGGCCATGACTGGTCGATCGAAACCGTGAACCCCGAGGGAAAGGCCGACTTCATGCCCGACGACGCGCAGCTTGAAGCGCTTCGCGCCTGCGACCTCGTGGTCGTGTTCGGAACGGAAGCGTGGGTTTCCAAGCTCGACGAAGCGCGCGTTCTGAAGGTCGGCGACGCGCTGACGGGCGTGAATCCCGACGCGGGCGAGGGCTTCTGGCTTGCGCCGATCAACATGGCGCTGGTTGGCTACACGGTTTCGGACGCGCTCGCGGCGCTCGATCCCGACTGCGCGAAGGAGATCGCGAACCATAACGAGCTCTTCGTTCAGGCGATGATCGATCTGGACAACACCCTGCGCGCCCACATCGTGCGCAATCAGACGATTCGCGTGCGCGGAGAAAACGGGGGCGACGTTTCCGTGTTTGCCGCGGAATACGGCCTGACCAACGCGCCGGACGATAAGAAGGCGATCGAGATTGACCCCATTGCCAACGCGACGGAGCAAACCTACATCGACAGAATGCTTGAAAACGCGGAAAAGCTGCACTGATTGAACTGAAGCGCCCGTTCTCTTCCGCGCGAAGGGAACGGGCGTGTGAACAATCGGCCGGGAGGTGAGCGCAATCGATAGAAGAAAGCTGGCCGCGGCCGTGATTCTCGCATTTGTGCTGCTGGCCGCCGCGCTCCTGTGGCGGCTTTCGCCGGAACAGGAAGCCGCGCCCGCCGCGCCGACGGCGACCGCGCAGCTGAAGATCGACCCGAACCTCGGCGGCAAGCCGACGCCCGTGCCGCAGGAGCCGGGCGTGGCGATTCGCGGCTGGCGCAGCATGCTGCTTCCGTCCGGCGTGACGGAGGTGGACACGGCGCTGAACAATCCGGAGGAAAACGAGGGGCTGTATTACCTGACCTATCAGCTTTCCATAAAGGAAACGGGCGAGGTGCTGTTTTCCACGGGGCTGATCCCGCCCGGACTGTACTGCACGCAGGTTACGCTTTCCAGACCGCTGGAAAAGGGCGAATACGAGTGCGTCGTGCTCGTGCAGCCCTATCGAATGACAGACCCGCCCACGCCGACTAACAACGCGACGTTCGACGTGCGGGTCGTGGTGCAATGACGGATACGGAATAAGGAGATGGATGTGCATGAAAAAGTTCGCAGCGAGCCTGCTGGCTCTGATTCTCTGCCTTGGCCTGTGCGCGGCCGCGATTTCGGAGGAAACGGCGACCGTTCAGCTGGATAAGAACACCATGTCCGGCACGTCGCAGGTTCGCCTGACGGTTTCGATCGTCGACGACTTCACGGTCATCATTCCCGCGAGCGTCACCATCGACCCCGAAACGAAGACAGGCACCGGAACGATTACGCTGAAGGCGGGGTATGTTCTCGGCGGCGATTTCAAGAAGCTGTACGTTAGACTGGCGGGAGCGGAGAATGGAATTGAGAGTGGTAGGAGTAAGGATAATGATGCAAGCAGTGCTGAGGTTCTGACCAATTTTACGCTGAAATCAGAAGATGGAAAGACTTGCAAGTATTCGGTTAAGGCAAGCAAAGCACCGTACGCTTTCTCGAAAGTGGGAAGCCATTCGTATGGTGGTACATATGGTGGTTCCGTCACTTCGAATTATGCTACCGATTATCATGATTTCAACCTGATTTCTGCGACTTCCACCGAAGACAACAGCGCCGATAAGACCTGCACGCTGACCTATACCGTGCCTACGCTGCCCATCGCGGGTACGTATACCGACACGCTGACGTTCTCGATCGTCACGGAAGAATGAAACGAAGCATAGGGCTGATTCTCGCGCTGCTGCTTCTTTTCGGCGCGTCGGCGGAGGAAGCGCGTTTCGCGGGCGCGACGACGGTCACGCTGATCGTCCCCTCGTCGTACACCGTGCACATCCGCTGCGGCGCGCACGGCGGCTTTTCCGTGAACGGAACGGCATATTCCGCTGACGCGGCGTTTACGGTGCGGCGGGAACGCGGGCTGGAGGTGACGCTTCAGCCGCAATCCGGCTACGTGGCGGTCGTAACCGCGTCGACCGACGTGGGCGTTTCGCTTTCGGGCAACACGCTATTGTTCGGCGATTCTCTGAAGGACATCACCGTTTCGCTGACCTTTGAGCCCGACGCGGGCAATCCCGTGTGCCTGAACCGCGCGGAGCTCGTGCTGAGCGAGGGCATGCGCTACGTCCTGCGCGCGTCGACGGGCGCGGGGGAACCGCTTTCGAGCGAAGCCGTATGGACGAGCAGCAACGCGAAGGTCGCCGCGATCAAAACAGATGGAACCGTCACCGCGATGGGCAAGGGCACGGCGACGATTTCCGTTTCAGACCGCGGTTTCACCGCCGCGTGCGAAATCACGGTGCGCGAGATGAACGAATTCCAGCTTCTGGGCATGCTGACCGAGATCGAAGCCGAGGGCATGATGAACGATACGAGCCTTGAAATCGCGGCGTTCTCCGACCAGCTTTCCGAAATCGGCGACCGCGCGTTCGCGGGCTGCACAAACCTGCGCTTCGCCGTGATCCCGTCGATGAACGTTACGCTCGGCGAGGACTGCTTTGAGGGCTGTACCCGCCTGACCATCGTCTGCCCCGCCGGCAGCACCGCGGAAAGCTACGCAAGCCAGCACGGAATCGATTGCCAGATTATCAACTGACAATGAAAGAGGATTCAACGCCGGAAACGGCAGAGAATCCTCTTTCTCATGTGCGCGTTCATTGATCGTGGTTGAAGGCCTGCATCATCCTGAGCGTCGCGTCCTTTTGCTCGGGCGTTAATGTGCGCCAGCTTTCGAACACGGCGCGCAGCTCGGGCGAAAGCTCGACCAACTCGCCGTCCGCGAAGAACTGCGACAGCGTGATGCCGAAGCCCCGGCAGATTCTTTCCAGCGTGTCGATGGACGGAATCGCGTTTCGGCGGTAGATGTTCGCGATGGTGGATTCGGTCAGCCCGCTTTCTTTCGCCAGCCGATACATCGTCCAGCCCCGCGCGTTCATAAGCGCCTGAAGCCGTTCTAAAACGTCCACGCCATCACCGCCCTTCTGAAAATATTTTACCGTTTTTTGATGCTGTAAAATACAGTATGATTGTGCTCTGAATACCATTATGTTATACTGTACACGGAGTACAGACTGGTGGTGATGGGCATGTCAGAAGTAGAAAAGCGCAGGAAACGCTGCTGCTTTACGGGGCATCGACCGGAGAAGCTCAAGTGCGATGAAGCGACGATTAAATCAGCGCTGAGCTGCGGAATCGACGCGGCTATTCAGGACGGTTATCGTACCTTTATTACCGGTATGGCGCGGGGCGTGGACATTTGGGCGGCAGAGCTGGTGTTGGAACGCAGGGTATTTGATGTTTCACTTCATCTGATTTGTGCGCTCCCATATCTGGGCTTCGAGCAGACGTGGAGTAAAGATTGGCAGGTTCGCTATCGGACGATTCTTCGACAGGCTGATTTGGTAAAAGCGATCAATCCGTCGTTTTTCAGCGGCGTAATGAGTGGATGGTTGATCATTCCAATCGATTGATTGCCGTTTACAATGGAAGTTCCGGTGGCACCCGAAACACCATAGCGTATGCAAAGCGGGAAAAACTCGAAATCGTTATTTGCGAACCGATGGGCACACAACTTGTCAAGCAAATTAACTTGACAGACCGCGGGCGCGGTGGTACAATGGGTAGGCTGTGAAAAGGGCGAAGGAGCGTCTGGTGTGGAGAAGAGAGTGGAGTATGGCTGGCTGCTCGATTTCTACGGCGCGCTTTTAACGGAGCACCGGCTGCGGGTCATGCGGATGTATCTGGAGGAGGATCTTTCCCTTCAGGAAATCGCGGACGCGATGGGCATCACCCGGCAGGGCGTGCACGACGCCATCAATCACGCGCAGAAGCAGCTGGAGGCCTACGAGGCCAAGCTGGGGCTTCTGAGCCGGTACAGGCGGCTGACCGAGGCGGTCGGCGAGTGCCGGACGGAGCTGGACAGGGCCATTTCCGGCGAGGACGCGCAGGCGCTCGTTCGCGCGCGCGAAGCGCTTCGCCGCATTGAAGATATTGAGAGGTGATTTCCGTGGCGTTTGAAGGACTTTCCGACAAACTGCAAAACGCGTTCAAAAAGCTCTCCGGCCGCGGAAAGCTGACCGAGGCGGACGTCAAGGCCGCGATGCGCGAGGTGCGCATGGCGCTTCTGGAAGCGGACGTCAACTACGCCATCGTCAAGGACTTTGTGAAGACCGTCACCGAGCGGTGCGTGGGCGCGGAGATTCTCGAAAGCCTTACGCCATCGCAGCAGGTCATCAAAATCGTTAACGAAGAGCTGACCAAGCTCATGGGCGGCGTGAACGCCAAACTCACGCATTCGCCCACCGCGCCCACCATCTACATGATGTGCGGCCTGCAGGGCGCGGGTAAAACCACTATGTGCGCCAAGCTCGGCCGCATGCTGAAGAAGGAAAACAAGCGCCCGCTGCTGGTGGCGTGCGACGTGTACCGCCCCGCCGCCATTCGTCAGCTGCAAATCGTCGGCTCGCAGGCGGGCGTGGAGGTTTATGAGCGCGGACAGGGCAATCCCGTGCAGATCGCGAAGGAAGCCGTGGAGCACGCGCGGTATTACGGCTTCAACCCCGTGATCATCGATACCGCCGGCCGCCTGCACATCGACGAAAAGCTGATGCAGGAGCTGCGCGACATCAAGGCCACCGTCAAGCCGCAGGAGGTTCTGCTGGTGGTCGACGCGATGACCGGCCAGGACGCTGTGACCGTGGCGGACACGTTCAACAAAGAGCTGGGCGTGGACGGCGTGATTCTCACCAAGCTGGACGGCGACACCCGCGGTGGCGCGGCCATTTCGGTCAAGGCCGTCACCGGAAAGCCCATCAAGTTCGCCGGCGTGGGCGAAAAGCTGACGGACATCGAGCCCTTCCATCCCGACCGCATGGCCGGACGCATTCTGGGCATGGGCGACGTGCTCAGCCTGATCGAGAAGGCGCAGGACGCGTTTGACGAGAAGTCGGCCGAGGATCTGGAACGCAGGCTCAAGAGCCAGCAGTTCAATCTGGAGGACTACCTTCAGCAGATCAAGCAGATTCGCAAGCTCGGCTCCGTGGGCGACATGCTCAAGATGATCCCCGGCGTGGGCTCCAGGCTCTCGAACGTGGAGATCGATGAGGACAAGATTGCTAAGGAACAGAAAAAGACCGAGGCCATCATCCTCTCCATGACGCGCGCCGAGCGCCGCCATCCCGACATTCTGAACGCCAGCCGCCGCCGCCGCATCGCCGCCGGAAGCGGAACCACCGTGCAGGACGTGAACCTGCTGATCAAGCAATACGAGCAGGCGCGCCAGATGATGAAGCAGGTGATGGGCTCCAAGGGCAAGCTGCCCTTCGGCCTGCGCAAGGGCTTCCGATAATTCGCGGAACACCGGGAAACCCGGATTTCCATATAGGACACAATACAAGGAGGAACACCCCATGGTTAAGATTCGTCTGAAGAGAATGGGCATGAAGAAAGAGCCTTTCTACCGCGTCGTCGTTTCCGACAGCCGTACGCCCCGCGACGGCCGCTTCATTGAGGAAATCGGCTACTACAATCCCGTCGAAGATCCCGCCGTTATCAAGTTTGACGAAGAGCGCGCCAAGTACTGGCTCAGCACCGGCGCTCAGCCGACCGACACCGTTCGCGGCCTGCTGAAGAAGGGCGGCCTGCTGTAATCCGCAAGGACAGCAGACCCTGAGGCAAGATTCGTGGATATGGTCGAACTTGTGAAGTTTGTCGCCCAGAAGCTGGTTGACAAACCGGACGCGGTGGACGTGCGCGAGGTAGACGGGCCGGAGTCCGTCGTGATCGAGCTGCGCGTCGATCCGGACGACATGGGAAAGGTCATCGGTAAGCAGGGCCGAATCGCCAAGTCGATTCGCACCGTCGTGAAGGCGGCGACGCTCAAAAACGAAAAGCCCGTGTTTGTCGAGATTATCTGAATGCAAAAGCGCAAAAGCCGCCCGGCGGGGGCGGTTTTTTTGTGGCATTCTGGTCGAAATTATGCCATATTGAATAGCAATAATTAACAATCTCCTCGGGAACTTCGCCTCCGTCCCCTCCGTCTATAAGACATCACACGAAATGGAGGACAAAAACCCTATGAAACTGATTTCCATCATTCTTTCCATCCTGCTCGCCTTCGGCGCATGCGCGACCGCGGAACCCGCCGCTGAAACGATTACCGGCGTTGTGACCGAATACGTCCATGGCCAATACATGGTGATTGAAAACGCGCAGCTGGGAACCGTACAGGTGAATCTGGCTCCCGAAACGCCGATTGAAGCCGACCGCGCCATTCAGGCGGGCGATTACGTGTACGTGTCCTTTGACGGCGCGATGACCGCCTCGCTCCCGCCGCAGATCAGCGCGAAGAACGTCGTCATGCGCACGCTCACCGGCGACGTCGTAAGCGTCGACGCGAAAAACAACGACGTCCTTATCCGCACCGCGGATGGGCAGGAGGTTCTCGTGCACATGCCCGACGAGTGGAAGGGCGCGAAGATCGACTTCCCCACCCTGACCGCCTACTTTGACGGCGCCATGACCATGTCCCTGCCCGGACAGATCAGCGCGGGCATGGTCGTTCCCGGCTATATCGTGGACGGCGTGGTGGAGGAGATCGGCGAGGACTTTATCCTCATCGACGCGAACGGACAGAAGCTTCAGGTCAACGTGGACAGCATTCCCGAGAATCTCAAGCCCGAGGATGTAATCCGCGTGCGCTATAACGGCCAGATGACCAATTCCATCCCCGCTCAGATCTTCGCCCTCGAAATCATCCGCGTAAGCCGCTAAATCCAATTCCACTCGAAGCCAGCCGGCACGGCTGGCTTTCGTGCATTCGGGAACTTCGCATGAGAAAGAACATGAGAAAGAAAACGGAGGGAAGCCCATGAAGGAGTCGTGCGCGCCGATTCGCGACCTGCTGCCGCTGTACGCGGAGGGAAAAGCCGCGCCGGAAACGCGCGCGTTCATCGAACGCCATCTGTCGGAATGTCCGGAATGTCAGCACAGATTTTCCGAGCTTCGCAGCGTCGATCCGCGCGCCCGCCGGAAGCGCCGCTGGCTTCGCGCGGCTATCGCAACTCTCTGCGTCTTCGTCGCGGTCTTTCCGTATGTCGTCCGCATGACCAGCGTCCAATGGCTTCCGTGGGAGGACGGCCTGATTCAGGTGAAAGGGTCGCAGAGCATGTCCCCGGACGGCTTCTATTATGAAGGCGATGATATTCCGGAATCGCTGGACGTGCTCAGGCTTCAGATGGACGGCCGAATCGGCGGAATCAGCGAACGCACGGTCATCGAAAACGACGGCAGGGCGACCACCACCCTTCAGGCATGGCGCGGCGCTTCCGCTCGCGAACCTTACATGCGCTGGCTCTGCCCGACGCCCGACCGGCTGATTTACAGCGACGGCATGCGGCAGATTCTGCTGTGGGAATGCGCGCCCGGCGAATACGGCGAAACCCCGATGCGCCCCATCGTGCCGTATGCCGTCCTCCTTGCGGCGGCGTTTGCGCTCATCCTCGGCGTACTCTGGCTCGTCTTCCGCACTCGAAGAACGGCCACCCTTCTCAGACAGCTGTTTTTCGCGCCGGCCGCATACCTTGCTGCTAACATCCTGCTAAAGGGAATCGATGCGGCAAGCCCGCGGCATACGTTCATCCTGTCAGTCGCCCTGTACGCGCTGCTTTCCCTGACCGGACAGGCGCTGCGCCAGCGGAGAAAGTCCATATAAGAAAAGCAGAACGATCGCCGGATATTCTCTCCTGCGATCGTTCCTTTCACTACCTTCAGTTACCTGCTATCAATAATTGTAAATGGTCTTCTTATCTCTTAGTGCCAAAGCATCTTTCAAATTGGTGGTATAATAATCCCAATCAAAACCATCTTCATCTTGCACTACAAGGTGATCGGGTTGATTCTTCCACTTGAAATGGAGGCCGTATGACCAAGTATCCTCCCCGTCGTGGTAGGTTATGATAAGAACGCTGTTCAAATCCCCGGACACCATTTTAACTCGATCACATGTGGTACTTCCATCTCCGTCACAGAAATAATAGACATATCCCTCATCGAAGTCGATAATGTAATAGATATAATACAGACCGCCCATGTTCCGATATGAAAACACGCCGGAATTTCCCTTTTTGGCGGTATTCCTATCGTTCGTGGAATAAGAAACAGACGGTTTGGACGTTGGAATTGAGGTTGGCGAGGGAGAAGGTGACGGAGAAGGCGACGACGTCGGGACTGTAGTTGGCGTGGAGGTAGGCGACGGCGTAGGTATGGGCGTAGGTTCAGACGTAGGAGATGGCGTGGGCACGGGTCTCGGCTCGGACGTAGGGGATGGCGTGGATACAGGTGTGAACTCGGGAGCTTGCGTTGGCATCGGGGTTTGTTCTTCAGAAGGAGTAGCTTCAAACATCGAATCTTCATCTGTAGAGGGGTGAGTGATTGATGGAGAATTCTCAAAACCGAGATACTCACTTACACTTGCATATTTGAATTCGGGGTTTTCAAGTTCAAATACGACAAGCGTGGGTTCTGTCCAGAAATAAGTATTTTCTGGATCCTGTGTAGTGATTACAAATGAAGTTTGCTCAGCGTTAGTCCATTCGAAATCAGTGTCGGTATTGTTTAAATCAATCACGCACCAATCTCGATTGAAGTAGTATTCTTCCGTTGAAAAGGGTTTAGCCCAGCATTCAATCTTTATGAGAGATCCTGTTAACGGGATTGCTCTATAAATATGCCTGTCATCATTTGCGTAGGAATAGCAACGGATGCTTTGATCGTAATTAGTTCCCTTATCTGTAACGCTCTCGTTGATGTTTATTGTGAAAACACGTGGCTCAAGATTGCAGGCGTAGAGGTTGCTGGGGTCTTGGAAAATGAAAGAAAACGCCATATGAGAATCATCGATCCAGAAGAAGCCGTTCTTCGGATCGTTAATTCTGAAGGAACCCATATCGGAGGAAAAACTAAATGTCTTTGGAGGAGCGATTGATTTTTTCCAACTCTCAATCTTTATGATTGAATTGGAAACCTCAGTAGCAACATATACATACCGATCATTTGTCATGACGGTATACTGTCTCCTTTTTTCGATTGTATAATTTGTTTTAGATGCGGAATTCGTCATTATGGTTGCAGATGGTTTAGCTTGAAGAGATGATTTCCGCTGAAGAGATGTGGTATGGCTATTGGACGAGAATATGCAAATGATAATAAAAATAGAAATGAGCATTCCGACAATTGTGAATGCTTTTATCTTCTTATGCGACTTTGAGACTTTTTCATCTGAAGATATACGCGGGTTCTTAGACGGCTGTTTCGCGGCAGAACGGCTTTCTCGTGTATTCTTACTTCCCTGCGCCTGTTCTGTTTCGGCGGGCATCTCATGTGTAGGAAAATTAGCCAGTACGGTTTCTATATCTATCACTTTGGCACCACATTCAGAGCAAAATTTCGCTTTGGAAGAAATCTTCGCACCACACTCGCGGCAATAGCATTTCTCCTTTGGAGAGGACATGACTTTTTCGCCACATTCGCGGCAGAACAACACGCCATTTTCCAATTCAGAACCGCACTTCGGACATTTCATTTATAATCCTCTCCTCTTCTATTTACCATGGTAAGTTATTGTAATGGGAACATTTGGCTTATAGATTTTTCTGCTTGGCATGTATGGTTTTCCGTCAACAGTAATCGTATCTATTCTGCCGGGCTTTTGAAAAATACCAAACGTAAGATCGTGCAGATTTATGCAGGATATATTGTTAAATCCGGCGCTTTCAAGAGCTCTTCGGACTACTACATAGTTCTGCTCGCTTATTGGTTCAAGTCCCTTGGGAAACCGGATGCCGCCTTCTTGCAGCATAATTCTATTGCGTTCCTTTGCGGGAAGAATTCCAAAGAAAAGGATAGCGCCCCCGATGATAAGCACGAAAGTTAAAAATAAAAGCCATGCGCCCGTTTCATCATAACGCCATGAAAGCAGCATTAATATGCTTGTAATTAGCATCAGTACGACTATGACAGTCCAAATGATAATAAATGTCCTTTTGTTTGAAATATTTTTTTCCTCTAACTCTAATTCCCGCATGCGAACCACTTGTTCTGTTTCAGCTTGTTTGATGCCTGCTTCAGCCTGTCTGATGCCCGCTTCATCTATGTGACGGTATATACGTTCATTGTCTCTCGTAACAAGTACATTTGTGCCGCAATAGGAGCAAAAAATTTGAGCTCTCCCCTCTTCAATTGGCAAACTGGCTCCGCATTCCGGGCATTTGACTGAAGTAAAGCTAACGGCCATGTTTCTTTCCTCCCACGTGAACATGTTCATCTGAATTGTGGCGTTGTTCTATAAAGCTACTACATGCTGAACGCCATAGATTTTAAATTCGTATTTGCAATGTCCTTACAATGTAAATTATACCATAGCCATCCATGATATGACAACTGTATTTATCTATTTTAACAAAGGATGCATTACAAGAAAAGCTGCGGTGACCCCAAGGAGAGCTCGAGAGGGCCGCAGCCCTCTCGAATTTCAATTACAGGCCGGCGAAGCCGGGCTTCCACGTAGGGAGGAGGAGGTGCGGAGGGGGAGCGGAGCGCTCCCTCCGCCTCCCGGGAATCAGCGAATGCCGAGCACGGCCTGTTCGCGTTCCTCCTTGAACTGGTTGGCGTAGAGGTTATAGTAGTAGCCGCGCTTCTGGATGAGCTCCTTATGCGTGCCGCTTTCGGTCACTTCGCCGTGCTGAATCACGAGGATGCGGTCGGCGCTGCGGATGGTGGAAAGGCGGTGCGCGATGATAAAGGACGTGCGCCCCTTGAGCGTGGTAACGATGGCCTTCTGAATCTTCTGCTCCGTTTCGGTATCGACGGAGGAGGTAGCCTCGTCCAGCACGAAGATGGCGGGCCTGGCGATCAGCGCGCGGGCGAAGGAGATCAGCTGCTTTTGTCCCGTGGAAAGGCGGTTTCCGCCCTCGCCGACGTCGGTATCATAGCCCTTCTCGAACTTCAGGATGAAATCCTCCGCGTCGACCAGCCGGGCGGCCTGCTCGACTTCCTCGTCGGTCGCGTCCAGACGGCCATAGCGGATGTTCTCGCGGATGGTGCCGGAGAACAGGTGCGGCTGCTGAAGCACATAGCCCAGATGCGACTGAAGCCACAGCTGCGAGCGCTCGCGGTAGTCCACGCCGTCGATCAGGATGCGTCCCTCGGTCGGCTCATAGAAGCGGCAGATCAGGTTTACGATGGTGCTCTTTCCGCTGCCCGTTTCGCCCACCAGCGCGATGGTCTGGCCCGCCTCCACGTGCAGGTTGAAGTCTTTCAGCACCTTTTCGCCGCCGGAATACTGGAACGACACGTTCTCAAACTGAATATCGCCCTTGAGCTCCGGCCAGTTTGAGCGGTCGGGGTTGAAGTTGTTGCCGAAGGCCTTCTCGACCTCGGGCGTATCCTTGATTTCCGGCTCGGTCTCAATCAGCGTGAACACGCGCTCGGCGGCGGCCTGACTGTTCTGCATGTCGGCCAGTGTACGCACGATGGCCACGATGGGGTCGAAGATGTTGCTGGCGTAGTTCACAAACGCCGTCAGCGTACCGAGGGAAATCGCGCCGAAGGCCGCGCTCATGCCCAGCACGCTTTCGCCGCCCTTCCACAGGGCGATGGCCACGGTGATGGAACCCAGCGACATGACCACCGGGAACAGAAGCGCGCTCAGAAGCGCCGCGTGAATGGAGCGCTTTTTCATGGTGTCCGTCAGCTGCACGAACTCGCGGGCGTTTTCCTCCTCGCGCACCAGCGTCTTCGTGGTCTTCGCGCCCATGATGCCCTCGTTGAACGAGCCGGTGATCCTGGAATTGGTCTTGCGCACCTCGCGGTAGTTCTTCAGAATCTTCTTCTGAAGGATCATCGTCACCACGGCGATGACAGGCATGACCGACAGCACCACCAGCGCCAGACGCGGGCTCAGGGCGAACATGTGAATCGCGGCCATGATGATGTAGCCCACGCCCCACGCAAGGTCGATCAGCCCCCAGCCGATGGTGTCGCCCAGTCTCTGGGTGTCGCTGCTCATGCGGGCGATCAGGTAGCCGACGGGCGTCTTGTCGTAAAACGAGAACGACAGCTCCTGAAGCCGGCGGAAGCCGATTTTGCGGATGTGGTGCGTCATGCCCGATTCAATGCGGCCGGACGTGAAGCAGAAGATGAAAATCAGCGCCACCTGCGCCAGAATCACCAGCGTGTAGCGAATGGCGAAGCCCGTGAAGCCCTCCAGCGTCTGGTTGGCGATGAAGGTATCGATGGCTTCCGCCGTCAGAAGCGGGATTTCCACGTCGATGCGCGCGCTTAAAAACATGCACACACACACGAGCAGCAGCTGCAGGTGATAGGGCTTTGCGTATTTGAACAGCTTTCGCCAGAGGGATGCGTCAAATCGTTTGGTATAGTCCTGTTCTTCCTGATATTGCACGTTCGTTTCCCTCCCTTACGCGCTTTCTTCGGCGGCGTTCAGCTCCTCCTCCAGCGCGGACTGGATGAGGTAGATGCGCCGGTACAGGCCGTCCTGGTGGATGAGCTCCTCGTGCGTGCCCGTCTGCGCCACGCGGCCGTTCTGCAGAACGATGATCCTGTCGGCCTCGGACAGCGTGGTCAGGCGGTGCGAGATGATGAACGTCGTCGCGCCCTTCCCGCCCTCGGCGCGGCTTTCGCGCAGCGCCTCGCGGATGGCCTTGTCGGTCTCGGTGTCCACGGCGGACAGCGAGTCGTCAAAGATCAGAATGTCGTTTTCGCGAATCAGCGTGCGGGCGATGGCCACGCGCTGCTTCTGTCCGCCGGACAGCGTTACGCCGCGCTCGCCCACGATGGTGTCGTAGCCGTTTTCAAAGCCGGTGATGAACTCGTGCGCGCTGGCCGTGCGCGCCGCTTCGAAAATCTGCTCGTCGCTCGGCTCGCGCACGGCGATGCCGATGTTGTCCTTCACCGTTCGGGAATACAGGAACGGCTCCTGAAGGATCAGGCCGATGCGGCTTCGAAGGTGCGACTTGCGAATCCTGCGGATGTCCGTTCCGCCGATGCGGATGGCGCCGCGCCCCTCGTCCACGTCGTACAGGCGCTGAAGCAGGTGCATCAGCGTGCTCTTGCCGGAGCCCGTCGCGCCCAGAATGGCCACGGTCTCGCCGGCTTTCACCTTGAAGTCCACGTCGATCAGCACGGGGTTCATCTTCTCATATTCGAAGCCCACGTGGTCGAACTCGATGTCGCCGTCCACCGGCGCGTCGGTCGCGTCGGGCGCGTCCTCCTCCGGCTTCGCCGAGAGGATCTCGTCCAGTCGGTCGAAGGAGACCATGGACTTGCCCATGTCGGACAGGATGCGACCCATCTGGCGAATCGGCCACAGCAGCATGCCGATGTAGCTGACGAACTTGGTCATGTCGCCCACGCTCAGGCCGCTGGTGGACGCGGTGGCGGCGAGAAACACGCCGTATACCAGCGTCACGCCGGTCTGCGCCATGCTCAGGAAGTCGCTGCCCGGCCAGTAGATCGCGAGCAGGTCGCACAGGCGGCGGTTTTTCTTCCAGAGATCGTCGTTCGCTTCGTCGAACTTGTCGATTTCGAACTGCTGCCGCCCGAACGCGCGCACCACGCGCACGCCCGTCAGGTTCTCCTGAAGGATGGCGCTCATCTTGCCCTCGGCTTCGTCCGCCAGCGTGAAGCTCCTGCGAACCCACTTGAAAAACAGCATCGCGAACACGAACAGCGGCGGAACCAGCACCATGCTGACCAGCGTCATTTTGACGTTCATGCCCAGCATCAGTACCAGCGCCACAGCCAGCATCAGCACCGCGCGGAACACCTCGACAATCTGCGTCTGCAGGAAGCGGCGAATGGTCTCCACGTCCGACGTGCAGCGCTGAATCAGGTCTCCGGTCTTGGCCTTCACGTGGTAGTCGTAGGGCAGCGTCTGCAGGTGCGCGTACAGCCGGTCGCGCATGTTCTTGGCGATGGACTCGGACGCCGTCGCCGTCCAGCGCGCGCGCAGATACTGGAACACGCCGTTGAGCAGGTACAGCGCGATGATCACCAGACCCACCAGCCACAGGTTGTGAATGACGTAGGAAAGTCCCCCGCGGGCTTCAAAGAACCGGTTCATGAAGCCGGGGAAGTTGAGCGGTTTGTTCTCGTGCATCAGCCAATCGTGGATGGCGTCGGCAACGCCGCCGAGCATGTTGGGCGACACGAAGCCGACCACGCTCGTCACGCCGACCGTCGCGATCGCGCCTATGTAGCGCAGGCGATTGCCCTTCATGAAATCGTTCAGTCGCTGAAGTTTTCTGGATGCCATAAAACCCTCCGTTTCTTCGTTCGAAGCGCGCAAAAACCGCCGGGCGCGCAGGTTCGCCCGACGGTGAAAGCATGAAAAAAGGACATGAAGAGACTTCTATTGCTTCACTCGAGGGCGCACCATGATTCCGAAACCATTGCGAGAAAATACACGCGAAAAGTTCTTCACTGGCTTCGCCCCCTCTCTTCAAACATTGTTATCAGTATACGCCTATTGTCCTGTAAAATCAAGGGTTATGCCCTGATTTCGCCCAATTTAACGGCTGTTTTACCGCGCGTTCGTTGTCAGCGCTTCTTCTGTGAAGCGGCGGGCTTTTTCACCGGCCATTTTTCCTGTCCCTCGGAGAAGAGGAACCAGCCGCGCAGGTAGTCGTTCAAAATGTCCGCGTCGGTCTCCATGCTCATGTGCGCCGCGCGCAGCATGTGCGTTTCCGCGTCCGGCAGGCGCTTTTTCACCCTCGCGGGCAGCTGGCCGCCGAAAATGCGGTCGTTCGTGCCCCAGATCAGCATCAGCGGCCCCTTGCTCTGATACGCGTTCTCGGGCAGACGGTAGCCCTCGCGCATCAGCCGCGCCAGCGTGTCCGGCATGCCGCGCCGGCAGATCGAGCGCCTGAGCGCCTCCATGCGCGCCTTGCTCACGCGCCCGCCGTATACGCGGCGCACCAGTATGGCGAAGCCGCGCCGGTCGAGGATCTTTTTGCGGAACCAGAGGTCGATCAGCTTCTTTCCAACCGGCGTTTCCAGCAGGAGCTGAAGCGGATAGGGCATGAAGCGATCGAACACCGGACTGATCAGCACGCGCGATTTCACGCTGTCCGCCTGATACAGCGTCATCATCATGATGGCGGCGGCGGCGCTTCCGTGGCCGATCAGGTGCCACACGCACTGCTTTTCGCCGCGGCGGCGCTCCACCTCGTCTAAAATGCCCCACAGAATCTGCGCGCGCGTGTCGTTGTCCTGAAACACGCCCGCCCCGCAGGCGCTCGCGCCGTAACCGGGCAGCTCCGCGGCTACGCACAGGCAGCCGTTCGCGGCGAGCATGCCCGCCAGCTCCGTCCATGCGTCCGCGTCGGCCAGAGGAGAGCTTACCATCAGCACGCGACGCGTCGCCTGCGCATCGGGCGTGAATACGCGAAAGCGCACCCTCAGCCCCTGAAACGACAGACGGATCTCCTCGGTTCGCATGCCGGCAATCTCCTCCCTTCAAACGCGTATGGACATACCATCTTATTTTAGCATACCCATCTGAGCGATAGATTTCCATTCTATTGAGCTTTCGCTACAATTCACTGACAATCTTCAGCCCCGCCCGCGCCGGAAACGCAGGTTTTTCCGAAAAAATGCGAAAGTGTCCCTTGACGAAATACATGTGTACGTGTATAATGGACATTGATTCGAAAACCGGAGGCGGAGCATGGGCGTAAAGGCGGTAAAATTCGGCGGTTCGTCGCTGGCGGACGCGGGACAGTTTCAAAAAGTAAGGGAAATTCTTCTTTCCGATCCGGCGCGGAGATTTGTGGTGCCCAGCGCGCCGGGGCGGCGGTTCGACGGGGACGACAAGGTGACCGATCTTCTGTATCGCTGCCATTTCGCGGCGCGCGCGGGGGAAAACGGCTATGTGTATTTTGAAAAGGCAGCCGCGCGCTACAGGGAAATCGCCGCGGCGCTGCACCTGAAGACAGGTGTGGACGCGCTGCTTCAGAAGACCTTTTCGCAGATTCTCGAAACCGGCACGCCGGACTTCGCGGCCAGCCGGGGCGAGTACCTGTGCGGGCGGCTGCTGGCGGACTGTCTCGGCTGGGATTTCGTCGACCCGCGCGAGTTCATCCGCTTCGACCGGAGGGGCGTGTTCGCCTCGGAATGGACGAACGAGGTGCTGCGCGCGGAGCTGAAAAAGCACGAGCGCGCGGTCGTTCCGGGCTTTTACGGCTCCTTCCCGGACGGCGAGGTGCGCACGTTCTCCCGCGGCGGCAGCGATATTACCGGCGCGGTCGTCGCGCGCGCGATTGACGCGGAGCTTTATGAGAACTGGACGGACGTTTCCGGCTTCCTGATGGCCGACCCGCGCATCGTGCCGAACCCGCGCGGCATTCGGGAAATGACGTATCAGGAGCTGCGCGAGTTGAGCTACATGGGCGCGACGGTTCTGCACGAGGAAAGCATCTTCCCCGTGCGCGTGGCGGGCATTCCCACGCAGATCAAAAACACCAACGACCCGTCGCATCCCGGCACGATGATTTTAGCGCGCCCGTCGAAGGACGGCGGCGTGATTACCGGCATCGCCGGACATAAGAATTTCACGCTGATTTCCATCGAAAAGGGCATGATGAACGCCGAGCGCGGCTTTGGCCGCCGCGTTCTGCAGGTGCTGGACGATTTCGATATTTCCTTTGAGCACCTGCCCACCGGCATTGACACGATGTCCGTGGTGATTTCCACGGAGGAGCTGTCGACGCGCCGCGGCGAAATTCTCAAGCGCCTGAACGAAGCCTGCCAGCCGGACTCCATCGAAATGACGGACGGCATCGCGCTGATCGCTACCGTCGGCCACGGCATGGTGCGCAACCCCGGCACCGCGGCCAGACTGTTCGCCGCGCTCGACCGCGCGCATGTAAACGTGCGCATGATCGATCAGGGCTCCAGCGAGCTGAATATCATCGTCGGCGTGGACAGCGCCGACTTCGAAACCGCCGTCCGCGCGATTTATGGGGCGTTTGAGAAAAATGGGGAATAAAAAGGAAGAGGCATTCTTTCCAAGTCGACTTCGAAAACTGCTGCCCGCGCGATTGATGGGCGTTTGAGAAGAAATAGAAAACGGACGCATGCCCGCGCGGCGCGTCCGTTTTCTATTGGATTTCCTGTTCGAGGGCGCGAAATTCCTCGGTGTCAAAGAACTCAATCAGCGTGATGTCCAGCCCGTCGCAGAGCTTTTTGATCGTGACGATCCCCGGGTTCCGGCTGCTGCCGTTCAGAATGTTCTTCACCGTCGTCGGCGGCACGGCCGATAGCCGCGCCAGCGCGTTGAACGATAACCGACGCTCCGCGCATAGCGCCACAATCCGGTTCGCCACACATTCCGCCGTCGTCATGCTCTCACCAACTTCGTTTGATTTTACTCGTTGCTATCCTAACAAAAAATCTCCGTGCGGGTGGACTGTATATAGACTGATTCGACTATATATGGTAGAATGGACTATATATAGTCTATTTATGCGGAGGATTGAAATGGATGAGCAAAGAAAACGCCTTCGACGTTGCTGTTTTACAGGGCACCGACCCGAAAAACTTCAGAGTGACGAGGAAACGGTTCGAAGGGCAATACGGAGGTCGATCGACATTGCGATAAAGGACGGTTTCGTTACCTTCATTTCCGGTATGGCGAGAGGCGTGGACATTTGGGCGGCAGAAGAGGTGCTTGGATTTCGCGACCGTAGACCGGAGATTCATCTGATATGCGCCGTCCCTTTTTCTGGGTTTGAACAGGGATGGGATTTAAAATGGAGAAAACGATATAGCACGGTGCTATCCTGCGCGGATTGGGTGAAAATTGTTTGTCCTGCTTTTTCCATGAATGCGTTTTCCCGCAGAAACGAATGGATGGTGAATCATTCCAAACGATTAATAGCGGTATATAGCGGCAGACCGGGAGGAACAAGAAATACAATTGTCTATGCACGAGAACAGAATCTCGAAATCGTTATTCTGAATGATGTGCGAAGCGTTTGAAAGTTGGTCGCAATAAGCACCAAGTTTCAAATGAAAAGAGGGGCGCATGGCTTCTCTTCCATATTCCCGCAGGTATTGCTGCGAAGGAAAACCGAAAATCTCCGGCGGAGCGTGTTTTTTCGTTGCATTTTTTCGGGTTTTGTTGTAAGATACAAATTGGGTGATAAGGATATGAAATACCGTATGATCGCCGTCGATCTGGACGGCACGCTGCTCGACCCGAACGGCACGCTGAACGCGCGCACGGTTCGCGCGGCGAGAGCCGCCATGGAGCGCGGCGCGAAAATCGTGCTGTCGTCGGGGCGCATGCCGGCGGCGCTCAGGCACATTGGAGACGAAATCGGCGTAAACGCGCCCGCGGTCTGCTTTAACGGCGGCGCGGTCGTGAATCTTCAAACCGGCGAAACGCTGTATCAGACGCCGGTGCCCATAGATCTGGCGCGGGACATTACCCGCGCGGCGGAGGAGCGCGGCATGTATCTGCACGCGTTCGTTCACGGCGGTTATATCGCGCCGGAATACAACGACAAGACGGCGGCGTACGAGCGGCTGTCCGGCGTGAAGGCCACGGTGGTGAACCGGACGGTGTCCGAGGCGATGGACGAAGCGCCGATGAAGCTGCTTATCATCGACACGCCGGAGGGCGCGGAGGCCGCGCTGCCCGGCCTGCAGGCGCAGTTCGCGGGCAGAGCCACGATCATGCGCTCGCAGAAGCACCTGATCGAGTGCGTGGACGTGAACACCGGCAAGGCCGGCGCGCTTTCGTTCCTCGCAAAGCATCTGGGGCTGACCGCGGAGGAAGCCATTTCCTTCGGCGACGGCCAGAACGATCTGGACATGCTTCTGTGGTCGGGCGAAAGCTATGTGATGGACAACGCGCAGGAAGCGCTGAAAAAGGCCTCGCCGCGCTTTAAAATCGCGCCGTCCAACGCCGAGCAGGGCGTGGCGCAGGTGATCGAGCGGCTGATTGCCGAGGACAGAATCGGGGTGTAAGCTTGATTTCCGAAAAAAAGCTGGTGACCGCGCTGGGGCTGGAGGTTGTGGTTTCGTCGCAGGACGGCACGCTGCCCATTGAGGAATCGGACGTCTGCCGTCCGGGTCTTCAGCTGACCGGCTTCTGGGATTATTTCGCCTACGAGCGGCCGCAGCTGTTCGGAAAGGTGGAAATGGCCTACCTGAGCACGTTGGACGCGGATACGCTGGCGGCTCGTCTCAAGACGTTTTTCAGCTTCGCGCTGCCGTGCGTCATCGTGTGCCGCGGGCTGTCCATTCCGGAGGCCATGCTGGTCTGCGCGCGGGAGCGGCGCATTCCCGTGTACCGCACGCAGGAAAACACGGTGCGGCTGGAAATGGCCATCATCAATTATCTGAACACGGAGCTCGCGCCGCGCCGCACGATGCACGGCGTGCTGGTGGACGTGTACGGCGTGGGCATGCTGATCACCGGCAACAGCGGCGTGGGCAAGAGCGAGGCGGCGCTGGAGCTGGTGAAGCGCGGGCACCGGCTGGTGGCGGACGACGTGGTGGAAATTTGCCGCGTGAACGATCACCGGCTCACGGGCACCGCGCCCGACCGCACGCGCCACTTCATGGAAATTCGCGGCGTGGGCATCATCGACGTGTACACCATGTACGGCGTCGCGTCCATCATTCGCGAAAAATCCATCGACATGGAGGTGCACATGGAGCTCTGGCAGGACGGCCATTCCTATGACCGGCTGGGGCTGGACAACCGCACCACCACCATTCTGGGCGTGAGCATTCCGTCATTGCTTCTGCCCATTCATCCCGGGCGCAACATCGCCATCGTGCTGGAGGTGGCGGCGCGCAACCTGCGCCTGAAGCAGATGGGCTACAGCGCCGCGGAGGAGCTTCTCCGGCGGCAGACGGGCATTAAAACGCGCCCGTACGGCTTTGACGAAAACGCAGATTATTCCGATCTTGACGAGGATTGACGGGAGGAAAACAATATGGTATACGTAGGCATCGATCTGGGCGGAACCAGCATCAAGGCGGGTCTGGTGGACGAGCAGGGCAAAATTCTGTGCAAGGCGACCTGCCCCACGCTTGTGGAGCGCGGCGCGCGTCCCGTGGTGGACGACATGGCAAAGCTGTCTCTGGAAGTGATTGAAAAGGGCGGCTATACGCTGGACGACGTGAAGGCCATCGGCATCGGCCTGCCCGGCATTCAGGACCCGCGCACCGGCATCGTGCCGTTCTGTACGAACCTGTACTGGCACGAGGTGCCCGTGATCGAGTGGATGCAGGAAACCATCAACAAGCCCATTTACATCGGCAACGACGCGACGGTGGCCGGTCTGGCCGAGTCCGTGGCGGGCGTGAGCGCGGGCATTGAAAACAGCGTGTTCCTCACGCTGGGCACCGGCGTGGGCGGCGGCATCGTGCTGGGCGGCAAGGTGTATTCCGGCACGAACGGCGTGGGCAGCGAGCTGGGTCATATGATCACCGTGATCGACGGCGAATTGTGCACCTGCGGCAACCGCGGCTGCTGGGAGCGCTACGCCAGCGCCACCGCGCTGATTCGCATGGGCCGCGAGGCCGCCGAGAAGCATCCCGAAAGCCGGATCGCCGCCAGCGTGAACGGCAGGCTGGACGATATTACCGCCAAGACCGTCATCGACGCGGCCAAGGCGGGCGACGAAGCGGCGAACGAGGTGTTCGAGCGCTACGTCTATTACCTGTGCGCGGGTCTGGTGAACATCATCAACTTCATCGACCCCGAGGTCATCGTGCTCGGCGGCGGCGTGTCTCACGCCGGTCAGTTCCTGCTCGACGCGGTGAACCGCCGCCTGCCGTCCATGGTCTTCTATAAGACCATGCCCTACGCCCGCGTGGCGCTCGCGACGCTGGGCAACGACGCCGGCATCATCGGCGCGGCCATGCTGGGCAGGTAAACGATTTCATTTCAAAAGACTTCCGACCGAACAGAAACAGCGGTATGATCTGCTGTTCCTGTTCTTGCATCATTTGATTTCGTGTGATAAGATAGAAGCGGATCGATAAATTTGAAGTTGCGGGTGGCTGAAATGGTAGGAATATATGATTGCTTCGGATATGTCGTGGGTTATGATGTATCCTTTGAAGAGAGATATAAATTGTTGCCATTTGATGGAAGCATAGAGTGGGCGCAGGTTATGAAAAAGATCGCTCGTAGCGGCTGTCAAGGCGCTACAACGTTGGAACCCATGAATTGGGACTATGAGCAGCTATCGATTCAATCGTTTTTAGATTTGGCATATCAACGGGCAAAGAAGCTTGATGAATTAAGAACAGTAGAAGTTGGTTAACCGATTTCAGGGCGCGCTTCTATACATCTTTTGGTGAACCGCGTGCGCCCTTGCCTCTCCCTCTGGGAGAGGTGGCCGAGCGCAGCACCTTTTGGTGAACCGCGTGCGTCCCTTGCCTCTCCCCTTGGGAGAGGTGGCCGAGCGCAGCACCTTTTGGTGAACCACGTGCGCCCTTGCCTCTCCCTCTGGGAGAGGAGGCCGAGCGCAGCGAGGACGGAGAGGGTAAACGGAGGTGGGTAAACAATGCCTATACCAAAAGACAATTCCCAATTAGAAAATGCCCGGCGGCTTCGCAGGGAGATGACGCCCCACGAACGGAAGCTCTGGTATCTTTTTCTGCGCAAATATCCGGTAAAGATTTACAAACAGCGGATTATCGGCAGATTCATCGTGGACTTTTACTGTGCTTCGGCCAGACTGGTCATTGAATTGGATGGATCTCAACATTATGAACCACAGGGGCTTGCTTATGATGCGGAACGTTCTCAATTCTTGATGGCTTTTGGTTTGGAGGTTTTGCGATTCTCCAACTGGGAGATCGACAGGGATTTTCGTGGTGTGTGTGCACAGATTGATCTTATGATTCAAAAAAGGAGGCAAGACCCTCTCAGTCACCTGCGGTGACAGCTCTCCCAGAGGGAGAGCCAAGGGGGTGTACGCCGTTACATAGCGTGTTGGAAGGAGAAATGGAGCGTATTTGTACGGATACGCTCCATAAAACTGGTCGAATGGAAAGGGCTATGGCATGTCGGCTGTGCGAAGCGCGCGCAGGATGCACAGGCAGTACTCCTGCGGGATGGCCGTGATTTCATCCACGACGAAGCCCTTCGAGGAATCCGTCTGCCGGTAGCGAATCTGCCGGAAGGTGCCGTCGGCAAGGCAGTGATAGGTGGCCGGGCCCCATCCGAGGAGGGGGTTCGCGGTGGTATTCGGGTCGACGGCCGCGACGACCTCCGGCGACGCGCCCTCCGCGATCGACGCGAACGCTTCCACCGTGCAGCGCGGAAGCATGCGGCAGACGGAGATCAGGCTGCCGTTGTCGATGAAGAGGAAAAGCGCGCTTCCGTCGGCCAGCGGGCAGGTCAGATAGCGTTCGCCGCCGGTTCCTTCTCGCGCCGCCAGCGCCGGAAAGCGTTCCAGAAGGGCGGCTTCGGGGAAGCGTCCTTCCTCGAAGACTTCGAGGGTGACGGTGGTCAGAAATTCGTCCGCGAAAGTCATCTTCGGCTGCCATTCGAGATACAGGGCAAAATCGTCGAGGGTATATCGCATTTCCTCGCCGAGCGCCGGGGATAGAAGGCTTACCAGCAGCAGAAGGAGAAGAAGCGGGGATATTCGCCTGATCGCCATAAAAGAACCCTCCTTTAGATATACGGCGGGTCTTCGCCGGGGCGGTATTCGCGGAAGACTTCGCCGTCCAGATGCTGCTTGACGGCGATCAGGAACCTGATCGGCACGCCCTTCGCGTCGAACATCTTCTCGTGCTCGCTCTCATAGTTGGGCGTGAAGCCGCTGGCGTGCAGGTCGCGCGTCAGACAGGTGATTTCGAAGCCCGTGTTTTTGAAATATTCCACGGAGTCCTCAAACAGGCGGTCGTCGTCGGTCTTGAACCAGATTTCGCCGCCGTCTTCCAGAAACGCGCGATACTGCCGAAGCTGGCGGGGATGCGTCAGGCGGTGCTTGGCCTGCTTGGGGCGCTTGTCCCACGGGTTGCAGAACGAGATGTAGATGCGCTCCACCCGATCCTGCCCGGACAGATATTTATAGATGTATTCAATGTGGAAGTTCGTCAGGATCAGGTTGTCCACTTCGCGCACGCCGCGGTAGGCTTCCTCGGCGTTGCGGCGCGCCACGCCCAGCACGGACGTGATCAGATCGACCGCCAGATAGTTGTGCGCGGGATCCTCCAGCGCCATCCGGCAGGTGGAAACGCCCTTGCCGCAGCCCAGCTCCAGATACATCGGCTGCGCCTTCGGAAAGCGCGCCGCCCAGCGGCCGCGCGCGCCCTCCGGGTCGATCACATAATACGGGCACGCCGCAAGCTCCGGCCGCGCCCACTTTTTCACTCTCATTCTCATGCGTCGGGTTCCCCTTTGTATATTTTCTCCCGCCCCTCGGCGAGCATCACGTCCGGGCGCGCGCCGATGCGTAGCGCCTGCCGGCTGTAGCCCACGCCGTTGGTCACGGCGCAGAGGACGCCGTCGATCGTTCGGACGCCGGAAAGGTGGGTATAGCGCGCCTTATGCTCGTAAAACGGAAGGCTGTAGGGCGTGAGTCCCAGAAGGTTCCACTGCCCGCCGTGGGTGTGGCCGCTGAGCATCAGGTTGGGGCGGCATTGCTTCAGCAGGAACGCGTGCGGCGCGTGGGACAGGAGCACGCGGTATGCGTCCGGCTCCTCGGAGAACAGCCCGCGCGCGTCAGGCTCGTGGCGCAGACCGTCCTCCACGCCCGCGATTTCCAGCTTTACGCCGCGCACGGCCAGCCGGGCGCACTCGTTCAGAAGCAAACGCGCGCCGAAGCGCTCAATTTCCCTTCGGAGCGTCTCGCGCGTGCGGTCAAAGCGCACGTCGTCGTTGTTGCCGGGCACGGCGAGGATGGGCGTGTCGCCCAGCGCGTCCCGGAAGGCCGAAAACACGCGCGTTTCGCCCTCGTCGCACTCCGCCATGTCGCCGCCCACCAGCATAGCGTCCGGCTTCAGCCCGGCGACAACCTCCGCCGCCGTCTCCGCCATAAACAGCGCATGACGGCGCACGTGCAGGTCGGCGATGAACGCCAGCCGGAGCGGCGCGTCAATGGGAAACCGAACGACGGGCGGCGGCTGAAGCAGCTTTTTTCCGGCGTACATGCCGCCCGTCGGCTTGGTGAAATAGAACAAGAAAGCCTCCTGAAGCGCCGCCGCGCGAAAGCGGCGGCGGATTTCGCCAATTCAGTGAATCGGGATACCGGTATTGTATGCCGTTCGCCCTATCCCCTTGCCTGCTCCGTCCGAATCACGGCGAAGCCGTTCTTCGGGAGGGTGGCGTTGGGGGCGGCGGGCTGGCCGGCTGCGAGGTCGATACCGGCGGGGAGGGCGACGGGCGCGTCCGCGCCGGTGAAGTTGAGAACAAAGGTATAGTCGCGGCCGTCCTTCGTGCGGCGGCAGGCGATCATGCCCTCGGGCAGGCCAGAAACGATCGGGGTCACGCCCGCGCGGGGGAGGAGAGCCTGATAGAAGTCGTTCAGGAAGCGCGGCTCGGGGCGGCTGGCGATGTACCAGACATTGCCGTTCTGCGTCAGACAGGGCGTGCCGGACACGTAGTCGCCCTCGTATTCAGCCTGCACGGACGCGGTTTCGGCGTGGAGCAGGTCGGCGAGGAAGCCGCAGGTATACGCGCCGGAAAGGCCGAGCGCGTTTCCGGGCTTCATGACCATTTTGTGCGTCTGACCGTCGTACAGCGCGTCGGTTTCCTCCGCCCACACACCCGCCAGCGAACGCAGCGGGCCGGGCGCGCCGCCTAAGAAGCACAGGTCGTTTTCGTCCACGATGCCGCTGAAGAACGTGAGCACCAGCGTGCCGCCGCCGTTCACGAACGCGGTCAGGCGCTCCGCCGCGCCGGGCTTGAGCATGTACAGGTACGGCGCGACGAGGAGCTTATAGGAATCAAACGGCTTTTCCATGTCGATCACGTCCACGTTCACGCCCGCGCGGGACAGCGCGCGGTAGTGGTCGAACGTCACGCCGAAGTAGTCCTTGTCCTTTCGGGGGCCCTGCGCGCCGTCCAGCGCCCAGCGGTTCGCCTGATCGAAGATCAGCGCCACGTCCGATTTCGTTTCGGAATGCACCAGCTCCGAGAGCGTTTCGAGCAGCTCGCCCGTGGCCTTTACTTCCTTAAAGGTGCGCGTCCGGTTCGTCATGTCGTGGCCGACGACCGCGCCGTGGAACTTCTCCGGGCCGCCGCGGCTCTTGCGCCACTGGAACATCATGGCCGTGTCGGAGCCGTGCGCCAGCGCCTGCACGCAGGAAAGCATGTGCATGCCCGGGCGCTTGAGCTGGCAGATCTCGTGCCAGTTCACCTGCGAGGGCGTGCATTCCATCAGCGACCACGGCTTGTTCAGGAAGCCGCGCACCAGATCGAACGTGAACGAGGCCTCCAGCGCCACGTCGTAATCGCTCTTCGAGCCCCACATGGGATAGCTGTCGTAGCCGACGAAGTCGACCGCGTCGGCGAATCTGGGATAGTCGAGGCCGTAGAAGAAGCCCATGGTGTTGATCGTCACGGGCAGGCTCGGCGCGATGCGGCGGATGGGCGCGGTTTCGCATTTCACGAAATCGACGGTCTGGTCGGACACGAAACGCCGCCAGTCGAGCGTAAGCCCGCACAGCTGCGTTTCGCCGTTCGGCTCCGGGGAGTGGATTTCCTCCCAGTCGGTGAACGTCTTGCTCCAGAACGCCGTCCACCATGCGTGGTTCAGGTTGTCGAGCGTCTGATATTTGCGCTTCAGCCACGCGCGGAACGCGCTCTGGCACAGCTCGCAGTGGCACTCGCCGCAATATTCATTGGAAATGTGCCAGCCCACGACCGCGGGATGCGCGCCGAATTCCCCGGCAAGGCGCGTGTTCATGCGGGTGACGAACGCGCGGTAGACGGGCGACGTGTAGCAGTGGTTCTCGCGGCCGCCGTGGAAATTGCGATGCCCGTTTTCCACGCGCAGCACCTCGGGGTATTTGCGGCTCATCCACGCCGGGCGCGCGCCGGAGGGCGTGGCCAGCAAAACGGATACGCCCGCCGCGTGCAGGCGGTCGAGCACATCGCGAAGCCACGCGAAGCTGTATTCGCCCTCGCGCGGCTCCAGCGCCGACCACGCGAAGATGCCCACGCTCATCAGGTTGCAGCGCGCCTCCCGCATGAGCGCGACGTCCTGCTCGAGCACGTCCGGACGGTCGAGCCACTGATCGGGATTATAGTCTCCGCCATGACCGATGACGGGAAAACGAAATTCAGGCATGCGATTTCCTCCCCGGCGTATGCCGCCTTACACGCACTTGCCGCGCAGCTTCTGAACGGTGCGATCCAGCGAATCCTTGCTGGTGCCCCACGGCTTGTCGGCGTTTTTGTGATCGAACTTCAGCGTGAACCATTCGATTTCCTTTTCGAGACGGGCGAGGTTGTCCATCTCCACCTTGTTCAGCTCTGTCATGAACGAGCGCAGCTCCGCGCCGCTCAGCTGCCCGCCCGCCTGCCGGACGACGGCGGCGTAGTGCTTCAGGCACAGACCCTTGCTCGCCTTCAGCGTCTGGCGAAACGCGCTTTCGTGCTTCCACATGTAGATCAGCGTGTAGACGTAGCGATCCATCGTGGCGTTCAGCCGGTCGCACAGGATGCAGGTGTCGGTGATCTCCCTGAGATCCGCGCCCGCCTGCGGCGCCCTGCGGCCGAACAGACCCGCGCGCGCGGGCGTTTCGTTCACCGACATGGAAACCTCGCCCAGCCGCGCCATCGTTTCCTTCAGGTACGTGTGCGCCATCAGCGCCACGCCCAGACGGTTGTTGTTGTTCAGCATCATCTTGAAGTGACGGCCGCAGAAGCCCTTCTTATTCACTTCCACGCGCACGTCCGGCTCCATCACGCTGCCGCCCATGAACGCGTCCACATAGTTGTTTTCGTTGGTTTCCTCCAATACGCACAGCGGACATTCGCAGTCCGTCTTGTACGCGTCCCACACCGGAATCGTGTCGATATGCTGTCTCACGTGGGTACCTCCTCCGTGCTTTCCTGTTTTTCCCTGGGAAGATCGAACAGCCCTTCCAGACCGAAATGCTCCAGGAATTTGTCCGTCGTGGTATACAGAATCGGCCGACCCAGCGTCTCGCGCCGTCCCGACTCCTGAATCAGCCCGCGCGCCAGCAGAAGCTGCACCGAGTAATCGCATTTCACGCCGCGAATGGCCTCAATGTCGGCCTTCGTGACCGGCTGGCGGTAGGCGATGATCGAAAGCGTCTCCATGACCGCCTGCGAAAGCGACTGCTTCTGCACCGGCTGCAAAAGCATCTCCACATATTTGGCGTATTCCGGGTTGATGGACATCTGAATTTCCATGCCGTGCCGGTTCAGCCGCAGACCGCGCTTTTCAAGCAGACAGTTGTCCCGCAGCTGCTCGATGGCCGGCTCCAGCTCCATCTGCGTCAGATTCAGGGCGTGCGCCAGCGTGTCGATGCGCACCGGCTCGCCCGCCACATATAAAATGGATTCCAGAATTCCGCAAAGCTCGTTTATTTCCATACGTAAATCACCTGATGATATTATACTTGATTTTGCCGCGCCATGTCAATGATTCGGGCAAAGCGAAAGGCAGCCGCTCTGGAATACCGGCGTATTCCAAAACGGCTGCCTTCCGTCTGCCTGTAAACGGGATTATCTGCTGACGCTGTTCAGACACTCGCGCGCGTAGTTGCGCGCGGCTTCGAGATCCTCCGGGCCGGGGCGCTTTCCGCTCATGAAGCCCTTGCCGGGGAAAGCCATGGAGCCCTTCAGCACGCGCACGCCGCGCGCTTCCAGCGCCTGACGCATTTCCTCAATGGCTACGTTGTCGCGGCGGGGACTGCAGGAGAACAATGCGGCGTTGCGCACGCGGTTCGTATTCAGGGAGGAAATGAAGTCCATCGTTACCTTGTCGGCCTTGCTGCCCTCGCAGCCGATGAACATCATCGCCACGCCCTCGGGCGGGTAAGCGGGCATCAGGGGCTCCTTCGTGCACCGGCACTCGCGGGCAATCGCCTCGGCGATTTCCTGTGCGCAGCCCTTCGGGCTTACATAATATACTTTTATGTTCATGAAACGATCCTCTCTTTTCGTGCGGCCGTTTGACTCCCTATTAATGATAGTCAAAATCTCCAAATTAGGCAATACGTTTTCGGAAAAATCAACCCAAATAAAACATGACGCCCGGCGCGTTTTCGCGCGGATAAGCGCAGGTTTCCGTTTGGTAAAAACGAGCGCGAAAAAGCCGCCGGCGCGGGACTTCCATACAGAAAATGTAAACGAATGGAAAGAAATCCGCGCCCGGCGGCAACCGTATTATATCAGGTAATCCACGTGCCGCCCGCCTGCGGCAGGAAGCTGCTGCGCACATGCACCGGGATGGATTCCTCCCGCGCGGGACGCGGGACGGGCGCGGCGGGGAACGGCTGCGTGCGTAGGTATAGAACGGACGGCGGCTACGTTCTCTCAGGTAATCCACGTGCCGTCCGCCTGCGGCAGGAAGCTGCTGCGCACATGCACCGGGATGGATTCCTGCCGCGCGGGAAGCAGGACGTGCGCGGCAGGGAACGGCTGCATGCGCTTTGCGCGCGGGTATTGGACGGACTGGCGGCTGCGTTTTCTCAAGTAATCCACGTGCCGCTCGCCCGTGGCAGGAAGCTGCTGCGCACGTGCACCGGGATGGATTCCTCCCGCGCGGGACGCAGGCTGTCCGGGTGCAGTACGTTCGCGCCGGCGGCGGCCAGCGATTCCATCTGATCGTAGGTCAGGCGGCGCTGTCTGCGCGCGCGGGGATCGACGGCGGGGTCGCGGTCGTATACGCCGTCCACGTCCGTCCAGTTCTCGTATACGTCTGCGCCGAGGTTCGCGGCCACGAGCGCGCCGGTGATGTCGCCGCCGCCGCGCGGAAACACGAACGCGCGGCGAGCCGCGTCCGCGCCGTAGAAGCCGGGCAGCACGAACGGCTCGCCGCACAGGCAGTGAAGCATTTCGCGCCGCGTGGCGGCCCGGTCGAGCGCGCCGCCCTCGGTAAAGCGCACGCAGTCCATCGCGTCGACAAAGCGAAAGCCCAGAAGCCGCGCCAGCAGACGCGCCGACAGGTACTCGCCCCGTCCGGCGGCGAACGCCGCGCTGGGCTTTCGGAGAATCGCTTCGCGCGTCTCCTGAAGAAGCGGCGCGGCGTCTGCCCCGATTGTCTCTCCGATTTCCAGAAACCGCGTTTCTACGGCGCGCCACAGCGCTTCGTCGCCGGTTTCGAAATAGCGGATGAGCAGATCGGTAATCTTTTCGTCCTTCGCGTCGCGCCGCCCGGGCGCGGAAACGACAATGGCGCGGCGCGACGGATCGCTGCGGATGATGTCGCGCACGCGCAGAAAGCGGTCGCCCGCCGCCAGCGAGGAACCGCCGAATTTGCATACAATGAAAGGCATGAAAACCCCCTCCCGCGCATCCTACGCAAAACCCGCCGAAGCGGTTCCGACTCCCGGAGGCGGGGGAGCGTCGCTCCCCCGGCACCCCCTCGAGCGGCCTGCGGCGGTCGCGGTGGAGGTGGTAAGAGGGGTTGGCAATGGAGTGACGCGCGTTTTGGTTAGCGGCGGAGTCTGTCGCGCGTCTCGGAGGGCGGCCTGTATCGTTTGCGTTGGTTCTTGGAGGAGTGCCCGGCAACGGGGCGCGGCGTTTTGAAGCAAAAAGCGCGGTCGGAGTCGGTGAAGGCTCCAGCCGCGCGGCGGGGGAAGGGGATTTAGTTTTTGAAGGCCAGCCACATGTCGACGTAGATTTTCTGCGTTTCTTCGTCGAGCGTGCGGATGATTTCGGCGGACTCGGCGAGGGCGGTCGGCGGGTTGATGGAGTCGTCGTTCAGGTATTCCTCGGAGAGGTATTCGGCGGCGGCGGAGTTGCAGCTGGCGTAGTCGATCAGCTCATAGGCCGTCGCGGCGACCTCGCCGTCCAGCAGGTAATTGAGCAGGATATAGGCGGCGTCCAGATGGGGCGCGTCCTTGGGGATCACGTAGTTGTCGATGCCGCAGGAGATGCCCTCCTCCGGGTAGGCCACGGCGATGTCCATCACGTCGCGTCCGGCGACGACCATGCTGCCGTACATCACGCCCGCGGTGGCGTCGCCGCCGATCAGCGCGGTGTGGGAGGTGTCGGAGTTGAACACGCACACGTTGTCCTTCAGCCGCAGGAGCTTTTCGCGAATCTCGGCCAGATGCGCCGGGTCGGTCTCGTTGACGGAGTAGCCCAGCGTTTTCGCGGTCATGCCGATGATCGTGCGCATTTCGTCCACCAGAACGAGACTGTTTTTGAAGCTCTCATCCCACAGCGCGTCGAAGCTGTGGATTTCCACGCTCACCTCGTCCGGGTTGTAGGCGATCAGCGGGAACACGCTGGTGTAGGGGATGGAGTAGGCGTTGTCGGGATCGAAGTACTGTCCCATGAACGCAGGGTTGATGTTTTTGTAGTTTTCCAGCCGGGCGGGGTCGATCTGCGTGAGGTAGCCGTTTTCGATCAGCGCGGCCACGGCGTAGTCGCTGGAGACCATCAGGTCGTATTGTCCCAGCGCGTAGCCGATTGCGCCCAGCATTTCCTCATTGGAGGAGAACGGCGAATAGTTCACGCGGATGCCGGTGGCGCTTTCGAATTCTTCCAGCACCTCGTCGGGAATGTAGTACGTCCAGTTGAAGATGTTCACGAAGCGCGCGTCCTCGGGCAGCTTCGCGGCGGCCTCGGCGGCGACGCGGTTGGCGGATTCGAAGTCCGCCATGGCGGGCGCGCAGGCGCACAGCGCGAGCACGAGCGCCAGCAGAACGGATACGGTTTTCTTCATAAATGAATGCCTCCTTTGCACTTACCGTTTGCGGGTTTTGAACAGCTGCGAAAGCGCGACGGCCAGAAGCGTCACGCCCAGCATCACCGTGCACATGGCGTTTACCGTGGGCGGGACGCTGGTTTTGACGCGCCCGTACACGTATACGGGATAGGTGGTCGACTCCGCGCCCTTCACGAAGAAGCTGATGACGAAATCGTCCAGCGACATGGCGAAGGCGAGGAACACGCCCGAAAGGATGGCCGGGGCGATCAGCGGCACGGTGACGGTGAACAGCGCCTTCATCGGCGACGCGCCAAGGTCGCGCGCGGCTTCCTCATAGGCCGGGTCGAGCCCCGCCAGACGGCTGCGCACGAGAATCAGCACATAGGGAATGCAGAACGTGGCGTGCGCCAGCACCGTGCTCAGAAGCCCGCGCTCGATGCCGAACAGCGAAAACGTGACCAGAAACGCAAGGCCCAGCACGATCTCCGGCAGCATGATCGGAATCGCGGAAATTGATTCCACCGCGCCCGAAAGGCGGCTTTTGCGCCGCGCCATTGCCACGCCGCCCAGCGTGCCGATGACGGCGGCGATCAGGCAGCTCGCGCCGGCGACGATCAGGCTGTTGCGCATGGCCTCCATGATCTGGCGGGTCTGAAACAGCTTCGGGTACCATTCGGTGGTGATGCCCGTCCATTTCAGGCCGTCCTTCTGCTGGTTGAACGAGTACGCCACCACCACGAACGTGGGCAGGTACAGAATCAGAAGCACGAGAATCAGGTAGAAATTCGGAACCCACGAGAAGCGGCCGCGCCTTTTCTTTCCCTTCATCTCAGAACACCCCCATTTCGTCCCCGCCGGAGAAGCGGCGGTAGATTGCCATGGACAGGAAGGTGAGCACGAGAATCGTGATGGACATGGCCGCGCTCAGCGCCCAGTCGCGCCCGCCCTTGATGTAGTAGTCGATCAGGTCGCCCAGATAGTTCACCTTGCCGCCGCCCAGAATCTGGTTCACGAAGAACAGACCCATCGACGGCACGAACACCAGCACGCACCCGGAAATCGCGCCCGGCAGCGACAGGGGCAGCGACACCGTGAGGAACGAAACAAACGGGTTCGCGCCCAGATCGCGCGAGGCCTCGCGCAGCGAAACGTCCTGCTTTTCCACCGAGGAATAAATCGGCAGCACCATGAACGGCAGCATCGTGTATACCATGCCGAACAGCACCAGCCCGCGCGTGTACAGAAGCTTCACCGGGCGATACTTCGGCATGCCGTCCGCATAGCCGCCGAACAGGCGCAGAAAGCCGTACCACAGGTCGTGGAACCACTTGAGCACGCCGTTGAACACGCCGTTGCTTTTAAAAAAGATGCGCCAGCCGAACATGCGCATCAGCGCGCTCGTCCAGAAGGGAATCACGATCAGAAGTAAAAGCGTCGTGCGCCAGCGTTTCTTCGCGCGCGCCATGAAATACGCGAACGGATAGCCCGCTAAGAGCGCGAAGAGCGTGGTAAGCCCGCTCATTTTGAGCGTTCGAACGACGCAGGCCAGAAGATCGGCGGACAGCAGCCGGCGGTAGTTGTCCAGCGTGAACACGTAGCGGATGCCGAAGGCGTCGCCCGATACGAAGCTCAGAAGCAGGATGTAGCCCATCGGGAACACCACGAAAAGCAGCGTCCATACCCAGAGGGGCAGAAGCATGCCAATTCCACGCTTTTTCATGATACCGTCTCCCGAATGACCGAGGCGTGCCGCTCGTCCCAGTACACGTGCACGTGCGCGCCGGGCGTGGGCAGGTCGCTCATCAGCGCCGCGGATACGGCGGTCAGACGCCGTCCGTCGCCGGAGAGCGCAAGCTCGGTGTGGATCATGCTGCCCGCGTAGCGGTGCGCGAGCACCACGGCGGGAATTTTGAAGCCCACGGCGGGGTATTCGGAGAAGCGAAGCCGCTCCGGATGCACGCCGATGACGATCTTCTCGCCGGGAAACAGCGACTGCGCCGCCAGCCGCGCCTGCCCGCAGGCCAGGGTCGCGCTCGCGCCGCCCGCGTCCACCGTGCCCTCAAACAGCGCCGCCTGCCCGATGAACTCGGCCACGTAGCGCGTTTCGGGACGCTCGTATACGTCCTCGGGCGTGCCGATCTGCTCGATGCGCCCGCCGCGCATCACGGCGATGCGGTCGGACATGTTGAGCGCTTCCTCCTGATCGTGCGTGATGTATACAAACGAGATGCCCAGCCGCTTCTGAATGTCCTTCAGCTCCGTCTGCATCTGGCGGCGCAGCGAAAGATCCAGCGCGCCCAGAGGCTCATCCAGCAGAAGCAGCGACGGCGAAAGAATCACCGCGCGCGCAATGGCCACGCGCTGCCGCTGCCCGCCGGAAAGCTCCGAGGGCATGCGCTTTTCGTAGCCCTCCAGCTGCACCAGCTTCAGAAGCTCGCGCACGCGCGGCTTCCATCTGCGCCCCGTCGCGCCCCTGATGCGCATGCCGTAGGAAATGTTCTTCGCCACGTTCATGTGCGGAAACAGTGCGTAATTCTGAAATACCGTGTTCACCGGCCGCTTTTCCGGCGCGAGAAGCGTCACGTCCTCGCCGCCGATTACGACGCGCCCCTCGTCCGGCATGGTCAGCCCGGCGATGACGCGCAGCGTCGTCGTCTTCCCGCAGCCCGACGGCCCTAAAAGCGTCACAAACTCGCCCTCGCCCACCGTCAGACTCAGCCCGTCTAAAACCCTCGTCTGATCAAAGGATTTCACCAGTCCCTCAAGACTGAGCAGCGCCTCCGCCATGTGAATTCCTCCCACTGTGATATCCGACCTTTTCAGTATGCATTATAATCGATTCCGCAGCGTTTGAATATACGCTGCGGAAAATATAACATACAGCCGGGCACTCATGCGCATTTTTCCTATGATTTTTTGTAAATATCAAGTATCCGGCAGGAATTGCGCGCTGCGTGTCGAAATGTGCGTGATAGCAATTTTCCGCCGGAGGATGAAACGACCCGGCGCCCGACATACTACGCTTGGAAGGGGCTGAAATGATATGAAGAAAATCAGACGTGCGGTTACCGTTGTGCTGGATGGCTGCGGAGTCGGCTCTGCGCCGGACGCGTCGAAATACGGAGACGTGGGCTCCAACACGCTCAAACATGTGTGGGATCTGAAGCATCCCGATATTCCCAATCTGATCGAGCTGGGTCTGGGCCGCATTCTCGGCATTGACGACGAGGAGCCCGTGGGCTGCTTCGGCCGCATGACCGAGAAATCCGCCGGAAAGGACACCACCACCGGACACTGGGAAATCGCCGGGCTGACGCTGAAGAAGCCCTTTCCTACCTATCCGAACGGCTTCCCGGAGGAGCTGATCAGGAAGTTTGAAGAGGAAACCGGTCTGGGCGTGATTGGCAACCGTCCCGCGTCCGGCACGCAGATCATTCAGGAGCTGGGCGACGAACATTATGTCACCGGCAAGCTGATCGTGTACACCTCCGCCGACAGCGTGTTCCAGATCGCCGCGCACGAGGACGTCGTGCCCGTGTCCGAGCTGTATCACATCTGCCGCATCGCGCGCCGCCTGCTGAAGGACGAAAACTGCGTGGGACGCGTAATCGCCCGCCCGTTCATCGGCAGCGCCGGACATTATGTGCGCACCGGCAACCGCCGCGATTTCTCCGTCGACCCCTTCGGTGACACCATGCTGGACGTGCTCAAGCGCAGCCACATGGACGTGATCGGCGTGGGCAAGATTGAGGACATCTTCAACCACCGCGGGCTTACGCAGTCCGACCACGCCGCCGGAAACGACGCCTGCATCGCCAGCATGCTGAACTTCATGAAGAAGGACTGGCGCGGCCTGATGTTCGTGAACCTCGTGGATACCGACGCGCTGTACGGCCACAGAAACGACGTGGACGGCTTCGCGGAGTGCCTTGAGGCGTTCGATTCCTATATTCCCGAAATCCTCGGCCGGCTGGGCGACGACGGCATGCTGCTGCTCACCGCCGACCACGGCTGCGACCCCACCTACCCCGGCACCGACCATACCCGCGAGCAGGTACCGCTGATGGTCTATGGCCTCGGCCTGAACGAGGGCGTGGACCTCGGCACGCGCGAAACCTTCGCCGACCTCGGCAAGACCGTGCTGGACGCCTTCGACATCGAAAACGACCTCGACGGCACGTCCTTCTTCCCCCTTCTGCGCGGCTGAAGCCATCCATAAATCGCGCCGCCCGCCGAACCGCATTTTTTGCGCGGATCGGCGGGCGGCTTTTCTTTGCTGCCCATGCAAACCGGCGGAAACCAATAATATGGTCTATGCCGAGGAGCTCGCCGGAAAACAGGAGGAAATCATCCTGTCCGCGTTCCTGAAGGGCTACCATCGGGAAAGACCGTTTACCAAACAGCAAATAGAAGTCTTCCCGTACCTGTACGCAATCGTCTCGGCCTTCTGGCTGATGGATATTCGATACGCGGAGAACAACCTGATCAATTCCATCAAAGCAGGAAAAGCGGACGCGGCGCATGCGTGGATGGAGGAAATTCAAAAACGCCTGACGAACCATAAGCGCATGCCGCTGTAAGATCATGGGAACGAAAAAGAGCGACCGGACGTTTAAAGTCGGGCCGCTCTTTGCGTTTAAACCGGCGCGGGGGTTATTCCTACTTACGACGTCTTGACGTAGCATCTTATCAAGAGAGTTATTTAATTTTATTGCAAGCAGTGTAACAGTATTTGCTTGGCATATTGCGCTAAGCAAATATCGTAAGACTGAGCTTTTGGAGAATATTTTATGTATTGACAAATCATAGCTTTATATGTTATACTTATTTGCGAGAGCGTGAAATGAGTATTTTGTGACAGTCGGAACAAGAAAATAGAAGGTATGATTCAAGAATGTATTGGCATACAAGAAGGTTTCATGGAAAAAACGCGGATGTTTGTATAGCACAGAAGTCAAAGAGCGGATGAAACTCAAAAGAGGAATACAACAATTTACACTACAAATGTGTTATAAGTAAAACGAAAGGATAAATTTATGGATAAAATAGTTCCTGCATTTAAAAATACATTATTTGATTCAACCCTAAGTGATGCTTGTACCGACATGGCCGAGTTAGGCATTGACAGTCTTTTAGACGACGGTCTCTTCAAAAGTATCCCTATCGTTAGCGTTTTAGTTGGCATAGGCAAGACGGCTCAAAATTTGCATGACAGAAATCTGTTAAAACAAACTGTCAAATTCATCAATACTTTCAACGAAAGATCCGTGGCCCCTGATAAACTTGAAAAATATAAGGAACGTCTTTGCAATAACCCAAAATTCGCAGAGGAAGAACTTGGGCGCGTGTTAATAATTTTGAATTCAAATGTCGATCTAAAGAAATCTGAGATATTAGCACGTTTTTTTAGGGCATATGTGGAGCAGAAAATAGATTGGAATACTTTCTGTGAGCTCTCAGAAGTGACTTCGCGCATGTTTATTTCTGATATTGAACTACTATTCTCAGTTCACAATAGGCAAATCTCTGATACATCTCAATGTCGTGTTTATCAAGCGGATAGATTGATAGCTTTAGGTCTTCTAAACTCTGCAATGAAATCCATGATCGTAGGAAGTATAAACGGAAGCGTGACACAGCGGTATATTCAAACTAACGAACTTGGAAATGCATTCTGCACTTTAAGCGAGTAAATGTAAAAAGGCATTACTAACCGCGGAAGTTAGTTGTGCCTTTTTACATTTAAAAAATCTACTCACAAGCTATTTGGCTTATTCAGAACAAAACAACTTGATGGCCTGCTGTCATTTTATTTTTGAAATCGTCAAAACCCGCTTGATTACCGGGATTTAATGCCCTGTAAAAATCATTCCCACTCAATCGTCGCCGGGGGTTTGCCGGTGATGTCGTAGACGACGCGGTTGATGCCGTGGACTTCATTGGGGATGCGGGAGGCGATGGCGAACAGGGTGTCGTAGCCGAGGCGGCAGGGTTCGCAGGTCATGAAGTCGTTGGTGCGGACGGCGCGGACGGCGAGGGTATATTCGTAGGTACGGCCGTCGCCCATCACGCCGACGGAGCGGGTATCGGTGAGCACGGCGAAGTACTGGTCGCTCTTTTCGCCGCGGGTACGGATTTCCTCGCGGACGATCCAGTCGGCGTCGCGCAGGAGGTCGAGCTTCTCGCGGGTGATTTCGCCGATCACGCGGATGGCAAGGCCGGGGCCGGGGAAGGGCTGGCGGGAGACGAGCGACTCGGGCAGGCCGAGCATGCGGCCGAGGGCGCGCACCTCGTCCTTGAAGAGACCCTTGAGCGGCTCCACCACGCCCTCGAAGCCCAGATCCCTGGGCAGGCCGCCGACGTTATGGTGGCTCTTGATGACGGCGGACTGATTCGCGCCGGACTCAACCACGTCCGGGTAGATGGTGCCCTGCGCGAGGAAGGACACGTCGGCGTGGCGGCGGGCTTCCTCTTCAAAGGCGCGGGCGAACTGAAGGCCGATGATCTTGCGCTTCTGCTCGGGCTCGGTCACGCCGGCGACCGCGGAAAGGAAGCGCTCGGACGCGTCGATGGGGATGAAGTTCAGATCCATGCCGGAGAATACGTCGGAGACCTCTTTGGTCTCGTTCCTGCGCATGAAGCCGTGGTCGATATAGACGCACAGAAGCTGCTTTCCGATGGCGCGGGAAAGGAGCGCCGCGCAGACCGACGAATCCACGCCGCCGGACAGGCCGAGAAGCACCTTCTTATTGCCGACCTGCTCGCGCACGGCGCGCAGCTGCGTTTCGAGGTAATCTTCCATATTATAGTCGCCCGTCGCACCGCACACGTCGTAGAGGAAGCGGCGGAGAATCTTCTGACCGTCGTGGGTGTTTTCGACCTCCGGGTGGAACTGCACGCCGTAGATATGCGCCTTTTCGTTTGCGAACGCGGCGACGGGGCACAGCGCGGTCTTCGCGTGGCAGCGGAAATCCTTGGGCATTTCGACCACGCGGTCGGTGTGGCTCATCAGCACCTGCGGGTCGGTTACGTCGAAAAAGAGGGGGAGGGCGGCGTCGAACTCGGCGTTCAGTGTGCCGTATTCACTCTTTTCGCAGGGTGCGACGCGGCCGCCCAGCTTGTGAGCCAGAAGCTGCATGCCGTAGCAGATGCCCAGAATCGGTACGCCAAGGCGAAGGATCTCGTCCTCGCAGTCCGGCGCGCCTTCTTTATATACGCTGTCCGGCCCGCCGGTGAAGATCAGGCCGATGGGCGCCATTTCCTTTATGCGCGCCGCGGGGGTGGAGCCGGGCAGAATGACCGAATACACGCCGAGCTCGCGCACGCGCCGGGCGATGAGCTCCTTATACTGGCCGCCGAAATCGAGGATGATAACCGTCTGATTCATGCAAACGCCGCCTCTCAAGTATGTCGCATGGGTGGGGAAAATTCACTGAATAAAGAATGAATTATAATTTGGGGCGCATGCTATGTCAATCGGCGGCGCTTTAGCATTCTGCGAATTTTTCTCGCTGACGGAGTGGAATACATTATATCTTTACAATCGAACGTATGTGTGGTATACTATTGCGCATGAATATCGTTTGAAAGGCGGAGGCGACCGATACGGCAAAGGAGGGACAACCATGGACAGACAAACCGAGCTTA
>ERZ824488.153-NODE-153-length-93892-cov-6.284856_pt1 | contig 93892 bp, 84 predicted proteins | sample MGYA00519936_ERZ824488 | MGnify/ENA primary metagenome ERZ824488 (study PRJEB31778, sample SAMEA3449153) | human gut metagenome | biome: human gut; feature: human-associated habitat; material: faeces | place: United Kingdom | collected 2010/2012 ...
GATGCTTGGCGCAGTTGCCGCTCATACGGCGGGGCATGATCTTGCCGCGCTCGTTCACAAAACGGCGGAGACGGTTAACGTCCTTGTAATCGATATATTCGATCTTATCCGTGCAGAAGGTGCACACCTTACGGCGGGGCTTCCGTCCACGGGGACGAGGCGCTCTTCTTTCTCCACGATCCTCAGACATGGGCAATACCTCCTTTGGAGATTTTCAGACGGCTAAAAGCCGGACAGTTGTCAGAATGGAAGATCTTCGTCGTCCACTTCCTTAAAGCCATTATCCACCGGAGGGGCAGGCTTGGAAGCGGGAGCGGCGGGCGTATAAGCCGCACCATCATCCGAACGAGAAGAAAGGAACTCCACGTCCTCTGCAAAAACTTCCAGAGAAGCGCGGGGGCTTCCATCCTGACCTTGGAAAGCGGAAGCGGAAACACGGCCCACAACCGCCACCTTGCGGCCCTTGGCCAGATAGCGCTGGCAGTTCTCGCCCACTACGCCAAACACGGAAACACGGAAGAAATCCGCCTCCGGCTGGTTGGAGTTCTGAGAACGACGGCGGTTCACGGCTACCGTAAAGGTGCACACGTTATTGCCGTTCGGAGTGGTACGGGATTCCGGGTCGCGGGTCAGATTACCGATGATGGTCAGTTTATTCATTGCTTATTCCATCCTTATTCAGCGGGGGTTTCAACGGGAGCCGCAGCGGGCGCTTCTTCAACGAGGGCAGCTTCCTGAACGGGAGCGGCCACGGGCGTGCGCACGGGGCGGGGCTTCACGCTATGCTTTTTCTCTTCCACCTTGATGACCAGAGAACGCAGAACGTTTTCGTTGATCCGCAGGTTACGCTCAATCTCCTTGGGCAGTTCGGCGGGAGCCTGCATGGTGACCAGCACGTAGTAGCCTTCGGGCTTGTCGTTGATGGGGTAGGCCAGACGGCGCTTGCCCCACGTTTCATCGACCTTTTCCACTTCGCCGCCGTTCTGGGCGATCAGAGAGGAAATCTTTTCGATCAGCTCCTTGCGGGCTTCTTCCTCCAGCGCAGTGTCGATGATGTAGGTCAGTTCGTACCTATTCATTCCTTTCACCTCCTCTTGGACTTATGGCGCCGCAATGGCTGCGGCGCAAGGATGTGCCAAGAGTGAATTATAAACGATTCTCCAAAAAAAAGCAAGAAAATAACCAAGTTTTTTCGCAAAACTTTTCCTGGCGGAAAAAAACTGCCGCTTGCCTTCAAAAATCACCCTTTTTTGACTAATTCATGACGGAACGGTAAATTCTCTCCATGGCAGGAAGGATTTTGCGGACCGAAAAAGAAGTACTTTGTAGTTGACAGGTGCAAACACTGCCGACGCAAGGAAAAACAGGAGGTTATCATATGAAGCAGGAGAGCAAGACTCCCAAAAAGCCATTGATTTTCTACTACCTCATTGCCATGCTCGTTTTGCTGCTGCTCAACGCGCTGGTCTTCCCCTCTCTGCTGTCTCCCCGGGTCAAGGAGGTTTCCTACGATCAGTTTCTTTCTCTGGTAGAACAGAAGGAAGTCAAGCAGGTCGCCATTGAGGACGACGTGATCTTGTTCACCATTAAGGATGAGGCGAGCAAAGACGGCTACGCCTATTATCAGACCGGGCGGATCGAGGACGCGGACCTGGTCAACCGTCTGAAGGAAAGCGGCGCGGAATTTTCCGCCGTCATTCCCACGCAGGATTCGCCCCTTCTGAACTTTCTGATGACGTGGGTCTTCCCCATTCTGCTGTTTGTGGCGCTGGGCCAGCTGATGGCCCGGATGCTGACCAAGCACATGGGCGGCAACGCCATGTCCTTCGGCAAGTCCAACGCCAAAATCTACGTGGAAAGCCAGACCGGGAAGAGCTTTGCCGATGTGGCCGGGCAGGACGAAGCCAAGGACGCGCTACGGGAAATCGTGGATTTCCTGCACAACCCGGAGAAATACACCTCCATCGGCGCTACCCTTCCCAAGGGCGTGCTGCTGGTGGGCCCTCCCGGAACCGGTAAGACCCTGCTGGCGCAGGCCGTGGCCGGCGAGGCCAAGGTGCCCTTCTTCTCCATCTCCGGCAGCGAATTTGTAGAAATGTTCGTCGGCATGGGCGCGGCCAAAGTTCGCGATCTGTTCAAACAGGCGCAGGAAAAGGCCCCCTGTATCGTTTTTATTGATGAAATCGACACCATCGGCAAAAAGCGCGATTCCGGAGCCGGTATCGGCGGCAACGACGAGCGGGAGCAGACCCTGAACCAGCTTCTGGCCGAAATGGACGGCTTCGACGGAGCCAAGGGCGTGGTCATTCTGGCCGCGACCAACCGGCCTGACAGTCTGGACAAGGCGTTGCTTCGTCCCGGACGTTTTGACCGTCGAGTGCCTGTGGAGCTGCCCGACCTGCAAGGCCGTATCGCTATCCTGAAGGTCCACGCCAAAGACGTGAAGATGGAAGACAACATCGACTTTGATACCATCGGCCGGGCCACCAGCGGTGCAAGCGGCGCGGAGCTGGCCAACATCATCAATGAAGCCGCTCTTCGGGCCGTGCGCATGGGCCGCAATAAGGTCGCCCAGCAGGATCTGGAAGAAAGCGTCGAAGTGGTCATTGCCGGTTATCAGCGCAAGGGCGCCATGATCAACGAGCGCGAGAAGCGCATCATCGCCTATCACGAGATCGGCCACGCGCTGGTTGCAGCCCGTCTGAAGGACGCCGCCCCCGTGCATAAGATCACCATCATCCCCCGCACCTCCGGCGCGCTGGGCTATACCATGCAGGTAGAGGAAGAAGAACGGGTGCTGATGAGCAAGGAAGACCTGCTCAACCAGATCATCACTCTGACTGGCGGCCGTTCCGCCGAGGAAGTCGTGTTTAACTCCATTACTTCCGGAGCCAGCAACGATATCGAAAAGGCCACCAGCACTGCCCGGGCTATGATTACCCGTTTCGGCATGAGCGACAGTTTCGATATGATGGAGCTGGAGACGGTCAACAATCCCTATCTGGGTAACGACACCTCACTGGTCTGCAGCGCGGACTCCGCCGCCCAGGTGGACAAGGAAGTCTGCGAAATCATCCGTTCCGCCCACCAGAAGGCGCTGCAGATCCTGCGCGACAATCGCGACGTGATGGACAAGCTGGCCGCCTATCTGCTGGAAAAGGAAACCATTACCGGCGAAGAATTTATGGAGATTCTCAAACAGTGCGACGCGCAGAAGTAACTTCCGCCATCGCATAGCAAAGAAAAGCTGCGGTACAGATGTACCGCAGCTTTTCTTTATCAGGAAAAAGTACCTGCTTGACTGGGATTTATGGCAGCGTTTCAAAATTCTATACCATAGTACTTCCCTGTGCCCCTGCTTACAGGCATTCTAACGCACAGCCAACGGCTCACCCCACTACCAGAGCCCAAGTCATGAAGGTAGGACAAGCGCTGTGCAGGCCTGTCCGCCATACAAAGCGCTATTTATGAGCACATACTACTAACCGATGGAATTCATGAGTCAAAACAACAGGCTCCCTGCTTTTTGCAGGGAGCCTGTTTTCAATGTACCTTCTTATTGCTTTTCAGCGGGGGCTTCTTCCATTTCGAACCAGAAGGTGCTGCCCTTGCCCACGGTACTTTCCGCGCCGTAGTCCATGCCATAGCCATCCAGAATGCTCCGGGCGATATTCAGCCCAAGCCCGGTGCCGACCGCTGCCCGTTTATGAGGCTTTTTGCCCCGGTAGTAGCGGTTCCAAATATAGGGAAGCTCCTCCGGCTCAATGCCTTCGCCTGTGTCCGTGACGGAAATGCGCACATGGCCGTCCCGGATCGTCTGGGTGATCGTCACGGTCTTGTCATCGCCGGTATAGGTCAAGGCGTTGTTAATAAGATTGTAGACCACCTGACTGATCTTCAACGGATCAGCCTGAACAAAGGCCTCTCCCTGCTGCTGGAAGCGAATGACATAGCCGTCCTGTTCCGTCAGCTTGCTGTAACGGGTCAAAATTTCCCGAATGGAACCCGTCAGGGAGAAACGCTGGGTGTTTTCCTCCGGCGCGGCGTTCTGGCTCTTGCTGTAGTCCAGCACCGCGTTCACCAGTGTGGTCAGGCGGTGGGTCTCATCCAGAATGACCTGCAGATTCTCGGGAGCATTTTCTCCGGGAATATCCTGCATGACCTCCACATAGCCTTCGATCAGGGTCAGGGGCGTGCGCAAGTCGTGGCTGATATTGGCGATCAGCTCACGCTGAGTCTCCTCCACCTTGCGCAGATCCCGGGCTGCCTGAGAGAGCTGCCGGTTCAGCTGGGCAATCTCTCGGTAGGCGTTCGCGTCGAAAATTGGCGTATATTCGCCCTGACTCAGGGCGCGGGCTGCTTCCGTGGTTTGGATAATGGGGCGGGAAATCTTCCGGGACAGGATGGTGGACAGCAGAAAGCCGATCAGCAGGAGCGCCATAGTCAGCACCCAAAGTTCGCTGCGGATGGTCTGCACCGTCGAAGTAACAGGCGTTACCAGCGTATTGAGCAGTACGTAGTACTCGTTTCCGTCTTCCAGCGTGGCCCGCTGAACAGAGACCAGATACTCGCCGTTTTCGTCATTCATGGGCAACGGGAAGGGGCCCGAAAAATGCTGCCGGTCAAATCCGCTGTTTCGGACGCGCTGCATGGGAAAAAGCACAAAATCCTGTCCGTCCGTCTCCAGCTTTTGGACCATGCGGCGCAGGTCACGATGATTCAGGTGATGAATGATACAGCTGAATGCCGTATCGGCGCTGTATACTGTTTCCATGCTTTCATCCACTACCAGCACGCACAGACTGTTGTCCTCCGCGACACGCTCAATCAGCGTGTTCAGGCTGGTATTGTCAATGTTTCCGGCAATGCTGGCCGACACGTTTTGAAGTGTGCGCCGCTTTTCGTAGCGGTAAAACTGATCCAGCAGCTGAATTTGCAGCAGCCACAGAAGCGCTACCATCAGCACGATAAACAGGAAAAACGTCCAGCTTACCCGGCTTTGAATGCCCCAAAGCCGTTTCTTTTTTTCCTTTTTTTCAGCTGTGGAAGAAAGGGCGGGGTCAGACGTCTTCTTTTTCAAATCGATACCCCACCCCTCTTAGTGTGGTGATGTAGCGGGCATAATCGCCCAGCTGCTTGCGCAGCAGCTTGATATGAGTGTCCAGCGTGCGATCGTCGCCGAAGAAGTCAAAGCCCCAGACCTCGCTGATGAGCCGATCCCGGCTCAGGGCAATGCCGCGGTTGCGCACCATATAGAACAGCAGCTCGTACTCTTTCGGCGAGAGGTCCACCGTCTCGCCGTCTACGGTGACGCGTCGGGCGGTAAAGTCTACCTTCATGCCCTGAATTTCGACGACTTCATGGGCGTTCTCCTGCGGCTCCGCCTTGCCCGAACGCCGCAGCACCGCCGCCACCCGCATCATCAGCTCTTTGGGCGAAAAGGGCTTGACCACATAGTCGTCGATGCCCAGCTCAAAGCCGTGAATCTTATCATATTCCTCGCCCCGGGCCGACAAAAGAATGATAGGCAGATTCGGGCGGAATTTGCGTATTTCCCGGGCAGCGGAAAAACCATCCAGTTCCGGCATCATGATATCCAGAATCACCAGACCGATGCTGCCGTCCCTAGCCTTCTCAATGGCCTCCATGCCATCGGCAGCTTCCTCCCACGCATAGCCCTCAAAAGCGGCATACTTGGCGATCAGTGTGCGAATACGGCTTTCGTCATCCACGATCAAGAGTTTCATTTCGGCACCCCCTGTTTCATGATGGGAAAAAGGGGCGTTTCCGCCCCAACGTTCCCCTATCCTTTTGTATTGTAACAGCCGAAGGTGAACGTTTCATGAAAAGGCAATGTTTTTTTGCCAAAAAATCGTCATTCTTCCTCTTCTTCGAAGGACAGGGCGATCCGATTCTGGTCGTTCTCCCACAGCTTATCCAGCCGGTAAAAATCCCGCTCCTCCGGGTGGAACAGATGTACCAGCACCGTGCGGTAGTCCAGTACGATCCAGCGGCCCTCCTGCTGACCTTCCTTGCGGGCGGGTTCATACCCCAGTTCGGACAGTTTGTCTTCCAGATCGTCCGCCAGCGCCTTTACCTGCAGGGCGTTGCGGCCGGAGGCAATCACCATCGCGTCGGTAATGACCGTCATTTGGGAAACGTCCAGCGCCGTAATATTCAAGGCCTTTTTGTCATAAAGGATTCGGGCGATGGTCTGGGCCAGATTTCTTGCTTCTTCCATTCATTTCGCTCCTTTTACTGTTTGGTTTGATGGGCTTCTTTCTTTTCTTTTTCTCGCTGCATCCGCTCCAGCCATTCCAGCGCCCGCCGGGTGGCGGGATGGGTCGTGCCGCCGCGCTGAGCCACATAATCCAGCGTAGAGCGCAGCGAACGGATGGTCGCCGCCAGCAGATCAGTCTCTGCCATCGTGCGGACTTCTTCCAGCGCAGGGTAGCTCCGGCGGGAAGGCTCGATCTTGTCGGCCAGATAAACCGCCATATCCAGCGGAAGCATCCCCACCTTGCCGGTGGTGTGGCAGCGGATCGCCGCCAGCACGCTCACGTCCTTCACGCCGTACTCGCTTTCGGCCAGCGCCGCGCCAGCGTAACCGTGGAGGATGCTCTCGCTTTGCAGGGTCTCCTTATCCAGCAAAAGCCGGTGTTCCCGGGCAATGGCCTGCTGCTGGCTCAGCGGCAGACACTTGGCACAGTCGTGCAGCAGCCCTGCCAACTCTGCCTGTTCCGGGTTTAGACCGTGCTTTTCCGCCAGTCGGCGGGCCGTCCATGCCACCAGCAGAGAGTGTACCAGCCGCTTGTCGGTCAGCGTCTTGCGGAGCCGGCCGTACATTTGGGCAGCGCCCTGCGGGCAGGGCGGAACGCCGTACAGGCCCATCACGCGGATGTATTCCATCACCTGCGGGCTTAGCCCGACAGGTTCTTCCCCTGCGGCCAGCGCCTTACGGATCGCTGTGGAGGAAACGTCCCGGGGCGGCAGGGACAGAAAACGGAGCTTTGCGCCGCGCTGCAGCAATTCCTCATAGACCGGGTGGCGCTTGGGTTCCTCCGTGGAGCGGCAGCAGACGATGAACTGGCACAGGGAGAACACCTTATCCGGCTTGCGCCAGTTGGGTAGGTCCACCATGGTGTCCTCGCCAATCATGTAAAACAGCTGCGCGTCCCCCATCCGCTTTTTCATCAGCGTCAGGGTGTCTACCGTATAGATGGTTCCCTCCCGTTCCAGTTCCATCCGGGACGGTTCCATGCCCGGCAGACCGAAGATGGCAAGCCGTGTCATTTCGTAGCGGTGCGACGCTTCTGCCAGTTCCTCATGCTTATGGGGCGGATTGCCGGTGGGCAGAAAAATTACCCGATCCAGCTTATATTCCTTCATGGCGCACTGCGCCATTTCCACGTGGCGTTCATGGATGGGATTGAAGCTGCCCCCCATGATGCCGATGCGTTCCCTTTCCAAGGGCGTCCCTTCCTTCGTTGCTTTCGTACACTCTCCCTCATTTTCATTATACTAAAAAACTTTCAAAAGGGGAAGTATTCATCCTGCAGAAAAGTATGGGAGGAATTTGGATGGAACGCTACCGCCCCAAAACGGCGCTAGCCTCGGCGGCGGATCATCTGCTGCGGCTTCTGATTGCATGGCTGGCGGGCGTTGGGTGGTTTGTGGCCCTGTGGGGATTATCCTTGCCAGCATTGACCGCAGGCACAGCATTGGGCGGGCTATTCTGGCTGTGTGCCCGCCTGCTTGGGAAAAAACGAATGCAGAAAAAAGAAGCCGCCCTCCGGCGGACGCTGGGCGGCGAGTTGGCGTTGGAAAAGCTGCTTCTGCTGTCGGAGACGGAGACGGTTACGCAGTGCATTCACTGGCTGCAATCTCGCACGAATCTCCAAATCACCGAACCCATGTCCAAAGGCGGGCTTGGCACATGGGACGGCGCGTCGGTGCTATTTCGGCTGTTTGCCCAGCACCCCGGGACGGAGATCACCTCTCAGCAGGTCAGCGAGGTCATCCGGGAAGCCTTGCAGGTGAAAACGCAGCGGCTCTTGCTCTGCACCACGGCCCCGCTTTCTCAAGCAGCCATGCGTGTGGCGGAAACAGAGGAGACGAAGCTGCGGCTGGTGGGGCGGGAAGAACTGATCCAGCTGGCCGGAGCCTGCTCCCCTGCCACGGATGAAGACCTTTGTCGGCTGAAACAACGGAAACCAAAACGCCGTTCCGCCAGAGAATGGATGAAGGTCGTTCTTCATCCCAGCCGGGCGAAACGGTATTTCTGGTACGGTGCAGGATTGGCGGCACTGACGCTGGTAACAGGTCAACGTTTTTACCCCATTCCTGCGGCGATCTGTCTACTATTGTTTATCGGCTGCAAGCTTTATGCCGCCCGCCACCGGGCCGAAAGCTGGTCATAAGGTCTCCAGAACTTCAAACCGTTCAAAAACAACGGGCATTTCTTCCGAAAAGGAATAGCCGAGCTGTTTGCCTTCCTCCGTGAAAAAAGCGATATGATTCTTTCGCCAGGATTCAAGGCACTCGTCCTCGCCCTCCCACTCGGCCAACTCAAAGCCGATCTCCCGAAAGGGCAGAATCTCGACCTGCGTGGTCACGATCAGGCAGCCGGGTTTGCCTTCCCAATTCGTTAAAACATTCCAGTCACCTGGTTTTGGAACGGCTTCGCCCTCCGACCGATAGGCGCCCAGGCTGCTGGACGTAGCCCGTTTTTTCCCTTCCAACACCAGCTTCAGCAAATGGTCTGCGGCGGGCTGCTGAAGTTCAAAATGCCAATGCGGCACGTTGGAAAGGTCAGGCTTATATTTTTCCGTCACTGAAATACCGAATTTCCGGCACTTCTCAACGGATTCTTCTTCCTCCTGCAGTGCGGCGCGGGAGTACCAATATTTGGCCTTTTCCAGATTCTTTTCGCCGCAAAGGCCTTCTTCGTAAAAGGTGGCCAGATTGCACTGGGCATCCCAGTCGCCGTGAATGGCGGAGAGATTCGTCCAATACAGCGCCTTTTGCATATTCGGCTCCACGCCGATGCCCTTCCAGTAAAAATAGCCCGTCTGGCATTCCGCCAGCGGATAGTGAGTTTCCTCGGCCAGCTTCAAATGTCCTTCAAAGCATCGGTCAAACTGTTTGGAGTTCCAATAAAGATCCATCAGTTCATTGCATCGGTCAAATTCCAGGCAGGGTTCGTAATACTCTACGTGCATAAGTTCTCCTTTGCGTTACGGGCAGGCGTTGGACAAACGGATCCAGTCGTCTACACTCAGTTCTTCGGCCCGGGCCGTGGGCGAAATTTCAGCCTGCTCCATGGCTGATTTCAACGCATCCGGCTCCACTGCGCTGCGCAGGGCGTTGGACAGAGTCTTGCGGCGCAGGTTGAACCCGGCCCGCAGCAGACTGAACAGCCGCCGCTCGTTTTGCACTTCCGTAGAGCGGCACCTGTTCATCTCTAAATGAACAAATGCGCTGTCCACCTTGGGCGGCGGGGTAAATTTTTCCGCAGGGACGATGCATTCCAGCCGGGGAGTGCAGTAATACTGGCACTTCACGCTCATCAGCCCGTAAGCCGCCGTGGAGGGAGCGGCCATCAACTTTTCCGCTACTTCCTTCTGGATCATCACGGAAATTTGGCGGATGGACAGGCCGCTTTCCCAGAGGACTTCAAAAATGGGCGTGGTGATATTATAGGGAATGTTGGCGATCACCAGAAAGTTTTCCCCCAGCGGCGCGCAGAGTTCCCGGAGATTCTGCTTGCGGATATCCCCCTCCACGATTTCCAGATTGGAGAAAGCGGCGGTATTGACCTTCAGAAAAGGAATGATATCGTGATCGACCTCCACGGCCAGTACCTTTTGGGCATGGGGACAGAGATGCTTGGTCAGCATTCCGCTGCCGGGGCCGATCTCCAGCACGGAGTCCGCCTTCGTTACACCGGTGCTCTGCACCAGTTCTTCCAGCAGGGCATCGTCATAGAGAAAATTCTGGCCCAGATCGTGCTTGTACCCGTGGCCTTCCTCCCGGCGGCGTTGGGCCCGTTCAAAGGATTTCTTCATAGCGGTTTACGGTTTCATTCCTTCCTCGTCGATCTGCACGGTTTCCCGTCCGAACGCTTCGATCAGGCTTTGCTGGGCGTTATCCAGCGTTTGATGGACGGCTTCCTGCGCCGCGTCGGTCTTTTCCAGCACGGCCTCGAAATGGCAGGCCTTGCCGCAGGCCTGCTGCAGGCAGTCCTCGATCTGCTTTTTCCAATTGGGCTGGTTCAGCTTTTCGAAGGAGATGCCCTTCTTGGACAGGGGCAGACAGATGCGATACACGCCGTCCTTCTCGCCGATGAATTTTTCGTTGCGGATCAGGCCCAGCAGCGGCGGATTGTTTTTGGCGATCAGGGTCAAAGTCTGCTTCCAGACCTCCTGCGCGTCGCCGCTGACCACGAGAGGCTTGGGCGCGGGTCTGGCGGCTTTGGGCACGCCCGTTTCCCCGGCGGGCGCGGTTCTGGTCTTTTTCGGTGCGTCGCCGCCCTCGGCTCGAAGGGCCAGCTTTCCGCTGGCAATGTCGCTTTGAAGGGCAGTCAGCTGCGCCTCCAGCTCGCTGATGCGCTCTACCAGTGCCGACACATCCTCGCTTCGCTGGGCTTCACAGGCGTGAAGGGCCGCGCTTTCCAGTCCGATTCTGGGCGTGGAGGCGAAGCGAAGCTCCCCTTCTGCGTGAAGGAAGCCGTCCAGCACCCGCAGGAGCCGCTGGAACGAAAAGCGCTCCGCCTGTTCCCGAAGGCGCTGCTCATCCTCGGTGGTCACATCCAGCAGCGCGGCGGCGTTCTCCTTCACCGCCTGCACGGTCATCAGCATCCGGCAATGGCTGCTCAGGTCTTTCAGAAACACCTGCGGTTCCCGGCCGGAACGCATCAGCTCGTCCACCTTGCGCAGAACGCCCGCCGCGTCCCGGTCGGCGATGCAGTCCATGAACGCGAACAGAAACTCACGGTCAGAAGTGCCCAGCGCGTCTCGCACCTGCGCGGCGGTGATGGTTCCGTTCTCCGCACCGGCCACGCACATATCCAGAATACTGAACGCGTCGCGCATAGCGCCCTCGGCGGCACGCGCCACCAGCTGCAGCGCCTCGGGTTCAGCGGTCATATGAAGCTCGTCCAGCGCTTCCTTCATGCGGCCGATCATCAATTCCGACGGAATACGCCCAAAGTCGTAACGCTGCACCCGAGACAGAATGGTGGCGGGCAGCTTCTGCGGCTCGGTGGTCGCCAGAATAAAGACCACGTGGGCCGGAGGCTCCTCCAGCGTCTTCAACAGCGCGTTGAAGGCGGCAGTGGATAGCATGTGAACTTCGTCGATGATATAGACCTTGTATTTTCCCATCTGGGCGGGGTAGCGTACCTGCTCCAGCAATTCGCGGATATTATCCACGCTGTTGTTGGAGGCCGCGTCCAGTTCCAACACGTCCATGGTGCTTTCCGTCTGAATGGCCCGGCAGACCTCGCACTGGCCGCATGGGTCGCCGTGATTGGGATTCAGACAGTTGATGGCCCGGCTCATCAGCTTGGCCATGGTGGTTTTGCCTGTGCCGCGGCAGCCGCAGAACAGGTAGGCGTGGGCAATCTGTCCCGTTTCGATCTGATGCCGCAGGGTTTTGACCGTTGCGGTCTGCCCCACCACGCTTTCGAAGGTCTGCGGCCGCCAGCGGCGGTATAATGCTTGATAGGCCATGCTTTGCTCCTATATCCATGAAAAGTCAGGATTCCCTGTTTATCATACCCTTTTCGACGAAGCTGGTCAAGCGGTGCATTTTCCAGGAGCGTTACTGCTCGCGAATGGATCGTTAACTGCTTTTTTAGATGAAGAATAGTAATAAAATGCATTTAGTGGCTCATTGCTGTACTCCTTTCCTTTAGTTGCTTGCTATATCTATTGTAATGGCTCGTTTGCTCTGATGCCACTTTTTGCTGTTGCGCTTGGATTATTAGTTTGAGGACCAAAATTATGTTGACTACAGCAGTGTCGGATTTCCCGACATTAACGAACTGCCTTAGTCATTATCGTCATCGTCATCATCAAAGTCATCCACATCACGGTCATAATCGACAGGATCATCATCATAATCATAACCTTTGGTGGAGGAGCGGGATGAGCCGCAACTCGAACTGTAAGAGGATTCATCACCTCGTTCGTCCTCATCCCAGTCTCGCAAATGGCTGTGGTAGACCGCTCCGCCACTTCCAGATGAAGCTGAGCCTCCTGTTATCACAACAACCAGAACAATGATCCCCATTAGAATAAGCCATGCCATACTGATGTGCCTCCTTTCTCACTAATAAAGATTACCTTGGAAATGGTATGGTAAGAAGAATCTGGTGGAGCAAAGCCAACATATGCAGGGAAAACACATGCGCCAGTGTGATTATTCTCTGGGGATTATACAGGGCGCTTTGAACGTCAACCACCCCCTAATACCACAGGTACGCCCGTCTCATAAAAAAGCGAAAAAGGTCAAGGAAATTTTCAAGACGAATAAGATCAGCAAGCATATTGGCTTTCACCCAAAGCAGCAAAATCATTTTTATGGACTGTAAGCGCAAATTTACGCAGGGCGTTCATGGTTGTATGGGCATTTTCGCTGAGAAAACGTGACTCGTCTTCTAAAAAGGTAACCTCCAGAAGCCAATGCATGGATTCGTTTTTCCAGTACTCGCAGACGGCTCCCAGCAGTTCTCCGGCTGACGCATCGGAGCTGGAAATATAATAACTAGTCTCTTTACTGCGTACGCCACGAGCATCCACTATGCGTTCTACTGCAAACACGCTTCTTAAGTCAGGCCATTTATGCGCTACTAACCAGGCTATGTCCTGTGCTTTTCGGCAAGTTCTCTTTTCCATCCTGTCGGCATTCTTTTTAATTGTCTGAAAGGTATCAAAGCGATCACTATCGTCTGTATCTTCAAAGTACATCCGCACATCAGCTACCAGGGAGGGCTGATTTTCCTTCAATCCAAAGACATAATTTCCTTTGTGAGCCACAATCTCCTCTGAAGTGCGCCGCTGACAGTGCATGGCGTCTGCTGTGACGGTTTTACCATGCACGTCCAGATAAGCCAGCATTTGTTGAAATGCTGGTATTTCGTTGCTTTTCTCATGAAGAGTTTCTTGTGCAAGCACGACGCTGCTCTCCGTCAAATATGCACTGAGGATTTGAAGCGCGCTATACGGATTGCCTGATTTTTCTGTGCTACATATGGCTTTTCCGTCCACAGCAATCATATTTCCGCTTGTGTAACGAGTGCGCAGAATATCAAGAAAGGCCTCGCCGACGGCCTTTCCATCCAGCATGCTCGGAATCCGGCCAAAGGTTGCTTTCGATGGAATCGCTGCAATGCCAAAGGCTGCTTTGAAAAATTTCTGCTTTTCATTGGCATATAAAGCCAAGTCTCCCAAGGTATCCAAACCCCTGAGTACACCACACATGACGATAAGCAATATGTCGCTCAACTGATGCTTTATATAGCTGGCATGCCTGGGATCGCTTATTGTAGCTATCCTTGCTCTGATCTCATCCATTCTTTTCACCCCGCCCTTAGTATATCATATTTTTATGCGACGGGCGAGGTGCATTTTCCCCTTGTCATCCCGGCCCCGCACCTGCTATAATACTAGCAGGGCGTACGTTTGTTCGCTTCTTTACGTTTTTCGGGAAGAAAGGGGGCCCTCCTGTGAATCTGGATCAGCTGTTGGGCCAGCTTCGTCAGAATCCCAAATTTATGACCTGCGTCACCCATTGGCGCACACTGCCTGCTACGGATGGAAAATACGCGGATTTTCCCGAAAGCATGGATCCCCGCATTCAGGAAGTGCTGCGCAAACGGGGCATTTACCGACTGTATACCCATCAGGCCCAAAGCTTTGAACTGGCGCAGGAGAAGAAAGACTTCGTCGTCGTTACCCCCACCGCCAGCGGCAAGACCCTGTGCTATAATCTGCCCGTTCTGAGCGCCATCTTGAAAAACGAGGACGCACGAGCGCTGTATCTGTTCCCTACCAAGGCGCTTTCCGCCGATCAGGTCAGCGGGCTGTATGATATGATCCAGGCCCTTGATATGGATATCAAGGCCTACACCTACGACGGCGATACCCAAAACGCCGCCCGGAAATCCATCCGTCAGGCGGGCCATATCGTGGTCACCAACCCGGATATGCTCCACGCCAATATTCTGCCCCACCATACCAAGTGGGTGAAGCTGTTTGAAAATCTGCAATACATTGTCATCGACGAAATTCACACCTACCGCGGCGTGTTCGGCAGTCATCTGGCCAATGTGCTCCGGCGGCTGGAACGGCTGTGCGAGTTTTACGGCAGCCACCCCCAGTATATTTTGTGCAGCGCCACCATTCAGAACCCGGTGGAGCTGGCGCAGGCGCTGACGGGACGGGAAGTGACCGCCGTAACGGAAAACGGCGCGCCCTCCGGCGAACGGCACTTCATTTTCTATAATCCCCCGGTGGTGAATAAGCAGCTGGGCATCCGCAAGGGCTGCCTGAACGAGACCCGGGCCGTGGCGGAGGAAATGCTGCGCAACGGCATTCCCACCATCGTGTTTGCCAAGAGCCGGGTGCAGGTAGAAGTGCTGACCCGGTATTTGAAGGATTGCGTCCGCGATGCGTACGGCTTTTCCGGGCGAGTACGAGGCTATCGGGGCGGTTATCTGCCCGGAGAGCGCCGGGAAATCGAGCGCGGCCTTCGGGCGGGAGAGGTAGACATGGTCGTTTCCACCAACGCATTGGAATTGGGCGTGGATATCGGCTCTCTGAGTGCCTGTGTGCTGTGCGGCTATCCCGGCTCCATTGCCTCCACTTGGCAGCAGGCCGGGCGCGCCGGTCGGCGCAAGGATACGGCTGTCACCATTCTGGTAGCTTCCTCCGCGCCGCTGGATCAGTATGTCATCGAGCATCCGGACTATTTCTTCCGTACCTCCCCGGAAAACGCGCTGGTGCAGCCGAACAACCTCTACATTCTGCTTTCCCATCTGAAATGCTCCGCTTACGAGCTGCCCTTCCGGGATGGCGAGCGCTTCGGCGGTCTGCCGGACACGGAAGAATGTCTGGAATATCTGGTGGAGAACAACATTCTGCGTCATCTGGACGGCAAATATTACTGGATGGAAGAAGAACTTCCTTCGGGGGAAATTTCCCTGCGCAGCGCTACGGCGGAGAACTTCGTCATCATCGACATTACCAATCCGGCCCATCACCGGGTCATTGGCGAAATGGACCGTTTCACCGTTCCCATGCTGCTGCACGAAAACGCCATTTATATGCACGAGGCCCGGCAGTATCAGGTGGAGAAGCTGGACTACGACGCCTGCAAGGCCTTTATCCGCGCTGTGGACGTGGACTATTACACCGATGCGGATATGAACGTGAGCCTGCACATTCTGGACAAGCTGGAAGAAAAACAGGAGAAAAGCGGCGTGGAAGTGACGTTGGGCGAGCTGCGGGTCAGTACCATTGTGAAGGTATTCAAGAAAATGAAGCTGGACACCCACGAAAATCTGGGCTTCGGCGAGGTGCGTCTGCCCCAGAGCGATATGCATACCGTTGGCATGTGGTGGACGATCCCCGACAGTCTGGCGGCCCGCTATTCCAACGACGACCTGCAGGGGGCGCTGGTGGGCGTGGCCAATCTTCTGTCCATCGTGGCTCCCCTGTACCTGATGTGTTCGCCTCGGGATATCCGGGTAGTGTATCAGGTCAAAGCGCCGATTACGGATAAGCCCACCATCTTCCTTTACGATTCCTTCCCCGGCGGCGTGGGCTTGAGCGAAAAAGCCTACTCCATGCAGCAGCTCCTGCTGGAACAGGCGCTGTCCGTAGTGCAGGAATGCGGCTGCGAGGACGGCTGCCCGGCCTGCGTCGGCCCGGCGGCGGAGGTAGGCGCTGACGGGAAAAAGAATGCGGAGATGATTCTCAAGGAGCTGTTGGCACAATGGCAGGACTTCTGAACAAGCTGAGAATGATGGACGCGGCCCCTGCCAAAGCACCCGCCGCTGAAGGGCGAGAGGAAACGGGGCTGTATCACCGGGAGAATGTGTTCCCGCTGTCCACCTTCTGCGACCGAAGCTACGCCACGACGGAAACCCTGCGCACGGTGTTCAGCTGCGAGTTTCCCCGGACGGTTGCGCCGGAGGACGTGCTGTTTCTGGATACGGAGACCACCGGGCTTTCTGGCGGAGCAGGCACGATCGCCTTTCAGGTGGGGCTTGGGTATTTTGCCCCGGCAGGCTTTGTGGTGGAGCAGTTTCTCATGCGGGACTACCCCGACGAAGAAGCCATGCTCAACCTGCTGTCCACCCGGATGAAGCGTTTTTCCGTGCTTTGTACCTTCAACGGGAAAACCTTCGACGTGCCGTTGCTCAAGACCCGTTTTCTCATGCATCGCATTCGGGACAACGGCATCCCCACCTGTCATGCGGACGTGCTGTTTCCCGCCCGCCGCCTGTGGAAGCTGCGGCTGAAACAGTGCAATCTTGGCACGCTGGAAACGGCGCTGCTGGGCGTGGAGCGGGAAGACGATCTTCCCGGCGCACTGGTGCCCCAAACCTATTTTCAATATTTGAAGGATCGAAATTTTACACCGCTGATCGGGATTCTCGATCATAACCGGCAGGATATCGTCAGTCTGGCGCAGCTGTTTTACGTGCTGTGCGTGCAGTTCAGCCACCCGGAGGATATCGCGGAGCAGGAAGATTTGTTTTCGCTGGCCCGGGCGTTGGAAAAGCAGGGGCAGAAGGAAAAGGCCATGAAGTGTTACCATCTGTGCGAAGGAGGCTCCTTCCGTGCGCAGGCCACCCGGGCCATGGCTGTCCACGAAAAACGGGAAGGGCAGTACCGGGCCGCAGCCAAACTGCTGGAGACCATGCTGGAACGGGGCGACGACCCTGTTTTCGCCTATGAAGCGCTGGCGAAACTCTACGAGCACCAGTTTCGGAACCCGGAACAGGCGCTGCATTATGTGCGTCAGGCCCTCCTGCTGCTGGCGGAACCGAAGCTTCATAAAGACGAGGCTGTACAAGAAAAGCAAAATGAGCTACAATATCGTTATGCCCGTCTGCGGCGCAAGCTCCGTCAGGAATCTTCCGCGCTGTGACCCGCCTTTTTGAACCGATGAATTGATTTTGGAAGGAGAAACGAATTCCATGGCGCTGAACACACTTTTGAAGACCCGCAAGGCCATGAAGCTCCACAATGAGGGCAAGCACGACGAAGCCCTCAAGCTCTACGAGGAATGCATGGCCGCAGGCCTGAAGGATATGAAAGTCATCCTGCCCTATTCCGTGCTGCTTCTGCGCAGCGGCCAGTACCAGAAGGCCCGGGAGGTTCTGGTATCGGTGCAGAAATATCCCATGACGGATGACCAGAAGCGGCAGCTGTATGTTAACTATGCCGTGGCCGTCTATAAGCTGGGCGATCTGGATAAGGCCCTCGAAGTGCTGGAAGTACAGCAGAAAAAAGCAGAGAGTGGTCTGGTTTACGAAACTCTCGGCTACCTGCTGGTGGAAGCGGGCGATTTTGACAAGTCGCTGGAATACAACCTGAAAGCCCTCGAATACGACGATGAAGACCCTATTACGCTGGACAATCTGGGCCAGACCTATTATCGGCTGAAGGGCGACAAGGAAACGGCCAAGGGCTATTTCGACAAGGCATTGGAACAGAAGCCCGGTCAGCTGGATACGCTGTATTTCCTCGCCCAGTACGATATCGAAGCCGGAAATCGCGAAGCAGCCCGAGAAAAGCTGGAGACCGTGCGGGACGGGCGTTTCTCTCCCCTGAATTTTGCCAGCAAAGAAAAGGCCGAAGAACTTTTGAAAACGCTGTAAGACCCTTTCCGCAGCCCGGAAGAATTTTTCCGGGCTGTTTTTTTGTGCAGGAATGGCGCATCGGCAGGGCGAATGTTTTTTGGCAGCATACAGAGCGAAATACCATTGCATTTTAGGGTGAATGCTCCCGCCTTAAAAGAAAGGAAGCCTGTTCGTGAAAGACCTGCTGATTGGTACTTTGACCCGCTTGGGAGGGCCGGGAATCTGCTATGTGCGCACAGATGGCGAACATCTGACGCAGCTTTGGACAGATGGCACGCTGACAGACCCGAACTGGCAGGACGTCAGCCCGGATGGGCGCATTTTTTCCGTCAGCTGCGACGGCCCCGAACCCATGGATGGCTGCATTCACGAGCTAACTATCACCCCGGAAGGCATGAAGGTACTCTCCACCCGCTCGACCGGCGGAAAGGAACCATGCCATCTGACCTTTTCCGAGGATGGACGTTTCCTGCTTTGCGCTAATTATGGCACGGGTTCCTTGGCCGTTTTTCCGATCAGCCCAAACGGCATCGACGAACGGCTCCAACTCATCCAGCACATCGGCCATGGGCCGCATTCCACCCGGCAGACAGGCCCTCATCTGCATCAGATCACCCGGATTCCAACGCTGCAGGGCTGCTTCTGTGCTGTTGATCTGGGGCTGGACAGGCTGTATGTCTATGAACAGGATGAAACGGGGCTGCTTTACGAGCGGTATCGCATTGCGGTTCCCGCAGGGCAGGGGCCGCGCCATATGGCCTATCATCCCGTCAATGGCGATGCTTTTCTGATCACGGAGCTGGGCAACCGCGTTTATCCCGTGAAGTTTGGACGGGATTCCGGGCAAGTGCTCGGCGACGGATTGCCAATCCCGAAAAACGCCGACGATGTCAACTACGCCGCCGCCCTATGGTTCACATCAAACGGGAACAGTCTGTATGCCTCTAACCGCGGCGAAGGTTCGATCGTCCGTCTGGCAGTTTCCCCGCTACGCAAGACGCAGACGCTTTTCCTGCCGGGCAAGCTGCCCAGAGATTTTTGCCCGTTGGGGGATGAAATGCTGGTCGCTGCCTGTCAGGATCAGGGACTCTATCTGCTGCGGGAAGGAAAAGTTCTTGATTTTCTGCCCTGTCCCGGTGCCGTTCGTGTTATGGAACTGCCGCAATGTTCTTAAACTTGCCCTGAAAGGCTGCTTCTCTTTTGTTCTTTTCATGGTCATAGCTTGTCACCGAACCGAAATATACGCTATAATGAACGCCGTTGAACTTTTGAAGTTCGTTTTCCCGATACCGCAGCAGGTTTGAAGGGGGCAAAGCCAATGAAGAAATTTCTGAAACAGTACTGGTTCATTCTCAGTATGCTTATCGCGATCGTAGCGGGCTGCGCCGTTGGAGCAGTTTGGCCGGGAGCAACCTGTCTGGAACCGTTGGGAACCGTTTTCATCAATATGATGTTCTGCGTTGCGGTACCTATGGTGTTCTGCTCCATTGCCTCGGCCATCGCCAATATGAAGGGGATTCGCCGCGCAGGAAAAATCATGGGTGCTACCCTTGTGACGTTTCTGGTGACGGCTGCCATCGCTGCCGTGGTGATGTACGCCGTTTGCCGGGTTATCCCGCTGGTGACGGGCGCGTATGATCCGCCGGAAGGCGAAGTAGGCAGCGTATCCGCCGCAGAAATGATCGTGAATTTCTTTACGGCGCCTGATTTTACAGCGCTGTGGAGCCGCAAGGCCATGCTGCCCCTGATCGTGGCGGCAATCATCTTCGGCTTTGCGGTACAGTGGGCCGGCGGCGCGGATACTCCGGTGGCCAAGCTGCTGTCCAGCCTGACGGACTGTATGCTCAAGGCTGTGAAGATCATCACCTATTATGCTCCCATCGGCTTTTTTGGTTTCTTCGCCTATCTGGTGGCGTTTTATGGGCCACAGCTCATCAGCGACTATTCCCGGACGCTGGTGGTGTACTACGTCATGTGCTTCGTCTATATGTTTGCATCCTTCCCAGTGTACGCCCGTTTCGGCGGCGGCAAGGGCGGCGCGAAGGTCATGTTCCGGCACCTGTTCCGGCCTGCGGCGGTCTCCTTCGGCACCTGCTCCTCTGTGGCTACCATTCCCACCAATATGGACGTGGCTGAGGAAACGGGCATTTCCAAGGATGTCTCGGACATTGTAATCCCCATGGGCGCTACCATGCATATGGATGGCTCCGCCATGGCCGCCATTGTGAAGGTTTCCTTCCTGTTCAGTATCTTCGGCATGGACTTCACCGGCTGGAATGCCATCGGAGCCATTGTGGTATCGGTGTTTTCGTCCGTAGCCATGAGTGGCATTCCGGGCGGAGGCGGCGTTGGCGAGTTGGTGCTGTGCACCATTTTCTTCCCCAACCAGATGGAGATCGCCTACCCCATCGCCATTGCGCTCGGCAATCTGGTCGACCCGCCCGCCACCATGGTCAACGCCGCGGGCGACTACGTGGTCTCCTTCATCGTGTCCCGCTTTGTGGACGGCAAGGATTGGCTGCAAAAGAAACTTAGGGCAGAAAAGACGAACTGCTGATTGATGATTCCTTGTACGCAAAAAACGCCTGCGGCTTTCAAAACCCGCAGGCGTTTTCGATTATTTCACACAGCCACGGACTGGTCGGTGCTGTCCGCATCCACCATAACGCCATACTCCGTCACGCCGGTAACCGTTTCGCCGTCGATCTGCAATGCTGTGGGGCGGTCAAAGGCAACGGTGATCTCCTCGCCGGAAAGCACCTCCACCATCTCCGTATGCTTCACGTGCTCGCCTTTGAAAATGCTTGGGAAAACCATCAGCGTTTTCAATTTGGAAGGGCAGTGAAGCACCACCACTGATACGGTTCCGTTCTGATTCAGACGGTTTTGTGCCGGGGCCACCTCCATGCCGCCGCCATAGTAGCGGCCGTTCATGGTCGGGGCCAGCCACACGTGGCGGTAGCGATGAGAAACGCCGTCCACCGTCACCATAGCCGAAGCAGGCTTAAAATGGAACAGCAGCCCCTTGATAGCAATGGAGGCATAATTGACGTTCTCTTTCCCCTGCATCCGCATTTGGTCGCCCATCTCGCAGCAGTAACCGTCGATGCCGTAGCCGATGCCATTAAGGAACCTGCTTTTCTTGCCCTTAACCTCCACCACCGGCAGATTTTTCAGATAATCGTTGAGCAGGATCATTCCGTCCACGGAATTTTGACCAACATCGTTCCAGAAATCATTGCCGGAACCTGCCGGAAAATAATATAGAGGGCGATTCAGCACGCTGCTGCCATAGCGATTGATGAAATGATTCAGCGTCCCGTCGCCGCCTGCCAGCACCACGGTTTCCTCCATGGGCAGGCGAGCCAGAAAATCAGCCGCGTCCATCCGGGTAACATCCCTATATTCTATCTTTTGTCCCTGTACCTTTTTCTCGATCTCCCGGGCCTTTTCTTCCCCGTGACCGTTTCCCGCCATGGGATTGTAGAGAACGTACATCTTCCGTTCATCCTTCCGTCTTTTCTCGGGCCGATCAAAGACCCTGCGAACGATTCTATTATCCATCTTTAGGACAATTTTTGCCCACGGTCAAAAAAGCAAGTCTGCCAAAACTTTTGGCATAAACACGCAACTGCCTATTTTTTAGAAGAATGAAAAGCCGTATAATCAATACTGCGTTGGTGTACGCTTGACTGTGCCGGCGCAAAAGGGGGCTATAAAATGGTACTGCTATACCTTCACCGGGTTTTGATTCCTGCGGCGGTGATTCCCGCTATTTTTCTGCTGGTCAAAATTTACCGGGCCGACCGCCGGGAAAAGGAGCCGCCGCAGCTTTTGACTTCGCTGGTCTTCTGCGGCATTCTGGCTACGGCAATCGCCCTGGTGGCAGAGAAAGTCGGCTTCTGGCTGCTGGGCTGCGTTTGGTCGGAAAATTCGCTTATTTATCAGCTGATCGAATATTTCGTGATCGTGGCGTTTGCAGAAGAAGGCGCCAAGTATTATCTGCTGAAAAAGCGTACCTGGATGACCCCCGCCTTCAATTTCACCTTTGACGGCGTGGTGTATGCGGCTTTTGTGTCGCTTGGCTTCGCTCTTTGGGAGAATATCAGCTACGTCACCTCCTACGGGCTGGATGTGGCGGTGATCCGCGCCGTGACCGCGATTCCCGGTCACGCCTGCTTTGGTGTATTCATGGGCGCGTTTTATGGTGCGGCCAAGAAGTACGATGGCATGTGCGACCTGACTACCTCCAAGAAGTATCGTCGGCTGGCACTGATCGTTCCCGCTCTGCTGCATGGCCTGTATGATTTCACGGCCTCCATGGAGAGCCGAACCGGCGGCTGGATCTTCCTGATGTATCTGATCGCCCTGTTCCTGACGGCTTTCCTGCTGGTACGGAAGCTTTCGAGAAACGATGAAGAAATTCCCGGAAGCGTTTATTTCGGATAAATGCGGTTATGAAAAACGACGCTGAATTTTGGGTTCAGCGTCGTTTTTTGATATTCGCTTATCCCTGCCGTCCCGCAATTTCCCGGGCCACGTGAACGCCGCTGGCGGAGGCGTGGGACAACGAGTGCGTGATGCCGCTGCCGTCGCCAATGATATACAGGCCGGGATAACGGGCCTGCAGGTGCTCGTCCACTTCGACTTCCATGTTGTAGAACTTCACCTCTACGCCGTAAAGCAGCGTGTCGTCATTGGCAGTGCCGGGGGCAATCTTGTCCAGCGCGTAGATCATCTCAATAATGCCGTCCAGAATGCGCTTGGGCAGTACCAGACTCAAATCGCCGGGCGTGGCGTTCAACGTGGGCGTAATGAAGGAGTCCTCCATCCGACTGGGGGTGGAACGCCGCCCGCGGATCAGATCGCCGAAGCGCTGCACGATGACTCCCCCGCCCAGCATGTTGCTCAGGCGTGCGATGGACTCGCCGTATCCGTTGGAATCCTTAAAGGGCTCGGAAAAATGCTTGGAGACCAGCAGCGCGAAATTGGTATTTTCCGTCTGGCGGGCCGGGTCTTCGTAGCTGTGGCCATTAACGGTAATAATGCCGTTGGTGTTTTCGTTCACCACCGCGCCCTTGGGATTCATGCAGAAGGTACGCACCAGATCGCCGTATTTTTCGGTACGGTATACGATCTTGCTTTCATAAAGCTCGTCCGTCAGGTGAGAAAACACTTCGGCGGGCATTTCCACCCGAACGCCGATGTCCACGCGATTGCTCTTGGTAGGAATTTGCAGTTCCCGGCAGATATTCTCCATCCATTTGCTGCCGCTGCGGCCTACGGAGATCACGCAGTCCTTGCAGGAGAAAGTCTGCCCACGGGCGGTCAGCTCGTAACCGTCTTCCGTCACCCGTACCGTTTCCACGGGCGTATCGAAGAAGAAGTCCACCTTCTCATTCAGATAGGCATACAGATTTTCCAGCACCACATAGTTGATATCTGTTCCCAGATGGCGGACGGAAGCGTCCAACAGATGGAGGTCGTTCTGCAGGCACATTTTTTTGATGTGACTGCCCGCCGTAGTGTACAGCTTGGTGCCCTCGCCGCCGAACGCCATATTGATGTCATCCACATAGCGCATCAGTTCCAGCGCGTTCTTTTTGCCGATATACTCGTACAGTGTACCGCCGAAATCATTGGTAATATTGTATTTGCCGTCGGAGAAAGCGCCTGCGCCGCCGAAGCCACTCATAATGGAACAACTTTTGCAGCCGATACAGGTCTTAAACTTCTTGCCGTCAATGGGACATTTGCGTTTGTTCAGCTCATGACCCGCTTCGAATACGCCCACCTTGAGCTGCGGATTCTGCCGGATCAATTCATAAGCGGAAAAAATTCCTCCGGGGCCTGCCCCAATGATCAGCACGTCATACATGATCGTTCTTCCTCCTTCATTTCCCGGGCGCAAAAAGAGAGCCGATTTTCTATAAAGAGAACCGGCTGACTTTTTTATCATAGCATATTTTTTGGGGGAAGTCAAAGCTTAGCCGCTGTAATTCCGGCAAAGAGAACCCCGGCTTTTAGAAAAAAGCCGGGGCGTATTTTCAGCAGATCTCCGTGACCGTGTAGCCCTTTTCTTCCACCACGGTCTTGAGTACGCTATCTTCCACGGGAGCGCTCATCTTGACGACCGCCGTGCCGCTTTCGTGACTGACCAGCGCTTCCTGCACATTAGGCAGGGCTTCCAGCGTCTTTTTAACCGTGGCTTCGCAGTGGCCGCACATCATTCCTGTGATCTTCATCGTCTTTTCCATGGTTTGTTCCTCCTTTTGACTGGGGAGCTGTTTCAGCTCCGGGGTTTTGATTTTATGATCCCGGCTGGCGTCATGAACTTTGAACCAGTTCAGACGCAGCGCGTTGGACACCACACAGAAACTGGACAGGCTCATGGCCGCCGCACCGAACATGGGGTTCAGCGTCAGGCCCAGCGGGATAAATACCCCCGCCGCCAGCGGAATACCAATGGTGTTGTAGAAGAAGGCCCAGAACAGATTCTCGTGAATGTTCCGCAGCGTGGCCCGGCTCAAACGGACTGCGGCAGGCACGTCGCTCAGGCGGCTCTTCATCAACACCACGTCCGCCGCGTCAATGGCTACGTCCGTACCCGCACCGATGGCAATGCCGATATCCGCGCGGGTCAGAGCGGGAGCATCGTTGATACCGTCGCCCACCATGGCGACCTTGCCCTGCTCCTTCAGCTGACGAATGACGCTTTCCTTGCCTTCCGGCAGAACGCCCGCGATGACCTGATCCACGCCAGCCTGCGCGCCGATGGCCTTCGCTGTGCGTTCGTTGTCGCCGGTAAGCATGACCACGTGCAGGCCCATATTCTGCAGTTCCCGAACCGCCCGGGGGCTATCTTCCTTGATTACGTCCGCTACGGCGATCACGCCCAGCAGCTTGCCGTCACGGCTGAAAAACAGCGGCGTTTTGCCGGCTTCGGCCAGCTTTTCAGCCTGACCCTTCATTTCATCCGACACGTGTGCACGACCCTCTATAAAGCGTGCATTGCCGCCGCAAAGGGTCTGACCGTTCCGAACCGCCGTCAGGCCGTTACCGGGAAGCGCCTGAAACTCCGTGACTTCTTCCGCAGTCATTCCGTCCGACTGCGCCCGTTCCAGAATGGCCCGTGCCAGCGGATGCTCGCTCTTTGCTTCCAGCGCAAGGGCGTTTTCCAGCAGTTCCCGTTCCGTTATGCCACTTTCCGGCAAAATATCGGTCACACGCGGTTCGCCGGAGGTGATGGTGCCGGTCTTATCCAGCGCCACGATCTGAATGCGTCCCGTTTCTTCCAGCGAAGCGGCGGTTTTGAACAGAATGCCGTTCTTGGCGCCCAAGCCGCTGCCCACCATGATCGCTACAGGCGTAGCCAGACCCAGTGCGCAGGGGCAGCTGATGACCAGCACGGAAATGCCCCGCGCCAGCGCGTAGCCCACTTCTTTGCCAAGCAGCAGCCAGACAATGGTGGTAATGACGGCAATAGTAATGACCGTCGGCACGAAAATGCCCGAGACCTTATCGGCGATCTTGGCGATGGGCGCTTTGGTCGCCGCAGCATCCGATACCATCTGAATGATCTGAGAAAGGGTGGTGTCCTCGCCGACCCTAGTGGCGCGGCATTTCAGGAAGCCCGACTGATTGACCGTGGCGGCGGACACGCTGTCGCCGGGGCCTTTGTCCGTCGGGATACTCTCGCCGGTCAACGCAGCTTCATTCACCGCGCTGGTTCCTTCCAGCACCACGCCGTCCACAGGAATGCTTTCGCCCGGACGAACCGTAAACACGTCATCCTTCTGTACCTGCTCCACGGGGACAGTCACTTCCACTCCGTCCCGAAGCAGATGGGCTGTCTTGGGAGCCAGCTTCATCAGGCCTTTCAGTGCGTCTGTGGTTTTGCCCTTGGAACGGGCTTCCAATGTTTTGCCTACGGTGATCAGGGTCAGGATCATGGCGGCGGACTCAAAGTAGAAATCCATCATGTAGGTCATGACCGCGTCCATATCGCCCCGTACCTGCGCGCCCGTCATGGCGAAAAGAGCGTAGGTGCTGTAAACGAACGCCGCCGTCGCGCCCAGCGCCACCAGCGTATCCATGTTAGGCGAACGGTGCCACAGGCTCTTGAAACCGCTGATAAAGAATTTCTGGTTGATGACCATGATGATAATGGTCAAAAGCATCTGAGTCAGGCCCATGGCCACATGATTGTCATTGTAGAAGGCGGGCAGCGGCCAGCCCCACATCGTATGCCCCATGGAGAAGTACATCAGCACCAGCAGAAAGCCCACTGACCAGATCAATCGCTTTTTCAAGAGCGGCGTTTCATGATCTTCCAGCTGCTTTTCCGCTTCAGAAGGGCTGGGAGCAGTCTTGCCCGCGCCCTTCTCCGACGCGCCGTAGCCTGCCTGCTCCACAGCCGCGATTATGGCTTCGGGGCTTGCTGTGCCATCCACTCCCATGGAATTGGTCAGCAGGCTGACGGAGCATTCCGTCACCCCCGGCACCTTGGATACTGCCTTTTCTACCCGGGCACTGCAGGCAGCACAGCTCATGCCCGTTACGTTGTATTGTTTCATCGTCTCACGCCTCCTCGTTGGCTTGTCCGCCGATAAAACCGAGTCCTGTACATGTTTCCCCCATCGGCCCTATTTCATCAGCTTTTGCAGCGTTCCCACCAGTTCGTCGATCACTTCATCCTTACCGTCGCGAATATCCTGCGCCACGCAGGTGCGGATGTGGCTCGCCAGCAGCTCTTTGTTGAAGGCATTCATAGCGGCCGTCACGGCAGCGGATTGCACCAGAATATCCGGGCAGTAGGCGTTGTTTTCCACCATCCCGCGAATCCCGCGTATCTGCCCTTCGATTCGATTCAGCCGATGGATAAGCTTCGTATACTCCTCCGGTGTTCGCTCTTTTTTGCGCTGAGAACAGCAGCAACACTTTTTAGGTTCCATGCACAGCACCTCTTTCGGTTTGCATACCCCATCTGGGTATTTTGATTATATACCCCCATAGGGTATATGTCAATTTATTTTTTCATTTTCTCTCAAAAAAGCTGCCTGTCCTGCAAACCAGATAGAGAAGGTCGAAAATGATCCGAAAGTGTCTTCAAAAGGCATAAATGGACACTTTCCAAAATAAAACGCCCGTGCTATAATGACCTCACATCACACCAAAGGAGCGATTTCCATGGGCGTTTTTGATTTTCCCCTTTCGAAGCTGAAAACATACGAAGGTATCAATCCCAAGCCTGCTGATTTTGAAGAATACTGGGAGCGTGGTCTGCGCGAGATCGAAACCATCGACCCGCAGGTGCAGCTGACTCCCGCTGCCTTCCACCACCCCACGTTGGACTGCTTTGACCTGACCTTCACCGGTGCGCACGGCGCGCGAATCCACGCTAAATATGTGCGACCCAAGAAATTTTCGGGCCGTTTGCCCGCAGTCATGCGTTTTCATGGTTATTCGGGCCGTGCGGGAGACTGGACCAATCATTTTGCGATGGCCAGTGCAGGCTTTGCCGTGGCGGCGCTGGATGTGCGCGGTCAGGGTGGACAGAGCGTAGACGTTGGCGGTGTCAAGGGGAACACGCTGCACGGCCATATCATCCGCGGTCTGGACGATCCTGATCCCGACCGGCTGCTGTACCGGGATATTTTTCTGGACACCGCGTTGATGACCCGCATTGTTTCGTCCTTCCCGGAGATCGACGAAGGCCGTCTGGCCGCAGACGGCGGAAGTCAGGGCGGCGGTCTGACGCTGGCCTGTGCTTCTCTGAGCAACATTCAGCTGGCCGCTCCCTGCTATCCGTTTCTGAGCGACTATCAGCGCGTCTGGGAAATGGATCTGGACAAGGATGCCTACGCTGAACTGAAAGAGTACTTCCGCCACTTCGACCCCACCCATGCCCACGAGCAGGAGACCTTCACCAAGCTTGGGTATATCGACATTCAGCATCTGGTTCATCGCATCCGCGGCAAGGTACATATGTACACCGGCCTGATGGACACCATCTGCCCGCCGTCCACCCAGTTTGCGGCCTTCAACAAGATCACTTCCCCCAAGGAAGTCATCCTGTACCCGGACTTCGGCCACGAAAACCTGCCGGGCAGCGGAGATGCGACCCTGCAATGGTTTATCGATGAGCTGCTTTAATTTGACTTCAGGAGTGAAAAGCCCATGCCGTATTCTTTTCTGGCTACCGCCGCATTTGGGCTGGAAGGCATTGTCTCCAACGAACTGAAGCGGCTGGGCTACTCCGCCAAGGCCGAGCAGGGCTGCGCCCGCTTCACCGGGGAGTTGGCAGACGGCTTCCGCGCCAATTTGTGCCTGCGCACCGCCGACCGGGTGCTGCTGCTTCTGGATGAAAAGCCGGTCCTCAGTTTTGAGGAGCTGTTCCAGTTTGTTTCTTCCCTTCCGTGGGAGAACTATCTGGATCGTTCCAGCCGCATCCACGTTTCGGGAAAATGTGTGCGCAGCCAGCTGATGAGCGTCCGGGACTGTCAGTCCATCGTGAAAAAAGCCATCGTAGAACGGCTGAAAAAGCGGCTCCGGGTGGACCGGCTGCCTGAAACCGGCCCCCGTGTTCCCATTGAGATTGCGCTGTACCGGGATCAGGCCCGATTGACCATCGACATGAGCGGCGACGCGCTGAACCGCCGCGGCTACCGCACATGGAACGGCGAAGCGCCGCTGCGGGAAACGCTGGCGGCTGCGCTGCTGGATGTGAGCCCCTGGCGCACCCGGATGCCGCTGTACGACCCCTGCTGCGGCACGGGAACGATTCTGATCGAAGCGGCCATCAAGGCCGCCGCCCGGCCCGCCGGGATCGACCGCAGCTTCGTCTGCGAGGAGTTTCCCTTCATGAAAGACGTGCCCATGGCGGCGATTCGTCAGGCAGAACGGGAAAAGATACCGGCCGAGCGCTCTTTTTCGATCACAGGCAGCGATATTGACCCGGAGGCACTGGAACTGTGCCGCCGCCATATTCATCAGGCGGGTTTTGACGGGCAGATCAGCGTCCGGCAGCAGGACCTGCGCACACTGCAAGTTCCCGACGAGCCGGGGGTATTTCTCTGCAACCCGCCCTACGGCGAACGGCTGGGCGACAAGCGGGAAGCGGAGGCTCTTTACCGGGAAATGGGCCTTTTGCTGAAGCGTCACCCAGGCTGGAAGCTTTGCGCCATCACGTCTGACTTTGCCTTTGAGCGCTGCTTCGGTCGCCGGGCCACGCACAAACGTCGCCTGTACAACGGTCGGCTGGAATGCGAATTTTATATTTTTGAATAACGCAAAAACGCCGCGCAGCAATGACTTGCAGCGCGGCGTCTCTTTTGGCTTAGGGAATCTGAAATTCTAACGTGGTTAACTGCCCATTCCATTCCGAACCGTCGCAGCGATAATACTGCCACCGGCTGGTTCCGTCTGCCAATGTATAACAAATGGCAAAAACCTGCCCTTCGTCGATCGGCATGGGGTAATTGTTTGCAGGAAGAATGTCACCGGTCAACTTGGCGGTTTTGAAATCGTCATAGGCTTCTTCCAGCCGGTAAAATTGCCGAGAAAGGTACTTTCCTTCCAAAACGCCGGAAAGATCCTGCTCACCAAAATAACCGGCCTGATATTCCTTACCGCCGATGGTGAAAAGCGCTGCACGAATCGGTTCGCCCGTCAGCCCTTGGGTGGACAAATCGGTGCTGTGCAGCCGTTCACCGTAGGTCTGGCGAAGCTGATTGGCCATGCAGGGCACCTGCCCTGACCAGTCCAGCGCCTCCAGCCCGGTATGGGCCGCTCCATAGATCCCCATGATGCTTTCACCATTCAGCAGTGCATATTCCCGCAGAAAATTTTCGACCATAGTATTTTCCCGATACACATCGTCCTTGGTACGGTAATACTGCTGACCCTGTTCGATATTCTGCCGGGCCAACTGCGCCTCCTCGGAATCCGCAAGGTCCTGACGGGTCAAATCGTTCAGATAGCGCCTCCCGGTGCTCTGGTACTGGTGGCCCACGTCCGTCCCATGAAAGACCGTTTCCGGGCAGGTCTCCTTGATCTGCCGGTAGAAGCGGCTGACGTTGGCGCTGTGGGACGCGGTTCCATTCCAGTCGGCATACACCTGCATCAGAATTTCATCGTCTTCTGCCTGTATCCACTGGTTCAGATATTGCGCCGTATAGTAAGGCAATTCCACAAACAGATGCCGCATCCCGTTTGCATAATACTCCTGCCAAAGCCGGAGTTCTTCTTCCAAAATCTGCTCCACGGCATGGGTCTCGCCGTAGAGATAAATTTGACCGCCGGTTGAATCTTCCGTTTCCGCTTTCCCACTGGCAAAAATACCGCCGACCGCAAACAGCAGAGTCAACAACGAGACAAAAAAAGCGAACAGCAAGCTTAGATTTGTTTTCGGCCATTACTGTTTTTTTCATTTCGATCATTTTTTCGGGTACTGCGCCCGCTCCCCGCCGATATAGGGCAAACGGGAATAGGCCATGACCACGTGGGCTTCTCCCACCTTGTAATTTTCCTGCGGCATCCGCAGGGGCACAGCAACGGGGCGGATGTGCATCCCCACCAGCGTGTCGCCCACGTCGATGGCAGCTTCCGCCTGAATGGCCATGGCCACGGCAGGCTCCTCAAAGCGAAGATAAGCCGCCGCGCCGGTGCTGCCGCCCGCCTTGGGCACGGGCATGACGTTGACCTGCGTCAGGCGCCGCTCGTCCAGTACCTTCTGCTCCATCACCAGCGCCCGGTTCAGATGCTCGCAGCACTGAAAGACCGGGTTCAGCCCGCGAGCCTTGCAGGCGGAGATCATGGCTTCCGCCAGCGCGTCTCCCAACTCGGGCACGCTGTTCTTTCCGATGTGACCCCCGGCCACCTCGCTGGTGGAGCAGCCCAGCACCACCGCCGCGCCCGGCTTCAAATGGCCCTGTTCCGCCACATAGTCCACACATGCTTTCAACTGTTCCTGAATGGCTTCGTACATTGTTATTCTCCTTTTTCCGGCGCGTGCACAAAGGCATACGCGCCAATGCCTACCGCAATGGAAAGGTTCAATGAATCGATCTCTCCGCTGTGCGGGATCCGCACGGCCTGCCCCAGCTTGGAAAATTCCGACGGAAGTCCGCTGCCCTCATTGCCGAAAATGAGCGCATAGGGCGTTTTCCGCTGACGGACAGCGTCTTCCAGCAGCATGGACCCGTCCAGCATAAACGGGTAGAGCGCGTGATTCGGATATTCCAGGCGGTAGTCCTCAAAGCTGTCGTACTGCTTGACCCGCAGGGAAAAGATCGCCCCCATAGCGGCCCGCACCACATGGGGTTCAAACACGTCTGCCGCAGGGCGAATCACGGCAATATCCTTGAGACCAAGTCCCAGCAGAGTGCGCTGGATGGTGCCCAGATTGCCCTCGTCCATGGGATGATGAAGCACCACATGGGGCAGTTCAGGGCGCAGCTCCGCTTGCCACTTGGAAAACACCATGGCTGCAAAGCAGTTGTCCTTCCCGCTGATGCGGCGAAGCGCCTTGTCGGCTACTTCCTCTCGGACGTTATGCTCCCGGCAGATCGCCCGCAGCTTCTCCACACCCTCGCCGTGAGCCTTTTCGCTGGTCAGAAGGCGCAGCGCCCGTTCGGGCTGCACCCGCATCAGTTCCAGCGATGGGAACAGTCCGGGCGCATAGCTGTATTCCAGTTCCTGACTGTATGGTTTCAGAGACGGCATTGTCGTTCCCTCGTTTCTTTCTGTGCAGGCGTCAGTTTAACGAATCGTCGTCGTCCTGATCGTCGTCGCTGTCATCGTCATCCGGCCCATTCCAAGGATTGCCAGGGAAGTTCACGCCGTTTTGCATGTTCTGCATGATGCGTTCCCAATCCTGACGTGCTTTTTCTTCCCCGCCATCTTCGGAAACCGTTTTATAGAACACGGCTACGGAGGCATTCACGTAGGCGCTGACCCAGCAGTTCACAAACAGCCCCGCCACGATCGCCGCAATGCCGCTGATGCTCATCAGGCTCAGCTGCAGCAGATTGGAAGCCAGCGACCAGCCGATAAAACTGAGCAGCAGCAGGAAATACTGTCCCTTACGATTTTTCATGATGCGCTTGCTTTCTTCCAGCGCTTCTTTGGCCGTCATTTCGGGATGCTCGGCCAGCAGATAGGGCGCCATGCTGTAGCGAATGGCAGCGATGAAGCCGGGGACGATCAGCAGACAGGTCCATAGGAAGATTTTCACGAACATCATGACATACAGCCACAAAGCCTTGCCCGTGAGGTTCATCCGGCTGAAAAGCCCCTTGGCGCCCAGCTCTTCTCCCTCGATACGGCGGACGAAGTAATGATTGCAGCCAACGGACAAAACCGGCGTGAGCAGGACGGAACAAAGCTGCAGCACGGCAAAGCCGATCCACACGCCCCGCGTGATTTGGGGGACGCGCCAGTAATACATCCCGTCGATCATTTCAATGGCAACGGGCATAAAGCGGTTCTGATAGACCTGCGTCAGCACCATAAAAATGCCGGAAAAGAAGGCCACCACCATGGCGGTCTGCCAGTTGCCGCGCAGGGCGTTTCTTCCCTTCCACTTATAGTACATATTCATCATGGAATGTTTTCCTCCTGCGGGGCTCAGTCAAAGAGCGCGTCCACGAATTCTTTTGCGTCGAAGGCCTGCAGATCTTCGATTCCCTCGCCCACGCCCACGTACATGACGGGGGTCTTCAGCTCCCGGACGATGCCGAAAGCAATGCCGCCCTTGGCGGTGCCGTCCAGCTTGGTCAGCACGATGCCGTTGATCCCGGCGGCTTCCCGGAAGGCGCGGGCCTGCTGCAAGCCGTTCTGGCCGGTCGTCGCATCCACCACCAGTAGACAGCGCACCGTGGCCTCGGGGTATTCCCGGTCAATGACCCGGCGAATCTTCTCCATCTCGTCCATCAGGTTCTTTTTATTATGCAGCCGTCCGGCAGTGTCCACGATCAGCAGATCGGCTTTCTGGGCCTTGGCAGCCTGCACGCCGTCAAACACGACGCCGGCTGGATCGGCCCCTTCCTTGTGGCGCACGATGGGACAGCGGGCCCGTTCCGACCACACCTGCAGCTGGTCGGCAGCAGCGGCACGGAAGGTATCAGCCGCGCAGAGAATAATGGTGCGGCCAAGGCCCTGAAAACGCAGGGCCAGCTTGCCGATGGTGGTGGTTTTGCCAACGCCGTTCACACCCACCATCAAAATGACCATAGGCCATTTCAGCACGGGCTTTTCGACTTCCAGCATTCCTACCAGAATCTCCTTCAGAGCGGTTTTGGCCTGTCCCGCCGTGCGGAGCTTCTGCGTCTTCACGGTCTCCCGCAGCTTTTCCAGCGCTTCCTCGGCACATGCAGCGCCCATGTCAGAAAGGATCATGGCGTCCAACAGGGCGTCGTAAAGATCCTCGTCAATGGGTGCATCCGCCTGCAGTGCATCCTCCGTCACCGCGGCGATCTGTTCGCGGCTCTTGCTCATACCCTGCCGAAGCCGGGCGAAAAAGCCTTTCTTTTCACTCATGATGCTGCCTCCTTTGCGCCCTAGGCGCTTTGTATGAAAGGTCGTTTATTGGTAGTCCTTCAAGTTGACGCTAACCATGCTGCTGATGCCCCGTTCCTCCATGGCCACGCCGAATAGCGTATCGCAGCGCTCCATGGTGCCCTTGCGGTGGGTCACGACGATGAACTGGGTATCCTTGCTGAACTCCTTCAAGTAGTCGGCAAAGTAGCTGATATTGGCGTCATCCAGCGCGGCCTCAATCTCGTCCAGAATACAGAAGGGCGTGGGCTTCAGCTTCAGCATGGCGAACAGAATCGCGATGGCCGTCAGGGCGCGTTCACCGCCGCTGAACAGGCTCAAAAGCTGTCGTTTCTTTCCCGGAGGCTGCACGATGATCTCAATGCCGCAGTTCAGCGGGTCATTAGGGTTGCTCAAAGAGATCTCGCCGTTGCCGCCGCCGAACAGCCGCTGGAAGGTCTCGGAGAAATACTGCTGCATCAATCCGAACTGGCTGACAAACTGCGTCTCCATCTGGCCCAGCAGCTGCATGATCAGCTCCTGCAGGTCGTTCTTGGCCTTTTCCAGGTCTTCCTTCTGGGCGTTCAGGCTGGTATAACGCTCCGACATCTGAGCGTATTCTTCGATAGCGCCCACATTGACGGAGCCCAGTCCACGAATCTGCTCCCGCAGGGAACGGGCCTGACTGTCGGCTTCGCTTTCCTTGAACGGCGCTTCGGGATAGTTCTGTCCCAATTCCTGTGCGCCCGCGTAGCTCAACTCGTAGATGTCCCACAAACGGTCGCACAGCTGGCTAAGGTCTGTTTTGATCCGATTCTGAGCGATTTCCTGACGGTGTAGGCGCTCGTTTTCATGGCTGACCATCTGCTGCGCCCTGTCGATCTCGCCTTGCAGCTCCCGCAGTGCTTTTTGCTGCTGCTCCTGCCTCTGCTGAGCGGTCTCCACGTTCTGCTTCGCGCTTTCAACGTTGCTTTCCGCTTTGGCCGCGCTTTCTTCTGCCTGAGTCTGTTCGGCGGCTGCACGTTCCATTTCTGCCAGTGCGTTATCGCGTTTCTGCGAAAGTTCCTGCCATTCCCGTTGACAATCGTCTCGGTCGCCCGTCAGACGCTTCTGATCCCGCTGCAAACGGTCGCAGTCGTGTTCGGCGTTCTGCAATGTCAGCATCGCGTCGGTCAGGGCTTCCTGTGCCGCTTCCCGTTCCCGCCGGGCCGTATCCAGCTGCCGGGTCAGTTCTTCGGTGCGGCGGTTCATTTCTTCCATGCCGCCGTCCTGCTGGGTGGAAAGCTTCTCCATCTTTTGGAGTTCTTCTCGAATTTCCGTCAGGCTTTCCTCCAGCTGGCCAATGGCTCCGGTCAATTCCTCCATTCGCTGGCGGTGCTTATCCCATTCGGACTGTGCGGCTTTCAGATGCTCGGTGTCCCGCACCACAGCGATCTCCTGCTGGTGCACCTCGTTTTGAGCCGCCTCCCGGCGCTCTTTTTCGCCGCTTCGGCGGTTTTCCATCTCGGTAATTTCCGCCTGAGCCTGCTGTACACTCTGATTATAGCGCTTCAGCGCCTCCTGCAGCTCCTGCATTTCCCGTTCCCGGCCCAGCAGGTTCTGTGCTTTCTGCTGAATGCTGCCGCCGGTCATGCTGCCACCGGAGTGCATCACATCGCCCTGCAGCGTCACCAGACGGAAGGCCTGATTTCCCGCCCGCATGATAGCGATACCGCTGTCCAGGTCTTTGGCGACGACCGTGCGGCCCAACAGGCTCTCCACGATGCCCCGGTATTCGGGATCGTAGCCGCACAGTTCACTGGCCACGCCAACGCAGCCGGGCATATTCAGTACCCGTCGTTCGTTCGGATTCAGCGTCCGCCCGTGAACCGTGCTCAAGGGCAAAAAAGTGGCGCGTCCCAGCCGGTTTTGCCGCAGGTATTCGATCAGGCGCTTGGCGTCCTGTTCAGTCTCGGTCACAATGTTCTGCATCGCGCCGCCTAACGCCATATCCATGGCGGTTTCATACTCCTTGGGCACCCGCAGCAGCATGGCTACCACGCCCCGCACGCCCGAAAGCTGCTGCTTTTTGGCATAACTCAATGCGTTCTTGACGGAATACTGATAGCCCTCGTACCCATCCTGCAATTCCTTCAAGGTACGCAGACGGGTATCGGCCGCACGGGCGTTCTGTGCATCCTCCTGCATCTGGCGCTGCCGGGTCAGGATGTCCTGCAAAAGCTGCTTGGAAGACTGATCCAGCGTTTCGGCGCTCTGGCGCAGCTCGTTCAGGCGTTGTTCCTCGCTTTGCAGACTGGCCTTGGCTTCTTCCATGGCAGCGTTCAACTCGGCTTCACGCCTCTGTTCGGTATCCCGCTGGGATTCCAGTTCCGCCTTGCGCTGCTCCATTTGCTGCTGCATGGCGGACTGACGCGCCTGATTGGTTCGCATGGACTGCATACGGTTCATGCGCTCCATCCATTCCGCCTGATGACGGTTCAGTTCTTCTTCCAGTGCGCCGGTTTTTTCGCTGATGGCCGCTTGAGCGCTTCGGCGGATTTCCAGCGCTTCCGCCGCCTGCTGACGCAGCTTTTCTGCTTCCCCCATGCCGCCGTCGCTCTGATTCAGCGTCGCTTCGATCAGCTTCAAACGGTTCTGCAGGCTATCCCCTTCGTTCTTGAGGCGCTCCGCGGTTTCCCGGCCAGCGTCTATCCGGTTCTGGATGGCCGTCACATTCTCCCGCATGGCGTGAAGTTCATCATTGGCCGCAAGCAACGCCGCATGAGCCTGATTCAAGGCCTGCTGGCGGCGCTCCTGTTCTTCCTCTCCTGCGGTGCGCTGCCGGAGGCAGTCCTCCAGATGCATTTCCGCCTCCTGCAAAGCGTCTTTGACCTGAAGCAGCGTCTGCTCGGCGGCCACGTCTTTTTCTTTCAGCTTATCGTAACGATGCAGAAACAGACGAATATCCAGTTCCTTCAGGCTTTCGCTCAAGGTCAGATATTGCCGCGCCGTTTCCGCCTGCTTTTTCAGGGGTTTTAGATGAGTCTCCAGCTCGTCCAGCACATCCAGCACGCGCAGCAGGTTTTCGTCCGCCCGCTTCATGCGTCCCTCGGCTTCTTCCTTGCGGGCGCGATAACGGCTGATCCCCGCCGCTTCTTCAAAAACCGTGCGGCGGTCTTCACTGCGCTGGCTCAAAATTTCGTCGATACGGCCCTGACCGATAATGGAGTAGCCCTCTTTGCCAACGCCCGTATCCCGGAACAGATCCACGATGTCTTTCAAGCGGCAGTTGGAGCCGTTGAGCAGATATTCGCTGTCGCCGCTGCGGTACACCCGGCGGGTAATGCTGACCTCATTATACTCCACGTGCAGCTGACGATCCTCGTTGTCGAACACCAGCGTCACTTCGCAGTAGTTCATGGACTTCTTCTGTTCGGTTCCGTTAAAAATAACGTCCGACATGCTGTTGCCACGCAGATTCTTGGCACTCTGCTCGCCCAATACCCAGCGAACTGCATCCGATATGTTGCTTTTTCCGCTGCCATTAGGGCCTACGATGCCCGTCACATTCTGGGGAAAGACGATCTCCGTCCGGCGAGCGAAGGATTTGAATCCGTATATTTCCAGCTTGGTCAGGCGCATTCGCACCCTCCTGATCTCTTCATTGGATTTTTATTGGTTCTGACCTTCCAAAATTTCCAGCGCTTTTTTGGCCGCTTCCATTTCAGCGTGCTTTTTGCTGCATCCACGGCCCTGCGCCATGGGCTTACCCTGAATGGACACCTGCGCGGTAAAGTGCCGATCATGATCGGGGCCGTAGGCTTCGATGATCTCATAGGACGGCAGCCCCATGTCGTGGCCCTGCGTGTATTCCTGCAAGGCTCCCTTGCCGTCCTTCACCTGCCAGGAGAGCAGTTTTTCTTCCTCAGCATACATTTTCAGAATAATGGGCTTGACGGCCTCGTAGCCTCCATCCATGTAGATGGCAGCCAATACGGCCTCCATGGCATCGGAAAGGATGCTTGGTTTTTCCCGGCCGCCGTTGGCGTCCTCCCCATTTCCCATGTACAGATATTCGCCTAAATCCAACTGCCGGGCCAATACGCTCAACGTGTGTTCGCATACCAGTGCGGCCCGGCGCGCCGTCAGCGCACCCTCATGAAAATCCGGGTATTTTCGATACAGCATGTCGCTGACGCAAAACTCCAGCACCGCGTCTCCCAGAAATTCCAGGCGCTGATTATCCGGCAGCTTTGTGGAGGGATGCGTCAGCGCCCTGCACAGCAGTTTGGAGTCCCGGAAATGATAATCCAGCTTCTCCTGTAGCTCCTCCAACATAAAATTGCTCCTTTCCATGGCTCTTCAGAAAACAGGCGGGGGTGCGCCGAAGCACACCCCGTCCGCCTCAAAATTACTGATGCTTTTCGATATAATCGACGATGTCGCCCACGGTCTTGAGCTGAAGGATGACTTCGTCTTCCACTTCCATGCCGAACTCGGTCTCCATTTCCAGAATCATGACCATCACGTTGGCGCTGTCGGCCTTCAAGTCCTCCACCAGACGGCTTTCCATGGTGATGGAAGCGGGATCCACCTGCAGCTGCGTAGCGATCATATTACGCACTTTTTCAAAAACCATTGTGTGTTCCTCCTTTGAAATAATAACAGAATCAAATGTATCTATTCGGCGTGAGCCGTACAGACCAACTGTTTTTCAATCTTGCCTACCACGTCGCCAGTGACCATTTTCTCGGCCTGATAAATGGCGCAGGCAAAGGCATGAGCATTGCACGAACCGTGAGCCTTAACCACGTTGCCGCTGACGCCCAGCAGCGGAGCGCCGCCCACCTCGCTGTAATCCATGGATTTTTTGACCCGGCGAAACGCGGGCTTTGCCAGCAGCGCGCCGATCTTGGAACGGGTATCCGCCAGCATTTCACGCTTGATCATGCCCATCAGTGTGCCAGAAACGCCTTCCATGAATTTCAGGATCACATTGCCCACAAAACCGTCGCAAACGATTACATCCGCGCTGTCGTGGGTGATCTCCCGAGCTTCCACGTTGCCGACAAAGTTCAATTTGTCGTCCGCCGAGAGAATTTCATAGGCCGCCTTGGTCAGCGCGCAACCCTTTTCGGCTTCCGCCCCATTATTGACCAGCCCGACCCGGGGATTCGCCACACCGCGCATGGTCTGCATATAGGCGGTGCCCATTTGGGCGAACTGATGCAGGTATTCCGGACGGCAGTCCACGTTAGCGCCGCAGTCAATCAGCAGGAAGAAATCCTTACCATTGGGCAAAAGCGGAGCCAGTGCGGGACGTTCAACGCCGTGCAACCGACCCAGGCGGAACATGCCGCCCGCCAGCACAGCGCCAGTACTGCCTGCAGAGACGAACGCATCCACTTCGCCGTCCCTCAGCTTGAGCATTCCATCCACAATGGCGCTCTGCTTCTTATGCCGAACTGCCATGACCGGAGCTTCCTCGTTGGTGATGACCTCCGGGCAATCGACGATGGTCACCCGGTTCAGAAGCTTCTTTTGTTCTTCCGTCTGGAAAACAGAATCTACCGTCTGACTCACCGTTTTCTCCGGCCCGGCCAGAACAAGCTCCAATTCACGATTTTTCTCCAGTGCTTCCAGTGCTCCCGCTACGGGAGCCTGAGGGGCGTTGTCGCCCCCCATTGCATCCACATAAATTCTCATGAGTTTCCTCTTTCGTCGCAGGTTCGTCAGTTGATTCTGATGCAGTACACGGCGCTGTTTTTCTTACCGGTGGTTCCGATGATCAGCAGATCGTTGTACACAGCCGGAGAGGCTTTGATCTGCGCATCGGGCAGGGTCAGCGTATCCAGCACCTGTCCGTTGGACGCGTTCAGCAGATTGACGGTTCCATCATACAAAGCCTGTACGATCCACGCATCGCCATTTTCATTATATACGGCTACAGGGCTGGAATAGGCCTCGGCGGTAAAGTCAGCCTGCCACTTGAGCGCGCCGGTCTTCTTGTCCAACGCGATAGTGCGGGAGCCATCCTTGCCGTTGGTGACGGTGAAGATGACCAGATCGGAAATGCCGTTCTGGCCCACCACAGGACTGGCTTCCAGACCAATATCAGCGCCGCTCTGATACTTCACATCCGGCACTTCGTAGGTCCACTCAATCTCGCCGGTGAGGGCGTTGATACGGTTCAGGTTGACCACGCCCTGCTTGCGCTTGAGCAGGATCGTATTGCCGGTGTAGAGGGCTACGGTACTTTCGTCTTCCATATCCAGTGCGGGCGTGGCTTCCACATCGTCGCCCAGATTCACCGCCCAAACAGGCGTCAGGCTGTTCACGTCCACACACTGTAGAATGCCGGACTTGTCCGCGTAGTAGACATAGCTGCCGTACATAGCTACGCTGCCGTTGATATTGGAGTACTTCTTCTCCTCGCCCTTCGCCAGCGTTTTGTAGGACTGGGTCGTTGTAGACAGGGTGATTTTTCCCGTTTGATAGTCGTAGGTTTCCGCCTGCTTGCCCAGTTCAACGGTGTAAAGAACACCGCCCTGACTGCCGAAGATCAACGTGCCGGTTTTGGAATCAAACAGCCCCGCGCCCAGAACACCGGAGAAGCTGCTGTTCTTTTCCTTACCATCGGTCTGGATCAGCTTTTCTTCTTTATTGGTTAGCAGGTTCAGCAGATGATATCCACTCTTCTTGACAGAGCTGCCCACCTTGGAATGACTTTGACCTACGCCGAGGAGCGGCGTACCGTTCGTCGCCAACGAAAGTCCACCGGCGCTGGGAACCCCAAGGTCGATCGCCTCGCGGGTCGCCGTGCCATCCTGCAGGTTGTAGAAGTACACCTTGCCATCCTGACCGGCGATCATGACTTCCTTCAAAGCCACGGTCTCACGGGCTTCATCGGTAAGCGCCATGCGCTGGCGCAGCTGGGTAGGCCACTTAACGATCAGGGCCTGACCGGGCGCATTAACGCCGTACAGTGTCTCCGAATTGGCCTTCATGCTGCCTACGGGCTGATTCCAAACCTCGGTCAGCTTTCCGCTCTCCACCTCGGCGGTTCCGAAGGCCGCATTCTGGCGCATGGGGCCGCTGCGGAAGGTCAATACGCCCGCCTGAGGCCAGACGGCATAATTGGCGTTACTGGTATAGGTCGTAAACGGATTCAAAATGGAAATGGTATTGGCACGGCTAAAGGTAGTCACACTCTTACCGCCGCTTTGTACAGTCGCTTTCAGCGCCATTGTCTCCGATTGCGGATCCGCTTCTTCGACCGCTTCCGCTGTAAGCTCCGGCAGCGGCGTTGCGTCAGGCTCGGCAGTGGGTTCCGGGGTCGGTTCAGGCGTGGCCGTAGGCTCCGGCGTATCCGTGGGAGCGGGCGTATCGGTCGGTGCTTGCGTAGGCGCTTCCGTTTCTACAGGAGCATTCGTCTCCACCGGCAGCGCGTCGCCGCCCGTTTGAACGGAAGCATCGCCTTCCGCGGCGAAGGACACGGTTGCGGAATAGGTGCTGTCCACGTATTCGGCGTCTGCATCCGTCCTGTACTGGGCAAAATAAGCGCCGGTATAGTCGTCGGTCTGTTCCGCCTCCACCGTCCAGGTGCGAACGCCGTCAGCTTCGGACATCTCGCAGTTTTCATCCGTCAGCTGCATCTCGGCAACGGATGCGTCGTACTGATCCACCACGCGCACAGCCGTTACTGTATCGGAAGTACGGAAGGTAAAGGTCACAATAGACGGAATGGTACCATTTTCGGGCTGGCAGGTGAAATCCTGCATTTCCGGCAAGACCGCCTTGGCCGCCGCAATACTGACCGTAGTACCGGTGCGGACGCCTTCGCTTTCCGTTCCGTCATTCTTGACGGCATAGACGGTGAAGCCGCCCACATATGCGTCTTCCAAGGTGCAGGTAGGCATCCAGATCAGTTCGTTGCTGTTCTCGATGGCCTCGCCTTCCTCCACCAACGCCTGACTGTAATCTCTGGCATACAGCGTATTCCCATCGTCATCGGCCACGCGGACGCCTTTAATATTCTTGGAGGTCTGAATCGTCAGCCGGAGGGCGGCAGGCGCTTCCGTATCCGAGGTGGAAGCCGTGAAGCTCTTGATGGGTTCTTCTTCCGGAACGATCATGTTCTTCACGTTGGAGAATGCCGTTACCACAGCGTTTTTCACGGGAGAGATCAGTTGTCCCACTTTGCCGCCGCTGGACTCCCAGTTCGGCAGACAAATACCCGCCAGCAGACCACCGATCACCAGCAGGACGATCAGAATCGGCAGGAGCACACCGCCACGGCGCTGTTCCACTTCTTCTTCCTGATCGTCGTCGTTTTCAAAGTCGTAGGGCTTACGAGGAACAGGCGGCTGCTGCCGACTGTCCTCGCCATAAACGGGACGGCCCTGCGCCCGATAGGCATACGGCTGTTCGCTGTTTTCCTGCGGGACACGGGTATAATTTTCTCCTTCGGCTACAGGACGGCGCGGCGGAACCGGCCGTTGGGCGGGGGTGCGCATTTCCTGGCCAGCCGGGCGGCGCTGAGGGACAGTGGCTCCCTGTGCGGAGCGAGGTTGCCCGTTCTGGGGAACGTTCTGCCCAGCAGTAGAAGGCCGCTGAGCCGGCCGGCGCTGCGGATTCGGTGCGCCCTGAGGACGCGCGCTCTGACGGGCACGAGGAGCCGCGCCATTCTCGGATTGCGAGACTTCTCCGTGCCTTTCGGGAGCGGCTCCGCCGCGAGGCATTGCCGTACGTGCCCCCGTGTACACACCGCCCGGGACGGCCCTGCGGGACTGAACAGGCATTTCACTGTCGCCCGCCTGGAAGGGATCAAATTCAGGCTGAACCTCCACCGGCTGTTCCGCTTTAGGAGCTTCCGCCGACTGTTCTTCTTCCTGCTGGCGGCGTTCCATCCGGCTGCGACGGCGGCGCGGCGGTTCCGTGCCATCGGAAGAGGCTTTTTCTTCTGCGCTCTTTTCGGTCGTTTCATTGGCAGAAACGGCAGAGGTGCTATTTTCGGAAGCTGCTTTTTCCTGCGCTTCCGGCTCCTGCACGGAAGTGCGGCGGTTGACCATCTGCACAGGCCGTGCGATCCGCGTAGGGGCAGCGTCGCCCATCATACGGAAATCGGACATATCCGCATTGGACAGCGGTACGCCGCCCTGCTGAATCTCCGGGCCGAAAGGCGCGGGATCGTCATCCAGGAAGCTGCCGCTTCCACCGCTTGGGCGGCACCACGCCGAATACGGGTCGGTACCATCGGAAGACTGTGCGCCTTCGCCATTCGCATAGGCCGCTTTATTCCATTCGGAATTGGCTTCCTGAGCAGGCTTTTGGTAAAAGTCGTTGGAATCAGGCTGGTCGCGATAGAAATCACTCAATTTCTTGCACTCCTTATCATCCTTGGTTACTCCCCCGGGGAACCGGCTGCCTTCACAAAACGGGAACAGCTCTCCCGGCTTCGGTCGTTTCATAGGATTGACGCATCTGTCAATGCGTATACCACCATTTATTATACCAATATTCCCATTGCAGAACAAGCCCTGATTTTTGCCCAGCCCTCCCATGGCTTCTTCGTATGCCGATTTGACACAAACTTGTTACAATCCTCACATGGTTCAAGGCAAAAAAGGCAGGATTTCTCTGCTTTTATGCAGAATGTATTTCCTGTTATTTTATTCGGAGGAGATACGTATGTCAGAGCCGATTCTTGTGCTGAGTCATAACGCCGCCCTGTCCGGGCTGATTGCCCGCACCCTCCGCTGGCGGGAGGTCTACTCCACCATTCTGCCTGTTTCCACGCCGCTTTCTGCCCTGCGGGAGCGTTCCGTTCGAGGGGTGATTCTCGCCGGAGATACGCCGGAGGACACGCTGCTTGATGAGATCGACCCCGAAATTCTGAAAAGCGGACTTCCCGTGCTGGCGCTTGGCAGCGCCGCGCCGCTTCTGTGCCGCTGGCATGGCGGTTCCTTCCGCCCGTGGGAAAAAACAGAGACCAGCTCTGCCATTACTTTTTCCGATATTCCGCTATTCCGGGAGATTGCCTCCGGGGATCGGATGCTGCACCATTACGCAGCCCTTTCGATGGCAGACGGGCTTGTTCCTATTGCGGAGGCGGACGGTTCCGTCGTCGGATTCCATCACGAAACGCTGCCTCATTTCGGTATTCAGTATCCCATTGAGCGTCATGACCCGGACGGCGCGCTGCTTTTGACCAATTTTGCCTTGGAAATCTGTGGTGCAAAGGCCGACTGGAATATGGATACCATCATTGATCTGGCACTGGATGAAATCAGACAGGACGCCTCTGCCGACGGCAAGATTCTTTGCGCTGTCTCTGGCGGGGTAGACAGCACCGTCTGTGCGCGGCTGGTCAGTCTGGCTGCCGGTGCCCGCTTGCGCTGCATTCTGGTCGATAACGGCATGTTCCATGAAGGCGAGCCGGAATTGATTCAGCGTGAATTTCTGGAAAATTTGGGAATCTCTCTGGAACGGATCGACGCACAGGCGGAATTTTTGGAAGCCCTCCGGGGCGTTACGGATGAAAAACGGAAAGCGAAAATCATTTCTGAACGCATGATTCAGGTTTTGGCCCGACAAATCAACGACGACCCTGAGGTTCGAACCGTCGTTCTGGGCATGAATTTCAATGACGTTCTCTTCGGGCAAACGCCCGTGGCTGCGCTGCAGAACGCCACAAGCGTACGCCAACCGATCTATTTGCAGCCCCTCCAAAATCTGTTCAAGGACGAGGTACGCCGCCTGGCGCAGTCTCTTTCGCTGCCCGGTTCTCTTTGCCTACGGCAGCCATTCCCCACCAGCGGACTGGCCTCCCGCATTTTCGGCGAAGTGACGGAGAAACGTCTGCAGCTGGTACGGGCGGCAGACGCCTGTCTGGCCGAAGAAATCGCGGAAAGCGGCTTTGAGCGCAAGCTTTGGCAATATTATTCCGTGCTGTGTCAAAGCCCGGACATGCCCGGCTGGTACACCATCGTTCTGCGCGCCCTGCAGGCGGGCCGTACCACGGCTACCAGCGCCCGGTTGCCTTTTGACCTGCTGGAACGGGTCTCCCAACGGATGCTGCGGGAGCTGCCCGGCGTTTCCAGAGTGGTTTATGATCTGACTCCTTCCCGCCATTACGGCGAGCAGGAATAGTCTTTTTCGTCTCATCATACATCAAATTTTACGAAGGGAAGTGGTTTGGATGCTGATCTGCGACACCCACGCCGACACGCTCCACCGGATGCAATATACCAAAAATACCGATATCACCCTTAAAAGGCTGACCCAGCCGGGCCATACGTGGGTTCAGGCGCTGGCGTTGTTTGTGGGCGGCAACGGACTGAAAGGCGACGATCGCTATCTAATCGAGCGTGAATTGGACAATTTTGAAATTTTGAAGAAGAAGGGTTTCCACCAGATCCGCAGTATTGAGGAAGCGCTGCCCGACAAGGTAAACGCCATTCTGACCATTGAGGGCGGCGAGGCCTTCGGAGACGATATTTCCTCTGTCCAGCGTTTTGCAGAACTGGGCGTGCGGGTAGCGGCGCTGATTTGGAACAACGATAATCTGCTGGCCCACCCGGCCGTCAAGGGGTCTGACAACGGCCTGACTCCTTTCGGCTGGCAGGTGACCAAAGAACTGCGCAAGTACCATATTGCGCTGGATATTTCTCACCTGAATGAGCGCGGTTCCTGGGAGCTGATGGAAAGCAACGTTCCGCCTATGGCCTCTCACAGCTGCGCCCGGGCGTTGTGCGACCATCCCCGCAACCTGACGGACGAGCAGCTTCGGGCGCTGTTCCACGCAGGCGGCTATGTGGGCGTAAACTTCTACCCGGTCTTTTTGAAGGAGTCGGGTCAGGCGACGGTAGATGACCTGATCGACCATATCGCCTATATGTGCGATCTTGGCGGTGAGCGCTGCGTGGGCCTGGGCAGCGATTTCGACGGAATCGACTGCTACCCCGAAGGGCTGCGAACCCCTGACCAGATCCCAGCGATGTTTGAGCGAATGAAAGCACGCGGATTTGATGACCAGCTGATCAAAAACGTGGCCGGAGAAAACTTCGCCCGCTATTTGGCACAGATCGACCATAACGAGTAACTTTCTCGAAGCAACGCAACGGCACGGAATAAAATCCGCGCCGTTTTTGTTTGGCCTAGCTTAATGCGCATTGCAGCAATCGAAATGTAAGAAAGCGCGCCAAAAATAAACTGCCGCAGTCAGTTGGCTGCGGCAGTTTATTTTTCTTACTCGTGAAAGACCAGCGTGATCTCTACGTCCTCGTCCCCGTCAGCGGGAAGCGTTGTGCCTTCCGGGGCCGTTTCTTCCGTCGACTGCGGCGTTTCTGTCGCTTCAGGAACGATTCCGCCGCGGGCGGCGTTCTCCTGATCGATCTGTGCCTTGCGGCGGGGCGGCTGACAAGCAGAGCAGGCTTCCAGTTTGGCAAACGCACCCGTGTCCAGTTCGCCGTAGGTAAAGGCCGTCAGCGGCAAATAACGAGCCTTGACGGAATTGCACGTTGCCGTGGCATGATAGTAGCTTCCGCCATCGGGATTATAATACAAAGGCGTGTTGTCATCCGGGTACGGAAGCGTTCGGCCTTTATCGTCCCAGACAATGACCTTCGTGTACTTCTTATAATGATCCCAGATCCATTTTTCGTTCAGGCCGTCTTCATTGGCGATGCGAGCGGTTCGGACGCAGCCATGGCTGGCCCGCTGCCCCAGCTGAGACTCCCACTTGGTATAGCGCTTTCCGCCGTCAGCCAGCAGGGTATACGGCACTTCGTGAATCATATCTCCGCCGTTAAAACGAATCGCCCGGGCGCAGATCATGCCTTCGCTGTCAAAGTCCCCCACCCGGCTGATCATCAGGTACTCACCGGCAGCCGTTTCGTTGTAAGGCTGCTCCGCGTTGGGCAGGCCGGTGGAAACGGCGCAGCTGGAAAAGTATTCTCCATTGATGAACACATAGAGCCGCTGCGTCAGCTTATCAATGATAATGCCCATTTCATTGCTGGGAGTGACCGTTTTCAGCAGACTGGTTTTCACGTAGCCGCGAATCAGACGGTTATAGTAGTCCAGCCCTTCGATCAGCGTCCATCCGTCTTCGTCCTCGCCAAGCACATGCACGGCGGCGGACGCGCCGTTGATGGTGCCGCCCAGCTTGTCCGTGTTCACTTTGTCGCCGCCGGGGGTCTTTCGGGGCGCAATGGCCTCTTTTTCGCCCGCGTCCAGCACGGTAATGGGCTTCATCAGCAGCTCCCAGCAGGCTTCGGTATCGGTAATATCATAGGCAAAGTCATCGCCGAACCAGACTTCGCCTGTTTCATAGCCTTCCAGCCATTCCCCCACCGTTTTCGCCTGAGCGGGACGGGGAAGCAGACAGGAGAAGCAAAGGAGCACGGTACAGAAAAGAACAATTCTCTTTTGGGCCTTGGTCATCAATGCGTTCCTCCATGTGTACGGTATAGCCCAAAATCGGCGCAGAAGCTTCTGCCCTTCTGCGCCGGTTTCAGTCGTTACGCTGTGATTATGCGTTGTCGCCGGTCTCTCCTTCTTCCAGCGGAGCGGCGGACTCGTCTTCCGTTTCTGCGGCAGAAGGAGCTTCTTCTACGTTTTCCTCCGCGGTTTCTTCCGTGACGGCTTCGTCTTCCGAAGCGCCTTCGGGGGAAGGTTCGGCGTTCTGCTGCTTCTTTTCTTCCAACTTGGCGAAGCGCTGGGCACGGATCAGATTCAGTCGTTCGTCCACGTCCTTCAATTCCTTCAGCATTTCTTCCAGCGGCTGGGGAAGGCTTTCGCCCTTCTGCCAAAGCTCATACGCTTTCAGCGGAAAAGCGTTCAGCAGTTCGCGGCGCTGATTATCCAGGTTCAGTTCCTGCAGCCGTTGTTGAGCGTTACTGGCCAAATTGGACGCGCCTTGTCCGATGGCCTCCATGCCCTTCAAAACCGTCAACTTTACCTTATTTCCAAACTGTGCCATAAGCACACCATCCTTTCCATCGAAAATGGAGCATTCCCTTTCTCCTCACGGGGTCTCCGTTTTTATTATATCATAGAACGTCAAAGAAATGAGGCTGTGCCTTGAATGTTCAAAAAAGGTTTACAAACGCATTACCAGTGCACTTTCAGCGCGTCGGTGAAGATTCGATAATGGCTTTCTTCAATGGGAAGGATCTCGCCGTCCAGATTCAGCATCATGCCGGGGGAACTCAAGGAGCAAGTCTTGACCCGGTAATGGTGAGCCACCTTCCTCTTATACAGCGATCCACCCATGAGTGAAGGCAGATAGAAGGGGATCTTCCAGCGGGGAACCGCGTCTACCACGAGAACGTCCAGCAGACCATCCTCCACATCCGCCATGGAAGCGATGGGAATCCCACCGCCGATATAGCGCCCATTGGCTATGGTGCAGATCATGCAGTCTTTATCCAACGTCAGATCATCGCCTACCTGAATATGCATCTTGAACGGCTTGAAGGTGCGGATGGCCCGAAGTACGCCGTACAGGTAGGGCCAGATGCCCTTCACGTGCTTTTTGGCTTCCAGCGCGTAGGTCAGGGTCAGCACATCGAAGCCGCCGCCGCACACATTCAGAAAAAAGCGGTCGTTTACCTCGCCGGTATTGACGGGCCGCGCGGGATGCGTGAGGATGAAGTCCAACGCTTCTTTCCAGTTCCGGGGCGTGCCAATGGTCTTGATGAAATCGTTGCCTGTACCAGCGGGAGCAATGCCCAGCGAGGTGTTTGTATGCACCAGCCCGGCTGCGGTCTCGCAGACCGTTCCGTCTCCACCCATGGCGATCACCGTTTCCACCCCGCGGTTGGCGGCGTCCCGCGCCAACTCCGTGGCGTGTCCAGGATATTCCGTGTAGCGAATGACGAAATTTACCTGCTTCTCCTTTAGATAGCGTTCGGCTTCTTCGCCGATCTGGCGTGCCTGTCCGTTCCGCGCTGCCGGATTCACGATGACTTCGTACATGAAAATCCCTTCCTACCTGCTGCTAATCATATTTTCTTCTGCATTTTACCTGAAAAGCAGAAAAAAAGGAAGGGAAAAATGTAAAACCGGCCTTTTTTCTGTAACTTTTCAGCGTCTTCTTAGCACAAAAGTCTTGTTAGGGCTGCCTGCGCCACTGGTTTCCAATACGCAGCCTCCGTCCTCCATCCGAAGCGAAGCGTGAAGCGTAAAGGGGCCTTCCGTCGTGCGGTCGGTCAGGATCAGGGTTCCCTGCCGCCAGCCGCAGGCGCCCATGCAATGCAGGTCAGGCGCACCCGGGACAAAACAGGGGCGCGTATAGGCTGCGATTTCCCCCATGCCGAAGCAGAAGGAAAGCGTATTTCCGTCTGCCGTAACGACTTTCACTGGCAGCACATCGTCTTGCACTTCGCCTACTGTCAGTGTCAGTTCGTCACAGACATACTCGCCTGGCTGAACAGTGCCGGAGCCGTCGTCCGAAGGCCATGGGTAAGCCAGATGCGCCGCCCGATCCAGAAACGCTTTCTGTTCTTCTGCCGTACCGGGTTCCATCCGTCCTGCCGTGAAAAGAAAATCATGGAGCAGCTTCATTTCCCTGCCCATATCGTCAATGCCCGCCGTAACGGCCACCACCATATGATCGTCCGGGGAGACCATGCACAGCTGACCGAACATACCATCGCCGCGGTAACGGTTCTCCCGGGTGCGCCAGAACTGATACCCGTACCCTTGATGCCATTCGTTTTCGGGTTCAGGCTTGCCGTTGGAATTGTCGATCTGCTTCGCCGTAGCCAGCTTAAGCCATTCCGCCGGCAGCACCTGACGGCCTTGCCATACGCCGCCCTGAATCAGGCAAACGCCGAAACGCAAAATGCTGTCAGAAGAAAGATGCAGCCCCCATCCGCCGCAGCAAACGCCCTGCGGGCAGCAGTCCCAATCAGGCTTCGGGATGCCCAGCGGCGTAAACAGACGAGGCATTAGATAATCGCGAATATTCTGACCCGTCACCCGCTGCACCATGGCACTGACCAGATAGGTGCCGTGGCTGTTATAGTGAAAATGGGTTCCGGGCTGATGGTCGCAATCACAGGCCAGCACTGCCTTCGCCCAATCCAGGCCGCCCGCCAGAGGCTTCGCCGTCGGCCCTTCATCGGGAATCAGCAGATGGTCGATCTCGTCCGACTCCGGTTTCAGCCCGGAGCCCATGGTCAGTAGATGCGCCAGCGTGACCTGCTTCAGCCATTCGGAAGGTTGTTCCGGTGCCTTGTCTGCCAGTACATCCAGCACCTTCGAGTCCCAGCGGAGCAGTCCTTCGCCGACAGCGAAACCCGCCGCAGCAGAGGTGAAGGACTTGCTCAGTGAAAACAGCACATGCGGAGTCTGGTCATCGTAAGGGGCGTAATTCAGCTTACAGGCCAGCTTGCCGTCCTTCCACACCAGAATAGAATGATGTTCCAGCCCGGAAGCGGCCACTTCGTCCAAATACCGCAGCAGCCCCTTGGAAGAAACACCGGCTTCTTCGGGAACGGAAGCGATTTCCCATGGTTTCATTGCACAAACCTTCTTTCCTTATTGCAGCGTCACTTGCACCATCACGGGGTTATGGTCGGAATACTCAAAATTCAGATCAACGGTTTCCACGTGATTCAGTTTCAGATTGTCGGTCATCAAAAAGCCGTCGATCAGGTAAAAGGCGTGGTTCTCCCGGTCGCCGGTATAGGGCTGATCCAGAGAGCGGCAGCTGGGACGCGTTCCATCGTAGACCAGATCAATATAATGGGGCAGTTCGTCTTCGGCAAAAACGCCGGGCGTCCATTTGCCCTCCCAGCTGCCGCCGATATGGGCGGCTTCTGCGAACGTCTGATTAAAATCGCCGCCAGCGATGACATAGTTGCCCTTGCGATATTCGGCTTTCATCAGTTCCACCAGCTGGCGGGTCTGGGCTACCTTGCCTTCACCGTCGTCGTAGGCTTCCAGATGGAAGTTGACCAACACCAGTTCTTTCTCCGTTCCTTCCACAGGGATACGCTCCACCAGCATACAGCGCTTGAGGTTGGCGATCCGCAGAGGCCATTTGAACGGAACTGGCAAGCTTTCCCGCGTGGCTTCCGTCACCTGCAGCTCCGTCAGGGTGGTCACGCCGCTGTGCATCTTTCCGATGGGCGGCCATGGATAGGGCACGAATGCCACCTTATAATTGGCAGCAAAAGCCGTATTCAGGCTCAGGCCATGACGATAGTACTCTACTTCATTCACGCCGTAGGTGCGAGTAGAATCCACGTCCGTCTCCTGCAAAAAATATACCTGCGCATTCTGAGCAGTCAGCGCCCCCAGAATCCCGGCCAGATTGGCATTGACCCGTTCCTTGCTTTCGGGCTTCACGCCCGTGCCGCCATCCATAAAGAAGTCCTGCGTCCGATCGAGCCCGGCATAGCCGGTATTGAAGGTGACGATTTTCAGCATTTCCCCTACCTTCACGGAACGATTCTTGGCAGCAGCCGTTACTTCCACCGTCTCGACGGGATCCGGGTTAAATTCCGTCGCCGTCAAATAGCCGATCAGCCCCGTGGCGGCCAGCACGACCACCAGCACCAAAATTCCCAGAAATTTCAGCAGTTTCTTCATGAACGCTTCATTCCTTTCCAAAACGAAAAATCAAACGAACGTTTGATTTGATTGTACCACAAAGCCGGGCAAATGCAAACAAAAACAGCGGCGGAAAGTAACTCCGCCGCTGCGTTATCTCCATGATTCTTTACTGCTCTACCTTTTCTTCCTTGCCCATACGAGAAAGCAGCATGGCAGCCGCAAAGCCGACGGCAAAGGTCACGACGCCCGCGATGATATGACCCACGTTATTCCACTGAATGTCGGGGTTAAGCAGGATCGCCACGGGAGAAGCCAGCACCAGTCCCAAAACCCCGCAGTAGGTAGGCGTAGGGCACTTGGCCATAAGCCATTCGATGGCCTTTGCGACCCCGAAAATGCCCAGCACCACGCCCACGCCGAAGGGCAACAGGGTCAGAATGGGATGCGCCGCAGCGGAAAAATTACCGCCGAGGAGCGCGTCCTTCAAATCGTTGACGGCGTTCAGAATTGGCGTATAGTAGCCCAGCAGCATCAGCATCATGCTGCCGCTGACTCCGGGGATGATCATCGTTGCGGCGGCGATCGCGCCAACAACAACCAGAATCAGCACCACACCCACGTTCAGTTCCAGCCGTTCAGGATTGGACACATCGTTCATCAAGCCCATCCATACCACCAGCGCGAAGAACAGCACAAAGGCCAGAATGGCGGCGGGGCCGATCTTCTTTTTGTCCACCTTGGCAAAGAGCGGGCCAAGGCCTCCCAGAATCAGCCCGATGAAGCAGGTGTAGGTAGGCAGCGGATACACGGCGAACAGCTGCTTGAGCAGGCTGGCCAGCGCCACAATGCCCACGATCATGCCGATGAAATATGGCAGCAGCGTGCGGATGCTTTTTCCGAACTGTTTGAACAGATGCGTGATGCTGTGAATCAGCAGGTCGTAAATGCCCATGCTGACCATCATTGTGCCGCCGGAAACGCCGGGGATAATATTGGCGACGCCGATCACGACGCCTTTAAGAACCTGTTTGAGAAATTCCATCGAATCCATCCTTTCAAAGCGAAGACAACGCTTGAAAATTCTGGATGAGTGTACCATTTTTTATGAAAAACGTCAATGTTCTCACTTTCCCCGTCTTGCGACCGTTTTGACCCTTGCACCCCTTGGCAGGCTGTGATAAGATGCATAGGCGCAGAAATGGCGCGGAATCTTTTACAAACATTTGACTTAACGATCTTGGGGGTGAACGCTTGCTTCGGATTCATCAGCTCAAGCTTCCGCTGGACGCGCAGCCGGACGAAGAGACGCTTCGCCGCCTCTGCGCCCGCCAGCTTCGAATCGCCGAAAAGCAGCTTCGTTCCGTCCGGCTGCAAAAGCGAAGCGTGGACGCGCGGGACAAGGGCGACGTGCATTTTTCCCTGACAGTGGACGCGGAACTTTCCGATGCAAAAATGGAAGCGTCCCTTGCAGCAAAGTTTCGCCCCAATCAGGTAACGGTGGTTTCTTCGACCAAGCCCGCCGAAAGCGTAATGGAGCTGAATCTTCCTCCATGGAACCGTGCTTCTCGCCCCGTGGTCGTAGGGGCTGGGCCAGCCGGACTTTTCTGCGCGCTGACGCTGGCCCGCCGGGGTGCAAAGCCGATCCTGATGGAGCGGGGTCAGCCCGTGGAACAGCGCGTGCGAGACGTAGAGCGTCTGGAACGCCACTCCGTTTTGAACGAAGAAAGCAACGTTCTTTTCGGAGAGGGCGGAGCAGGCGCGTTCAGTGACGGCAAACTGACCTGCGGCTTGAACAGCCCCCACATTCAAACGGTGCTGCAGACTCTGTACCAGTGCGGAGCCCCGGAAAGCATCCTGACCGCTCAAAAGCCTCACGTAGGCACAGATGTGCTGCGGCAGGTACTGGTCTGTGCCCGGCAAAAGTTGATCGAATTGGGCGGCGAAGTACGTTTCGGCTGCAAGGTCACGGGGCTGGCCCTTCGGGATGGAAAGGTCTGCGGAGTCCAATATCAGGAGACAGCCCAAGGCATTGACGCTGGCTTCATCGAAACGGATTCCGTGTTTCTGGCCATCGGCCACAGCGCCCGGGACACTTACCGCTGGCTGTATGAGCTGGGGCTGCCCATGGAACCGAAGCCTTTTGCTATCGGAGCGCGGATCGAGCATCCCCAAAGCCTGATTGGTCGGGGCCAATACGGCTCGGCGGCGGGTCATCCTGCCCTGCCTCCTGCGGAATACAAATTGAACGTTCCTACCCCGGACAAACGGGGCGTATACACCTTTTGCATGTGCCCCGGCGGGCAGGTGATCGCCGCCGTCAGCGAGGCAGACGGCGTGAACGTCAACGGCATGAGCCTTCACGCCCGGAACGGCGAAAACGCTAACGCTGCGCTGCTGGTGGGCGTTCGGCCGGAGGACTTCGGCTCCGATCACCCGCTGGCGGGCATTGAGTTTCAGCGAAAGATCGAACAGGCGGCTTTCCGTGCTACCGGCAGCTTCCGCGCCCCCTGTCAGAAGGTCGGCGACCTGCTGAACGGGCGTGAAACGAAAACGCTGGGCGAGGTTCGCCCCACCTATCTGCCCGGCGTGGAGCCTGGCGACCTGCGCTGCTGTCTGCCGGCTTTTATCATTGACAACTACCGGCTGGCCCTTCCGCAGCTGGGGCGGCGGCTTCGCGGCTTTGACTGGGACGAAGCGCTGCTGACCGGCCCGGAAACCCGTTCTTCTTCTCCCCTGCGCATTTTGCGCAATGCGCGGCGGGAAAGCCCTATCGGCGGGGTTTATCCGCTGGGCGAAGGCGCGGGCTACGCGGGCGGTATCGTCTCCGCAGCAGTAGACGGCCTCTGTGCCGGGATGACGTGTGACGCACAGGAATAAACGGAGGATTTTTATGAACACAAGACGACTGGTCACAGACGCAGTGCTGATCGCACTGTATGTGGTGCTGAATTTCTATACGATACGATTGGGCTGGCTGAACATCAGTCTGGCTGCGTTTCCCATTCTGGTGGCTGCCCTGCTGTATGGCTGGGCGGACGGGCTGATCGTCGGCGCAATGAGCGGCTTTATCAGCCAGCTTTTGACCTACGGTCTGTCCGTTACCACCATCATGTGGATGCTTCCCACGCTGGTTCGCGGACTGATGGTCGGCCTGTACGCCACGAAGCGCGGTTTTGATCTGAATCGCAAACAGATTGGCTTCATTGTACTGGTCAGCTGTCTGGTGGTGACGCTGCTGAACACCGCAGCACTGTATGCGGACAGCCTGATCTATCATTATCCCGTTGCCCTGACGCTGGGAACGATCGCACTTCGCCTTGTTTCCTCCGTTGTGATGGCCGTTGTCTTCACGATCATCACACCCAAAACCATTCAGCTGCTGCGCACCGCCGGCAGCAAGGCCGCGTGAGCGCACCGCGCGGATGCAAGATCCGCGGCGTACTCTTTGACATGGATGGAGTTTTGCTGGACACGGAACGTCTTGGCACGACGCTGGTACCGCGCCTGATTCGGGAGCTTGGTTTCGAGCCGCCCGCCGATCTGCTGGATCGCATTCGGGGAACCAACACACAGGCCAGTGCCCGTATCTACCGGGAGGTTTTCGGCCCCGACTTTCCAAAGGACGAACTGAACCGCCGTTTTTCGATAGAACTGATGCGGTTGGCCGGGGAAGGTTCCATCCCGCTAAAGCCCGGCCTCAAAGAGTGCTTTGAGGGGCTGCGTCAGCGCGGGCTTCTCACGGCGCTGGCTACCAGCACCGATCGGAATATCGTGGAGCATTACCGGCGGCATATTCCCCTGCTCCGAAACGTCTTTGACGAGACCATCTGCGGCATGGAGATCGTCAACGGAAAGCCTGCCCCCGATATTTACTGCAAGGCGGCGGAGAAGCTGGGGCTTACGCCGGAGGAGTGCGTCGGCGTGGAAGACAGCCGCAACGGGCTGCTGAGCCTGCGCGCCGCCGGCTGCCACAGCGTCATGATCCCGGATATGCTGCCTTATTCCGAGACGCTGGCTCCCTATGTGGACTCCTTATTGAGTGATCTGACGGAGCTTTGTCCGCTGATCGACCGGCTGAATCAGGAATAACCTGTGGTCTCTGTGCGTTTTTTATTCAGATAAAGCGACCCCCTCCGATTTCCAGTTGAGATCGGAGGGGGTCCTGTTTTTTATCGGGAAACCGTCCTGTTTCCTCGTATTTTCCGCCACAGGAAACGTACGCCCTTCACCAGCCAATTAGGCCGTTCCGTTTCCAGCACCTTGCACTCCACATAGGGCTGTTTCCGTTGGCAGAGCCACACGTCCAACAGCCGTTCACCGATAAAACCAAATACACGCCGGTTATAGTCGTCGTACCCCGACGTGTCGAGCCGCTTTTCCAGCTCGAAAAGCAGCGGAAAAAGCCAGTCGCAGTATTCCTGCAGCAGTTCTCGCCGGGCGATGAGCATATTAAAACGGTGCCCGCTTCGGCGGCCCATCGTCTCGTCAAAGGCCGCAGTATAGGCGGGGCAAAGTTCTTCGATCACCTTACGCGTTTCCTTCAGGTCGCTCTCATGATGGGCGTGCGCATAGTGCGAGTAGGTCGTCTCGATCCAGTAATGCCGCTTCTTTGGCAGCACCAGCTCCGCCTTTTCCATCAGGCGCGTCACATCCGCGGCGGTGAGATACCGTTTCTCCCCCTGATAAAAGCGCCAGTGCCGTCGGACAAAATAACGTCTGTAATGCACCAGCCCTACGACGTCGGCCTCTGCATGGTAACGGAGCCAATACAGGCCCGTCAGTTCGCAATAACCGGGATTTTTCTCCGAGATATTCGCTCCCTCGTTATCCCGAGCAGCGCCAAATGGCTTCTTCCCCTCGGCCCCCACCTGCAGCGGCACGTACAGCGCGTCCTTCGGCACTGCATAAGGCTTATGCATGGCGATATAGATTTTCTGCACGTTACTTCTTCCTCTGCATGAACGCTTCGTAGCGGTCGCAGACCTCCTGCGTTTCGCCAAAGTCCATCTGCTTGCCGTGATCCAGCCACAACACCTTGTTGCACAGTTCTCTCACCTGGTCGATGGAATGGGAAACCAGAATGCCTGTCACGCCGTTTGCCAGAATTTCGCGCATTTTATTGCCGCTCTTCTGGCGGAACGATCCATCTCCCACGGACAACACCTCATCCAGAATCAGAATATCCGGATTGACCAGGCTGGCGATGGAAAACGCCAGCCGGCTTTTCATGCCGCTGGAAAGCTGCTTGAAGGGACGCTCCTGAAAATCCTGCAATTCCGCAAAGGAAATGATCTCATCGTACATCTGATCCATGAACGCGCGGGTGTAGCCCAGCAGAGCGCCGCGCAGGTAGGTATTTTCCCGCACGGTCAGATCGCCGTCAAAACCGCTGGTCAGTTCCAGCAGCGCCGCAACAGTACCGTTGGTCTGGATTTTCCCTCTGGTGGGCACCATAATGCCGGAAATGGCTTTCAGCAAGGTAGACTTTCCCGCACCGTTGGTGCCGACGATCCCCAGCATGTCGCCCTTTTCCAGTTCGAATGTCACGTCCCAGTCCGCCCAGAATTCCTTCACCTGATAATTCCCCGTCAGCTTGCGCAGCACATATTCTTTCAGGCCAATGTCCTTAAAATCGCCCGTGATATAGCGAATAGACACGCCCTCTGCCCGTATGATCGGCATTTTTCTTCCCCCTTACACGTAATAGAGGAACTCGTGGTTCTTCTTTTTGTAGATCAGCCCGCCCACCAGCATTGCCAGCGCCGCGTAGAACAACAGCAGCAGATGGAACGCCGCCGACGGAATTTTCGCCTCCAGCACCACCAGCCGGACGTATTTAATGACGCAATACACCGGGTTGCACAGGAAAAGGCGCTGAATCGCCGCAGGATAGCCGTCCACGGTATAGAAAATCGCCGACATATACATCAGGAGCATGGTGAACACGTCGTACAAATACGAAATGTCCCGGAAAAACACAAACAGCGCCGACAGGATCAGCCCGATGCCGATATTAAAAATGGTCAGGCAGCAGATCGGGTAAAGCAGTGTCAGGAACTTCCACGTAAACCGCACGCCGTCTATCGCGGCAAAAACAAAGAACACCAGCAGCGTCAACCCGAAATTGATAATGGACGACACATTCTTGGTCAGCAGGAACATATACTTGGGAACGTTGATTTTGGTAAAGATATGCGCGTTCGACATCAGGGAGTTCATGCCGCCGGTGGTGGACTCTCTGAAAAAGGAGAAGATCAGGTTGCCTGCAAACAGGTAGGTGGTGTAGTGTTCCATTGATCTACCAAAAAACTGTGTAAACACGATGCGCATTACCAGCAGTGTCAGCAGCGGAGAAAGAACGCTCCATCCCATCCCCATCACCGTGCGCTTGTACTTCTGCTTGAAGTCGCGCTTGACTAATTCTTCGAAGAGAAAACGATGTTTTTGAAAGAGTGTTCCAATATGCTGCATCACTACTTTCTCCTCCATATACATAATTTATTATGCACTTTTTTGGCAAAAAGCTTTACAGTATAGACAATTCCATTTTCTTTTATACACTTCACTCCCCCTCTAAATTTTCGTTTAAACCAGCTAAATGGATTTGTTTTTTTCTTTTGCAATTCCGCATATTGGCGTTCAAGCATCTCAAGACGATTTTGTATATCACCATACATCTCACATTGTTGTTCGAGAAGTTTAAGGCGATTTTGTATATCAAAGTACGCTTCATATTGTAATGTTTTAGTACTCGGAGGAGTTTTTCTTTTTGAAAGTGCTTTTTCTAGCCAATTTCTACTAAAATCAATAGCTGGCTTCAATTTGATTGTAACATCATTGTAACAGATATTCTTTGTCCATTGAGCTTTTTCAACAAACTCATCATAAGAATAAACGAATCTATCATCAAGTGAAGATAACCGTGCTAGACTTTCAAATCTTGTCAGTCCGCGTAGCTGATTCGGAAAAATAGTTACATTTTTCTTGAAAATGATAGAGAAGCAAAACCCATGAAAGGAATCAGTAATAATGTATTGTGCCTTACTAAAATATTTTAGCCAATCAGCTATCTCTACATTCTCAACCACATGTGAATCATGTACAATTTCTTTTAGTTCTTTTTTATTACCTTGTCCATCCAAAATAATATAATACGTAATATTTAACTGTTCTGCTGCATAACGAATAGAATTTATTTTGTCAGAAGATGGATTTAAAATATATCCAAGTACAAATGGAACATCAAGACTTAGGCCAGATAAATCAATAGCCTCTTTATAACAATCACGGTCACACAAAAAGACCGGGTCGATCGTTTGTACAGCATTAACACCGAAATCACGTTGACAAATCGTAACAGCGCTATCCTCACGAACAGAAATCGCATCAAATCTCGATAAATAATATCCGATTTGCATACGCATTTCTTCTGGATAATAGCCGGATTCATGACCGAAGGAAGTGGAATATGCAACTTTTTTATGCCACTTATCAACAAAATTAAGAAAATAATAATATGTTCCTATGTCCCTATTGCTCCACCAATGCCATAATTGATCTGAGCCAACTAAAAAAGTTTCACATTTACTATTAAATCCGCCATAATCCTTTATTTCAACAGGCTTACTTATTTCATAGAAATGCTTAGCAAATCTCCTTGGAGGAGTATCATTGGCAGTTGCTCCGGGCCATTCAAGCATTAGCACCGTTTTTTTCATTTGTTTTAGCACTCGATTCAGTGCAAAGCTTGTTAATGCACTCCCATAGTTTTCTCCATACCACCAACCTATATAACCAATATCATATTTATCTCTTAAACAATATTCTGCCGCTTTATCCACAGAATAATCATATTGAAAAATCAAATTAAAGAATCTATCTCTCTTAGCATTTAAGTGTGAAGAAGCTGTTATTTGTGCATTGTATCGTTTGGCGTGTTCCAGTGAAGCAGGCACGCATACTTTTGCTTTTGTTTGTAGTATTTTGAGAAGATAATTGCCCTTTTCGTTATTAGGAAGAACCATGCTTGTCCCCTTTTGGTCATCCAACTCCTTGTTATACAAATGAATATCCCAAAAATCTGCGATAGTGATATCCCCTTGCCGTGGAATGGTGGCAAACGGGCAATCTCCGCAGCATTTTCTCATATTCAATATTTTTAGAAAAGCCTGCATATACAGACACTCGTTTTTCTTCTTTTTATAAGCACTTCCATTGCTAAATTCGATTAATGTTGATGGATTCCATTTTCCAAATGCCTTATCTCTAAAAGAGACCCTAACTGCTTTTGCTCCATATTCCGCTTCTTTTTCTTTAATAAAGCGTTCATACACTTTAGGTGATGGAACGCCGTGACAAACAAGATCAACCGTATAAAGGAAATCGTCGTATTCGTTCCCCAAATAAGACTGAACGGCCACTACTTGGCAGGGGGTTCCAACAAATAAGACAGGCCTTTTCTTTTTCAAATTGATTTCGATTTCTCGATAGACTTCTCCCATGTCACTCTGCAAGTATTTAGAGCCAAGGAGGTCATATAATTCTTCTTTTTTATCGATCAATTTATGATATACTCTATAGTTGTCATTAGAATATACGGCCCCACAGACACATCCGCCCTCAGAAATAATCTGGTCAGCAAGTAACCAGAATACGCCGCCAGATGAACTAATCGAACGTATTTCATCAGACGCCATTACAGCATAGCACTCTGGGTCTGTTTCATTGCTATAAGAATGTTTATATGCAGGACAGGCTTTCAAACAAAGTCCGCAGGAAACACAATTCTTGTCTTCGATCTTTGGATATAGAAATCCCTCACTGTTATATATCATTTTTACTGCCTGCTTAGGGCAAATATTATAACACGCGCCACAGCCAGTGCATACTTTACTTTTTATTTCTTTTATTACATTTGTTCTTTCCATGCGTTTTTTACCTTTCCCTAAATAAACTAACGAATAAAACAGCTTTTTGCTTTATCTGTTATTTTCTTGGAAATTTCAATTCCCTTCCATCCAAATTTAAGCCATGAACACAGTACTATTTTTTCTTTTTTACCTAAATGTTTATTTCTCTTAGACAAATCAAGTTCTTCTAAGAACTTAAAATTTGGGCTAAAATAGATCTTTTTCACTTGTTCTCTAAGCTTTTCTTTCTCGGTTTCATACGTAAAATAATAATTAATTGCCCCTTTAAACTTTCTAAACAACCAACTCAGCATTGCTTGCTCCTGACCTGAAGTAAGAGGGTACTGATGAAACATTTTCCATTGAGCATCTATGACTTTTTCTTCCCATTCCCAATATGCGGCTTGATAATTATGAACAGCTGACATCGCATTAGGGACATAATGATACAGTCGGTCGGATATGCATCTTATTGAATTGCAGTATCTATAATACTTTGCCAAGAAAAGAGCATCTTCACCCAATTTTATATTAGAATCAAAGGAAATGTTATTATCTTTGATTATTCTAGCTAGATATAACTTGTTTACGGTAAAATTTATATATTGCAGTCCATTATAACGAGTTGGTTGGGAAAAAAACATTCTTCTGTCATTCCATGCGTTATCTACCCCAAATTCCTGCTCACATACACCGCAAATAGCCAACTCATTTCCTTGGATAGACTTGTATAACTTTTCTAAAAAGATTTCTTCGACAAAATCATCACTATCAATAAATGAAATATACTCACCTGCCGCCGCTTCCAGTCCGCGATTTCTAGCGACACTTACACCTGCGTTTTGCTGGCGAATCACGCGAATACGCTTATCTTTATTTTGGAAATCATTCAAAATATTTTCATAGTCAAATGAGTTTCCATCATCCATAATAATAAGCTCAAAATCAGAAAAAGTCTGTTGCAGAAGACTATTGATACATTTTCGTAGCTGCAATTTCGGAGGTTGATAACAAGGAATGATCACAGAAATAGTCGGTTTCATAGCTTAAACTCCTTCAAAAATATTCTGCTTCAGTCTTTTATCTTTTTTCATTTTTTGCCAAGAGACCAAACCATATCCACAGAAAGATGTTTTTCTTAAAAGAGAAACCTGTCGTCCGTCAATTTGATTATAGAAGAAAGGGTAATTTTGTTTTAATATACGATCAAAATTACGCAACTCTCTCTTATGTTTTGGCGTAGTTTTTAAAGCAAAATAGAATATATATTGCATGTTGCAAACTTCTAGCAATCTCTTTTCAAAGATTTTCTTTGTGTGTTCATCAGTCACTTTTTTCTGATAATATTCCATCATAGACATTAACATTCTCTGATGGTCATTATAATGTTTGCGTACACCCGTCTGGCTCATGCTTTGCCCGTTACGTGCCAAGCGATAGTAATAGATTGGTTTTTCAAAGAATGTAACCGTCCGACACATATTATATGTCTTTAACACATATTCCACATCTGTATAAAAACAATGTTCCATAATGGAAATTTTATTTTGTTGCAGCACGTCCGTTTTTACAGTGATTGCGTGCATTGCAGGAATAAAATTATCGCATTCGCTTAACGGGATTGTTTTATTTAATGGGAAAAAAGAGTAATATCCAGAATATGCTCCCAATATTCTAATGATACCTCCTGTTGCATCATCGAATGTAACAAATGGCGAATAAACTAAATCTGCCTCTGTTTCCCCGAGAAATTTTAGAAAATCTTCAAGATTTTCTCGGGAATAATAATCATCTCCATCCAACTGTTTAAAATATTTACCACATGCATTTTTCATTCCAACATTTAGTGTTGAACCCCACCCACCATTTTCTTTTGTCAACAATCTAAACGTACCCGGAAATGTTTTTTCATACCTTAAAGCAATTTCAGCCGTTTCATCTTTTGATCCATCATCTACAATCATCACATCCACAGAGTCCCTGATTTTTTCGTCCGTAAATGGAATTAATGCCTCCTCTAAAGTAGATGCTACGTTGTAGGCAGCAATAGAAACGGAAAGTATTTTTTCCCCCATAGTTTTTCTCTCCTTTAGTATTTTTTTACCTCATCCATCGCCGCCCGGATCACCTTATCCATATCGTAATACCGATACTGCCCCAGACGGCCGCCGAAGATCACGTTCTCCTGCTGGGCTGCCAGCTGCTGGTATTGGGCGTACAGGGCGCTGTTTTCCGCGTCGTTCACGGGATAATAGGGTTCCAGGCCCGGTTTCCACTCGGCGCTGTACTCGCGGGAAATGACAGTGGTGGGCTGTTTGCCGAACTCGAAATGCTTGTGCTCGATCACACGGGTGTAGGGCACTTCGCGATCGGTGTAGTTGACCACCGCGTTGCCCTGATAGTTTTCTTCGGGCAGTTCTTCGGTTTCAAAGCGGACGCTGCGGTATTTCAGCGCGCCCAAACGGTAGCCGAAGAACTCGTCGATGCAGCCCGTATACACGACGGTGTGGGCAATCTCCGGCTGCTCCCGGATCAGGTCGAAATAATCCGTTTGAAGCAGAACGTCCGCGCCCTCCAGCATTTTCTCCACCATTTGAGTATATCCGCCGATGGGAATGCCCTGCCAGCGGTCGTTGAAATAATTGTTGTCATAGGTGAAACGGCAGGGCAGGCGACGGATGATGAACGCGGGCAGCTCCCGGCAGTCGCGCCCCCACTGCTTTTCGGTATATCCCTTGATGAGCTTGGTATATACGTCCGTGCCCACCAGACTGAGCGCCTGTTCTTCCAGATTCTGCGGCTCGGTAATGCCCAGCTCCGCCACCTGACGTTCGATCATCTGCCGGGCCTCTTTCGGCGTGCGGATCCCCCACATTTTCGAGAAGGTGTTCATGTTGAAGGGCAGATTGTACAGCTCGTCCCGATAGACTGCCAGCGGACTGTTGACGTAGTTGTTGAACTCCGCAAACTGGTTGACATACTCCCACACCTCGCGGTCGCTGGTGTGAAAGATGTGCGCGCCATATTTGTGGACGTTGATACCGGCCATTTTCTCGGTGTAGATATTGCCGGCAATGTGGTTCCTGCGGTCGATCACCAGACAGCTTTTGCCCCGCTGCGTCAGTTCTCTGGCAAAAACCGCGCCGTACAGCCCCGCCCCGACGATCAGATAATCATACCGTTTCATTTTGTTTCCCCCATTTCTTGCTTTGGTAGATACTCTATCTTCGGCTGAAAGAAAAGCCCGAGAAAGTATTGCCGGAAGATCACGCCCAGCCGCTTTAGCCGCCTGTCCGGCGCTTTCCGCAAAACCCGCACGGAGTTGAGCAGACATTTGGCCGTGTAGTAGGCAAAGCCGCGCAGCCCTTCCTGACGGTACAGGTAGTTTTCGTTGCGGAAGGCGTAATTATAGCGGCTGATCCGTTCCGGCTTGTCCACGGCGATGCTGCTTCCATCGTTGGTCAGCATGGCGTGTGTCACCTGACTGCGCCCGGCCAGATAAGACGGCAGACCGTGACGAACGGTAATGCGGCGAGTATACTCGATGTCGTCGCCCCAGATGAAAAATTCCTTAATGGGCAGCCCTACCTTCTCTACCGTCGATACGGGAACCAACAGGGACACAAAGGTGGACTGCTCCACCTGAATCAGTCCGTCTTTCAAAAGCTCCACATGCTCATAGTAGCTTTTGCGGATTTTCTGGCGGTTCATTCTGCACTCGTGGCCGTCCGTCCACAGCACCGCGCTGGACAGGTATCCGTAATGCCCCGCCCCGCTAAGCAGCTGGTCGGCCTGAAGCAGCTTTTCCAGCGCGTCCGCAGCCGGGAAGCAGTCGTCGTCCATGAGCCATAGGTGGCTGTACCCGGCCAGAGCGCCCTCCCGAATCCCCTGACAAAAGCCGCCGGCACCGCCCGTATTGACCTTCATGGTGCAGATTTGCAGGTTCGGATGGCTTTCCTGATATTCCGCCAGCCAGTACCCGGTTTCGTCCGTGGAGGCGTTGTCCACGACCAGAATATCGCAGGGCGCTGTTTGGGCCTTCAAACTGGAAAGGCACCGCCGGAGCAGCTTACATCGGTTATAGGTCACAACAACGGCCAAAACCGCCATGGCTTTCCCTCGCTTTCGCATTTGATTCTTCAGGCAACGGGCTGGCTGGAATCATTCTTGCCCTCCTCTTTGGCGACGCCCAGCTTCTCACTGTTGATCATGCCGCCGAAAGCCGTCATCAGCAGAATTTTCAAATCGAGCCCAAAGGACCAGTTCTCGATGTACCAGAGATCATGCTCGACTCTGGCGGGAATGCTGGTGTCACCGCGGTAGCCGTTCACCTGCGCCCAGCCCGTCATGCCGGGGCGCACCTGATACTTGACCATATACAGCGGCACCGTTTCCCGGAATTGCTCGACATAGTAAGGGATTTCCGGCCGAGGGCCGACCAGGCTCATGTCGCCCTTAAGGGTATTCAGTAATTGCGGCAATTCATCCAGACTGGTTTTGCGCATCAACGCGCCTACCCGGGTGCGGCGATCATCCGTCTGAGACGACCACGCGGTATCCTGCGTATCGTTCACCCGCATACTGCGGAATTTGTACATGACGAATTTCTTTTTGTTCAGCCCAATGCGTTCCTGCTTAAAAAAGACCGGGCCGGGGCTGGAAAGCTTGATGGCAATGGCAAGCCCCAGAAGCAGCGGGCTGAGCAGCACCAGCAGCAGAAAACTGACAGACGCGTCAAAGGCCCGTTTTGCAAAGGCGTTCAGCGGGTCATCCAACGGCGTGGTGCGCAGCTGGATCAGTTTCAGCTTCCCGACTGTGTCAATCGTGGGGCGCGTGGGGATAACGTCGTTGTAGAAGGGGATCACACTGACCTTTGTTCCGCATTTTTCGCATATGCGGATCACGTCGCGCGTCACATCCAGTTCGTCCGGCTCCAGTGCCAAAATCACTTCGTCGATCCCCGCGCCGTGGATACGCTTTTCCAGCTGCGTCAGCATCCCATTTTCAGGCCGAATACAGCCGTCCACATGGATACCAAGCCACGGCCGCTTTTCGACGCTCTGAATATAGCGCTGTGCCAGCGTTCCCCCGCCGATCACCAGCATATGTTTCAAATTGTAGCCACGGGAGCGGGCATATCGCAGCAGAGCCCGCACGGCGGCTCTTTTGGCCAGCAGCACCGTGCTGCTGCACAGAAAATAAATGCCCAATACCCCGCGGGAAAAATCCTCCAGGCGGAAAACATACAACGCGGACGCGGCTGTCAGCAGGGCGATTCCATTTCCAGCCAGGACCCGTCCGAAATAGTTCTCCGCATCCAGTGTTCGTCTGGTGTGATACAGACGGAAAGCCCACAGCAAAAACACCGTCCAAAAGGCGTATATCAAAGCCGCGATCAGTACATGGCTGCGGATCCCCGCCACGTGCGCTACGTTGTGTCCGTCCTTGCTGATAACGTCCAGCCACAGCCACGAGGCGAACAGGTAACTCAACAGGACGATTCCAGCATCCGAAAGCGCATTCAGCCGATTCAGCAGGCGCTGATTTCTTTTGATCATTCTTACCCTTCCCAAACTGCTTATTGCTTCGTGATGACGGCATTTTTAGAAAGGCTTTTCCAAAAATCCGGCATAAGTTCTCTGCGTTTTTCTCTTTAGCCCCATCGAACTGCGGTGAGTCGAAGCATCCGAAGGAAGCTGCCCAGCAGAATGCTCGCAGTACCCCGGCGTGGAAAGAAACATTGCGCGATGTTTCTCTATCACGCAATATAGAATATCCATTTTGAATATTTGTGTCAATACATCGTTCGACGCTTTTCACAAATAGCCATGTATGTTGAAAAATAAGGATTTTTGTTGAAAACAAATGTCTCTATATATATATATATATATATAGACCACATTGTACAAATTTCTATTAGAATATTTCTGCTAAAAATATCTTTTTCATCCATAAAAAAACATCGATCTGTCTTTTTCGACAGACCGATGTTCGAATGATTGGATATTTTTTGTCGGATTTTCGATTTAACCGCGAAGTGTGCGCATGGCGTTCAACACCGCCAGAATCAGCACACCCACGTCGGCGAACACGGCGATCCACATATTCACCAGACCCAGCGCGCTCAGAACCAGCACAATGCCCTTGACCGCCAGCGAGAAAATGATATTCTCGTGAACGATACGCATGGTACGACGGGAGATGGAGATAGCCTTGGGCAAACGATCCAAATGGTCGTCCATCAGGACAACATCCGCTGCCTCAATGGCCGCGTCGCTGCCCATAGCGCCCATGGCGATGCCCAGATCCGCCCGGGAAAGCACCGGCGCGTCGTTGATACCGTCGCCGACGAAAGCGACCGTATGCTCCTCGCCCAGCAGGCCTTCCACCCGGCTGACCTTATCCTGCGGCATCAGCTGAGAATAGGCCTCGTCCACGCCGGTTTCCCGGCGCACCGCTTCGGCGGTATCTTTCTTGTCACCGGTGAGCATGACCGTCTTTTTCACGCCCAGCGTCTTTAACTGGCGGATAGCTTCCGCTGCTTCGGGCTTCACCACGTCGGAAATCACCACATGGCCCAGATATTCGCCGTCCCGGCAAATATGCACCGCCGTGCCCGGCAGATGGCACTCGTGCCATTTCGCGCCCTGCGCTTCCATCAGGCGGCCGTTGCCCACGGCCACCAGACGGCCGTCGATCTCCGCCGTCAGGCCCTGACCAGCCACCTCGCGTACATTGGACACGCGTTCAGCCTCAATGTGGCCCTTATGCGCCCGCACGATAGAAGCCGCGATCGGGTGAGAAGAAAAGCTCTCCACCGCGGCGGCAAGGTCCAGAAGCTGCTGCTCATTGACGCTGTCGGAGTGAATAGCGCTCACTTCAAAGCGGCCCTGCGTCAGAGTGCCGGTCTTGTCAAAGACCAGCGTGTCTACCTTGGAAAGCAGCTCCATATAATTGGAACCCTTCACCAGAATGCCCTGCTTGGACGCGCCGCCCAGCCCGCCGAAGAAGGACAGCGGCACGGAAACCACCAGCGCGCAGGGGCAGGAGACTACCAAGAAGTTCAGCGCGCGTTCCGCCCATTCCGCCCACGCGCCGCCGAAGAAGATCGGCGGAATCAGGAACAGCAGCAGGGCGCTGATGACCACGCAGGGAGTATACACCTTGGCAAAGCGGGTAATAAAGCCCTCCACCTTCGCCTTTTTGGAAGCGGATTCCTCCATCAGGTTCAGGATATGAGCCACGGTGCTTTCGGCATAGACGCTCTGTACCTTTACGGTGATGACGCCGCTCAGGTTGACGCTGCCGCTGACCACGTTTTCGCCTGCTACTTTGTCCACCGGCAGGCTTTCGCCCGTCAGGGCAGCAGTATTGACCGTGGTGGAGCCTTCCAGAATCTCGCCGTCCAGCGGAATCTTTTCACCGGGCTTCACCAGAATGGTCTCGCCGGGTTGTACATCCTCGGGAGAAACTTCCAATTCCTGACCGTCCCGGAGCACCGTAGCAGTATCAGGCCGAATCTCCATCAGCGCGGCAATGGAACGGCGGCTCTGACCAACGGCCACGCTCTGGAACCATTCGCCCACCTGATAGAACAGCATGACGGCCACGCCTTCTTTGTAATCGCCCAGCACGAACGCGCCCAGCGTAGCCAGCGCCATCAGGAACTTTTCATCGAAGATCTGGCCGTGCAGAATATTCCGTCCGGCGGAAAGAAGCACGTCATAGCCCGCCACCAGATAGGGCACTGCGAAGATCAGCAAATTCCAAATGCCCAGATCGGGCAGAAGCGTCGCCGTCACGATCCATGCGGCGGCCAGCAGCAACAGCGAAACAATGATCCGAATCAAGTTCTTTTTCTGTTTCCGGCTCATGGTCATGGAAATTTCCTCCCTGCCCCGCAAGGTCAGCGGGGGTCATCTGTGTTTATCTGTTTATTTTACAACAATGCGGCAGTCAGGCTCCACCTTTTTGCAGGCCTTGACCGCTTCCTTCAAAACCCGGTCGAAATCCGCGTCGTCCGCTTCCAGCGTGATCTTCTGGGTCATGAAAGAGATATTGACGCTCTTTACACCCTCGATCTTCCGAACGGCTTCCTCCATTTTCAGCCCGCAGTTGGCGCAATCCAGTTCATCCAGTGCATAGGTCTTTTTCATTTGGCTGCCTTCCTTTCTTCTGTCAGGTGCTCGAAGCCCTGCCCGATCATGCTGCGGACGTGGTCGTCTGCAAGATAGTAGTAGATGGTCTTGCCCTCCCGGCGGTTCCCCACCAGATTATTGTTCTTGAGTACCTTCAGCTGGTGAGAGATGGCCGATTGGCTCATGCCAAGCAGCTCCGCGATGGCACATACGCACATTTCCGATTCGAACAGTCCGTAGAGGATCTTGATGCGGGTGGAATCCGCAAAGATCTTGAACAGATCCGCCAGATCGCACAGAAGCTCGTCGTCGGGAATGACCTGATGCACCTCGTCCAGCAGGGAATGATGATCGTGCATTTTTCAAGCACCTCCATTCATATGAATTGAAGTTCATTTGAATGCTTATTCATTTGAACTTACGTTCATATGATACAGCGCTCATATGAATCTGTCAACCTTTTTTCTATTTTTACGAGAATTTTTTCTTTGCAAAAAAGTGGGAATCGGGTATAATATATCGTGGTGTTCAATTCGTAAGTTTACCGATTTATTTTTCACTTTTTTGAACGGAGGCAGACTATGTTGAAACGTTTTCTGTGCCTTGCGCTGTGCGTTTTGCTCCTCCCTGTGGCCGCAGCAACTGCGGAGACCACTTTTTCCATGGCGGGCTACGACGGCGAAGACAGCAACCACGACTGGGAAACCAATCAGTTTTTCACACGGATGCAGGAACGCACCGGTATTTCCTTCACCTTTCAGGAGTACAAAAGCAGCTCCGACTGGCAGAAGGCCAAGGAGCAGATGTTTGCGACCGGCGAACTGCCGGATGTGCTGTTCAAGGCTAGCCTGACCAGCGAAGAACTGATCCGCTACACCGACTCTGGCCAACTGATCGACCTGAAGCCCCTGTTGGAAGAAAACACTCCCCATTTGTGGGCGCTTCTGACGGAAAATCCCGACTGGATGGAAGCCATCACCCTGCCCAACGGCAAGATCGGCGCTCTTCCCGCAATCCATTCCGCCAGCACGCAGGACGTTTTGTGGATCAACCAGACCTGGCTGAACAATCTGGGGCTGGACATGCCCACCGACCGGGAATCCCTCAAGCAAATTCTGATTGCCTTCCGCGACAAGGATCCCAATCAGAACAATAAAAAGGATGAAATTCCGCTGGGCTTCCTGGGGCCGTGGGAGCTGAAGTTCCTTTCTTCCGCCTTCGGCGTTGTAGTCAACGATTACAACATCTATCTGGCCGAAGACGGAACCGTTCACTTCTGGCCGGATGAAGACAGCTTCTTCGAACTGGCTGCATGGCTGAAAGAACTGTATGCCGAAGGGCTGCTGGACCCCAACGGATTCTACACCTCCGATGTGCTGCGACGCAGCACGGACAGCAAGTCTCCCGAAACCTACGGCGTATTTTTCGCCCCCAGTCCCCTGAACATCGTCACCTACGATCAGGCAACGGACTACACGATTCTGACCCCGCTGGCTTACGAAGGACAGCAGATCTATCGCGATCTGTGCGGAACGCTGACCCGCGGCACCTTCGCCATTACGTCCGCCTGTTCCGACCCCGCCGTGCTGCTCCAATGGGTCGATATTCTCTATACGGAAGAGGGCGCAATCGAAGCCATGCTGGGCAAAGAGGGCGATATGTATATCATCAACGAGGACAACCAGTGGCAGTGGAAGGGCGGCGTTGACAAGGTCACTTCCAGCCAGCTGTACGAGCTGAGCATCTACGACAGTGGTGAAATGCCCTGGCTGTTCCCGCAGAATTTCTATTCCCGCTACGCCGAGCAGAGCGTCACCCGCATGACGCAGGAAATGGCGGACTTCGCCGTTTATCTGAAAGAGCCCTTCCCCACCACTTATACCCTTACCTTGGAAGAAAGTGCTGAACTTCGCCCGCTGCAAAGCGATTTGGGCCGCTACGTGGACGAAAGTCTGGCGCGGTTTGTCTTGGGTGAAACGGATCTGAACGACGGTACCATCGCCGAGTTCCGTCAGACGATCCGGGAGAAGGGGATGCAGGAAATGATCGACTTCTGGCAGCGCGTTGCCTTGAGAACACAGGAGTAACCGTCCCACAGGCATGGGATCACAAGCAAAGGATGGGAATGAATATGAGCCAGTACGCACAGATGATTCGGCAGTTGAAAACCCCCGAGGTCATGAAGCGACTCAACACTCTCTACGGCCAGCGTGAAGGCATGATGGTGGCCCAGACCACCCGTTATACGGCCCTGCTTAAGCGCCATGAGGATCTGTTCAACACCTCCGGCCCGGTGTACATGATCAGTGCTCCCGGACGCACGGAGATTTCCGGCAACCATACCGACCACAACCGCGGCAAGGTGTTGACAGCCGCCGTCAATTTGGATACCGTTGCCGCCGTTTCTCCCCGTGAGGACGGCGTGGTGAACGTCCACAGCGAGGGTTATCCGGCGATTTCCATTTCTCTGGACGACCTTGCAGCCCGTGAGGACGAAAAGAACACCACCGCAGCGCTGATTCGAGGCGTGGCCTACAAGCTGCAGGAGGAAGGCTACAAGATCGGCGGCTTTGACGCAGCGGTCACTTCGACGGTTCGCGGCGGCAGTGGTCTGAGTAGCTCCGCCGCCTTCGAGGTCATGCTGTGCGCGATTTTTGATGAGCTGTACAATCAAGGTACGTTGGATTACAAGCATCGGGCCAAGATTTCCCAGTTTGCGGAGAATGTGTACTTCGGAAAGCCCAGCGGCCTGCTGGATCAGATGGCCAGTAGCACTGGCGGACTGGCATACATCGACTTCCAGAACGATGATCCTCAGGTGAAGCCCATGAACTACGACTTCTCCAAGAAGGGCTATTCGCTGGTGGTTGTTAACACCGGCGGAAGCCATGACGATCTGACGGCTGATTACGCTTCCATTCCTGCTGAGATGAAGGCGGTCGCCAGGGTTTTCGGCCAGGAGGTTCTGCGTCAGGTGCAGCCCGAGCGCTTCTTCTTGAGTTTGCCCGTGGTTCGGGAAAAGCTGGATGTACCCAATGTGGATCGGGCGCTTCTCCGCGCTACCCACTTCTTTGACGAAAATCGTCGTGTTTCCGATCAGGTGACGGCTCTGCAGGAGGATAATCTGGAGGATTTTCTCCGTCTGGTGATCGAAAGCGGTCGCAGCAGCTATTGCTATCTGCAAAATCTTTTTGCCTCGCCCCAGCATCAGGAGCTTTGTCTGGCACTGATGCTGGCTGAACGCCGTCTCGCCGGAAAGGGCGCATGGCGCGTTCATGGCGGCGGCTTTGCCGGCACCACGCTGAACTTCGTGCCCACCAAGGAACTGAACTCCTTTGTGAAGGAAATGGAGTCTGTTTTCGGTCAGCACTGCTGCAATGTGCTGGATATCCGGCCCGAAGGCCCTGCTTGCATCAAGCTCGGCAAGTAAACTCTGCTTTTTCAAAAGACCGTCCGTTGCCAAAATACAGCGGACGGTCTTTTTTCGTGTTTTCAATTCCCTATTTGGGCTATTTCCACCTTCTGAAAATAATGTTTGATGATCTGTTCCGCCGACTTGCCCTCCTGCGCCATGCCGTAAGCTCCCCATTGGCTCATGCCCACGCCATGGCCGTAGCCTTTTCCAGCCATATGAACTTTTCCGTTCTCTATTTTCAGACTGGTCAGCAGGGTGGAACGCATTTTGGTGCTGCCTAATGCCAACCGCAGGTCAGCCGCATTCACGGACTGACCGTCGATTTCCAGTGTAACCGCACGGCCGCTTTCGCCCCGCTGGCTGATCTGTAGCTGACTGCCTGCGTGCGGCTCTACCTGAACGCCCTGTTTTTGGCAAGCCGCTTTCCATTCTGCAAACGTAAAATCAGCTTTCCACTCTGCCGCTGCCTGAAGCTGTTGATTTTCCTTTGCATCGCTCAGTTGTTCCGGCTCCGTGCCCCTGCTTGGCTGCGTATAGGCCGGTTCATCCTTTTCCCACCCCAAACCTGCCCGAGCATATTCGGTCATGCCCCCGCTGTGAGCGTGAAACCACGCGTAGGGCAGCTCTCCCTCGCAGCTCAGCACTAGCCCGCGCGTTTCCTCCACGGCCTGCTGGATGCGCTCGTTGACGGCGGATGCGTCATATGCCTGGGCTTCTTCAATATCGGTGGAAATATCTGCCCCTGGATATTGACTTTCTTTTTCCTGCACGAATTTCAGCACGAACGTCCGCGCCAAAATGGCCTGCGCTTTCAAGGCCTCTAACGGCCAGTCGTTCTTCATTTCCCCCGCCAATACGCCCTTTACATAGTTTTCCAGTTCACGTTCTTCTACCTGCTGATCTTCCACCACATACACTTGTAATAATGGGGCGCCATTTTTTCCCGTTTTGAGCTTGTCCTTGGGCCAATGCACTTGCACAGGCTTTTCTGCCGAATCTACCCCAGCCGCTCCGGCGCTCCCGGCACAGGCCTGTAAACAGCTCAACATTGCTGCGCAAAGCAGCAGTGCAATTTTCCTTCTTCCCCTTTTCATGCGAAATCCCCCTTCCTTCCGAATTAGCTTACCCGGAAGAAGGGGGATTTTGTTTGTGAATTTTTGTCTGATACCGCTTACAAAGGAATCTTATTTTCCTTCAACGGGCTGTGCGGGCTCTGCATCACAGGGATGCACTTCATAGCCGTGCTTTTGGCTGGTGCCGTCCTGACGCATATGGTTCTCTTTATTTTTGCCCACGTAAACGCGGTAAAGGTCGTCCGCCGTCATGCCGGACTCAATGCACATGCTGATGAAGAAATGCAGGATGTCGGACAGCTCCTCGTGAATGCGCTCCGGGCTCAATTCATGAGGGTTCTTCCACCACTTAAAATTGACTTCTTCCAGCAGCTCTGCCAATTCGGAAACCATCGCCAGCGTCTGCTTCTGCAGCCACTGTTCCATGGAAATGCCGTCCAGATTGCGCTCCCGTTTCAGCTTATCCTGAAAGCCTTTTTGCAGTTCGAAGATCGAATCCAGCTTATCCAAGTGCAGTTTCCCCCATCTTCTGTAAGTAGCTTTGGGCATTCTGGCCCACCACTGCCGCAGCAGGGACGGATTGCAGCACTTTTTCCGCGACTGCCATGACCCGTTCAGGCGTAACGGCTTCGATCTTGGCCAGCACTTCTTCCGGGGAACGAAGCTCGTTCTGCAGAAGCATTCCGCGACCAAGGCTCTGCATCCGACCGCTGGAGCTTTCCAGTCCCATCACATACCCGCTGCGCAGCTGGGCCTTCGCGCTCAAAAATTCTTTTTCGCTCATGGGCTCAGCTTTCCATTTACGGAGTTCTTCCTGAATTTCCCGGATGACCGTTTCACCGTTTTCGGGATTCGTGCCCACATAGAGATTCAGGCAGCCAATATGACTGTAAGCCCCGGAATAGGTGTAGATGGTGTAGGCCATGCCCAAGTCTTCCCGGATGCGCTGGAACAGTCGGCTGCTCATGCCACCGCCCAGCACATTGTTAAACACGGAAATAGCATACAGCTCGTTGCTCCCAGAAGGCACTCCCTCAAAGCCCATGCAAATATGAAGCTGTTCGGTGTCCTTTTCCCGCGCCAGCCGTCCAGAGCGGAAGGTTTGGGGATGATCGGGCGTTTCTTCGGCATTGGGATTGGGGAAGGCGTCAAAATACTGGTTCACCAGCGTCAAAAACGCGTCCCAGTCATAATTCCCGGCGATAGAAACCACCATATTCCGGGGAACGTAATGTCTACGCCAATAGCCCAGCAGATCGTCCCGGGAATAGGCGGCGATGCGCTGCCGGGGGCCAAGGATCGGCATACTGAGAGAACCGTCGAACTGGGCTTCAGCCAACAGCTCGTGAACCATGTCCTCCGGCGTATCGTCCACCATGGCGATTTCTTCCAGTACCACACCCCGCTCCTTGTTCAGTTCCTTCTCATCGAAGGTAGGGCGCAGGGCCAAATCGGAAAGAATATCCACCGCCAACTTGAGATCCTCGTCGATCACCTTGGCGTAGAAGCAGGTGCATTCCTTACTGGTAAAGGCATTCAGCTGTCCGCCCACCATGTCCATTTCTTCGGCGATCTGCCTGGCAGTACGGTTCTTCGTGCCTTTGAATACCATGTGCTCGATAAAGTGACTCAGGCCGTTTTCTTCGGGCAACTCGTTCACACTGCCCACCTTCACCCACACGCCCACCGTGCAGCTGTGAATGTAGCCGAGTTTTTCCCCCACCACCCGCAGACCGTTTGGCAGAGTGATCTGATCGAACATAATTTTTTCCTTTCTCTAAGGTTGATAATGGGCGAACAGCCGCCCAGTTTCAGGCGCTTGTCCTGCAACCGGCGGCTGTTTCGCTTGTTTACTTACCCTCAGGTGCGATCGTTTCCGCCGCCGAAGGGACGTCCATCCCTGCGGGGAGGCCGGTTTCCGCGTCCGCCGTTGCCGGAACGGGAGCCGCCTTCGTTAGCAGCGGGATAGGTGATATCGTTACGGATCAGGTTCACGCGGCCCTGCGAGTCGATCTCGCTGACCTTGACCTCGATCTCGTCGCCGATGTTCATCACATCTTCCACCTTCTCCACGCGGTGATCAGCCATCTTGGAGATATGGAGCATACCGTCCTTGCCGGGGGTGAGCTCAATGAATGCGCCAAAGTTCATGATGCGCACGACCTTGCCCAAATATACATCCCCGACCTCAATATCCTTGGCGATGCCTTCGATGATGCGGCGCGCTTTGGCAGCGGCGGTTTCATCGGGCGTGGCAATGTACACGCGGCCGTCGTCCTCGATATCGATCTTCACGCCGGTCTCGGCAATGATCTTGTTGATCATCTTTCCGCCGGGTCCAATGACCTCGCGAATCTTTTCAGGATTGATGGTGAAGCGGACAATCTTGGGCGCGTACTTGCTCAGATGCTCTCTGGGCTGCGCCAGCGTCTCCAGCATGATCTTCAGGATATGGAGCCGTCCGTCATAAGCCTGCTTCAGAGCCCTCTCCAGAATGGTGCGGTCGATACCGGCGATCTTGATATCCATCTGGATAGCTGTGATGCCCTTAACCGTACCGGCGACCTTGAAGTCCATATCGCCCAGGAAGTCTTCCAGACCCTGAATATCAGTCAGCACGGCCACATTGCCGCTTTCCGCATCCTTGATCAGGCCCATAGCCACACCGGCAACGGGAGCCTTGATCGGAACGCCGGCGTCCATCAGGCTCAGGGTGCTGCCGCACACGGAAGCCATGGAACTGGATCCGTTGGAGGACAGGATCTCGCTCACCAGACGCAGCGCGTAAGGGAACTCTTCCTCGGAAGGGATCACGGGCAGCAGAGCACGCTCCGCCAGCGCACCGTGACCGATCTCGCGTCGGCCGGGGCTCTTCATGCGTCCTGCTTCGCCAGTGGCGTAGGGGGGCATGTTGTAGTGGTGCATATAGCGCTTGCTGTCCTCGGTGCCCAGACCGTCCAGCATCTGCACGTCGCTCATAGAGCCCAGCGTGGTCACGGTCAAGGCCTGCGTTTCGCCGCGGGTGAAGATGGCGCTGCCGTGGGTACGGGGCAGAACGCCGACTTCGCACCAGATAGGACGAATGTCGGTCAAGCCGCGTCCATCGGGGCGAATGCCCTTTTCGAGGATTTTCTTGCGCATGATCTCCTTGTTGAGGTAATACAGCGCATCGGCCACCTCATCCAGACGGCCTTCGAACTGCTCGGCAAAATGTTCGGCGCAGTCGGCCTTCACCTGAGCCTCGCGATCCTGACGTTCATGGCGGTCATAGGCATCGAACACCCAGCAGCACTTGTCATAGGCGTACTCGCGCACAGCGGCCTTCACATCGTCGCCGGTGACAACCAGCGGCACTTCAGCCTTTTCCTTGCCGATCTCCGCCTGAATGCCGTCGATGAAAGCAACGATCTTCTTGATTTCGTCATGAGCAAAGAGGATGGCTTTCAGCATCAGTTCTTCGGAAACTTCGTTCGCGCCAGCTTCCACCATCAGGACGGCATCACGGGTACCGCTGACGGTCAGATGCAGAGAACTCTTAGCGCGCTGCTGCTCATCGGGGTTGATGACCAGCTCGCCGTCCACACAGCCCACGACCACGGTGCCGGTGGGGCCGTTCCACGGAATATTGCTGACAGACAGCGCCGCAGAGGAACCGATCATCGCGGGCACTTCCGGGGGAATATCTTTGTCAATACTCAGGCAGGTAGCCACCACCTGAACGTCGTTGCGCATTCCCTTGGGGAACAGGGGCCGCAGGGGACGGTCGATCAGGCGGCAGGTCAGGGTGGCCTTTTCGGTAGGACGGCCCTCCCGCTTGATGAAGCCGCCGGGGATCTTGCCCACGGAATACTGCTTTTCTTCGAAGTCAACCGCCAGCGGGAAGAAATCCACGCCTTCCCGGGGCTGTGCGCTCATGGTGACGTTGACCATGACCACCGTATCTCCGTAGCGGACGAAAGCGGAACCAGCCGCCTGCTGAGCATACTTGCCGAATTCGATGCTGAGCGGCCGACCCGCCAGTTCTGTTGTGAACACTCTGTAATCCATTCTCTTTCTCCTCTTCTTCCTGCGCCTGGCCTCGTTGCCGGGCGCCAACCTCTCTTTGCACGAAGCTGCGTTCGTCGATTTGGAAGAATGCGTTCATGCAAAAACAGCCGTGTTTGGAGGGATTGCCCCGCCAAACACGGTTGCATTTCCGAAATTACTTTCTCAGACCCAGCTGAGCAATCAGGGAACGATAGCTCTCGATGTCGGTCTTCTTGAGGTAGTCCAGCAGACCGCGACGTTTACCAACCATCAGCAGCAGACCGCGACGGCTGTGGTGATCCTTCTTGTTGAGCTTGAGGTGCTCGTTCAGGTGGTTGATGCGTTCGGTCAGCAGAGCGATCTGAACCTCAGGGGAACCGGTGTCACCTTCGTGACGGGCATAAGTCTTGATGATTTCGGACTTTTCCATGGTAGGTTTGCCTCCTTAACTGGTCGCGGGATATCCCGCGCCTCTGGTAATCGCCGCTGTCATAGCCTACCGTTGGCGTTCAGTAAGCTGCGGCAGCGGTTCTTCCGCGCGTTTACACGCAGATTTGATTATAGCACGAGGATTCCGATTTGTAAATGAAAAAAGGAAATTTTGAAAGACTTTTCAGCCCTTTCAGCGCAGGGAGGCGATCTCCATCACCAGCCGCTCTGTCTTTTCCCAGCCAAGGCAGGGGTCGGTGATGGACTTACCGTACACGCCTTCCTCCGCCTTCTGGTTGCCATCCTCGATGTAGGATTCGATCATCAGACCCTTGACGAGCTTGCAGATGTCGGCAGAATGGCGGGTGCTGTGCAGGATGTCCTTGGCGATACGGGCCTGCTCCATCCACTTCTTGCCGGAATTGGAGTGATTGGTGTCGATGATCACAGCGGGGTTCTTCAGGCCGCTTTCGGCGTACATCTGACTCAACTGGCTCAAGTCCTCATAATGGTAATTGGGGAAGGACTGGCCGTACTGGTTCACCCGCCCGCGCAGCACGCAATGAACCAGCGGATTGCCCTTGCTTTCCACCTCCCAGCCGCCGTAGCTGAACACATGGCCTGCCTGCGCCGCCCGCACGGAGTTCAGCATCACGGACAGGTCGCCGCTGGTGGGGTTTTTCATGCCTACGGGCAAGTCCAGCCCGCTGGCGGTCAGCCGGTTTTGCTGGTTTTCCACTGAGCGTGCCCCGACCGCTACATAGGAAAGCACATCCGCCAGATAGCGATGATTTTCCGGGTACAGCATTTCATCCGCGCCGGAAAAGCCCGTTTGGGCCAGAGAGGTCACATGCAGCCGACGAATGGCCATCAGGCCGCGCAGCATATCCGGCCGGCCGGTGGGGTCGCTCTGGTGCAGCATTCCCTTGTAGCCGATGCCCGTGGTGCGGGGCTTGTTGGTGTAGATACGGGGCACGATCACAATTTTGTCCTGCACCTTTTCCTGCAGCGGGCGCAGCCGGGAAATATAATCCAGCACCGCATCTTCCCGATCGGCGGAACAGGGGCCGATGACCAGCAGCAGTTTGTCGCTTTCTCCCGTAAAAATTTTACGGATTTCTTCATCGTTTTTGGCTTTCTGACGCTTGGATTCCTCCGATACCGGGTACATCTGGATAACTTCCTCCGGCCCGGGCAATTTCCGTCTGAATTCCATATTCATTATGTCGTCTTCCCTTCGTTGTTTGATTGCTTTACGTCAGTCTGGTTTCTTGTCAAAATAGCGTCTGCGCTCGGTAGAAAGGCGCATCATGCTCTTCATGGTCTCCTCGTCTCCCTGTGCCAGCGCGTCCCGCAGCTTGGCAAAGTGGGCGATAAATAAATCCATCTGGCTCAGCAGCTCCTCCCGATTCCACAGGAACAGCTCTGTCCACATGTTTTCGTTGATCTTCGCAATGCGGGTCAAGTCCCGGAATGAATCGCCCGTATAATCCACCAGATGGCGGGACTCTTTGCAGGTCATCAGCGCCACGGCGATGCAGTGGGTCAGCTGGGACAGAAAGCCGATCATTTCATCGTGCTCTTTGGGCGTTAACCGGCTGATATTCCTTGCCCCCAGCGTCCGTCCCAGCGCTTCACAGCAGGTGATGGCTTCTTCGGTATTGGCGGAAGTGGGAGTCACGATGTAGTTAGCTCCCCGAAACAGGTCTGCCCGGGCATTTTCCACGCCGCTGACCTCCCGGCCCGCCATGGGATGCGCGCCGATGAATTCCACCCGTGGGAAAAGCAACGCCTGCGCCCTTTCCACTACGCCGCTCTTGACACCCGTCACATCTGTCGCCAGCGCTCCATCACGCAGCCATGGGCCGTACTTTTCCAGCCATTCCAGCAGCACGTGTGGATACAAGGCAAACACGACGATGTCAAACTTGCCAACATATTCTGCCTCCGGCTCTGTGCGCCCATGACGAATGAATCCTGCTTTTTCAGCAAAGGCGATTGCCTGTGGATCAGGGTCGATCGCCCCGACTTCCCAGCCGTTCTGACTAAGAGCTGCAGCATAACTGCCGCCGATCAGGCCAAGGCCAACGATCAGAATCTTTTTGTCTTTATCCAGCGTCATGCGGTTTCACCTTCCTGATCTTCTTCCGTGCGGACCTGCACGCCCAGCCCGGCCAAATCCCGGAAAAATTCCGGGTAGCTCTTGGAAATCGCCTGCGCGTCGTCGATCACACCGCCAAATCGTGTCGCCAGTACGGCAAGAGCCATGACCACCCGATGGTCGTTGTGGCCCTGCAAGATTTCTTTGGGGCGATGCAACGGCACAGGGGCGATTTTCACTTCGTTCTCCCCCACGCTGATCTCCGCTCCGAATTTGGCCAATTCTTCCCCCATAGCGGAAGCCCGGTTGCTTTCCTTGATGGCCAACCGCCGTGTGCCGGTAAAGTGTGCCCCATTTTCCAACCCTGCCGCCACAGCGAACAGCACGGGAGCCAGATCGGGGCAGTCAGACAAATCAGCCTGAAGGAAGCCGCCGGTCATCTCTTTCATTAGCCGTTCACAGACGCGATCCCCCTGCAGACTGTCGGAGCGGAGGCCCGTCACTTCCACCTGACTGCCCAGCGCGATCAGCCCATAAAAGAACGCTGCCTGCGACCAATCGCCCTCCACCGTGACCTGTGCGGGCTGGTAGCACTGCCCGCTGGGTACGAGAAAGCGCATCTCTCCCTGTCTGTCCACCCGAATGCCGAAAACGTCCAGCGCTTCAAGGGTCATGTCCACATAGCCGCGGCTTTCAAACGGCGGAAGGATTTCAATCACGCTGTCCTCTTTCAGCAAAGGCAGGGCAAACAGCAGCCCGGAAATAAACTGACTGCTGACATCGCCCCGCAGCCGGTACAGCCCCGGTCGCAGCTTTCCCTTCACCGTCAGGGAATCTCTTTCACCGGCGAACGTCACACCGCGCTCCTTCAGCAGTTCCTCGTAGACGCTTACGCCTCTGGCCATCAGCCGCTCTGCACCCTGGAAAATGCCGCCCCCTGCGCACAGCGCCGTCGGGATCAGAAACCGCAAAGTGCTTCCGCTTTCCCGGCAGGGAAGCACCGGCAGTGAATCTTTCACCAGAGGACGTCCGCCGCAGCCCTTCACCCACAAATGTCCGTTTTCCACTCGGATTTCCGCTCCCAGCGCCCGAACGCAGTCCATGGTCGCCAGAATATCCTGACTCATAGCTGCACCGTCCAGAAGGCTTTCCCCTTCCGCCAGCGATGCACCGATCAGCAGCCGGTGGGCGCAGCTCTTGGAAGGCGGCGCGTTGATACGTCCCCGGGCCGGACCCGGCCCAATGATTGCTCTCATAACTTTCTCCCGCCTTTTGGATAACGTTTTATCTGGCCGTTCGTTTGCCGAAGTCTGCGGCGTTCAGAACCAGCTCCACGTTTTCCTCGATGGTGCCTTCTGCCGGGATGCGCTGATCGCACACGGCGTTATACAGCGGGTAGCGCTCCTCGTAACGTTTCCGCAGCGCGTCCGCATTGCTGGAAAGGGGGCGGTCGCCGGTGGGACAAAGCTGCTCCAACGGCCGATCCAGAAAATAGATCCGTCCATTCTGTTTCAGCCGCCGCACGCTTTCCGGATTTAGGGCGGAGCCGCCGCCAGTGGCGATGACCACGCCGCTTTCCCGGGCTGCTTCCGCTACAATTTCCGCTTCCATCTGCCGAAAACCCGTCTCACCTTTTTCGGCAAAAATTTCAGGAATGGATTTTCCGGCCCGCCGGACAATCAGCTTGTCCGTATCACGGAAGGGGCGTTTTAACCGCCGTGCGACCCAGCGACCCACGGTGGTCTTGCCGCAGGAGGGCATCCCGATAAGCACCACGTTCTGCTTTTCTCGCAGAACCGAGCGGTAAATTCCTTCAATCCGGCTGTCGTCTATCTCCCGGTCAAAGAACCGGCCTGCGGCATAAACTGCCTGCGCACACAGCATATACAGCCCGCCTTCCGCAGGAAGGCCCAGCTTTCGTGCCGACTGTACCAGCCGGGTGGATAGCGGATTGTACACCACATCCACCACGCCCTCCAAGGCGGGGAACTGCTCCACTTCCAGCGGGCAGCCGTCTACATTGGGAAACATGCCCACCGGCGTGGTATTAACAATCACCTGCGCATCGGAATGAAGTCTGGCAGCTTCTTCATAGGTGCAAAGCCCTTCGCCGCTGTGCCGGGAGACCCGTACAATCTTCCGAGCGCCCATGGCCTCCGTCACGGCCCGCAGGGTCTTGGAGGTGCCTCCAGTGCCCAAAATCAGTACTTTTTTGCCGGTAATTTCCACCCCCGCGTGGCGGATCAGCGCCGCCGCCCCGGAGTAGTCGGTGTTGTCGCCATACAGCCGCCCGTTTCGGTTCACAATGGTGTTGACGGCTCCGATCTTTCGGGCTCGGTCGGAAATTTCATCCAGCAGAGGAATCACCAGTTCTTTATAGGGAATGGTGACGTTCAGGCCCCGGAAAGTTCGTTCTTCCAGCAGTTGGTGAACGCCTTCCGGGCTAAGTTCCCGAAGTTTATAGGGATAATGGCCGATCTTGGCATGAATTTCCGGGGAAAAGCTATGTCCCAGTTTTGCGCCGATCAGACCGTATTCCAGCCCTGTTTCCATCAGAAAGCCTCCCTGCTTTTGAGGAAAATATCCGTTCCGTAGCGCCCGGCCAGCAGGTCGCACAGCACCAGTGCCGTCACGCTGTCGATCACTGGGCATACCCGACGCACGATAGCCGGGTCATGCCGCCCTGCAATGGTCAGGTCGATCTCCTCATTTTTCAGAAAATCAACGGTCTGCTGTGGCTGGGCAATGGATGGCGTGGGCTTTACCGCACAGCGGAACAGGATGGGCATTCCGTTGGTAATGCCGCCGTTGATCCCTCCATTGTGGTTGGAAGCTGTCACCACATGCCCATCTTCCAGCCGAAACGGGTCGTTGCAGCGGCTCCCCGTGCCTTCCGCCAAAGCAAAACCATCGCCAAACTCTACGCCTTTTATGCCGCCCAGCGAGAACAGCGCATGGGAAAGCAGCCCTTCCACGCTGTCAAACCATGGTTCTCCTACGCCGCAGGGCATTCCCAATACGGCCGTTTCCACTACCCCGCCCACGCTGTCCCGCTCTGCCTTGGCGGCCAGAATAGCAGCCTGCATGGCTTCGCCCTGCTGGATATCCAGCGTAGGAAAGACTGTTTCGGACAATGCTGCAACATCTTTTTCCAAATCGGCAAACGCCCGGTCTTCCACCTGGGCGCAGCGGCGGATATGTGTCCCGACCGTAATGCCCAGCCGTGCCAGTGCGGGCAGCAGAATGCCGCCTGCCGCTACCAGCGCCGCAGTGATCCGGCCGGAAAAGTGTCCGCCGCCCCTCGCGTCCTCATAGCCGTGATATTTGCAATAGGCAGCAAAGTCCGCATGAGCGGGCCGAGCCTTGCCTAGCAGCACCGAATAGTCGCCGCTGTGCTGCTCCTGGTTGGGGATCAGGATGCACAGAGGCGTTCCCGTGGTTTTGCCCTGCCATACGCCGCTCACCAGCTGGAAAGCATCCGGCTCCCGCCGGGCAGTGTCTGTGCCGGAGGAAGGGCGGCGGCGGGACAGAAGCGCCGCGATTGTTTCTTCGTCCACCGGCATTCCCGGGCACAGGCCGTCCAGCACCGCGCCCACGGCCAGGCCGTGGCTTTCTCCAAACAAAGTCAGAGTAATGCTGGACCCGAAAGAATTTTTCACTGCCATTGCCGGACCCTTTCTGCGATTTCCGCAAGGTTCATCTGTCGGAATACAAAGCTGCCGATCTCGTCCACGCAGATCGCTTTCACGCCGCCGTCCGCGGCTTTTTTATCATGTTGGATATAGGAAAGCAGTTCATCCGCCGTTCGGTCGGTATGGGTGGGAAGATCGTACTTTTCCAGCACTCGTGCGATGCGCTGCCGGGCTTTCGGCGAGCACATCGGCAGCATTCCCGCCGCCACACATTCTCCGTGGAGCCACTGGCCGTCCATGGCGCTTTCAATAGCGTGGCCCACCGTATGACCGAAGTTCAGCACCCGTCGCAGCCCCTTCTCGGTGGGATCCTGCTGCACTACGTCCCGCTTGATGCGCAGAGAGCCTTCGATCACTTCATCCAAAATATCTTCCTGCTTTTCGCTCTGTTCGATTTTTTCAAACAATGTGCGGTCGCTGGTAGCAGCCATCTTTATGGACTCGGCCAAACCTGCCGACAACTGCCGGCGATCCAGCGTGTTCAGAGTATCCGGGTCGATCAAGACCTTTTGGGGCTGATAAAACGCGCCGATCACGTTTTTTACGCCGTCCATGTCCACCGCCACCTTGCCGCCGATGGAGGAATCCACCTGCGACAGCAGCGTCGTGGGGATATTGTAGAAATCAATGCCCCGCATATAGACCGCCGCAGCAAACCCGGCCAGATCGCCCATCACCCCGCCGCCCACGGCAATGACCCGATCGGTACGGAGAAAGTTCAGTTCCAGCATTCGGCTCAAAAGCGCGCGATGGTTATCCAAACTCTTGGTTTTTTCCCCTTGCGGAAGGGCCACGATCGTCGAGCCGGGACACACAGAGGCGATCTGCCGGGCGTAGGCCGCAGGAACGCCGTCATCCGTGACGATCAGTGCCTTGCCCGTCCGGGGCAGATACTCCGCCGCCCGTGCCAGCGCCCCGCGTTCCAATACAATGTCGTAACTGCCGCCGGGATATTCTACCGGAAGGATCATGCTTTCACCCCGCTATAAGTGCCCACCAGCTTCAGCCGTGCGCACACGGCTGAAAGTTCTCGGAGCATATTCTGACCGCTGACGCTGCTGATATTTCCTTCGGCCTCCACAAAGAAATAATAGTTCCAGATCAGGTTCTTCATGGGGCGGCTGCGCAGATTGCGCATATTGAAGTCGTGCGCGCCGATGATATTCAGGGGCTGGGCCAGCGCGCCCGCCTCGTTCTTAGTGGTGAACACCAGAATGAAATGCTCGTTTCCCGTGCGGCTGTCCGCGGCGGGCAGATGCAGTGCCCGAGAGAATACGGCGAAACGGGTGGTATTGATGCGGGATGCGTTGATGCCCTTGCTCAAGAGCTCCAGACCGTACAGTTCCGCCGTTTCTTCGGAGGCAATGGCGGCAACGGTGGGGTCGTTCTGACCGGCCACATATTGCGCCGCCAGCGCGGTGTTGGAATAAGAAAGCGTCTGCCAGCCATGGGAGCGGATGAACTCCGCACACTGTTCTAACGCCTGCGGGTGGCTGACGACCGTGCGGATCTCATTCAGCTTTGCGCCATGGCAGCCCAGCAGGTTATGCTCCACTTCCAATTCGATCATCCGATTGACATACAGGCTGCCGGAGAACATCAGATCCATCACTGCGCCCACATCACCCGCATAGCTGTTTTCGATGGGCAGCACAGCGCAGTCATATTCCCCCGCTTCTACCGCACGGTAGGCCTCCGTGAAGTCGCTGGCAGCGGTCAGCTTCGCCTCGGGGAAAGCCCGTTTGGAGGCAATATACCCAAACGCCCCCTCGACGCCGGCATAGATGACCTTCATCCCTTCATTCAGGCGGCTCTGATAGGAACGGGAGGTCTTCATCACATCCCGGAGAAAGCAGATGTAATACTCCCGCAGGTCGGGATCCTCCACCCGCTGCGCGCCGCGTTCGATCACTGCCGCTTCCCGGTTTGCATCCAGAATCGGCAGACCGCGTTCCTTCTTATACTGAGCCACTTGACGGCACGCCGCCATGCGGCGTTCGAAAAGCCGGGCCATTTCCTGATCCACCGCGTCGATTTCCACTCTTGCCTGCTGAAGCTCATCCATCTGCCGTATCCTCCTGAAACTCTGTTTTCTTCCGGCCAACGCCGAAAAATGTTTTCCAAAACAAAAGGCGATTTCCCGCAAAGGAAATCGCTCTTGGAAAAACCGCGATTGTTACCGCGCCCACTGGACGCTCCCTTGCGTTTGTGCTTCCTTCGTAAAGTAAAAGGAAAAATACAGATAAAAAAAGCGATACGCAAAATAGCGCATCGCAAACGCAAAGAAAGCCGCCACGGGCATATGGGCGGAAGACACCTGACGCAGGCGCTGATTTTCCTGCATGGTTCTTCCCCCCTTTCTTTATTTCCGCCGTCATTATACCGCAGATTTTTCATTTGTCAATGACGAAGGGCGTAGAAACGGAAAAGAAACAGAAAAAGAGCCGAAAAAACACGGCAAATCTGGCAGGAACCCCCATACATGGAACCGCGGCGTTTCTCACATGATACCAACGGACGGAACAGCGAACGTTCCGCCGGGATTGGGGGTTTTGGATTGGTCAGCATGGTTTTATTTGGGATTCAGCTGCTGGTAACCTGCATCGTGGGCATTTACTTCTACACCCAGCTACGCAGTCAGCAGAAATCGCAGCCTTCTCACCGCCGCGACAGCGGACGGGAACTGGAAAATCTACAAAAACTGCGGACGCTGCGGCTCAGCGAGCCGCTGGCGGAAAAAGTTCGCCCCGCCAAGTTTTCGGACATCGTGGGTCAGGAGGACGGGATCAAATCCCTGAAAGCGATCCTTTGCGGCAAAAATCCGCAGCACGTCATCATCTACGGCCCTCCGGGCATCGGAAAGACCTGCGCCGCCCGTCTGGTGCTGGAAGCAGCCAAAAAGAGCCCGGGAACACCCTTTCGCTCCAACGCGCCCTTCATTGAAATGGACGCTACATGCGTCCGTTTTGATGAACGAGCGATAGCGGACCCGCTGATCGGCAGTGTGCACGACCCGATTTATCAGGGCGCAGGCCCGCTGGGCGTGCAGGGCGTTCCTCAGCCGAAACCCGGCGCAGTGACTAAGGCCCATGGTGGCGTGCTGTTTCTGGATGAGATCGGCGAACTGCATCCCATTCAGATGAACAAGCTGCTCAAGGTGCTGGAAGATCGGAAGGTCATGCTGGAGTCTGCCTATTACAGTCCTGAGGACACTTCCATTCCGCGTTATATCCACGATATTTTCAAAAACGGGCTGCCAGCCGATTTCCGGCTGGTGGGTGCAACTACCCGCAGCCCGTCGGAAATTTCGCCCGCGCTGCGTTCCCGCTGCATGGAGGTGTACTTCCGGGCGCTGGAGCCGGAAGAGGTGACGGATATTGCTTATCATTCCGCTGAACGAGCGGGCTTTACCATTACGCACGAGGATGCGTCGCTGGTAGGGCGTTTTGCCTCCTGCGGCCGGGATGCAGTCAACATCGTCCAGATGTGCGCAGGTCTGGCCCAGATGGAAAACCGCACGGATATTGAGAAGAAAGACGTAGAATGGGTCATTTATTCCGGGCACTATGCGGCCCGGCCTGACCAGAAGGCGGACACCTGCAATCGAGTCGGAGTGGTGCATGGCCTTGCTGTGGTGGGCAGTCATCAGGGCGCGACCATGGAAATCGAAGCCGTTGCCCATCCCGGCAGTGGAAAGCTGACCATCACCGGCATTGCGGAGGAAGAAGAAATCGGCGCAGATTCCCGAAAGATCAAGCGCAAGTCCACGGCCCGCTGTTCGCTGGAAAACGTCATGACCCTGCTTTCCGGCATGGGTTATGATACAGAACATCACGACCTGCACATCAATTTTCCCGGCGGTGCGCCGGTAGACGGCCCCTCGGCAGGCGTGGCCATGGCAGTGGTAGCGGCCAGCGCGCTGACGGGCCGGCCGGTGGACGGCCATGTTGCGGTGACGGGCGAGGTTTCCGTGCTGGGCATTGTGAAGCCGGTAGGCGGCGTCCCCAGCAAGGTGGAAGCCGCCGAGCACGCTGGATTGACGACCGTGTTGATCCCATCCGAAAACCAGCTGGAGCGTTTCGAACACACGACGATTCAGGTAGTGCCGATCGCCCGATTGGAGGAAGCACTGGAACGAATGCTTTTGCCGGTTCAGGCTGCGCTTCCCGAGAAGGAAACAGCGCTTCCGCAGCCTGTGAGCGCTTCCATTCTGGCAGCGGAAAAGGCGGGAGCCGCTCCTGCCTGCGAAGCCACTCAGACCGTCGCAGCTACCACCGGAGCCCCTTCCTGATAAAAGATCCAGTACCTCCAAAAATGGCCTTGCTTCGAAAGACAACCAAGCAAGGCCACTTGGGCATACAGAGCCTGTTCGTATTGGAACATGAACGCCGTTTTAGCTTATCCCTGGCTTTTTCTGCTTGAGATTTGTTGAAGCCCCGTCTCCTGAACCGACGCGGAACATCCGAAAAGAATTTCCTTATTTTTGAACTTTCCAGTGCGTCTCAAAACGCTGTAAGCTTTCCAAGCCGCCTGTCTCAATGCCTACGGGAATCGGTGGATTATCTTTACGCAAAAGCCCCTCCTTTTGAAGTGGATCGTTCAGCTTTTGCCTTGCTTCCCTTTTTATGCAGTTGGGGGCTATCGCAAAAGCGCCGGGGGAGATAAACTCCCCGGGTGCTTTTTGCTTATTTGGATAATTGAGCAAACGATCAGAAGCAGGTAAAAGCACCGTCAATGACGAAATCGCTGCCGGTGGTGAAAGAACTGCTGTTTCCGGCCAGATAAACGGTAATGCCCTGCATCTCCTCCAGCTGATCAAGCCGGTGCAGGGGAGCCATGGCGTTCCATTGAGCGGTCAGGGGCTTCAGACTTTACAGACGATCGGCCTTCCGTCAACGTGGAAAAACGTGTTCCTGAAAGAGTTTGCCAAATTCTATAAGACCAGCCAACTGTGTTCTCGCCTTCTCTGAAGGAGCAGAACGTGGGCGCATACGCCATGCCGGTAGTTCACTCTGCCATCGCTTTCTCCAGTTTCTGGGGCGCGTGTACTATCGAATTTTCTTTCCCTAAAAGCATGATATGATCGCCGCTGCCACTGCTCCCACCAAGGATGGTTTTCCCATGTATGACACTTCTGTCGGTTGGAATTTGGTCGTTGACGCATTAAAAAGTCTTGACCAGTTGGTGCAGGCAGGAGAGTTGCGCCGCCATTTGATCGAAAAAAATGGAGGATGTCATGATACTTTTCGCAGATACCATGGCTTGTATGGCGTGTCGGCGGAAAAATTTTCTCAAGCCTACAGGGAAAAACACGAAAAGACTATGAAGCGCTGGAAACGGTAATTCCAACGGCTGTGGGCAAATGGCTCGCCGTTTTTTTCGTTTTTGAATAACAGATCCTATATAGAAGCTGCCCCCAAAGCCGACTCTATTGTTCCTGAAAAACAAAATGAAGCCGGAGGAGTTGGAATGAAGTTCGCCATCTACAGCCGCAAAAGCAAGGCGACCGATAAAGGGTGGATAACATAAAGTCATCAAATATCAGCGTTCCTACTGCTCCACGTTCGTTTTGATAGAAAAAAAGCGCCTGCAGGAATGCAGACGCTATAACCGCTATCGGTGACAACGGCTTATTTTCAGAACTTACTTGTTCACGCTGTCCTTCAGGGCCTTACCAGCCTTGAAAACGGGAGCCTTGGAAGCGGCAATCTCGATCTGCTCGCCAGTGCGGGGATTGCGGGCAACGCGGGCGGGACGATTACGCACTTCGAAGGAACCGAAGCCCACGACCTGAACCTTTTCACCGGCGGCCAGTGCTTCGGCGATCACTTCAGTCACGGTGCCCAGCGCCTTTTCAGCGTCCTTCTTGGTAAAACCGGTCTTCTTAACGATAGCGGCAGTCAATTCAGCTTTGTTCATAAATGTGTCCTCCTTTTGTTATCCCACGAATCAGAGGTTCGTGGTTGATTCACGGTCTATGAAAAGCCAACATTTCCCGTCCTTCCAGTGAAGACCGTTGTCCTGCTTGCTTTTCCAAGTTCAAGTATACATCGAAATCCCGTAAAGTCAAGTATTTGGCGCGTTTTTGGCCGCATTTGTGGCAGTTTCGGCCGTTGAAAAGCGGTCGATAAAGCAATCAGTCGCTTCGTTCAGAGCAATATCGGCGCTTTTGCCGCAAAGGCGGGTCGCATTGACTGCGTCAAAAAGCATTTCCCCCAGTGCTTTTTCCGGGTCGCGCTTTCGATTCATCATCTCCCCCACCTTGACCGCAGCATTCCGCACGGCCTGAAGCGCGTCTTCCGCCTCCGGGAACACATAACCGGCCCGTGCGGCCTTTTGCTGCACCTTTCCCGCCCGCATTGTCGGAGAAAGTCCCTTCGAAACGTCGCGCATGGCCTGCTGCGCCGTGGTGATTCCCCGCTGGCGGCGCTTGATGGCTTCCCAGTTTTGGGCGACCTCCTCCGGCGTATCCGCCGACGCGCCGCCGAAAATATGGGAATGGCGCTCCATCATCTTGTGGCAGATGGCGGTGGTCACATCCAGAATGTCGAAATCCCCGTGCTGGCGGCCGATCTCCGCATGGAACACCACCTGCAGAAGCACGTCGCCCAACTCGTCATACATATGATCGGGGTCGTCCTCCCGGACAGCCTGAATATACTCGTAGCTTTCCTCCAGAAGATAAGGCAGCAGGCTTTCGTAGGTCTGTTCCCGATCCCACGGGCATCCCTCCGGGGAACGAAGACGGGCCATGATACGGACAAGATCGTCCATATCATACCGGGTGCGCTGCTCCATGGGCACCGGCGGGATATACACTGCCATCAGATGATCGTACTTTTCCTGACGATCTAACTCCATCAGCGGAATTTCTTCTGCCTGCAGGGTTCCGTCTTCTTCCCGGCCCGTAATCAGCGTAACGGGCAGTTCATCCGGCAAAAGCTCCATCAGCTTCAGCTTACAATCGCCCGCGCATTCCCGGGAATACAGTTCACAAAGCAGCAGCGGCTCGTCCGGGAGCAGCTTGCTTTCTTCCAGTTCGCAGGCGGACATGATCCGAACGTGGCCGCTCTGCCGCTTGATCAGCGAAAGGCAGCAATCCGCCAGACTGACGCCCGGCACGATCCTTAGTTCCAAATCCCGCGGTTTCAGCCTTTGCAGAGCAAACACCGTACCGTCAAAAGCCGCGTCGCTGACCACGTAGCACAGGTCGCCCTCCTTCATACGGCTGAACAGCGTTACTGCGGCTGCCTGATGAAAGGCGTCGAAGTCCTCGCACTGTTCGTACAGGTCATCCAGTGTATCGAAGTCGAACCCCTGCTCGGTCAAAAAAGACGCTATCGGGCTGCGGCCCGTCCGAAGCACCAGTTGTTTTGCGTTCCGCATGGCCGCTTCTCCGCCGCGAGTCAGATACTCGGCACTCCCGGTTCCTAAAGAAACAACGCTCAAAACCGCCACGGTTTATTCCGCTCCTTTCTTCCCCCTGCGAAGCAGAGGCGCAAGGTCGCTCTTCTGTACAGCTCCCGTCAGCAGGGCAAAACCGGCATAAGCGGCAATGCCCACCAATACGATCAGAATCGTCCATATCCGCCCGGACGGCAGCCAACGGGAAAGAAGCATCACCAGCGCACCCATCAGCGCCGAGGCCAGCGTGGGCTTCAAGAAAATGCTGACCGGCTCCGCTTTCAGGCCGGTATATTTGTGTACGAAATACAGATTCGGCAGCATACTGATGGTATAGCAGGTAATGGACGCAAGGGACGCGCCGTATATATTGATCTGAGGAATGGCGATCAGCGTATAGTTCAGGAAGATCTTGACGCACACGCCTGCCAGCAAGGTTACCATGGGCACCCACTGCTTTTTCAGTCCCTGCAGGATCCCGCTGGTAGCCTGCACCACCGTAAACAGAACAATGGTCACAGCGCTCAGGCTAAGCATATGGCCGGTTTTGACCAGATTGGCTTCCGAAGTAAAATGAAACATCAGGCTGAGCAGACGTTCACTCAATGCGGCCATAGCAACGGTGCATGGCATTCCCACCACAAAGGCCAGCCGAAGCCCCAGAGCGCTCTGACGGCGCATATAATTGCCGTCTCCCCGGGCGATGGCGGCGGAGATCGTCGGCACAAGGCTCATGGAAATTGCGGCGGCTACGGCGGACGGCACGTTGATCAGCGTCAGCACATAGCCGGAATAGCGACCATACAGCGCCGTTGCTTCGTCCGCTTCGATCCCCGCCTGAATCAGCCGCCCCAGCAGCAGACCGCTGTCGATAAAGCCGGAGATCGGTACGATACATGCGCCGATTGTGACGGGAATGCTGAACGCCACCAGCCTCCAAAGGGTGCTTTTCACGCTGCTGACCGGCAGTTCTTCATTTTGGGGAAGTTCGCGAAATTCCCTGCGGTTCCGCAGATAGATGCAGATCATGTATAAAAGCGCCAGCGCCTCGGCAATGGAGGTACCCAGCAATACGCCCGCCACGGCGTAGGAGATCGACACCTTGCTGCCCCAATAAGCCAGCGGCAGCGCGATCAACACCTTGGCCACCTGTTCGATAAACTGAGAAATGGCCGTGGGCACCATATTTTGTTGCCCCTGCATGAAGCCCCGCAGTGCCGACATGGAGCATACCAGCAGCAGGGCCGGGGCGATGGTCACAAAACCGGGCTGCGTGGCCGGATTCTTGGAGCGCACCGCCAACTGGGGGCTGAACAGGATCATCAGCAGCATGGCGATGAGTCCCAGCGCCGACAGGAAACACAAGGCGATGCGGAGGGTACGCTTGGCGTTGCGGGGATCGTCCCGCGCCAGCGAATAACTCACCATCCGACTGATTGCCACCGGCAGGCCCGCCGAGGAGATCGCCAGCAGCATATTATAGGTGGGAAAAATCAGCTGATACACGCCCATGCCCGTATCGCCGATCAGCCACGCCAGCGGGATGCGGTGCAGCGCGCCGATCACTTTGCTCACGATTCCGACCACGCTGAGAACCGTCATTCCGCCTACGATGGATTTTTGTGTTTTGCTCAAACGAAGCAGCCTCCATTTCTATCTGATGGGCCCGTCAGCTCAAAAGTGCATGACGGCAGACCGCGTCCGCAAGGCGCGGCTTTTCTGGAAGCGCCTGCCAAAAAAACGGCGGTTATGCCTATTATAAGCGCATAGCCGCCGTTTATCAAGCTTTTACCACGTTTGTCATTGGCTGTTCCATCTTCATTGCTCCATCTGACGGCCCACGATCCCGGCGGCGGTTTCCGCCACCTTCATTTCCGCGTCTCCCATTCGCGCGCCCTGTTCCTTGGAAAGCAGCAGTACCGCGCCGATGGCCTCGCCGTCGGCAATGATGGGCGACACTACCTGAGCGGTATAGCCGTTGATGTCTTCTTCGTTGGTCACAGCCACGATTTTTCCCCCGCCTGCCCGATTGATGGCCACCGTCTGCCGGTTGGCAATTGCCGTTTCCAAATCGGGGCTGATGGGCTTATCCGACAATTCCTTTTTGCTTACGCCGCTGGCCGCCACTACCTGATCCCGATCCACGATGCACGCAATATGACCCATGGCGCGAAAAATGGATTCCGTATAATCCTTGGCGAACGCTGACATTTCCCCGATGGGCGAATATTTTTTCAGAATGACCTCGCCGTCCCGGTCGGTGTAGATTTCCAGAGGATCGCCCTCTCGGATCCTCAGTGTTCTTCTGATCTCCTTGGGGATCACCACGCGCCCAAGCTCGTCGATCCTCCGCACAATTCCGGTTGCCCGCATTGTCCCTGCCTCCTTGACGGCTTGCTTCGCGCGTTTTGGCTCTGCCTGCCGTTTTCTCTTTGCAGTGGCTAGTATGGAATTTTGAGGATGCCTTATGCGGGGGAAAGTTTTGGGAATGCCGGGAAGAAAGGGAAAACCGCCTTTGTAGAATCAATCGTGATGAGAAAGTTAGGATTGAGGGGGGTATTGTTCAAGAATACAATGAAATCGTATGATCCAAATTGATAGGAAACGCCAGTAGAGAGATTTTCAGGGTTCCCCAGCATCACCAGGCCGGATGTTTCCGGCACCCTTCGGGGAAAAAGCGGCCATACTGGTTCTGCAGTACCAGAGCATTTTTGCGGATGAGGTACAGGTGGACGACCGCACCATTGATGTTCAACATCTCAAGGAGAGCGTGTTCCGCGACTTCCCTGCTGCAAAAATGTAATCTTTCATGCAGGATTGGGTATTTTTCTTCATTTTAGAGAAATGCTTCATGGCAATAAAAGTAGCGGCTACTTCAAATATATGGGTGGCGCGTTTTTTCAAGCTGCCCACGCAACTGTTGTTTTCCAAGGTGACGGACACGCCGGATGAAATATGCCAGCTGATGAATGGAACCAAGGTGTCAGACGTGCGTGGTGACACCTGCGAATATCTTTCCAGCAGGCTTAAACAGACCCGATGCAACGTGCAATTTCGAACTTCTAGGCCCATTATCCTCATGATGGTAGAACTGGTTGACCGAAATTCGATGATATGCTTCTTCAGCTTTCTCGTTTATGCGAGCGAATACCTAAAAAACACCATAAGCGAAAAAATATTCTTCAATGTTAAAAGGAGGTGTAGTCCATGAAACGCTTTCTATCCGTCCTCCTGTTGCTATGCTGCCTGTGCGGCGTGGCGTCAGCCGAAGTCCGCACGCCGGGAACGAAGCCCCGTTTATCAATGAAAGTCATATCAGGATACCTTTCCAGAAAAATGTCCGGGAAAGCCCTTGTGGCAAGGGCATTTGATCCACCCTAGGATAAAAGAAAAGCACCAGCCTTTGTATCAAAAGCCGGTACTTAATATGGTGCCGAAGGCGGGACTTGAACCCGCACGGTATCGCTACCAACGGATTTTGAGTCCGTCACGTCTGCCATTCCATCACTTCGGCAAGTACAGAGAATATGTTACCACATTCTGTGAAAAAAAGCAAGGCACTGCGTTCAGTTTTTTCAGAAAGGATGTAGGTTTGTCAAACATATTGGACAATGAACTCAATGGGGGAAAGCCAATGAAGGGGTCTCATAGGTAAGTTATTGGAAAGGGAAAGATGAACGGCGAGCTGCTTTGCAAAGTCATCCAGAGAGTAGAAGTCGTGGCAAGAATAGAAGCGCTTCTGATCC
>ERZ824488.154-NODE-154-length-93819-cov-43.039322_pt1 | contig 93819 bp, 92 predicted proteins | sample MGYA00519936_ERZ824488 | MGnify/ENA primary metagenome ERZ824488 (study PRJEB31778, sample SAMEA3449153) | human gut metagenome | biome: human gut; feature: human-associated habitat; material: faeces | place: United Kingdom | collected 2010/2012 ...
CTATCAGCCGAGCGACTCCTCAACATCATGTTAAGCCAAGCCGAAGTATCATTATTGTGTTCCATAATACTTTCGTATGACACTATTTTTTAGTGTGTTTTTCAATGTGCTTTTTCTTGTTTGGTCAATTGAAAAAGTAATTTCTATTTGGAAAAACTAAATTCTATTTACCGACTAAAAGCCTTTTTCTTGTTTGCAATTTCTATTTACAAAACTATTGTAATAATGACAACATTATAGTATAATAATTATAAGATGTCGATAACAAATTATAAAAAAATAAAAATTGTTAACGTTGAAATGGAGGAAATATTGAAATGAAAGCAAATTTACCAGAAAATAAATTTTTTGATAGTTTTTATATTTGGTTTAATAAAGACACAAAACAAGAATATTATGCAACACCAATGTATTTTTATCAAAATGGTATTAAGATGGATAATGATAAAAGAATAGTAGAAATATTTTATAATAAAAAAGCAAAATTAGAAAAGTCAGAAGAAGGACTTAAATTTCCAGGCAATACTTATTTTCCCTACATTGAGAAATTTGGTATGTTTTTATTAAGATTTTTAAATGCTAATTTAGAAACATTTGAAACTGCTTATGAAACTTTCTTCTTTGCTTATGGTTTTGAATTATTAAAAGAATTAGATGAAGAATACACTTTTGAATTAAAAGGAAAATATAAAGACAATGCTGAATATATAAGTAAAGTTACAAAAATTTACAGTGATCTACAATATCAAATTCAAGAAATACAAAAAGAATTAACTTTTGCAGTAAATTACATATATAATATCGAAGAAAAAGAAGAATTAAAAGTATATACACCGAGTCAAAGATTTGCTGTTTATTTAATAAAAAGAAAAGGCGAACTGTATACTTACAATAAAAACGACAATATAATTAGAGATAGTTATTCAAACAAATATCTTGAATTTATGGGCGATAGCGAAGAAAAGTTACTTAATAGCTTAAAAGATAGTAGTATGTTTGTTTCAATGATAGATACACACAAAAGCAACGACTTATCAAGTATATGTTATGCAGTATTAGAAGAATTAGTAAAAACAGCCAACTACCTTATTAAGAAATGTCAAAATTGTGGTATGTATTTTATACCAAGTTCAAGACTAGATGAAATATACTGTGATTATCCAAAAACAAATGGAAAGACTTGTAGAGCACAAGGAGCTGTACAAGCATACAATGAAAGATTAAAACAAAACAAAGCATTAGCAGAATACAGAAGATTATATCAACAAAAATCTATGGCAGTTGGTAGAAATAAAGATAACAAGCAAATGAAAAAAAATTTTGAACAATGGAAAAAATATGCTAAAGTTCAAGTAAATAAATTGAAACATGGATTATTAACAGAAGATGAGGTTTATGAGTGGTTATTAAATAATAAGTAATATCAATTTTGCCACTGCTGGTGGCAAAATTCAAAAATATATTAATTTTTAGGAGGTTCGTGATGGAAGAAAACAATATGTTAGATAAAGAATTTAAAGATTTAGTTTTATATGCTAAACAAGACATTTTAAAAACAAGATATGAAGTTCAAGAAAATGCCAATATGGAATTAATTAGGCTATATTTTAGACTTGGAAAAATTGTAAGTGAAAACGCAAAATATGGAAATAATTTTATTAAGGATTTTTCTATTGCTTTAAAATTAGAATTTCCAGATAGTACAGGTTTTTCTACAAGAAACTTGTCGAGAATGAAAAAATTTTATGAAGAATATAAGGATTTATCAAATTTGCCACCGGCAGTGGCAAAATTGCCTTGGACTCATAATTGTATATTATTAGATAAAGTAAAAGATGATAATATAAGAAATTGGTATGCTGAAAAATGTATAGAAAATGGTTGGGCAAAAACTGTTTTAGATCATCAAATAGACTTACAATTATATGAAAGACAAGCTATTTCAGATAAATTAACAAATTTTGAAAATAAATTACCTATTCTTCAAAGTGAACTAGCCAGAGATGTTATTAAAGACCCTTATATATTTGAATTAGAAGGAATCAAAGAAAATGCAGTTGAAAAAGATATTGAAAATGCGATGATGGAAAAAATAAAAAATGTTTTATTAGAATTAGGCAAAGGATTTAGTTTTGTTGGAAATCAATATAAAATATCTACAGAAAATCAAGATTATTATATAGATATGTTATTCTATCATTTAGACTTAAGATGTTATATAGTAGTAGAACTTAAAAATGTAGAGTTTAAACCAGAATATATTGGACAATTAAGTTTTTATGTAACAGCTGTAGATGAAACATTAAGAAAAGAACTAGATAATCAAACAATTGGACTACTACTTTGTAAAGGTAAAGATAAATTATCAGTAGAATGGGCTTTAAAAGGTACAAATACTCCAATAGGTGTTACTTCTTATGAAGTTAGAAACAAATTACCTAAAGAAGTATTAGATAAATTACCAACTGAAGAAGATATTAATAAACATATTGATATAACTGAAGATGATAATATTTAACTTACTGCTAATACAAAAGCAGTAAGTTAGGCAGTAAAATAATTATATAAATATTGAAATGATAAGATAAAATATATTTGAATGAAGGAAAATTATGAATATAGAAATAGCAAATGCAATGTATGGATATTTTGAAACTTTATATATAATGAATCAAAACTTAATAAAATTGTGTGGAGCAGAGATATTTTATTATAGGTTTTCAGAGTTTGAAAAACTAACTTTAGATATAATACAAGATATACCGAGATTAGTACCATATTCTTATGATAATAAAAAACAAGATTTAAATCTCGATAATAGTAATGGTTTATTGGAATATCAAGCTGAAATTAAATATATAAAAGAAGATTATCAAAATATATTGGATAAATATAAAGATACTTTAAATAAAATTAGAAAAATAAGAAATAAATATGAGTATAAAATGCATGATGTAAAATATCAATCTTCTGGGACAGGAACAATGAGTTTGTTTGATATTGAATTTAAAGTAAATAAGGAATTTATTAGAATATATGCTGGAGAATTAATAAGACTAATTAAAGAAATAAATATATTATTTTCAAAAATAGCACAAGAAATAAGTATATTTGCATATCAAAATGGAAAAGAAGGATACGCTTATTATGAAAGAATATGTAGAGTTGGCTTTAAAGATTTTAATGACATCTATGAAAGCAATATTTTAAGAAAAATTGGTAAAGTAATGAATAAATTTTAAATATGAGAAATTTTTTCAATATAGTACCGAACAAGATAACCGAATAAGATAAACCGAACAAGAAAGAAGATAAAATAAATTAAAAATGACAATTCCAGATAATCCAAAAAGTAGAAATCAAGAATATGGTTAGTATAAACTTTTAGTAGGGAAATTGGTTACTTAAAAAAGTAAAGTCCATATACTAAAAAAAATTAGATGTATGCAAGAAAAGTCCATATTTAGTGGAGTTTCTTTCATTTTTGTATGGTAAATTTGAAAAAAATATAGTATAATTTAATAGATTTAAAGAAAAATTTGCATGGCAAACACACAACTGGTATTTTTTGTCTTAGACTAAATTTCACTTGTGTATAAAAGTAAATTCAATTACTCAATACTGTGTTTGGAGTAATATTATTTTTAAAATTTAATTAAGCTTTGTTAATTTTTCTTTAGTAGTTTTGGTGTAAGTTGAATCTCATTGGCTGTAACTTTTTTATTACTCTTTTGTCTAAATTGAATTTTGCTACATCTATTGGTGCAAACCAATTTAAGCTTTCTCTAGATAAGCTATTAATATGATTTAGCATTAAATCAATATCTGTTTGTAACAGATTATCAAAGGATGTTCCTTTTGGTAAGACATATCTAATAAATTCATGATTTTTTTCAATCATTCCTTTTTGATATGAAGCTCTAGGATTGCAATAAAAAATTTTAGTGCGTCCAATCCCTTCGTTATTAAATTCTAAAGATAAAGGATCTCCGAATTCAGTTCCATTATCAGTTAAAATTATTGGAAATGTTTTTTCAAAAAGTTCACTACCAAGTTCATGTTCAAGCATATTAAAAACTCTTAAAACTTCTTTTTGAGTTTTCTAAAACAAAATAAATGCTAACATTAATCTTGAACTCCTGAATAAAAATGTAAGTAAAACTTTGCCACCTTTAGTTCCTTCAACAGTATCCATTTCTACTATAGGTAAATCAGGGTGTAATTCAATGTGCTTTTGAAAATCATCATAAGTACGATTAGTTCTAGCATAAGTATCTTTGGGTTCTAATTTTCTTTGTTTACGCTTTTTCATTTTAACTAATCTCGGTAAATCAATGTTTCTAGCAGAAAGATAATTTTTAGAAACATAATTGTATAAAGTAGCACGAGTACATGGTAAATCATTTGTTTTATGAATATGAGAAATAGATTGCCCCCTTTTTATAAGAGGAGACACAATTCTATCTAAATTTGAAAGTTCTAATTCAGTTAAATTAATACCTTGTCGAGATTCAGAAAGGAGAGTTTTGTAAGCATTAAAAGAAGGTAAAGCTCTATAATAAAATTTGGTTAGTCTACAGCTGAACTTTTCAGTGCAACCATTACAAACATAAGGTGCATGATTTAATTTAAAGCAAGTACCATCGATAAAATCAGAGCAAACCTTATTGCAATAATTACAATGTCTACATTCTTTTGAACAATGAGTTTTACAAAGATTATGTCTATGGCAATTATATTTTTTAGCACAGTGATTAAAATTAACATGAACAGAGCGACCTTCCTTTTTTATTCTATGTTTTCTAACTTCCTTAGAAATAGTAGTTTGGTCTTTAGATAAATATTGAGCAATCTCTCTAAAGCTAGTATTCTTAGCTAGTTCCTGTTCTATAAAGTTTCTTTCGTCTAAAGTTAAATGTTTATTCTCACTCATAAGATACCTCCAAAACATTCCAAACACAGTATCTTACTAATATTTTATCATTTCTTTGTATAAAACTAAATTCAGTACATACTAAAAGTGGAATTTAAAAATAAAATTAAGGATAATATCTTGAAAAAAATATTTTTGTTGAAAGATTATGGAAGGTGTGGTAAAATGTTTACATAATTTTAATTATCTTGCGAATAGCAAGTTTTGTATAGAGTAACTTTTAACAATGATTATTGTAAAGGAGGACTTAATTATGAAAGAAAAACGGTATTTTTGTGATTGGGCTTCGGAAGAATCAGAACAGAATGTGAACAAAAAACCAATTTTTATTTCTCTTTTTGTTGTAACGGCTATTTGTAGCTTGTTTTACTTTAACATTTTTAGAAGCGACTTTGTCAGGGATTTAGAGCTGTATGATCAAAGCGATAAATATCTTGAGGAGATTGCTGATAATGTTATAGGAAAAGATGGAATTAATGTAGTTAAGATACCTGATGATGTTGAATATGAAATCTCAGATAGAAATAATGAGATTGTATTTACGTATGACCTTGAGAGTAGTAAAGAAAGAGAGTTCACAAATGGTTTAGGTATGAGCATAACTTTATCAAAGAATGGAAAGGTTTTAAGCAAAGAACCTAATTATTCTTCAAAGAATGAATATATAAGAACTCGTACATGTGGATACATCATTCTAATTCCTTTGCTTGGTGCTTTGACTTGGGGAGGAATAAGTGTAAGCTGCGTGATATTAATGGGATTTGCAGTTATAATTTCTATGATACACAAGAAAATAGACATGGAGAAAAATCTTTCATAGTTTGACATGAAAAAAGATTTCTTGTTTTAGTAAGGTAATAGTAATGATAGGTGGTATAGTATAAATATTATGCTACCTATCATTTTTTATATAATAGAAAAGTCCTTCAAATTTTCTATTATATAAAAATAACAATGCACAGAAATTTGTTTTGAAAATGAATAAAACAAAGAGTTAAAAATATAAAATTTTACAAGAAATTTAGGAGATAAAAGGCTGAAAAGAAAAGAATTAGAAAATTTTTTTGATAAATTTGTAAAATATTATTTTATTTTTTGTGCGTTTATGATAAACTCTTAACAAGCAAAAATTAAAATCATGTTGCAAATAATATAAAAATTCAGAAAAAAGAGTATTATTTAATATTGTAAATAGATTTGGAGGTAGAAATGAGCGGTAAACATTCAATGGACAAAGATGAAAGAAAAAGTACAGAAAAAAGTAGGAGCTATTACCAAGAGCCTAAAGAGGAAAAGACAAAAAATAAAGAAAAAAAGCAAGGAAAAAAGAAAAGAAAATGGCTAAAAGTTCTTGGAATAATTTTATTAGTAATTATATTAATACTAGGTATTCTAATAGGAGCGGGATATGTGTACATTACTGATAAATTAGGTAAAATGAATACAGTAGAACTTGATGAATCTCAATTGGGAATAACAGCTGAAGCAAGTACAAAACTTGCAAAATATAGAAATGTTGCTATATTTGGTGTTGATAGTAGGGCAGACGATTATGGACAAGGAAATAGAAGTGATTGTATTATAATTGCTAGTATAAATAATGAATCGAAAGAAGTTAGACTAGTTTCTGTATACAGAGATACATATGTAAATATCCAAGGGCATGGATTAGATAAAATAACTCATGCGTATTCTTATGGAGAAGCACCTCTTGCTATAAATACTCTAAATACTAATTTAGACTTAAACATATCAGAATTTGTAACTGTAAATTTTGATTCAGTATCAGATGCCGTAGATGAATTAGGTGGAGTTACAATAAATATTGAAAACGAAGAAGTAAAATATATAAATGATTATATAGATGCTACAGCAAAAATAACACATAAAACTGCAAATCATATAACATCTGCAGGAAAGCAAACATTAGATGGAGTACAAGCTGTTGCATATTCAAGAATTAGATATACAGCTGGTGGAGATTATAAGAGAACAGAAAGAATGAGAAACGTAATTGAAGCAATGACAAATAAATTAAAGACTAAGAATGTAATGGAAATTAATAATTTTCTAGATGCAATTTTACCAAAGGTGTATACAAATATATTTCAAAAAACAATTATGTCTATGATACCAGATATGATTAGCTATAAAATATCAACTAGTATAGGTTGGCCATATCAAACTAAAGGAATTACTTTAGACAGATGGTATGGAATACCAGTAACATTAGAATCAAATGTTACAAAATTACATCAAGAATTATTTGATGATCCAAATTATACATTGCCTGATTCAATAAAGGCAACAAGTGATTCAATTATAAAGAAAACTGGATATAAATAAAAAATAAAAGCATTGCTTTGTGGTAACTAAAAATGAATCACCATAAAGTGATGCTTTTCTATTGTGTAAAAATAGAAAAGTAGAACCAAAGATGTAGATATAAAAATTAAACATTATAAATTTTTAATTTGGAAAATATGTAGAATAAAATCGTACTAAATTAATAAAGTTAAAAGAAGTGGCTGTTTTTATTAACTTTTTTGGCAGAAATTGTTGACAATTGTCATTGAAAAATATAAAATTTTAATGAGATTATTATATTGAGGGGAAAAGAATGAATATAGAAAATCCAGAAGCAATTGAAAAAATTAATTTGTTTGTAAAATTCGATATAATTGAAAAAACTAAAAAGAAAAATAGATATTTATATGCTAAGCGCATTTTAGATATTATGGTATCAATTGTTGGTATAATTGTACTAATACCATTAACTATAGGAATATATCTAGTTAATAAATTTGTGAATGATAGTGGACCGATTTTTTATATTCAAAAAAGAATTGGAAAAAATGGAAAAACATTTAAAATGTATAAATTTCGTTCAATGGTGGAAAATGCAGACCAAAAATTAAAAAGACATTTATTGGACAACCCAGAGGCAAATGAAGAATTTAAGAAATATAGAAAATTAAAGAATGACCCAAGGATAACAAAAGTAGGAAATTTTTTAAGGAAAACTAGTTTAGATGAATTTCCACAATTTATAAATGTATTGAAAGGTGATATGAGTTTAGTTGGACCTAGACCATATTTACCAAGAGAAAAAAAAATTATGAAGAAATATTATAAAGTAATTATAAAAGCTAAACCAGGACTTACAGGACCATGGCAAGTAAACGGAAGAAGCAAAACTCCAATAGAAGAAAGGATGCTAATGGATGTTATGTATGTACAAAATGAAAATTTTGTGAATGATACCAAATATGTATTAAAGACTATAGAAAATATTATAAAAAGAGATAAAGGAGCAATGTAAAGTGAAAGATATAAAGCTAATAGTTGCAACGCATAAGAAATATGAAATGCCTAAAGATGATATGTATATTCCACTTTATGTTGGCAGTAAAGGAAAGGATAGTATTGGATTTGAAAGAGATGATAATGGCATAAATATATCTGAGAAAAATCCTTTTTTTTGTGAGCTTACAGGATTATATTGGGCATGGAAAAATTTAAATGATGATTATATAGGACTATGTCACTATAGGAGACATTTTACCTTAAACAAAAGAATTCCCAAAAGAGAAGAAGATAAATTTAAAAATTTATTAACAAAAGAACAAGTAGATAAAATTTTAGAAAATACAGATATAATATTACCAAAAGAAAGAAATTACTATATAGAAAATTTATATGATCATTATAAACACACTATGTATGTAGAACCATTAGATGAAACAGGAAAAATAGCAGCAAATATCACTAAAAGAAGCAGAATTAATCCAGTGCTTAGTGCTAAAGACAGCTTAGATGAGGCTGTAGCTTTAGTAGACGGGCTTAATAGTGCAGACGAACTTGATTATCTTATTGGAACAGGCTATGGACGTAATGAAAAAAGAATTATTAGATGAATACTGCACATGGCTTTTTGATATATTATTTGAGTTAGAAAAAAGAATGAGTTCTGAAAAATTTGATACATTTCATTCTAGATTTTATGGGAGAATATCAGAATTGTTGTTAGATGTATGGATTAATACAAATAATTTGAAATATGAAGAAGTTAAAGTTGTAGACATGCAAAATATAAATTGGTTGAAGAAAGGAACTAGTTTTTTAAAAGCTAAATTCTTTGGGAAAAAATATGACAGGAGTTTTTAGGGGGAACAAATGAGAATATTGTACTATAATTGGACGCAATTTGATAAAAAAAATAATGATGGTGGTGGTGTGAATGTATATCAGAAAAATTTGGTGAAATATTTAGTAGACAATACCAATAATGAAATATATTTTCTTAGTTCAGGAATTTACTATGATATTCTAAAAAAGAAAGCCTACATAAAACAAACTAAAAACATATTTGGAGATAAATGTAAAAGTTTTAAAATCATAAATTCAACATGTACAGCACCATCAAAGGCAATGTATGATGATATAGAAAATTATTTGAATGATGATATTACATATGAATTGTTGAAAGAGTTTATAAAAAAGTACGGAGAATTTGATGTTATTCATTTTAACAATATTGAAGGGTTATCAGGAAAGTGTTTAGAAATTAAAAAGGATTTTCCAAATACAAAAGTAATATATTCAATTCATAATTATTTTTTGTTTTGTCCTCAAATTAACTTGTTTTTCAATAATGAATGTAATTGTATAGAGTATGATAATGGAAAAAAATGTTGTACATGCTTATCTAGTAATATAAATAAAAAAACATTTATTAAGTTTTACAAGATAGATGGATTATGTGAAAAATGCCATTTGGAAAACTTTAGTAAAAAAATAAAGTTATTTGCAAAGAAGGTACGCAAGAAATTGGTATATAAAAAAAATAAAGTAAACAACGAGTCTTGTGATAATTTAAAATGTACAAGCGAGGATTACAGAAAATATAGAGAAATTAATGTTGAAAGAATAAATAAGTATGTTGATGTAGTCTTGGCTGTATCAGAAAGAGTAAGGCAAATTTCTGTAAAAATGGGAATAAGAAAAGACAAAGTATATACTAACTATATTGGAACAGCATTTGCAGAACATAGTATAAATCATCTAAATACTGATGTTAACAAATCATTTTTTACAATTGCTTATATGGGATATTTTGATAAAATAAAGGGCTTTGACTTTTTTATAGAAGCACTTGAAGAAATGCCAGATGAATTAGCAAAAAAAATAAAATTTGTATGTTATGCAAAAATGAAAGATTCAAGTGATGAAGAAAAATCGGAAAGAGTAAAAAAATTAAATGAGAAATTTTATTCTGCTGAGTATTATAATGGATACAACCATAAGGAATTAGCAAATATATTGTCAAATATTAATTTAGGTATTATACCTGTTGTTTGGGAAGATAATTTGCCACAAATTGCGATAGAGTATGTTGCTCATGGAGTGCCTGTATTGGCAAGCGATTTGGGAGGAGCTCATGAATTATCAAAATCAAAAGATTTCATTTTTAGAGCAAATGATAAGATTGATTTTACTCAAAAGTTAAAACAAATAATAGAAAATAAAGAGTTATTAAATGATTATTTTGAAAAAAGTATAAAGCTAACTACAATGGAAGAACACATGAATAAATTATTTATGTATTATAAACAGTAGAGAATATTAAAAGCAATAAATATTTTTCAAAAGTATAAAAGGTGGTAGTAATATGAATTATTTGAGTATAGATGAGATACATAAAGAGGAAGTTAAGATATTAAAAAAATTTATTTCATTTTGCAATGAGAACAATTTAATTTATTATATATGCGGAGGAACTTTACTTGGAGCAATTAGGCATAAAGGTTTTATTCCTTGGGATGATGATATAGATGTTATGATGCCTAGAAAAGAATTTGAAAAACTGGAAAAATTACTTAATGAAAAGAAAATTGCTGAAAATTTTAAATTTATATCATATGATAATAATAGTTTGCCCTATCCATTTGGTAAAGTTATAAATACAAATATAAAAATAGATGAAAGGTGTTTAAAAAATGAGTATGAACAATTTTTATGGATAGATATATTTCCAATGGATGGTATTCCAGAAGATACAAAAGAATGTAAAAAAATTTATAAAAAAGTTTTAAGATATAGAAAGCTTTTACTTATATTATACGCGAAAGATAATTATATTGATAATTTTAGTAAAACAGGTTTAAAAAGATTTTTAAAAAAAATTATTATAATTTTTTTTAGAAAAAATTATAAAGAAAAAATTGCAAGAAAACTAGATAAGCTGGCAAAAACCTATGATTTTGAAGATTCTAAATATGTTGGCGGAGTCGTTTGGGGATATGGACCACAAGAAAAAATGCTAAAGGAAAATATTAATAATTGTGAAGTCGATTTTGAAAAAATGAAAGTAAATACGATATCATGTTATGAAACTTATTTGACGAATTTGTATGGAGATTATATGATGTTACCACCTGTAGAAAAAAGAATAACACACGAAATGAAAGTATATAGAATTGGAGAAGAAGATTATGAGTAAAATATTGACGATATCGATTGCAGCTTATAATGTGCAAGATTATATAAAAAAAACATTGAAATCGTTATTGATAGAAAATATAGATGATTTAGAAATTTTAGTAGAAGATGATGGTGGAACAGATAATACTGTTAATATTGTGAAAGAGTATGAGAAAAAGTATCCTAATATTATTAAGATTGTACATAAAGAAAATGGAGGATACGGTTCTACTATAAATAAGAGCATTGAAATAGCTTCTGGAAAATATTTTAAGCAATTAGATGGAGATGATTGGTATGATTCAGAAAATTTGAAAGAACTTTTGAATGTACTGAGAAAAACTGCTGCAGATGCAATATATACTCCATATAAGGAATTTTATGAAAACGGAAAAATATACAAACTTAAAGATTTTTTAAGTGAAGATATATGTGGAGAGATTAATATTGAGACAGCAGTAAAAAACAACAATAAACATTTTAACATGTATACTATGTGCTATAAAACAGAAATATTAAGAAAAAATAACATAAAGTTATTAGAAAAGTGTTTTTACACAGATACTCAATATGCAATGTATCCAATTCCTAATTTGAGAAATGTTTATGTATTACATAAGCCTATATATGTATATAGACTTGGAAGAACAGAACAAAGTGTCAGTGTAGAAGGACATATAAAGCATTATAAGGACCATGTGAAGGTTTCTAAAGATATAATAGAATTTTATAACAAAACTAAATTTGACAATAAATATGTACAAGAATATATATGGAGGTACATAGTTGAACATGTAGCAGAAACAATATCAGGATTTTATATGGTATTAGAACCAACTAAAGAGAATCTGGAAAAAATTATAATATTTGAGAAATATATTTTGGCAAAAAATGAAACTTTATATAAGGATATTGCAAAACAAAGTAAAATTGTTAGAATTCTTAGAATGACAATGTACAATTTTGGTGTTTATAAAATTTTAAGAAAATATAAAATTAAAAAATTAAAGAATCGTCATAAATAAAACTATAAAAAATTGAGATGTAAGGAGAGACCACTTAAAATAAAGTGGAAAAGTAGAATATGAATATAGCAGTTATATTTGCTGGTGGTGTAGGTAAAAGAATGAAAACAAACGGTATGCCAAAGCAATTTTTAGAAATTAATGAAATTCCAATAATAATACATACATTAAATATATTTAATAATACAGAGCAAATAGATGCAATTATAATAGCATGTGTTAATACTCATATTGATTATTTAAAGAAACTTATAGAGCAATATAAAATATCAAAGGTAAAAGGTATTGTTAATGGAGGAAGAACTGGACAAGAATCTATTATAAATGCGTTAGAGAAAGCAAAAGAAATAAGTGTGTCAGATAGTGATATTGTATTAATTCATGATGGTGTTAGACCAATAATAGATAGTAAATTAATTATTGATAATATTAAATGTGTAAAGAAATATGGAACGTCTATAACATGTTTAAAACAAAGAGAAACAACTATTATTTCTAAATCACATGAAAATGTAGAAGAAATAACGAATAGGGATGAAACATATGTCGCAAGAGCACCTCAGTCATTTTATTTAGATGATATTGTTGAAGCAGAGAGAAAATCATTAAAAAATGGTGATATAGAATGTATAGATTCTTGCAGTGTAATGAAAAAATATGGAAAATATAAAAATCCACATATTGTTTTATGTAGTAATGATAATATAAAAATTACAACGCCAGAGGATTATTATATTGCTGAGGCGTTAATCCAGCAAAGAAAAAATAAAGAAGTCTGGGGGATTTAAATGAATACTATTTTACAAGAAGATTTGGAGAATATAGCCAACACGTCATTTATTAATTGGAATTTGCTAAAAGATAAAAAAATTTTGATAACTGGTGCAACTCGGATTAATTGGTTCTGTTTTAGTAAAAGCAATCTTATTAAAAAATGAAATTAGTAAACTAAATACTAAATTAATTTTATTAGTTAGAAATCAAGAAGAAGCGGAAAAGATATTTGGAAAAAGTGAACAAATAATGTATATTGTATCTGACATAACAGAGTATATAGCCCAAAATTTAGAAATTGATTATGTAATACATGGAGCTTCACCAACAAAATCTAAATTTTTTATTGAAAAACCTGTTGAGACAATGAACATTTCAATTTTAGGAACTAAAAATATTTTAGAGCAAGCTAAATTAAGTAAAGTAAAATCTATGGTATATTTATCATCAATGGAAATGTATGGAACTATGAGTGCTGAAAATGTAGATGAACAGAAACAGGGATTTATAGACCCATTAAATACAAGAAGCTCATATTCACAAGGAAAAAGGACATGTGAACTATATAGCTATAGTTATTTTTGTGAATATAGTGTACCTGTAAAAATTGCTAGAATAGCTCAAACATTTGGCGCTGGAATAAGTAAAACAGAAAATAGGGTGTACAAAGTTTTTGCTGATGCTGTTTTGTCACAGCAAGATATAATATTAAAATCAGCTGGAACAACAATTATTAATTTTTCATACACAACAGATACTGTTATAGGAATATTGTGTATTTTGTTAAATGGAAAGAATGGAGAAGCATATAATATTGTTTCTGATGCAACCAATATGACTATTTTAGATAGTGCAAAATGGCTTGCAGAAACATATGGAAATGCTAAAATTAAAGTAAAAATAGAAATACCCAAAGAGAAGTCTGGTTATGCTCCTGACAATAATATGATATTAAATAATGATAAACTTAAAGCTTTGGGGTGGAATTTTCAATATGATTTAAAGTGTGGCTATGACAGATTATTAAAATATTTAAGGGAGATTAATTAAATATGACACAAAAAAAGAAAGGTACAAGTTTTAATAATTTTTTGTTAATATTTTGTATATATTATTTTACGATTTTTCTTGATGCTACATCGTTAGAAATTGATTATCCAATTATAGAAATCATATCTAAAATTATAAGATATGTAATGTATATGTTATTTTTTATAAGATTGATTTGTATAGTACCATATTATAAAAAAGAATTAAAAGAAAAAAAGTGGCAACACCAAGCGTTACTCGTTAAAATGTTTTATATAATAACATTTATAGCTATTATAAGCTTGGTAATAAATTTAATAGTAACTAAAAATAAAAGATTGCTTTTTTTGATTTTTGTTTTATTATCATCATATAAAACAGACTATAAAATGATTATAAAAGCAACAATGAATCTACAAATTATTTTAACAAGTATATTAGTTTTATTGTCTATGTTAGGTATAACGCAAAATTATATTGTACCAAGAGGAAATATTTCTAGATATTCATTTGGCTTTTTATATACGACAAATTTAGCTCAAATGATTGTTTTTTCTTCTATCTTGTATTTGTACAGCAATGGGAGTAATACAAAGTATAGGGATTTGTTTGTAATACAGATTATGAATGTATTTACTTATTTTATAACAGATTCAAGAACAGAGTTTATAATGCTTGAATTTATAATTTTAATAATGCTTATATGGAAATTCATGAAAAAAATAAATAAGGATGAAATATTAAAAAATATGCAAAGGATATACTCAAATATATTTGCTAAAACATTTATTATATATCCAATTTTAAGCTTGGTGATAGTTATGTGTTATCCAAATGGAGGAATATGGAATAATATAAATTCAGCATTATCAAATAGGCTTAAACAAACTTATGATAATATCGCAACTTATAGTATACCACCGTTTGGAAATAATGTAGAATTTTTAGGACTCGGATTAAAGGAAAAAATAAAGTATGGAAGTTATAAAAGCAATTATATTGACAATGAATATATACAAATGATGTTTAAAGAGGGATTTGTATTTACGATTTGTTTTATTTTATTACTTAATATATTGTTAGTGATGCTATACCAGAAAAAGAAATATAAAGAGATAATGTTATGTAGTATATATTTGCTTTTTGGTTTGATAAATCCTAGAATTGTAAATATAATGTATTGTCCAATTTTATTTATGTTTATTCCTGAATTCTTGAGTTATAAGAAAATGAAAGAAAATAATATAAAAATTATAATGAAAAAAGAAGGAAATAATTATGGCAAAAAAATCAGTAACTAAGAATTATATATATAATTTAATGTATCAAATAATGACACTGATATTGCCATTAATAACTGCTCCATATATTTCAAGAGTATTAGGTGCAGAAAATATAGGAATATATAGTTATACATTATCAATTTCCGCTTATTTTATACTATTTGGTTCATTAGGAATTGCTCTATATGGACAAAGAGAAATTGCATATAAACAAAAAGATAAAGAAAAATATAGTATAACATTTTGGGAAATTTTCTTTTTGAGAATACTTACAATGTCCATTGCTTTAGTTTTGTATTATTTTATATTTGTAAAAGGAAAGCAATACCAAGTTTTTTATAAAGTATTAATTTTAGAGATTATAGGGAATTGCATAGATATAAGTTGGCTTTTCCAAGGTTTAGAAGAATTTAAAAAAACGGTAACAAGAAATATGCTTGTTAAGCTAATAAGTGTGGTATGTATATTTTTATTAGTAAAAACTAAAAATGACTTGTATATTTATTTTTGGATATATGTATTGTCTGTTTTAATTGGTAATATTTCACTATGGTTATATGTTCCAAAATATGTAAGTAAAATAAAATTAAAAAATTTACATTTCTTAAAACATCTAAAACCAACAATAGCATTATTTATTCCTCAAATTGCAATGCAAGTTTATACATTACTTGATAAAACAATGGTAGGAGCTATAATATCTGATAAATCTGAAGTCGGTTATTATGATCAAGGACAAAAAATAATTAAAATATTGTTGACTGTTATCACATCATTAGGGACAGTGATGTTACCAAGAATTGCAAATACATATTCTCGTGGAAAAAAAGAAGAAATAACTGGATATATGAAGAAGTCTTTTAATATGGTTTTTGTTTTGTCTTTTCCTATGATTTTTGGAATAGTTGCTGTATCAAAAGCTTTTGTACCAGTATTTTTTGGACCAGGGTATGAAAAAGTTGTAATATTGATAAATGTTATAAGTCCAATAATTTTATTAATAGGTTTAAGCAATGTTACAGGTACACAGTATTTATTACCTACAAAAAGGCAAAAAGAATTTACAACTTCAGTAGTCTGTGGAGCTCTGGTAAATTTTGCGATGAATATATGTCTGATTTGGAATTTTGGTGCAATAGGAGCATCAATTGGAACAGTGGTTGCAGAATTAACAGTTACATTAGTACAGATGTATTTTGTGAGAAATGATTTTAATATTAAGAAAATAGCTAGGTTATCTAGAAATTATATTATAGCAAGTATTGTTATGTTTATAGTTTGCTTAGTTGTTGGAAAAATAGTAAATGATAATTTTATATCAGTTGTGGCACAAGTAACTATTGGTGGATTAACATATAGTGTGTGTTTACTAATGCTAAAAGATGAATTTGTTAAAGAAATATTAAATAAAATAAAGATGAAGATTAAATATAAAAAAGAGGAAAAACCTTATGGAAAAAAATAGTAAAAACAGAGTTGCTTATTTTGATATATTAAATATATTAGCAATAATTGCAGTTGTATCATTACATATGAATGGAATTGTGCATAGAAATCCTAATATAAGAGCATGGAATACAAGCTTAGTTGTTGAATGCATAATGTATTGGGCAGTACCAGTATTTATGATGATATCAGGTGCAACATTAATGAATTATAGAGAAAAATATGATACAAAAACTTTTTTTAAGAAAATATTTATGAAGGTTTTTATTCCATTTATTTTTTGGGCAATTGCTATGTTTGTTTGGAAAATTACAACAAAGCAGATAGATGTTTCTGAATATCATGTGCCGAAAGACTGGTTAAATGCATTTTTTAGTAACAAAGAACAGTCTATATATTATTTTATGTTTGAAATATTAGGTGTTTATCTAACAATGCCATTGCTATCATTATTAACTAAAGAGGATAATAGGAAAACATTGTGGTTTATAGTTATTTTGTATTTTATATTTAATGGGTTTATCCCTAATGTATTAGAAATATTTGGAATTTGTTGGAATAATGCTTTTTCTATAAGAATAAATGGATATTTAATATATGCGATTTTAGGTTATTTATTATCTACAGAAACTTTAAATAGAAAACAACGAATAGCAATATATATAGGGGCATTTGTTGGTCTTGTGTATAGATATCTTACAACATTTATATTAAGTAAAAGTGCAGGATATGTAGTTAAATCTAGTTGGGGATATTTTTCATGGCATTGCATTTTACTTTCAATTGCAATTTTTCTGTTTATAAAAAACTTAAATTTTGACACCAAAGTTAAGAGTAATGAGTTAAAAAAATTCTTGGCAAACATTGCAAGCTGTAGTTTTGGAATATATTTATTGCATATGGTTGTAAAATATTATGCAATTCAAATTTTAAATTGGAATGAATATAGCTGGTCTTTTAGAACAATTGGTATATTAGTAGTATATTTAATTAGTTTAGGAATTGTTTTAATTTTAAAAAAAATACCAATTATAAAAAAAGTAGTTCCGTAAAATATAATATTTGAAAAATTAGATGGAGATAAAAAGTGTGAATGAGGAAAATAATAGTGTTTCAACAACTAAAAAAAGAATTATAAATCTAGATTTAGCAAGAGCTATTGCAATTATTTTGGTAGTATTATGTCATAGTGTTGAATTTATATATAACATGGATGTTAAAAATTGGTTATCTATAAGTGGAAAAGCTAAAATATTTAGAACAGTAATGTTTACTTTTGGTAGATTAGGAGTACCTATTTTTTTATTTATTTCAGGATATTTGTTACTTAGTAGAAAGTATGAAGATGATGAGGCTGTTCTAAATTTTTATAAAAGGAATTTGATTTCTATACTAATAACTACTGAGATTTGGATTATTATATACAATGTCTTTTTGAAATTTTATAATAAATCTAATTTTAATGTTATGACTTTGATACGAGAAATGTTCTTTGTAGAAAATGTACCACTTAAGAATATGTGGTATATGCCAATGATAATTGGTATGTATGTTGCAATTCCGTTTTTTAGTAAAGTTATACATTTGTTTTCATTAAAAACAATAAAAATACCAATGATAATTATCTTTATTGTGGTTTTTTGTAAATTCAACAGTGAATGTAATACTTCAAGCAGAAAAACTTAAAACAGTAGGAAGGGTATTGGATATATCTTTTTTAGGTGGAATTTATGGATTTTATATGATATTAGGATATTTATCACATGAAAATAAGTTTAAAAAAATAAATAATAAGATTTTGATGATTATTGGTGTAATTTCTTTTTCATGTGCTTGTTTAATACAAATGTATTCTTATCATAGACTTAAAAAGTATAATATTTTGTATGATTCTCCTTTCGTACTTGTATGTGGTATATGTTTATTTGAACTTCTAAAGAGAATAAAAAGTAATAAAATTTCTTGTAGGATGATGAAGGTTATTACATATATTTCAAAGATTAGTTTTGCTATATTTTTTATACATATTATTGTTGAGACGATACTAAAAGATTATATAAAATTAATTCCAATATCAAATTCGTTACGAGTGCTAGTGCTATTTGTATGTTCTTTTTTGATATCTGTTTTGGTAGTATGGAGTATGAGTAAGATAAAAATAATAAGAAAAAAAGTATTATATTTAAAAAATTAAAAGGAGGCAGTCATGAAATATGATTATTTAATAGTAGGAACAGGATTATTTGGGAGTATATTTGCATATGAAGCAAATAAAAAAGGAAAGAAATGTCTTGTTATTGATAAAAGACCTAATGTAGGAGGAAATATTTATACTGAAAATATAGATGGTATAAATGTACATAAGTATGGAGCACATATTTTCCATACAAGCAATAAAGCTGTGTGGGAATATATAAATGAGTTTGCAGAATTTAATAGATATACAAATTCACCAGTTGCAAGGTATAAAGATGAATTATATAATATGCCATTCAATATGAATACTTTTAACAAGTTGTGGGGTGTATTTACTCCAGAAGAAGCCAAAGCAAAAATTGAAGATGAAAAGAAAGAGGCAGGAATTACAGAGCCTAAAAATCTTGAGGAACAAGCAATTAGTTTAATAGGAAAAACAATATATGAAAAACTTGTAAAAGGATATACAGAAAAGCAATGGGGAAAAAGAGCTACAGAGTTGCCTAGTTTTATAATCAAAAGATTACCAGTACGTTTTATGTATGATAATAATTATTTTAATGATATATATCAAGGTATTCCTATAGGAGGATATACTCCTATAATTGAAAAGATGCTAGATGAAATTGAAGTAAGATTAAATTGTGACTTTTTTGATAATAGAGAAGAATTAGAGAATATTGCAGATAAAATAATATTCACCGGACCAATAGATAAATATTATAATTATAAATTTGGTGAACTTGAATATAGAAGTTTAAGGTTTGAAACAGAAGAATTAAATGTTGAGAATTATCAAGGAAATGCAGTTGTAAATTATACAGAATATGAAATACCATATACAAGAATAATAGAGCATAAACATTTTGAATATGGTCCTGGATTAGGACAAGTTGCAGAAGGTAAAGCTAAAGAAAAAACTATAATTACAAGAGAATATCCAGATACATGGGTTCAGGGAAAAGAGCCTTATTATACAATGAATGATGAAAAAAATACAACTTTATATAATAAATATAAGGAACTAGCAGATACTGATGATAAAGTTATATTTGGAGGAAGATTAGGACAATATAAATATTTTGATATGGATAAAGTAATTTTAGAAGCATTAAATTTAACTAAAAAGGAGTTATAATATATGGAATCTAATCTTGTCGAAAAGCCCAATAAGAGAAATATGGTAGATAGCGATAAGAGTGGTAAATATACAGAAAAAGAAAATAAAGTTTTTGCTACATTATCTGGTATAGGGATTATTATGGTAGTGTCAGCACATGTAAATAGTGTATTGAATTTATTTAAAGATTTTTTCCCATATAATAGTTTTTTCATGCCAATGTTTATATTTATATCTGGATATTTTTTTAAGGATAAAAATGTAGAATCAGTGAAAAATACTAAAAAATATATATGCAAAAAGTTTACAAATTTATTGTGTTATTATTTTGTTTGTAATATATTTTTTGGACTGATTGAATTGTTGTTATATAAAATGCAATTACATAATTATAGAGTGAAATTTAATTTTAAAAATATATTTATTTCACCTTTTATTGATGGACAACAATTTTGGATAAATGCTCCAGCTTGGTTTATTCCAACGCTGTTTATGGTAGAAATAACGTTTCTGGGAATAAGAAAATTACAGTTAATACTAAAACACAAATCTGAATATATAACATTGATTTGTATGATTATACTTAATATGGCTATGGTGTATATTTCAAAAAATGTTACATATAGTAAATATTTATTGCCATTTGTAAAATTAGGATTCTTTTTACCTTTTTTTCAAATTGGAAAAATTTATAAAGATGTATTTGAAGCAAAAGAGAAAAAAATAAAAAGTAGATATGTTATATTTTTAACTTTAATTATTAATTTAGTTTGTATAAAATTATATAAGAATATTAATTTTATATCATTATATAATATGGGAGGATTTAAAAAATTACCATTTTATATACCATTAGTAACGTCAATAACAGGAATTTGGTTTTGGCTTAGAATTTCAAGAATATTTGCTCCTGTATTAATGAAATCAGATATTTTTAGAAAGATATCAAATAATACAAAAGCTATTATGATGTATCATATTTTTTGTATGTTAATTATTAATGTAATACTATATTGTAGTAAAGATATTTTGAATTTAAGTGGATTTGATATAGAAAAATTTAAAAGTAGTCCTATGTGGTATAGATATTGGGCAGACACACCACAATTAGCTATTTTCTATGTGATATTTGGAATAGTAGGTGCATTATTGATTAGAAAATTAGAAATAATAATAAAAAATTTTTTCAATTTATGTAAAGAAGGACTAAATAATAATTAGATAACCAGTGCAATATTATAAGTATATTTGAAATTAAATAGAGTTATAGGTATGTTGAGATTTTGGAGTGATAAATAGTTATATTTTACAAAATTAACATAATATGCTATAATACTTGTATCGGACATTTTGAAGTTAGCCCGACCAAATTTTGGGAGGGTAATGCGTAGTCCTCCTGAAATTTTAAAATCTATTTTTTAGGAGGGAATGCAAATGGCTAATGAAACTAATTTAAAAGAAACTATTACAAAAGCTAAGGAAGAAAAAGAAAGAAAAATGTATGAGTTAAAAGTTGCTCCTATGAAAGCAGATATAATTAATTTTATTGAGAAATTAAAAAAATACTGTTTGAGCAACACAACTCTGGAAGTCAGAATTATTTACCGGATTAAGTATGAATCTTTGATTGGATTTTTTGGAAGACCTTTAAGAGAAGAACAGGTAATTGTTCCTGGATGGTTTCATACTGAAATTGAGGAAGAATGGATCAAACTTTTAACAAAGTGGTATTTTACTCAAAATGGTGATTATCTGATTTTTGCAGTTCAGGAGATAGCTGAGAAGAATGGATTTTCATCTGAGTACGATGATGATGGTTGGGGCTTTAGAAAAGAAATGATTTGTTTTACTGTGAAATAATGATTGACAAAAGGTGGGAAGTTATATTTGTAACTTCTCATCTTTTTTCTCATAAATACGAGTTTCACGAGAAAAAATTCTAAAATGCTTGCAAAACCTTGAAATATCTGATATAATGTCAAAGCGTTAAAAAGCACGTAAGTTTAGTTTAGGCTTGTGCTAGTAATATCTGGTGACCCTAAATGCAAAATTAAGACTTGCGGAAGTATAAAAAACAAGGAGGAATTTAAAATGGCAGTAGTTGCAATGAAACAATTACTAGAAGCAGGTGTTCATTTCGGACATCAAACTAGAAGATGGGAACCTAAAATGGCTGAATATATATTCCAAGCTAGAAATGGTATCCACATTATTGATTTACAAAAAACATCAAAAAAATTAGATGAGGCTTACAAATTTTTAAAGGAGCAAGCTGAAGATGGAAAAACAGTTCTATTTGTAGGAACTAAAAAACAAGCTCAAGAATGTATTAAGGAAGCTGCAATAAAATGCAATATGTTCTATGTAGACCAAAGATGGTTAGGTGGAATGCTTACAAACTTTAATACAATTCAAGGTAGAGTTGCAAGATTAAAAGAATTAGAAACAATGGCTGAAGATGGTACATTTGATGTATTACCTAAAAAAGAAGTTATTGGATTAAAAGCAGAAATGGAAAAACTAGAAAAAAATCTTGGTGGAATTAAAGATATGAAAGAATTACCAGGAGTTATTTTTGTTGTTGATCCTAAAAAAGAAAGAATTGCTATCTTAGAAGCTAAGAAATTAAATATACCAGTAGTTGGATTAGTAGATACTAACTGTAATCCAGAAGATGTTGATTATCCAATACCAGGTAACGATGATGCTATAAGAGCTGTTAAATTAATAACAGATGTTATGGCTAATGCAGTTATTGAAGGAAGACAAGGTGAAGCTGCTGACGTTGAAAGCGAAGTAACAGAAACTGAAGAAGTAACTGATATGGAGCAAGTTGTTGCAAACGAAGACGCTGAAGAAGTTAAAGAATAATTTAATAATAAGGAGGATATATCAATGATTACTGCAAGTTTAGTTAAACAATTAAGAGAAAAAACAGGTGCTGGAATGATGGACTGTAAAAAAGTTTTAACAGAAACAGATGGAGATATGGAAAAAGCAGCTGAATTATTAAGAGAAAGAGGAATTGCAAAAGCAGCTAAAAAATCTTCAAGAGTTGCAGCTGAGGGATTAGTTGCTACATACGTTTCTGAAGATAAAAAAGTAGGAAGTGTTGTTGAAGTTAATGCTGAAACAGATTTTGTTGCTAAAAATGAAGAATTTAGATCTTTTGTAAAAGATGTAGCAAGACAAATTGCTGAGAAAAATCCAGCTACAGTTGAAGAATTATTATCAGAAAAATATTTAGATACAGATAATACTGTTCAAGAAGTATTAACAAGTAAAATTGCTACTATTGGAGAAAATATGTCAATCAGAAGATTTACAAGATTTGAATCTGAAGGATTAGTAGAAAGCTATGTACATGGAGATGGAAAAATCGGTGTATTAGTTAACTTCAAAAAAGGTGAAGAAGAATTAGCTAAAGATATATGTATGCAAATAGCAGCAGCTAAACCAGAATATTTATCAAGAGAAGATGTTCCAGAAGAAAAAGTTGCTAAAGAAATGGAAATTCTTAAAGTACAAGCTATGAATGAAGGAAAACCAGCTGAAATAGCAGAAAAAATGGTACAAGGAAGAATTGGTAAATTCTATGGAGAAATTTGCTTATTAGACCAAGAATTTGTTAAAGATTCAAGCGTTAAGGTTGGAGATTTACTAAAATCTAAAGGTGCTGAATTAGTTGAATATGTAAGAATCGAAAAAGGTGAAGGAATAGAGAAAAAAGAAGAAAACTTTGCTGAAGAAGTTATGAAACAAATAAAATAATTAAAAGCCACTTTTGTGGCTTTTAAATTTTCGTATTAAAATGAAATTACTAAAAAAGTAATATATTAATATGTTTAAATATATTATGTAAGAAATAATTGCAGAATGTTTTTAATCAAATATGTTATACTAAAGAAAAAAGCACACAATTTATGTATGCTTTTTTCTTTATAAAAAGATATACTACATAGATAAAGTGAGGAAATGTATGAAAAAGGAAAAAATAAAAAAACAACATAGGGCTAGAGATTTATCAGTATACATTGTCTTGAGAACATTTGTTATAATAACTTTAATATTGCAAGGTATACACCGAAATTGGAATGATGTGTTTTTATGTATATTGACATTATTTTTGTTAATGATTCCATCAATAATTGATAAAAAACTAAATATAAAATTACCAACAGTTTTAGAGAGTATTATACTTTTATTTATATTTGCGGCAGAAATACTTGGTGAAATTCAAAATTTTTATGGAATATTTAAACAATGGGATACAATGCTTCATACTATTAATGGTTTTATAATGGCTGCAATAGGTTTTTCATTAATAGATATTTTGAATCAAAGTGAGAAATTTTCTATAAAATTAGCACCTGTATTCGTAGCTCTAGTTGCATTTTGTTTTTCGATGACAATAGGAGTTTTATGGGAATTCTTTGAATATGGTATGGATACATTTATGAAAACAGATATGCAAAAAGACCGCATAGTATCAACGATTTCATCTGTTGAATTAAATGAAAATAAAGAAAATAGACCAGTAGTAATAAAAAATATAAAAGAAAGTACAATAAAAGGAGAAATAGATAAAAAAGAAACCGAAGTAGTGATTCAAAACGGTGCACTAGATATAGGGTTAAATGATACAATGAAAGATTTGATTGTAAATTGTATTGGTGCAGTTGTGTTTTCTACACTTGGATATTTTTATATAAAACAAAGAGGCAATGGAAAATTTATTAAACAATTTATACCAGTTATTAAGACAAAGGAAGATGAAAACTAAAAAAGCTTGCAATTATTGAAAAATGTGGTATAATAAGAAAGCTATTAAAAATAAATGGAGGAATTTGAATGAGTATTAAAATAGAAAAAACAGAAAATAATAATGAATTAAAACTTGAATTCACAGTTGATGCAAAAATATTTGCTGAAGGAATTGAAAAAGTATTTAAGAAAAACGCAAAATATTTTAGTGTACCTGGATTTAGAAAAGGTAAAGTACCAATGAATATTGTTGAAAATCATTATGGAACTGAAATTTTTTACGAAGATGCATTTAATGAAGTAGTTCCAGAAATATATGATAAGGAAATAAAAGAAAATAATTTAGAGGTTGTAAGTAAACCTGAAATTGATATAGTTCAAATGGAAAAAGGTAAAGATTTAATTTTTACAGCAATTGTTCAAACAAAACCAGAAGTAGAATTAGGAAAATATAAAGGAATTGAATTAAAGAAAGTTGAATATAAAGTAGAAGACAAAGATATTGAACATGAATTAGGACATATGGCAGAAAAAAATGCAAGAATTGTTACTGTAGAAGATAGACCAGCACAAATGGGAGATATAGCTGTAATTGATTTTGAAGGATCAGTTGATGGAGTACCATTTGATGGTGGAAAAGCTGAAAATCATGAGTTAGAATTAGGAAGCCATAGCTTTATAGAAGGATTTGAAGACCAAGTTGTTGGAATGAAAATTGATGAAGAAAAAGATATAAATGTAAAATTCCCTGATGAATATTTCTCAGAAGAATTAGCTGGAAAAGATGCTGTATTTAAAGTAAAATTACATGAAATTAAAGTAAAAGAATTACCAGAAATGGATGATGAATTTGCTAAAGATGTAAGTGAATTTGATACAATAGCTGAATTAAAAGCTGATATAAAGAAAAACCTAGAAGAAGAAAATGAACATAAAGCAAAACACGAAACAGAAGATAAAGCAATTGAAGCTGTTTGTGAAAATGCTAAAGTTGAAATTCCATCAGGAATGATTGAAAATGAAATAGATGCAATGGCAGATGATTTAGATAGAAGATTAGCATATCAAGGATTGAATTTAGATCAATACTTAAAAATGTTAAACAAAACTAGAGAATCATTTAGAGATGAGATGAAACCACAAGCAGAAGTATCTGTAAAAACAAGATTAGTATTGGAAGCAATAACTAAAGATGCTAAAATACTAGTAACTGAAGAAGAATTAAATGAGAAAATTGAAGAATTAGCAAAAACATATGGTAGAGAAGCTGATGAATTAAAGAAAAATGAAGAATTCAAAAAATATGTTTCTTCAAGCATTGAAACAGAAAAAGCTATAAAATTCATAGTTGATAATGCAAAAATAAAATAGTAAAAGATTAATATAGAAATTAGGGGGAATACTTAAGCATATTAATATGTTTAGTATTCCCTTTATTAATAAAAAAATTTTTAATTAATAATTATAAGTAAATAGTTTTGTAAAATGTAATATTATAGAGAAAAATGTTGAAAAATAGCAAAAAGTGTAAGATAAAAGATGGCTAAAACAATTGACTTTTATATAGAAAATATGATATTTATTATAAAGTATGTAATAGTAAAAGTATATACAAGAAAGGAAAGTGAAATAGATGGAAAACAGTTTAGTACCATATGTTATAGAGCAAACAAGTAAAGGAGAAAGATCTTATGATATTTTTTCAAGATTATTAAAGGATAGAATAATCTTTTTATCAGAAGATGTAAATAGTGCATCAGCTAGTTTAGTTGTAGCACAATTATTATTTCTAGAATCAGAAGACCCAGATAAAGAAATATCTTTATATATTAACAGCCCAGGAGGATCAATAACAGATGGAATGGCAATAGTTGATACAATAAATTATATTAAATGCCCAGTTTCTACAATATGTGTAGGAATGGCAGCAAGCATGGGAGCTGTATTATTAGCATCTGGAGCAAAAGGAAAACGTTTTGCTACGCCTAATGCAGAAATATTAATACACCAACCATTAATTTCAGGAGGATTATCAGGACAAACAACTGAAATAAAAATTCATGCAGATCACATGGTAAAAACAAGAGAAAAATTAAATAAATTATTAAGTGAAAGAACAGGTCAAAATCTTGAAACTATTGAAAGAGATACAGAAAGAGATAATTATATGACAGCTCAAGAAGCTTTAGAATATGGTTTGATAGATGGAATATTAGACAAAAGAATGTAATTTGAATACAATAATATTATTAAAAAATAAAAAGAGGTGAGAGAATGCCAAATAATAATAGAAGCGTAAAATGCTCTTTTTGTGGTAAATCACAAGAAGCAGTAGGCAGAATTATTGCAGGACCTGGAGTATATATTTGTGATGAATGTATAAAGGTATGTAATAATATTTTAGAAGAAGAAATATATGAAGATGCCGAAATTACGTATACAACCAAAGTGGGAGACGAATTACCTAAACCAACTGAAATAAAAGAGGTTTTAGATTCATATGTAATTGGCCAAGATGAAGCTAAAAAGACACTATCTGTTGCAGTATACAACCATTACAAAAGAATAAATCATCAAGACGAACCAGATGATGTAGAGTTACAAAAAAGTAATGTTTTATTACTAGGACCAACAGGCTGTGGTAAAACTTTATTAGCACAAACATTGGCAAAAATCTTGCAAGTACCTTTTGCAATTGCTGATGCAACAACATTAACAGAAGCAGGATATGTTGGAGAAGATGTAGAAAACATTTTATTAAAACTTATCCAAGCAGCTGACTATGACATTGAAAGAGCAGAAAAAGGTATTATATATATTGACGAAATAGACAAAATTTCAAGAAAATCAGAAAATCCATCAATTACAAGAGATGTTAGTGGAGAGGGAGTACAACAAGCCTTACTAAAAATTGTAGAAGGAACTGTTGCATCTGTACCACCACAAGGTGGCAGAAAACATCCACACCAAGAATTTATACAAATAGATACATCAAATATACTATTTATTTGTGGTGGAGCATTTGAAGGACTTGAAAAAATAGTAAAAGATAGAATTGGTCAAAAATCAATAGGCTTTGGAGCAAAAATAGAAAGCAACAAAGACATAGACAAATACAAAGTATTTGAACAATTACTACCACAAGATTTATTAAAATTTGGTTTAATACCAGAATTTGTAGGTAGATTACCAATTATAGCCACGTTGCAAGAATTAGACAGAGAAGCTTTAATTGATATTGTAACAAAACCTAAAAATGCATTAGTAAAACAATATCAAAAACTATTCAAGCTAGACAATGTTGAACTTGAATTTGAAAAAGAAGCTCTAGAGTCAATAGTAGACAAAGCAATAGAAAGAAAAACAGGGGCTAGAGGTTTACGTTCTATTATAGAAGAAATTATGAGAGACATAATGTTCGAAATTCCTTCTAATCCTAAGATAGAAAAATGTATAATAACTAAAGCAACTGTAGAAAATGGAGAACCTCCAAAGATTATTATAAACAATAATAGAGAGGTACCAGAAGTAAAACCAGTAAAAGCCAAAAGACAGGCAACAACTAAAAAAACAGAAACAGCATAAAGAAATATAAAATTAAAAAACAGAAAATGTCAAATATTTGTTTGACATTTTTTTGTTTGTGTGTTATTATATAAAAGGATATGAAAAATGGTTATATTAACCAATTAAACAAATAAATAAGGAGTGATGTTATTTTGGCTAGAAAAAAAGATCCAATGGCAATAAATAAAAGAGAAAAAGCAATATTAAAATTTATTCAAAAACAAGTTGAAGAAAACGGATATGCACCATCTGTAAGAGAAATAGGAAAAGCAGTAGGACTAAAATCAACAGCAACAGTACATGGATACTTAGCAAAATTATCTGAAAAAGGTTATATTAAAAAAGAAGACCAAAAAGGTAGAACTTTACGTCTATTAAAAGGTGGAGACGGAGAACCAGTTAAAAAACATGAAGACAAAAACTATTATACAGGTAGAGAAATGGTTGAAGTACCTGTTATTGGTAAAATAACAGCAGGAGAACCAATTTTAGCTGTAGAAAATATTACAGATACATTCCCTATCCCAATTGATTTTGTTGGAAATAGTGAAAGCTTTATGCTTACAGTTCGTGGCGAAAGTATGATTGAAGCAGGAATTTTAAATGGAGATTATATTTTAGTTAAAAAACAAAACACAGCAATAAATGGAGAAATAGTTGTAGCACTAATTGGAGATGAAGCAACAGTAAAAACCTTCTATAAAGAAAAAGACCATATTAGATTACAACCACAAAATAGTACAATGGACCCAATAATTGTACCAACATGCGAAATCTTAGGAAAAGTAGCAGGGGTATTTAGAAAACTATAAAATAAAGAAAGAGGAGTATATATGAGCGATTATTTATCAATATGGATATTTAATAGTAGACCTAGAATGAAAGTATTATTTTGCTATGTACTTTTATTTATAACAGTCTTCGTATTTTCAGATATAATGATATACTTATACACTAAGTCATTATATCAACCAATGGAAAAATATGAAGTAAATATAGAAGCACCACAAGTAACAATAAATGTAGCAGAAGCATCAAATGTAAATGGAAATGTAAAAGGTACTATTAAAAATACTACACAAGAAAAAATTACAGATAAATACATAAGATTTGACTTTTATACACCAAGAGAAGTTAATGTAGGAACTAAATACTTGAAAATAGATGGATTAGAAGTAAATGAAGAAAAACAATTTGAATTAGGTTTTAAATATGATAATGTAAGTAATGTAAAAGTTTCAATGGCAGGAGAGGACGATTTACTAAAAGCAACCCCAGAAGAACTAGAAGTTACTCCAGCATTTGGACCAGCAGGAATATTACAATTGTTACTTTTAGGACGCCTATTTGTATAAACTAAGTAAAACATGGAAAAAATAGAGTATGTAAAAACATATTCTATTTTTTTACTAAAATATTGAAAAATAGATTGCTATTTTGATTACTTTGTAATATAATTGTAACGAAAACGTAACAAAAATGAAATATACTTTGTCGAAAGGAAAGATTCAAATGTTTAAGTATGGACAAGATATAGGAATAGATTTAGGTACAGCAACCGTAATTGCCTATGCTAAAGGTAAAGGAATAGTGCTAAGAGAGCCTTCTGTAGTTGCAGTTGATAATAATACAGGAGAAGTATTAGCAGTAGGAAAAGAAGCCAGAAGAATGCTAGGAAGAACACCAGGAAATATAGTAGCAACAAGACCTCTAAGAGATGGCGTAATTTCAAATTATACTGTAACAGAAAAAATGCTTAAATATTTCATAAACCGTGTTTGTGGTAATTTTATATTTGCACCAAGAATTATGATTTGTATACCTTCACAAGTAACAGAGGTAGAAAAAAAGGCAGTTATAGATGCAGCATCACAAGCAGGTGCAAGAAAAGTATATTTAATTGAAGAACCAATTGCAGCAGCTATTGGAGCAGGAATAGATATATCTAAACCATGTGGAAACATGGTAGTTGATATTGGAGGAGGAACAACAGATATAGCAGTTATATCTTTAGGCGGTTCAGTAGTTAGCACTTCAATAAAAGTGGCAGGAGACAAGTTTGACGAGGCAATAGTAAGATATATTAAAAAGAAATATAATACAATTATAGGAGAAAGAACAGCTGAGGATTTAAAAATAAACATAGGCTGTGTATATCCTAAAATTCAAGATATGGAAATGGATATTAGGGGAAGAGATTTAGCAACAGGACTTCCAAAAACAATAACAGTTCGTTCAAGTGAAATGCTAGAAGCATTAATAGAACCTGCAATGCAAGTAGTAGATGCAGTTCATAGTGTACTAGAAAAAACGCCACCTGAACTTGCAGCAGACATAAGTGATAGAGGAGTATATATGACAGGTGGAGGATGTCTAATAGATGGATTAGACAAACTTTTACAAGAACAACTAGGACTAAATGTAATGATAGCACAAGATGCAGTATCATGCGTAGCACTAGGAACCGGAAAAGCCTTAGATAACTTAGATGCATTGGATAGAAAAAGAAAATAAATAATAAAGTAGAGAGTGAAATCACTCTCTATTAATTTTTATAATTCGTTTTTTAATGCTAAAACTTGCAAAAATTTAGATAAAATTGTATAATAAGTATTAGATTTTAGTCAAGGTAAAACCTTGAGGAAGGAATGAAAATAAAAATGAGAGGTTTAAGAGACTTTAAAGTACCAGATTTTAAATTTCCAAAATTCAAAATGAAAGACATTTCTGAAATAGAAGAAATGAATATAAATTATGATGAAATAGAAAAAAACAAAGATAAAAAGAAAGATAAAAAGGAGTTTGTTGCAACTAACTACAACAGCATAAAAGAAATATTTGAACATTCAATAAAGACATATGCAAACAAAGAATTTATACTAGAGAAATTTGATCCAAAAGGTAAATATGAAGAAATATCATATGAACAATTTGGAAAAGATGTAATAGGTTTTGGAACAGCACTAAATAGAGTATTAAAGTTAGAAAATAGACCAAGAATTATGATATTAAGTGAAACAACATATGACTGGTATGTATCATATGTTACATTACTTTGTGGAGATGCAATTGCAATACCAACAGATAAAGAACTACCGGAAAATGAACTTGAAAATGTAGTAAAAAGGTCTAAAGCAGATGCAATTATATATTCAGAGAAAAAAGCAGATTCAGTAAAAAAAATAATGGAGAAATTTCCACAAGTTAAGTATTTTATAAAAATGTATTCTGAAGATGGATTACAAAACAAAACAGTCGGAATGCAATATCTAATAAATGAAGGAACAAAATTTGTTAATTCAGGAGATGATTATTTTGCTAAAGTAGAAACTGACCCAGACGAATTTAAAGTATTACTATTTACATCAGGAACTACTTCAAATGCAAAAGGAGTTATGCTTACAAGCCGTAATTTAGCAGAAAATATAAATGCTGCGACAGCCTACGCAAAAGTATATCCAGAAGACAGATTTTTCTCTGTATTACCATTACATCATACATATGAATCAACAATAGGATTTTTACTTCCAATGGCGTGGGGAAGCTCAATTGCAGTTTGCCAAGGACTAAAACATATTGTGCCAAATATGCTAGAAAGCAAACCAAGTGTACTAATTTCAGTACCTCTTTTGATAGAAAATTTATATAAGAAAATAAATGCAAGTATAAAAAAAGCTGGCAAAGATGGTCTAGTTGGCTCAATGCTACATATTACAAATGCACTAAAAATGGTAGGAGTTGATGTTAAACGTAAAGTATTTTCAGATATTTATGAAAACCTAGGTGGAAACTTAAGATTTATAGTATCAGCAGCAGCTCCGATAGACGCAAAAATTGGAAAATGGGTAGAAGATATAGGAATTACATTTTTACAAGGATATGGACTAACTGAAACTGCTCCGATTGCAGCACTAACACCCGAATATCAACCTAAGGTTGGTTCAGCAGGAAAAGCAATACCAAAAGGAGAAATTAGAATAGAAGATCCTAATGAAGATGGAGAGGGAGAGGTTTTGATAAAAACTCCTACTTTAATGATTGGATATTATGAGGATGAAAAGGCAACAAACGAAGTAATAGAAGTGATAGATGGAGAAAGATGGTTCCATTCAGGAGATATAGGATACTTAGATAAAGATGGATTTTTATATATAACAGGGAGAAGCAAAAATGTAATAGTTACTCAAAATGGTAAAAACATCTATCCAGAAGAAATTGAACTATTATTAGCGCAAGTACCAGAAATTAAAGAATGTATGGTATACGGAAAACAAGATGAAAAAGATCCAAGTAACAAAGAATTAATTATTTCTGTAAAAGTTATACCAAATTTAGATAAAATTGGAGAAAATTTGACAGATGAAGAAATAAGAGAAATTATCTGGCCTAAAATCAAAGAAGTTAATAAAAAACTGACTTCATATAAGGCAATCAAGAACTTAGAGATTAAGCATGATGAATTTGAAAAAACCACAACAATGAAGATTAAACGTTATGCAGAAATCAAAAAAAGCAAATAAAATTTTATTACAAAAAAATACAAATTATTACAAAATAACCTTGACTTTGTAAAAATATTGTAATAAAATCGTAACAGAAATGTAAAAATAAAAAGATGAAATCCTATTGTAGTTTTTTATGATTCAGTATATAATATTAACGCATAGGAAAAATAACGTAGGATAAAGGAGGGAAGTTTACGATGTCTAGATCTGGCATAGTAAACGTGAGAATGGTTATCACGGAAGAAAAAATTTTATCAAACATGGATAAAGTACAAAAATTAATAAATCCTAACAGCAAAAAGCAAATTATTCAATTAGAAGAGGATGCATTTTTCAAGGATTTAATAGAATCTATAAAAACATATTTAATCGAATATCCTAAAAAGAAAAACTTTCCTAAAAGTGTATATAAAGCAGCTTATGAATTAGTTGAATATGCAACAAATCAATTTGAAGAAAATACTAAAAAAATAGAAGAACTAATTCGTCAAAGAGAAAAAAATATTGCTTTAGCAGCTGAATTAAAAGAAGCGCTAGATGCAGTTGAAAATAAAGAAGATGATTGGAAAGAAACAGTAAGAAATATTTCTAACGATTTCTCAGAGGATATAATTGATACATTAAATTTAATAGGAAGAACTAAATCAGCAAAATCACAAAATTATCAAGATGCTGTGAAACTAATAAATGCAAGAATAGTTAATTTAGAATCAAACTTACATATCGAAATAGATATGGAAAGAATTGAAGACAGATCAAAAGCATTAAGCTATATTGGAATTGAAATAGCAGATGCATTAAAATTAATTCCAGCACCACAAGAAGATAATGAAGTAGAAGCTGTGTTAGACCAAATAGAAGAGGTAACTCCAGAGGATAAAACATACTTTGAACAAACTAGAGTAGAAGTAAAACCATCTTTATGGCAAAGAATTAAAAATAGCAAAATTGTTAGAGCAATTAGCTATGCTATGAAGATTAAAGTTGTACTTCAAGTTCCAGCACTTCCAGAAGGAAGAGGAGAACAAAAAAATTAAAGAAGGTATGATATAAAAGTGGTTGGAGTAAAATCTAACCACTTTTAAAATTTTTTAAAAAATAATTACTTAAGTACTTGACAATTTTAGCAAAATGTCATATACTTAAAACTGCATTACAAATGCGCCATTAGCTCAGTTGGTCAGAGCAACCGGCTCATAACCGGTGGGTCCTAGGTTCGAATCCTAGATGGCGCACCAAAAAACTATTGACAATATTAGAATGTCAAAGTATATAAACAACTAAATAATATATGGGCAGATGGCCGAGTGGCTAAAGGCGGCAGACTGTAGGCTTTGATTAAAATCAAAAAATCAGAAATTGCAGCTCATACAAGTGATTGTATGATGAAAACCGGGCTAATTCGGGGAAGTCTTAACAGTATAAGCTGATGATAATCCCGAGCTAGAAAGAAATTTCGAGTGTAGAGACTTTATACCTGGTATCTTAATATATAAGATAAAGAGAAAGTCCAGACTACAAACATGAAAATGGTAGTGAAAACTATAGTAGTAAGAAATCTGTTCTCGTACGAGTACGATGGTTCGAATCCATCTCTGCCCACCAAAAACAAATAAATAAAGAGGGCATTTTTAAATGTCCTCTTTTTCTTGCATCTTAATCAGTTCATCTGCCTGTTCTTGAGTTAAATATTCATTTTCAACCATTGTAGAAATAACTTTCTTTTGTCTACTTAAAGTTAAATTCATATTAGCAGTGGGCGCATAAACACTTGGTGCATTTGGAATTCCAGCCATCATAGTTGCTTCATATAAAGTCATGTCTTTAGAAGGTTTTTTTAGGTAACCTTGACAAGCTTCTTCAATGCCATAATATCCATCGCCAAAATAAATAGTATTAACGTAAAACTCTAAAATTTCATCTTTTTGATAGTTTTTTTCTAAATCGTAAGCCATAAATATTTCTGCAATTTTTCTGTACATTGAATTAGTATCTGTACCGATGAAATATAGATTTTTAGCAACTTGTTGAGTAATTGTACTACCACCTTCCATAAAATCTTTACTACGTATATTTGAAACAGTAGCTCTTATAATAGCAATTACATCAATAGGTCCATGTTTGTAATAACGATGATCCTCAACAGAAATAACTGCATTTTTATAATCAGATGGAAGACTACTTAATTCAACATAGCTATCATCCTTTTTTATTTTTTCAATTTTATCAGCTAAGCTAATTAAGTTTAAAGCATTTTTGTAAACTTGGTGACCTTGATAAACAATAAAACTACCAGCAATAAGTGCAACAATTAGTATAAAAAGCAAAGTCCTTTTAATAAATTTAATCATAAATAAAAACTCCTATATTTAAATTACAATTATATTATAAACCTAATATCAGTAAAAAGCTATTAAAATTTTCTTAAATTTATATGAAGATTTATTGACAATTTAGTATAATTATCGATATAATTTTAATGGTGATTAATTTGGAAGGAACAAAAGAAGAACAAAACATGAAAGTATATCCCATTTATAAAATGTTATCATGGGATTTGCTATTTTATTATTCAATAAACTTTATATTTCTAACCCAAATAAAAGGGTTTAGTGCTTCTGCTGTTTTACTTTCAGAAGCATTTTACCCTATATTCAAAGTGGCAACACAATTACCCCTAACAGTATTAGTAGAAAAAATAGGAAAAAGGAACGGTTTGATTTTGGCTAATAGTATAAATGTACTATCAGTTTTAAGCTATATTATTGCAAGTAATTTAGCATTTGTATTTATAGGCCAATTTTTTTCAGCAGTGGCATTTAATATAAAAGGCATTGTAGAAACTAATCTTTTATATGACAGTTTACCAAAGGACGGAAAAAGAGGACAAAGATTTTCAAAGATAGATGGAAAAGGTTTAGCTTGGTATTATTATGCAGATGCAATAACGTCTATTGCTTCAGGTTTTTTATATGTAATAAATGGATATTTACCACTAATATTATGTTTGATTTGTTGTCTGATTTCAACAATGTTAGCATTTAAATTTAATGATGTAAGAAAATCAGAACAAGAATTAGTGAATATAAAACAATATCTAAAAGAACTAAAACGTTCTTTGAAATATATGTTACAGTCAAGCAGATTAAAGTATCTATTTGCGTTTGGTGCAACCTTTGCTGCTTTATTAGGAGTATTAATAAGCTTAAGAAGTGGAACTTTTGAGCAAATAGGAGTGCCAGAACAATACTTTGGAGTTGTGTTTGCCGCACTTGGAATAATGTCAGGAATTACAGCAAAAAATCAACATAGAATTCATAACAGATTTACAAATAAAACCTTGGCAGTAATATCTATACCGACAACAATTTCATGTATTTTAGTAGGATTTTGTGTGTTAGGTAACTTCAATTTAAAAGCAACACTAGTAATACTTATAGCACTATTCTTAATACAATTTATAGCTAAAGGAGCTTTTTACACTCTAATAAAAAGATATTTAAATAACTTTACTAATTCAGCTATGAGAAATAAAATTATATCAGCATACAATTTAGTAGAGAGTATAGCAAGAGCAGGAGTTGCACTAATAGCATCATGGCTATTAAAAATAACCACAGCTTCTAATGCAATGTTAGTAATAGGATGTATACTTACAATAGTTATAGTTTTGTTATTAGATAGAATGAGAAATAAAGTTGGACTGAGACCAGAAGAATATTCTAAAAAAGAAATAGAATTTTTAGATGTGCACTAAAATTTATTGACAAAAATTAAAAGTTAATAGATAATAACAGGTGAAAGATACCAAGGAGGAAGATATGTATATATTTAATAGAATTACAGTAAATCCACAATTACCAAAAAGGATAGAAAAATTATCAGAGATTGGATACAATCTTTGGTGGTCATGGAATACAGAGTTTTTAAAATTATTTAAAGAAATGGATATAGATTTATGGGAGAGTGTAAATAAAAATCCTATAAAATTTCTAAAATTAGTAACACAAGAGAAGTTAGAAGAAGCTGCACAAAATCCAGAATTCTTAAAAAAATATGACAAAGTTGTAGAAAACTTTGAAGATTATATGAAAAGCAAGAGCAATTGGTTTGATAAAAAATATCCAGATAATAAAAATGACTTAATTGCATATTTTTCAGCAGAATATGGACTAGATCAAACATTACCAATTTACTCAGGTGGACTTGGAGTACTTTCAGGAGATCATCTAAAATCAGCCAGTGATTTAGGCATACCATTGGTTGCAATAGGTCTATTATATAAAAATGGATATTTTAATCAAAAAATAAACGGAAGTGGAGCTCAAGAAACTGAATATAAAGATATAGATATAGAGAATTTGCCATTGGAAAGTGTAAAAGATTCAGAAGGCAAAGATATATTAGTGGCTCTTCACTTTCCAAAGAAAAAGATATATTTAAAAGCTTGGAAAGTAAATGTTGGAAGAATTGAACTATATTTACTTGATTCTGACATTGATGCAAATATTCCAGAATATAGAGAAATTACCAAAACTTTATATGGTGGAGACCGAGAAATGAGAATTCAACAAGAAATTATACTTGGTCAAGCTGGTGTAGCAATGCTAAAAGCATTAGGATATAAGCCAACCATATATCACATGAATGAAGGTCATTCTTCTTTCTTAATATTAGAACTAATATATAACTTAATGAAAGAAAAACAAATATCTTTCCCAATAGCAAGAGATATCATATCTGCAAAAACAGTATTTACAACACATACACCAGTTCCAGCAGGAAATGATATATTTGAATTAAGCTTAGTAGAAAAATACTTTGAAGGATATTGGGATAAGCTAGGAATTACAAAACAAGAATTTTTCCAAATGGGAATGAAGCCAAATGCCAAAATAGATACAACAGGCTTTAATATGGGAATATTAGCATTAAAAGTTGCAGGAAAGAAAAATGGAGTAAGTGAACTACATGGTGCAGTTTCAAGAGAACTATTTGGAGAAGTGTGGCCAGAAATTGCTGCAAATGAATCTCCTATCACATATGTAACAAATGGAATTCACACTTGCTCATGGCTTTCACCATATTTAAAAGAATTATATAATAAATATTTAATTCCATATTGGCAAGACAAAATCTATGATAATGAGGTGTGGAAAAAAATAGCTGATATTCCAAATGAGGAGCTTTGGAAAGCACACCAAGAGCGCAAAGTAAAAATGTTAGCAGTTGTTAAAGAGAATACAATAAATAGACTAAGAAGATGTGGATATAATTATGATGAAATAATGAAAATAGTAGATGGCCTAGACCCTAATGCTTTAACAATAGGATTTGCTAGAAGATTTGCAACATATAAAAGAGCTACATTGATATTTAAAGACTTAGAGAGAATAACACAAATATTAAATAATAAAAATCAAAAGGTACAAATTATATTTGCAGGAAAAGCACATCCAGCAGATAAAGAAGGCCAAGATTTAATAAAATATATACATGAAATTTCAATGAAACCACAGTTTAAAGGAAAAGTATTTTTATTAGAAAACTATAACTTAGAAATGTCTAAATACTTAGTTAGTGGAGTAGATATTTGGTTAAATACACCTAGAAGACCAATGGAAGCATCAGGTACTAGTGGACAAAAAGCAGCTGTTAATGGTGCAATTAACTTTAGTGTTTTAGATGGTTGGTGGGCAGAAGGATATAATTCTAAAAATGGTTGGAAAGTTGGAGAATCATTAGAATATTCTGACTATGAAACACAAGATAGAGCAGATAGCCAAAGCATATATGACACATTAGAAAATAAGATAATTCCAATGTACTATGAAAAAGATGAAAATGGAATTTCAGAAAAATGGATGCAGACCATGAAGGAATCTATAATGTCAAATGGTGGAAAGTATAGCACTGCTAGAATGTTAACAGACTATGTTCAAAAACTATATATTCCATTATGCAACTTATATAACAATTACTATACTGATTTAGGAAAAGTAGGGGAGTTTGACAACTGGAAAGAAAGCATAAAAAATGCATGGGATGATATTGAAATAACTCAAGAAAATAATTTAGATAATATTACTTTAGACGCAGGAAACAACATTGAAGTAAAATGTAAAGTTAAGTTATCAAACATTAACAAAGAAAATATCGAAGCACAAGTATATTATGGAAGAATAAGTGAAAATGGAACAGTAGATGATATTACTATAATTCCAATGGAACTAGAAGACAGTGATGAAGAAAACAGAACATATACTTACAAAGCAAAAGTAAATCTAGTAAATGGTGGAAATTATGGTTATACTTTTAGAGTAATGCCAAAACATGAAATGATATTAGATTCAGCTAACTTAAATTTAATAAAATGGATTACAAAAGAATAAAGGGCGTAACATAAACGCCCTTTATGTATAGGAAGGAGCTTAAAATGAGAAAGACAAAAATTATATGTACTTTAGGACCAGCAGTAGATAGTCCAGAAGTATTAGAAAGACTTATTCTAGCAGGGATGAATGTAGGTAGAATTAACTTCTCACATGGAAATTATCAAGACCAAGAGGAAAGAATAGAAAATTTTAAAAAAGTAAGGGCAAAAGTTGGAAAGAAAGTTTCTTTGATGCTAGATACAAAAGGACCAGAAATAAGAATTGGAAAATTTGAAAATGGAGAAATTTGTCTAAATCATGGAGATACATTTACACTAAAAACAGAAGATATAATTGGAAATAAAGAACAAGTTTCAATAACTTATAAAAACTTATACAATGAGGTAAGTGCAGGCACAGTTATTTTAATAAATGATGGATTAATAAAAATAAAAGTTACTGAAATAAAAGGAACTGATATTGTGTGCCAAGTAATAGACGGTGGCAAATTGACTAATACTAAAAGTATTAACATTCCTGGAATGGAAATAAATCTTCCAAGTCCAACAGAAAAAGATATTGAAGATATAAAGTTTGGAATAAAAGCAGGATTTGATTGTATTGCAGCATCTTTTGTACGTAGTGCACAAGATATATTGAACATAAAAAAAGTATTACAAGAAAATGGTGGAGAAGGCATCAAAATAATAGCTAAAATAGAGAATAGACAAGGAATAGATAACTTTGACGAAATACTAGAAGTGTCTGATGGAATTATGGTAGCAAGAGGAGATTTAGGTGTAGAAATTCCAATGGAAGAAGTTCCAATTAGACAAAAAGAATTTATTAGAAAATGTAACAGAGCAGGAAAACCAGTTATAATAGCTACTCAAATGTTAGAGTCAATGACACATAATCCAAGACCAACAAGAGCAGAAGTGAATGATGTAGCAAATGCTGTATATGATATGGCAAATTATGTAATGCTATCAGGAGAAACTGCAACAGGAGAATATCCAATAGAGTGTGTTGAGACTATGAGTAAAATATGTGAGGCTGTTGAAAAAGCAGACTAGTGTTGAAAAATAATGTGAAAAAGGAATGGAGTAATATATGGCGAATGTTTGTGACTATGTTAAATGGAGAGGAGACTTAGAATTAAAAAATGACGAGTTCAATGAAATTGATGGACTAATCTTATCAAGGCTATCTTACTTTCCATTTGAACAACTAACAAAAGAAAATGAAGAAATAACTATAGAAGAATTTGCAAAAAGATTTGAACAAGCTGATCAAACAACCTTAAGAATACTTTGGGAGGATGACAAGTACCTTATACCATTACTTGGTAAGTCAGCAAGGTTTGGAAAAATGCTTGTAACTAATATGGTAAATAAATTCAACAAAGAAGAGGAAAGACAATTTTTTGCAGTTACAGTTGTAATGCCAGACAATACAATATTTGTAACATTTAGAGGTACAGATGATACCTTAGTTGGCTGGAAAGAAGATTTTAATATGAGCTTTAAGGCACATATTGCTTCACAAAGAGATTCAGCACAATATGTAAATGAAATTGCAAAAAGATATAAACAAAAAATAAGAATAGGTGGGCACTCAAAAGGTGGAAACCTTGCAGTATATGCTGCGGCATTTGCAAATAAAACTGTAAAAAATAGAATCATAAATGTATATAATAATGATGGACCTGGCTTTATAGAAGAAATAACAGACACAAATGAATATAAAGAAGCAATAAACAAAGTACATACATATATTCCGCAATCATCAGTTATAGGAAGACTACTTAACCATGAGGAAAAATACACTATTGTTCAAAGTGTTCAAAAAGGTCTTATGCAACATGATTTGTACAGTTGGCAACTTGAAGGTAAAAAACTTGTAAGCTTAGCAGAGGTTACAAATGGAAGCCAATTTGTAGACAAAACATTAAAAGAATGGTTAAAAGAAATAGAACCAAAACAAAGAGAAATAGTAATTGATGCAATATTTGAAATAATAAATACAACAGACGCAAATAGCTTCAAAGAAATAAAAGAAAGATTATTTACAGATGTAAGACTAATGCTTAAAAAATACCAAAGCTTAGATGATGAAAGTAAGAAAATGATTATGGAGTTCTTCCAAACTTTAATAAAGACTGCTAAAAACACAGCAATGGAAGAAATACCGGCATTTAATAGAACAAATAAAGAATAAAAAAATAAAGTGGCATCTTATAGGTGCCACTTTTAATATATTTACATTCCACAACCACAATCATTATTGTTTGTGTTATTATTAATACTATTTGTATTATTCATTCCACTTGTAAAAAATTTTCTTTGAGCAAGTCTATCTTGAACATTTCTTAATGCCTCCCCAAACCTTTGGAAGTGAACAACTTCTCTTTCTCTTAAGAAACGAAGAGGGTCAACAACGTCTGGGTCATCTGCACATAAATCAATCAATTTTTCATAAGTTGCTCTAGCTTTTTGTTCGGCAGCCAAGTCTTCTTGTAAGTTAGCAATTGGGTCACCTTTACAAGCAAGACAATTTGCAGAGAAAGGCACACCAGCAGCAGATTGAGGATATATATCTACACCGTGATCAGTATAGTAAGCGCCTAGACCAGCAGCTTTAATTTCTTCAATACTTAAGCCTTCAGTTAATTGATGAACAATAGTACCAACCATTTCTAAATGTGCTAGTTCTTCAGTACCTATATCATTTAAAGTTGCCTTTGCAATTTGGTCAGGCATACCAAATTTTTGAGATAAATAACGAAGGGAAGCGGCAAGCTCACCATCAGGACCACCATATTGAGAAATGATAAATTTAGCAAGTTTAGCATTTGGGCGTTTTATATTAACTGGATATTCTAATACTTTATTATAAGTCCACATATTAAATATTTCCTCCTTCCCATGGCCATGGTTCTTCAAGCCATCTCCACTTATTACATGGGTAGTAAATGCTTAAAGGTCCATAAACTTTTTGATATTTGTCTTTTATATCTTTCAATTGTTTACAATATTCTCTGTGTAAACAAAGAGCTCTTTCATCATCTGGATGAGTGTTTAAATATAAACCTAACTCAATAACAGCAAAATTTAAACTTTTAATACTATTTAGCATATCAGCTCTACTGTAATCTCTATTTTCATCTTCCATTAACCATTACACCCCTCTCCAATTTCATTAGTTCTTCTTAAATAGTCATTTTCAGCCATACTTTGACCAGGCATATATGGACTTACTAATTCAGGGAATATGGTTCCCATTTTTAAACCACAACAAGTGGTAAAGGTTTTATCCATTTCTTGAAGTGGAACATAGCTTTGACCTAACATTGGGTTAGATGGAAACATATTAGAAATAGGCTCTTCATCAAAACCACAACCACATGAATTGCTGTTCATCATATTATTACAGCCACAACCACAACTATTTACAGGGTCTTGGGCATAATCTGCTGTTGTGCCAACATCATTACATAATGACTCTATAATCTCAGGATTATATTTGTTTTGACAACAACATCTGTTATAACGATTAAACATGTTTAATATTCCTCCTTAAATTAAATTCATATTACATTTTATGACATAAAAACAAAAAATGTGATAAAAGAAAAAAGCGGATGCAAAATGCAACCGCTAGGAATATTAATTTAATTTAATAATAGCATGTAATTTATTATCAGTTTTCATTACAACGTAATGTGCATCATTCTCGTAAGAATAATAGCAGTCAACTTTATCACCTAACATACTACCAGACTTATACATAATTTCAAAATTATTTAATTCGCCTTTTTCATAAACTTCACTAGGTAATGCCTCATAAGCATATAGGAGATAGTACAAATTATGCATATGATTATTAAAATCAATATCTCTTCTTAAAACATTAAAACTAAAAGTATGCTCAGAATTGCTTGGTTCTTTTAATTTTGCAATTTCAAGTTTATCAAATACCAATTTGTCTTCAGGTTCATAACTAAGTTCTATTTCTTTGGTAATCTTGGTAAGAGTTTTTGTATCAGAATTAACTAAAGTCCACTTAGAACTTGCAATACAAATTAAATTATCTTCATTATCATAAATTTCGAAATTTCTAAAAGTAAACAGTTCATTATATGGTACAGACCAAGTTCTAACCTTTACAGTATCTCCAAAAGCAACTCTTTTAAGAACAGATACTTTCCAATTAAGTAAAATCCAAGAAACATGAGTAAAAGGTATTTGAGCTATACCATAACCCGCAATATCAGAATGAACAGTAGCAATATCTTCAAGCAAACACAAAATACCATAATTAGTAATCAAATTACTAGTTCCAATATGCCTAATATCAACTTTATATTCTCTTTCAATAAAACTCATTTCTTCCTCCTAAACTTTACAAAATAGTTATAAGATATTATAATACAAATATTAAAAAATAACAATTATATCAAGAGAAATGTTAAAAAATAATTAAAATTTTTTAATTCAATTTGTGCACTGAGAAAGAGATGAGATTAAAAGTGAACTTAGAAAAATGTAATATATGTCCAAGAAATTGCCGGAGTAAATAGAACAAATGGAAAAACAGGATATTGCAGATGCAATGACAAAATAAAGATTGCATTGGTTTCTACGCATAACTACGAAGAACCAAGTATAAGCGGTAAAAATGGCTCTGGAACAATATTTTTTAGCAACTGTAATTTAAATTGTATATATTGCCAAAACTATGAAATAAGTCAGCTTGGAAAAGGAAAAGATGTAACAGTAGAAGAACTTGCAAAAATAATCTTGAGACAACAAGCAAAAGGAGTAAATAATATAAATTTAGTTACGCCAACAATGTATGCTTACCAAATTATAGAAGCATTGAAAATAGCAAAAGCAAATGGACTACATATACCAGTTATATACAATACTAATGGATATGAGAATGTAGAAACTATAAAAATGTTAGCTGGATACATAGATGTGTATTTACCAGATTTAAAATATTACTCAAATGAACTAAGCACTAAATATTCTAAAGCAGATAATTATTTTGAGATAGCAACTACAGCAATACAAGAAATGCAAAAACAAGTTGGAATACCAGTATTTAATGAAAATGGGATAATTCAAAAAGGTGTAATTATTAGACATTTGGTATTACCAAACCATATTCAAAATTCAAAACATATTTTAAAATGGATAAAAGAAAATATGCCTGAAGGCACATATGTAAGTGTTATGGCACAATATTTTCCAACATATAAAGCGAAAGAAGATAGGTTATTAAATAGAAAGTTAAGCAAAAAAGAGTATAAAGAAATAGAAAATTACTTATATACCTTAGAATTAGAAAATGGATATATACAAGAACTCGGAGAACATGAAGAAGAATATGTGCCTGACTTTAATATGCATATGTAATATTACAAAAACATTACAAAAAAATTAAGTTTGTATTACAACCACTTTTCCATAATTTACTTTTATGTTTAATTATGATATAAAAATATAAGTATATATTAGGAGGAAATATAATGAGTAAATTTGATGATATTTATTTAGACATAGTAGATAAAATTCTAAAAGATGGCTATTATGACCAAAATAGAACAGGTGTAGCAACATATAAATTACCACACCAAATTATGCAATTCAACTTAGAAGAGGAATTTCCAATACTAACTACAAAGTTTGTAGCATTTAAAACAGCAGTAAAAGAACTATTATGGATATTTCAAAAACAATCTAATAGTGTAGAAGAGTTAAAAGCAGAAAATGTGCACATTTGGGACGAATGGGAAATGGAAGATGGAACAATTGGTACAGCATATGGTTGGATAGTAAAAGAATTCCATCAAATAGATACGCTAATAGAACAACTAAAAACAAACCCACAAAATAGAAGGATGATTATAAACTTATGGCAAATTCCATATCTAGACACAGGTGCATTATATCCATGTGTATTTAATAGTTGTTGGGATGTAACAGATGGAAAATTAAATTGTATGTTGACAATTCGTTCAAATGACTTACCTTTAGGAAATCCATTTAATGTTGTGCAATATGCAGTATTAGTACATCTATTAGCACAAGTAACAGGATATAAACCAGGATTATTAACAGTTTGCATTAGTAATGCACATATTTATGAAAATCAAATAGAAGGAATGAAAGAACATTTATCAAGAAGAGACAAAGCATTACCAGCACCAAAATTATGGATAAACCCAGAGATTAAGGACTTTTATAAATTTACAATAGATGATATCAAACTAGAAGGATATGAACATTTAGGAAAAATAGAAATGCCAGTATCTGTATAAAAAGGAGAAGGATATGTTAAGTATTATAGTAGCAATAGCAAATAATAATGTAATAGGAAAAGACAATAAACTAATATGGCATTTACCAGAAGATTTAAAAAGATTTAAAGCACTTACAACAGGTCATACCATAATTATGGGAAGAAAAACATTTGAATCTTTAGGTAGGGTACTACCAAACAGAAAACATGTTATATTATGTAATGATGCACAAATGGATATTGATGATGAAAACGTGGAGATATTATCAGATATAAGCCTATTAGATAAATACAAGGATTCAGAAGAAGAGAACTTTATAATAGGTGGAGCAACTATATATAAATTGCTTATGCCATATGCAGATAAAATGTATATAACAAAAATAAATCAAGATTTTGAAGGAGATGTATATTTTCCAGAAATTAAAGATGAAGAATGGAAAGCTATTAAAGTAGAAAAAGGCTTAAAAAATGAGGCAAATCCATTTGATTATGAATATATAGACTATATTAGAAGATAAAATAAATAATAGCTAACAACAAAAATTGCTAACCTATAACGGTTAGCAATTTTTGTTGTTAAAAACTAATTAAGGTTATTTTAATATGACAAGCCTTTTAAAATATTTTCATATCTTTCATAACTTGGCATATATTTAGCAATTATTTTCCAAAAATTCTTTGTATGAATTTTGTATTTCATATGGCAGAATTCATGTAATACAATATAATCAATAACATTTCTATCATATTTAGCAATATTGTAATTTATAGATATTTTTTGTTCTTCACTAGAGAAATGTGCCATAATATTGTTAGCCATCTTTTTAACTTCATAATCTTCTGGTGCATAACCTAACAATAATCTTGTTTTTTCCATAGCTCTTTCAACTTCTTGTTCAGCAACCTTTTCATAAAGTTTATCAACTAATATTTTTAAAACTTGAGCAGTTTCTATTTTTTTGTATTTATTAGGAAGAACAACCTCAATAGTACGATTCACTAAATTGATACTAGGAGCATCTACACTTTTGTAATATAAACGTACTTGATGGCTTGCACCTAAAACTATAATATTTCCTTTATCAGAATATACCATATTTTGTTGTTGATATTCTTCTATTTTATTTAAAATCCATTGCTTTTTTTCTTCAATAACTGTTTGAATTTGTTTTCTAGAAAAATACCAAGGGGCATTAACTACAACCTCACCACCATCTACTGAAACATAGCAGTTTGAACCGATTTCCTTGTTTACTGTATATGAAATTACATTACTTCTATTTTTAAAAATACTCATAATTAAAGCCTCCTAACAAAATAAATATTCTCCAAATCAATGTTCGTATATAGTATACAAAAAGTTGTTCGGCTTGTCAAGCAAATTTTGAAAAAAATTAAATTTTTTTGAAAAACAAAAATATGATAAAAATGAATATGATATACAAAAATTAATAATACTAAATTTATAAAAACTATTTAAATGTATATGATTTTATGTTATACTTTAAATAGTATAAAAAGTGAGGTGTTGAAGATGCAACAGGTAACGAGTTTTCAAGAAATAGAAACATTTATTAATCAAAATGGAGAAATGGTAATTGGAAAAAATAGTAAAAACAACGTGATTATAATGAGTATGGAAGAGTACAGAAACAATGTCTTAAATAATGCGACAATAAAGAAACTGTTAAAATCAGAAGAAGATATTGAAAATGGCAGAACAAGAAAAGCAACAGAAGTTATAAAGGAGTTAAGAGCAAAGTATGGATTCTAAAAATGAATTATTTGAAGTTGAATTTACTGATAAATGTATAGAAGATATGGAAGAAATTTATGAGTATATTGCAAATAATTTAAAAGAAAATAATTCAGCAAAACGACTTATGACAGAAGTAATGGATAAGGTTTTGAACTTAAAAAATACACCGGAATTATATATGAAAATAGGTAAAAAAGATAAACTAAAAAGAGAATATTATAGAATGGTAGTAAAAAACTATATTATACTGTATACAGTAGATTTTGATAACAAAAAAGTATATATTTCCCAGATGATATATGGTAAAAGAAACTATTTAAAACAATAGAGAATAACAGGAGGAAGCAAAATGTATGATGTAATAGTAATTGGTAGTGGCCCAGCTGGAATTACAGCAGCAATTTATTCTAAAAGAAGAAACTTATCAATATTAGTAATATCAAAGGGAAATGGCACATTACAAAAAGCAGAAAAAATAGATAATTACTATGGATTTGAAAATGGAATATCTGGCAAAGAGTTATATGTAAACGGAATAAAACAAGCCAAGAATTTAGGTATAGATTTTATAGAAGACGAAGTAATAAATATTGAATATATAAATCAATTTACTATAGAAACTGTTAATTCAAAGTATGAAGCAAAAGCAGTAATCCTAGCTACAGGAGTAAGTAGAAATGTTCCAAACATAAAAGGAATAAAAGAATTTGAAGGAAAAGGTGTAAGCTATTGTGCGGTATGTGATTCTTTCTTTTATAAAGGCAAAGATGTTGCAGTATTAGGAGACGGAAACTATGCTATACACGAGTTTGAAACATTAAAGCCAATTGCAAGTTCAGTAACTATACTTACAAATGGAAATACTATGGTAGAAAACAGAGATAGCAGTATTGAAGTAAATAGCAAAAAAATACGAGAATTTAGAGGAGACACAAAGCTTGAAAAAGTTGAATTTGAAGACAATACAATACAAAATCTAAACGGAGTATTTATTGCAATGGGAACAGCTTCGAGCAGTGACCTAGCTAGAAAAATTGGGGCAAGAATTGAAAACAATAATATTGTTGTAAATGAAAATATGGAAACTACAGTGCCAAGTTTATTTGCATGTGGAGACTGCACAGGTGGATTACTACAAATATCAAAAGCTGTATATGAAGGTGCAAAGGCTGGTTTAGCTGTGTTAAAATAAATTTTGGAGGTAAATAAAATGAGTGTAACAGAATTAAACAAAGATAATTTTGAGAAAGAAGTGATGGAGGCAAATGTACCAGTTTTAATAGATTTCTGGGCAAGTTGGTGTGGACCATGCAGAATGATGTCACCAGTAATAGACAAAATTGCAGAAGAAATGGGAGACAAATTAAAAGTATGCAAAGTAAATGTAGACGAAAACCATGAACTAGCAGAAAAATATGAAATAATGACAATTCCAGCATTTATAGTTATAAAAAATGGTGCAGAAGCAGGCAGAACAATAGGAGTACAACCAAAAGAAGATATACTAAAACTTATATAAAATTTAGTTGAAATCTATTGCAAAATATAAAAAGTTATATTATTATAAATATAGTAAAGATCCAAAAGAAAAGTAAGAAAGAGGCACAAAATATGGAAAAAGCTAGAACCTTTGCAGGAGTAGAGAGAGAGAAAGAGCCACAACATTAACAAATAACAACCAAGCTAAGAAATTAGCTTTATTAAGCATATTAAAGACAGATATTAAATATGAAAATATTTAGTACCTGTCTTTTTCGTGTCTTAAGAATGTTTTGGGAGAAGATAAATATACAAATGCCTAGAAGTTTTGACGATTTGCACTGCATAGGAATTCTTGAAATCCGTTTTTGCTGTGCCCCGAAATAAAAGGAGGTCGATGTAAGACAGATTTTAATATTAAATATATGAATAAAAATGCAAAGTAATGTACTTGATAAATGTCAAATATTAGAACAGAGTACAAAAAACTAAATGTATAATTTAGAAAATTTAAGAAATAAAAGGAAAGGAATATGATAAATAATATCATATAAAAGGTACAAAAAATGAAAACAAAGAACAAAAGAAATTATCTAAAACAAAACGGTATCACATTAATTGCACTAGTGGTTACAATAGTAGTGCTACTAATATTAGCAGGAGTAACCATAAATGCATTATTTGGAGATACAGGAATAATAAAAAGAGCACAAGATGCTCAAAATAAAATGGACCAAGCACAAGATAGTGATTTGACAAGTTTAAATAATTTAAACAACTGGATAGAGAATCAGACAAGAGATACAGAAAAGGTACCAGACATTCTGGAAAGATATATTTTAGGAGAGGACAAAAAGGGAATATTAGCAACGAATATAGTAGATATTTCAAATGTACCTACTAATTTGAAATTTATAAATAACGATATAATACCTAATGCAGAAACAGAATTAGAGTTTAGTTCTTATGAGGTCAATGAGCAAGATATAGAAATAACATTCAAATATCAAGACAACTATTATATTGCTACAGCAGATGCAACAACAAGAATTACAAAAACGATAACTAAAATATCCTTAATATTTAGCGGAAAAATAAAAGTTGAAAATGAAATGACTTTAGAAGGAATAGTTATTAACCTTGCTAAAAAATACACAGTAGTATATACAGAAGATGGAGAAGAAAAGAGAACTAGTACAACTACTGGGTGGATGTGGCCAGTTATAGCTAGCAAAATTCAAATAGATGAAAATTGTGCAATTGCATTTTTTAACAATCATATTTATACATTGAACTTGCCAAATAAAGAAATTATAATAAACCAAATATACGAAATAGGAAATGTGGACAATTGTGTAGAAGAGAATGGATTTACAGCATTTTTTCAAAATGATAATTGGAATTTATGTTATTCTCCTAATACAGAATACATTGTGCCTAAAACAGTAAATGGAAAAAGCATAGATGAAATATGGATAGATTTCATATCTGGAACTCCAATATTTGCAGAGCCTATAACTATTGGCTGTACTGGAGATGTGATTTCAATTGAAAAAATAATAGTGACAACTCCTGATGTAAGTTTTATTTTTGAACTAGAAAAATTTGAGTGTTTATCTTTAAAAGAACTAGATTTATCAGCATGTGGAGATAATATAGAAATATCGACAACTTTTACAGAAAAATATGCAGACGTGAAAATTTATGTAAGTCCAACGGTAAAAGCCAAATATCCATCAAATGATAATATAATAGCAAAATAGAAAAAACTTTCACTAGAATCACTTGACACTTGTGAAAACAGCGAGTATAATAATATATAGTTTGAAAAATAAAGACAAGAATGAGACAAAGTAAAATCAAGGTTGTTGAAAGAGAGAGTTGGTCACCGGCTGAAAGCCAACTTAAATAAACAGATTTGAAAAACTACCTCATTAGTTCCTAGTTAAAAGCTAGGCGTATATCTGCGTTAAAGAGTAATTAAGTTAAAAATAGGATGGAACCGTGTATATAAGCACTCCTAAGGTAGCAATACTTTAGAAGTGCTTTTGTATTGCTCAAAAAAATAGGAATAAGCACTAAAATTTTTTTTATTAAAAGGAGGAGAAACTATGGTAAAAGTAGAATTAAAAGATGGTTCTAAGATAGAGGTTAATGAAGGTTCTTCTATTTTAGAAGTAGCAAAAAAATTGAGTGAAGGCTTAGCAAGAAATGCTATGGCTGCCAAAATTGATGGAGAGGTAAAAGATTTACGTACTATAATTGAAAAAGACTGTAAATTAGAAATTTTAACTTTTGATGATTTAGATGGTAAAAAGGCATATTGGCACACAACATCTCACATTATGGCACAAGCTATAAAAAGACTATATGGAGATAGCGCAAAATTAACAATTGGCCCATCTATTGACAATGGATTCTATTATGATTTTGATGTAGAAAAACCATTTACAGAGGAAGATTTAGCTAAAATCGAAGAAGAAATGAAAAAGATTGTAAAAGAGGATTTACCAATTACAAGATATACTCTTCCAAGAGAAGAAGCTATTAAGTTAATGAAAGATAGAAAAGAACCATACAAAGTAGAACTAATTGAAGAATTACCAGAAGACGAAGAAATTAGTTTTTATGATCAAGGTGAATTTAAAGAATTATGTGCAGGACCACATATTATGAGCACAGGTTCAGTAAAAGCATTTAAATTATTACATTCATCAGCTTCATATTGGAGAGGAGACGAAACAAAACAAACTCTTCAAAGAATTTATGGTATTGCATTCCCTAAAGCAAGTATGCTAGAAGAATATTTACATATGTTAGAAGAAGCTAAAAAAAGAGATCACCGTAAATTAGGAAAAGAATTAGATTTATTCTTCTTTGATGAGACTGCACCAGGTATGGCATATTGGATGCCTAAAGGCTTTACAATGATGAATATACTTATAGACCTTTGGAGAAAAGAGCATAAAAAGAGAGGATATCAAGAATTCTCTGGTCCACAATTAAACAGTAGTAGTTTATGGAAAACATCAGGACATTGGGATCATTACAAAGAAGATATGTTTGTTTTAATAGATAGTGATGGAAAAGAACAAGCTCTAAAACCAATGAACTGTCCAAACTCTATTAAAATTTATCAAAGCAAATTAAGAAGTTACAAAGACTTACCTTTAAGATTTAGTGATATAGATGTTATACATCGTAACGAAAAATCTGGACAATTAAATGGTTTGTTCCGTGTAAGAATGTTTAGACAAGATGATTCACACAACTATGTTATGGAATCACAAATTAAAGAAGAGATTAAAAACATTCTTGAAATTGCTAAAAAACTATATAATATATTTGGATTAGACTTTATATTAACATTATCTACTAGACCAGAAGATTATATGGGAGACATCAATTTATGGAATAAAGCAGAAGCGGACTTAAAAGATGTATTAGATGAAATATGTGGTAAAGACAACTATCGTGTAAATGAAGGTGATGGAGCTTTCTATGGTCCAAAAATTGATATTAAAATGAAAGACTGTTTAGGAAGAGAATGGCAAATGGGAACAGTACAAGTTGATTTCCAATTACCATTAAGATTTAATTTATCATATATTGATTCTGACGGAGAAAAGAAAACACCAATTATGCTACACAGAGCATTATTTGGTTCATTTGAAAGATTTATTGGTATTTTAACAGAACATTATGCAGGTGCATTCCCAACATGGTTATCACCAGTACAAGTAAAAATATTACCGATAGCTGATGCACATAAAGAATATGCTGAAAAGGTTCTAGAAGAACTAGACAACAATGGAATTCGTGCAGAACTTGATGAAAGACAAGAAAAAATTGGTTACAAAATTAGAGAAGCACAACTTCAAAAAATTCCATATATGTTAATTATAGGAGATAAAGAAGTAGAGGCAAACGCAGTAGGAGTTCGTTCTAGATCAGATGGTGATATTGGAGCAATGGGACTAGAAGACTTTATATCAAAAATTAAAAAAGAAGTAGAAGAATATAAATAAAAATAAAAACAAGAGCATACCAAATTCGGTATGCTCTTGTTAGAAGTTTCTATTACAAAAATAAAATGAATTTTTGTTGTATATTTTTGAATTTTGTGATAACATTATAAAAATTTAATTTAGGGAGATGGTTTTACGTGGCGACATTTAATGATTTTATGAAATTAGATATTAGGGTTGGAACAATTGTAAAAGCAGAGATATTTAAAGAAGCTAAGAGACCTGCATACAAACTAGAAATTGATTTTGGAGATGAGATTGGAATAAAAAAATCTTCTGCACAAATAACAGAGGTATATAAACCTGAAGAACTAGAAGGCAAGCAAATACTTGCAGTTGTAAACTTCCCAGAAAAACAAATAGCAAATTTTCTTTCACAGGTATTAGTATTAGGAACATATAGTAAACAAGGAGTAGTGTTAATACAACCAACTGAAAAGGTAGAAAATGGAGATAAACTAGGATAAAAGGAGTAATAAAAATGTTAGAACATAAGATATTAATAGATGAAGATACTTTAAATAAAAGAATAGAAGAATTAGCAAACCAAATTTCAAAAGACTATAATGGAGAGGACATTGTTCTAGTATGTACATTAAAAGGAGCTGTATATTTTACAATAGATTTATCTAAAAAAATTACTGGAAGTGATGTAATATTAGATTTTGTGAGAGTTAGTAGTTATGGTGTAAATAACAGAGAGACAACAGGAAAATTAGATTTTAAATTAGATATAAGTGAAGACATAAAAAACAAAAATGTAATAATTATTGAAGATATAATAGATTCAGGAATAACATTAAACTATTTGTGTGATTATTTAAAAACTAAAAATCCAAAGAGCTTAAAAATATGTGTGCTTTTGGATAAAAAGGAAAGAAGACAAAAAGAAATAGATTTAGATTATGTTGGATTTGAAATAGAAAATAAATTTGTACTTGGATATGGTCTAGACTATGACGAAAAATACAGAAACTTACCATATATAGGATATGTAGAAGAGTAAAAGTGGACTTTATTGAAGCCCACTTTTATTTTTGATGAATATCAAGTTGATTATATGGTATTATTATGTTGTTTGCATCTAATGTTAATTTTATAATTCTTAAAGCATATCTTCTTGAAGCTAGTTTGTATTCAGGTGAACAATATATCATTATCCTATAAGCTACAGAAGAATCTTTAAATTCACTTATGCCTAAATATTTTGCATCTTTAATATTAGGACATTGAGATATCTGTTCAACCATTATATCTATAAGTTTTTCAACTTTTTCTGTAGGTTCATCATATGAGACTGGAACATCAACTACTAATTGGTCAGATAATCGTAAGGCTTGCGATATATTTCTATTAGCAATAACAAAGATATTATCGTTATTTACATCTTTTAATTTAGTTGACTTAACTCCAAGCTCAATTACTTTACCTTCAACATCACCAATTTTTATAATATCTCCCACAGAAAAGTAGTTATCAACTATAATATTAAATCCCATAATAATGTCTTTTAAAGCATCTTGAAGAGCAAGACCAGCTATAACAGAAACAACTCCAAGTCCAGCTATTAGAGAGCTAACATTAAATCCTAGCAATTGTAAAATAAATAAAAATGCAATAATTATAATAACATAGTTTATAATATGTTTAGCAAGTTTTATGTATGTGATTTCTCTCTTGAATTCTCTTGAATTATCACGTTGTTCAATTCTTCTAATTGCTCTATTTAGAACTCTATCCTTTGCTCTTAAAAGAATTATAGAGATAATAATAGTTAACAAAATAATCCATACATGTTTATTTATAAGGAATTGATTTAAATCTTCTAAATTCATATAAAACACCTCATAAATATTATATATAATCATTTGAAAAAATTCAATATAAAATATAGTATAAGCATAATTTTATATGATATAATAATAAAAAATTATATTAGGAGGCAAACAAATGAAAAACAAGAAAATTATATATTTAATAATTGTACTATTAGTAATTGGAATAGCAATTGTAAGTGGAATTTTATTAAAAAATAAAAATATAGATAAGGGTGACATTCCTGATGAAACAGAGCCGAAGAATCTTATTGAGGCAGTAATGAAAAAGAATAACAAAACTACAATGAATTATAAAAAGTTTGTAGGAGGAGAAGTACTAAGTACAAATACATTATTTACTAAATACACTTTTGTAAATGATAATACAGTATATATTTTTAATCCTGAGAAACTAACACAAGATGAGATAAGTTATAAGAAAGTGTATGAGATACCATATGATATGAAGGTATTAAGTTTATTGCCGTCTAATAGTACAGATATACCTTTTATAGATGATATGGATAACATATATAGGCTACATGACAATAACATAGATAATAATGAAAACAATTATGAAAGTTATGAAAAGGCAGTATATGAATTAAAAAATTATACAAAGAAATCATATACAGAGGACCTATATGCAAAAAAAATAGATTATAATTTTATTACTGCTTATTGGTATGTGAAAGATAACATACTTTATAAACTTGAACAAAAAAGTCAAAATGCAGGAACGAACACAGAAATACGCAAAGTAAGTGGAAATTATGAAGGCGAAGAAATAATAAAAATATATAATGAGAGAATATTAAAAACAGATAAAGGGTTTTATGAAATACTAAATTATTATGACGAAAACGGAAATATTCAAACAACAACTATGAAGATAGACTTATTAAGTAAATATTATGATGAGGTATTAACCTTTACTTATGAATATGTTATTTTACAAGATAATACAATAATACCTATAAAAGATGTAATAACAAATCAAAAAGAATATCAACCAGACGATTATATTCAAACCTTAGATAAGAAACCAGAATCATTTGTAGAATAAAAATAAAAAGACAATACTTTAGTATTGTCTTTTTCAAACTGTTGACAAAGTATATAAAAATATTTTGTTCCTAAATTTACTAAATAGACTTTTAAAAAATATTGCAATTATGAGCAATTTGACTTATAATAAATATATAAAACTTGCGGGTATAATTTAGTGGTAGAATGTCATGCTTCCGACCTGATCGCGCGGGTTCGATTCCCGCTACCCGCTCCAAAAAACTTAGATAATTTACAGGAGGAAAAAATGCGCAAAAACATTGCAGAAGATAAAGAAAAATTAAAAGAAAAACTGGAATATATTGGATTGAATTTAGAAAAAATACCGAAATTTCTAACAGAATTTACTCCATTTTCTTTTAGACCTTTAAAATCATATAATGATACAACATATAAAGTATATAAATATATTGATGTAAATAATATTGAAATTCTTTTAACTCCAACAGATAGACTAACCAATTTAAATGAAAAATATAAATTAAGTAGTCCAATTGGAAACTATTTAGACTCAAAGACAGAGCAAAATGTCGAGAAGTTTGCTACATTTTTAAGATTACTTAATGATACAAATATAGAAGATATAAAAAAAGTAGAGAAAGAACAAGAAAAACTAAATGATCAGATACCTAACCAAGTAAAATATGATGGAAATTATACATGGCAAATATACTATTCAGATGTATCAGATCAATACTTTATGCTAGTACCAACAAATGAATATAATAATTCAGCACTATTTTACTTGCTAAAAAAACAAATAGAAAGCAAGAAAAAGAGAAAAAAAGAAAACATATTTGTACCAATTACTTATCAAGAGTATTCAGGAAACTATTTATTAAAAAGTCAAATAACTGATTTGGAAAATTATTTGTGGTATTACACTAAAGAATGGCCTAATATTTTTGAAGTATATGATAAAAAACAAAAAATGTGTATAAAAATAGTGGGAAGAGCTAATGTTTATGAAAAAATAAAAAGCGATTATATAATAACTTTAGATAGTAAGGAGCAAGCATTAAAACAATACAAGTTAATAAAAGCTCTATTTATTTTGTCGACAGCATTTCCAGATGACTTTAATTTCAAAACAAAAATAAATGATGAAGGTTCACTAGAGTTTTCACAAAAAACTACATTATGGGAAAAAGAAATTAACTATGAAAATCTAACAGATTTTATACAATTTGAAGCAAATCAAAAGAGAATGTTAATCAACTTAGAAGAAAAGAAAATACAAGAGGCACAGGCAAAATTAGAAAAAATAAAAAAAGAAGTTGAAAAGCAGAATGAAGAATATCTAAGTAAACAACGTCAAATATCTACTTTCTTGGAATGCAAAAAGAGCTTTTTAGGAAAAGTTAAATATTATTTTTCAACAAGAAAAAAAGAGTTAAAGCCAATAAATAAGAATAAGCCAAACAATATAGAGAAAAAAATAGAAAAACAAGCCAAAGAGGAGAAGGTAGAAGCGCAAACAAAGCAGTACACAATTGAAGATTTAATAGAGGTGTGTACTAAATTAGAAGCAAGACAGAAAATGGCAAAAGCACTAAAAATAGATGAAAAAGCTTTAGAGCTAAAACAAGTAAATCTAGAAAGAAAAATAAAAAATGCAAATATTTATTTAAATGAAATAGAACTTCATAAAAAAAGCATTTTTGAATTTTGGAAGTTTACAAATAAAGATGAATTACCTAGCTTAAATGAAGGCGAAGAAGAGAAGAATGTTGAAAAAGAAAAGATAGGTAAAAGTTTTAATTATGAGGATGATATTGAAGATTTTGGAAAAAAAGCAGATGAAGTTCAAAGAAGAAAATTATCTAAGAATGAAACGGATGCAATATTTGCAGTTAAACAGTCATTGATATCAGCACAAATAATAAATAAAACTAAAAGCGATAAACTAACAGCAACACAAAAGAAATTATTAGAGCAAGAATTGCAAAAACTAAAAACAAGTTATGAAGATAATATAGAGACTGTGGAATTAAAGGATTTTGACATATTTGGAGGTTTGTCAGAAGACATTACTAAAATAAAGATTATAGATAATAAAAAGCACAGGGAAATAGAAAAAGATAAATATAAAGTACTAAACATAAATAAGCAAACAGATTTAGACTTATATATAGATACTCTAAGAAATTACTTAAATCTACTAAAAGAAGCATTTTGCAAAACAACAACATTTCAAAATATTTCGCTATATCTAACTTCTAACAAAGAACTAGACACTAAAAATTTGAATATATTTCATTTGAGTGAAAATGAAGCGGTTAATGAAAATAAATTAGAAGATGAAATATACTTATACAAAGTAAATCTAAAAGAAGCTATGCCAGTATTGTATTATTCAAACATTATATTTTATGATAATACAAACCAGACTTTGCCATTAGGAATGAATTTATCAGATGAAATATTGGTTGATTTAAGTAAATACAAACTAGTAGAAGCAAATAAAGAAGACTTTAAAATAAACTATTTAGAAGACGAATACACAAGTAAAATAATTAAAGTACACTGCATTGAATACAATGTGAAATAAAAAATCTCTAGAAAAATCTAGAGATTTTTTTGTGGTGCAGGTGGTGGGGGTCGAACCCACACGAATGTTACTTCGCAGGATTTTGAGTCCTGTGCGTCTGCCAATTCCGCCACACCTGCATAAATATTACCTACATATAATAGCAAAAAAAACAAAAAATATCAAGTGTTTTTTAGAATAATCATGTAGTTTTTGGAAATAATATTTTGGGAGGTAGATTATATGATTAATTTTAGAACTGATTTAGCTTTAGAAAGAAGAGATTTATTTAAAAAAGCCAATAATATATCAAATGAAGTAGATGGCTTAGAAACACAGGAAGAAAGCTTTACAGATGATATAAAAATATCAAGAGTAAAAGTACTAAATGATAATGGAGAACAAGCAATAGGTAAAAGAAAAGGCACATATATTACTATAGATATTAAAAATTTAAAAATAGCAGGAGAAGACGAAATACAAAAAGCATCAGAAGCAGTAACAAAGGAATTAAAAAATCTAATTGGAGCTTTAGTAGGTCCACAAGAAGATATATTAGTAGTTGGACTAGGAAATTTATATGTAACGCCAGATGCATTAGGCCCTAAAGTAGTAAATGAAATAGATATTACAAGACATTTGCTAAACTATATGCCAGATGTACTTGATAAAGACACTAGACCAGTAAGTGCTATAGCACCTGGGGTCCTTGGAACCACTGGAATAGAAACACTAGAAGTTATAAAGGGAATAGTAGAAAATATTCATCCAAAATTGATAATTGTAATTGATGCACTTGCATCTAGAAGCATAGAAAGAATTAGCAGTACAGTACAACTTGCAGATACAGGAATTGTTCCAGGTGCAGGGGTTGGAAATGAAAGAAAAGAACTAACAAAAGACACTTTAGGAGTACCAGTTATTGCAATAGGAATACCAACTGTTGTAGAAGCGGCAACAATAGCTGCAGACAGTTTAGATTTATTCATTCAAAAAGTTCAAGAAGAAGCAAAGTCAAATGAATTTTTAAATCAATTACAAGAAGAAGATAAATATGAAATGATAAAAGAAGTATTAACACCAGAAGATTATAACTTTATAGTAACTCCAAAAGAAATAGACGATTTAATTGAAAATATGAAAGACGTAGTTGCAAGAGGGATAAACTTTGCAACACAAAAATAAAAATCCTGCCACAACAATTGTTGTGACAGGAAAAAGGATTAGTGCTTAATAGTAATTTTTGCCATTCTTACTCCGGGCTTTTTCCAAAACAGGTGACCAGTTGCAGGAGTGATGAAGAAGGTAACATCGAATCCGGCTCTCTGAAAAATTTTTCTGGCAATTTGCGGATCCAAAAACTTTTCTTCAAAGGCTTCATAGGACATTTCGTAAGGAAAAGTTTGATAACCTTCTTTTGCTTTTTTGTACTGTTCTTCTAAGAAATTACTTACGGTTCCTCCTAAAAGGAAAAAAATCAAATCATTGTCTTTCCGATATGCTTCATTGTAGGCTTTGGTAATATCATTGGCAGTTTTCATTGTGTGTATCTCCTTTATATAAAATATTTTCACTAATTAGTGAACTTATATAAATTATACCATAAAATCGGACAAAAAGCAAACACACGTACTTAAAACAAAAAATGTTGCTATTTGAACAACAGTATTATATAATAAGACAAAATAAAGAAGGAGAAAACAAATGGCAATAATTATAAATGGAAAAGAATTAGCAACAAAGGTAAGAGCAAACTTAAAGATAGAGGTTGATGGACTAAAAGAGAAAGGTATATTTCCTAAATTAGCAGTAATAATGGTTGGAAACGATAGTGCATCAGCAGTATATGTACGTAATAAAAGTAAAGCATGTAATGAAATTGGAGTTGAGTTTGAAGAATTTTTATTACCTGAAAACACAACAAGAGAAGAACTATTAAACTTGATTGAAGAACTAAATAATAGAAAAGATGTTAATGGAATTTTGCTTCAAAGTCCCATACCAAAGCATTTAGACATTAGAGAAGCTTTTAATGCGATAGACTATAAAAAAGATGTAGATGGATTTCATCCAATAAATGTAGGCAAACTAGCTATTGGAGAAGACTGCTTTGTATCTTGTACACCAGCAGGAGTTATGAGAATGCTAGAAGAATATAAGATAGATATAGAAGGCAAACATGCAGTAGTTATTGGTAGAAGCAATATTGTAGGTAAACCTTTAGCACAATGCTTATTAAACAAAAATGCAACAGTAACTATTTGCCACTCAAGAACAAAAAATTTAGGAGAAATAACAAAACAAGCAGACATTTTAGTTGCAGCAATTGGAAAACCTAAATTTGTAACAGCAGATATGGTAAAAGAAGGCGCAGTGGTAATAGATGTGGGAATAAACAGAAATGAAGATGGAAAACTTGTAGGGGACGTTGACTATCAAAATGTAGAAAGTAAAGCAGCATATATTACTCCAGTTCCAGGTGGAGTTGGACCAATGACAATTGCTATGTTAATGGAAAACGTAGTAAAATCAGTAAAATAACAAAAAACGGGGCTTGATCATTTTAGGAGGAAATTTTATGAAAATTATTTATCAAGCTCAAAAAGAATATCCAGAAAAATTAAACAATATATATTCATCACCTGCTAAATTATATTTAGTGGGTGATGAATTAGTTTTAAATAAGCCATCAATAGCTATAATTGGTTGCAGAGATGCAAGTGACTATGGTAAAAGAGTGGCTTTTAATTTTGCTTATGAACTTGCCAAAGAAGGCTTTGTAATAGTAAGTGGACTGGCAAGAGGAATTGATACATATGCACATTTAGGTGCAGTTAAAGCAAATGGTAAAACAATAGCAGTATTGGGAAGTGGACTAAAACATATATACCCAGCTGAGAATAAAGAATTATGTAATGAGATTATAAAAAAAGGTGGAGCAGTAATAACAGAATATGAGCCACATATAAAGCCATTACCAATGAACTTTCCATCAAGAAATAGAATAATTAGTGGACTTTCAAATGGAGTATTAGTAGTAGAAGCAAAACAAAAAAGTGGAACCTTAATTACGGTAGACTATGCTCTAGAACAAGGAAAAGATGTATTTGTAATACCAGGTAACATCACAAGCACAAATTCATATGGCACAAACGATCTTATCAAACAAGGAGCAAAGCCAGTTACAAATATACAAGAAATTATAGAAGAAATAATTTAAAATTTAATGTTACCATTGGCAATTTTATAATAATGTGGTAAAATATATGAGTAATTTAAAAGGAGAAACAATGCCAAAATTTTTTGTAAAAACAAACCAAATTGAAGAAAATAAAATAAAGATAATTGGAGAAGATGTAAAACATATAAATCAAGTATTAAGAGCTAAAATAGGCGAAGAACTAACTATTTGCAATTTAGATACAACCTTAAACTATATTACTACAATATCTCAAATTACTCCTGAATATGTAATGTGTGATATACAAGACTGCGTAAAAAGCTTTGTAGAAAGCAATGTGCAAGTTACAATTTTTCAGGGGCTTCCAAAAGCTGATAAAATGGAATATATAATACAAAAAAATACAGAATTAGGTGCTAAACAAATAGTGCCAGTTGAAATGGTAAGATGTGTAGTAAAACTAGACAGTAAAAAAGAAGGGAAGAAAATAGAACGTTGGCAAAAAATTGCAGAATCAGCTGCAAAACAAAGTGGAAGAGATTTAATACCAACAGTAGAAATGCCAATTGATATAAATAATTTATGTGAAAAAATTAAAGAATTTGATGCAGTGATTTTAGCTTATGAAGAAGAAAAAGAAAATACATTAAAAAACGAGTTGAAAAAACTAGATGGAACTAAAGATTTAAAAATTGGAATTATAATAGGTCCAGAAGGTGGAATGGACAAAACAGAAGTAGAAAAACTTGCAAAAGCAGGTGCAAAAGTGGTAACATTAGGAAAAAGAATATTAAGAACAGAAACAGCATCAATTAGTATTATGAGTAACATTGTATACGAATTTGAATTATAAAAGGAGAAATTAAAATGCCAACAGAAAAGGAAGAGAAAACTACAAAAAAGACTACAAAAAAAGCAGAGCCAGTAGAAAAGAAAACAACAACAAAGAAAAACACAAAACCGGCAACTAAAAAGGAGACTGGTACAAGATCAACTGCAAAAAAAGAAACTAGTACAAAGACTACAACTAAAAAAACAACAGCTAAAAAAGCAACAACTAAGAAAATGGAACCTAGCAAGAAAACAGAGAAAAAACCAACTAAAAGTAAAAAAACAGTGGTAGAAGAAATTGATACAAAAGCTGAGACTGAAGAGGTTGTAGAAGAAGTTGAAACTAAAAAAGAAGTCAAAACAGTAGATATGCAAGAAATGCAAAAAGTTCTAAAACAAGAAATAAAGTCAAAGAAAACTGTAACAGAAGAACAACAAAAAAAGATGAATGGAGAAGTATTTAAAAATATAATTATAGCAATTGCAATAGTTCTATTTTTAAACTGTATAATTCTTGGCTTTATGAATATTGAAAGCTCGATATTTATAGTAGACTTAAAAGTATTTGCAGTATCTTTACTTGCAGTAGCAATAGGAATTTTTGAATTTGCATATAAAAAAGATAGTGGAAAAGCAGCAATATATGGAATTGAAATATTATTTTTAGCACTTTGTATGTTAGCATTTATTTATATAGACATAATGTTAAATAGTAAATTTGTAATAATTGCAGTACTTTTAACATATGCAATTGCAATATATTACACAGCAAAATCAATAATAGTTTACAAAAAAATGAAAAAACAATATTTAATTGATTCAATAAAAAAAGAAATTGTAAAAAAATAAATATGAGAGGAAAATAATACAATGAAAAGTATGACAGGCTTTGGAAGAGCAAAGCTAGAAAAAGATGGACGAGAGTATTTGGTAGAAATTCGTTCAGTAAACCACAAATATGCAGATATTACTGTTAAAGCACCAAGAAACTTACTATATTTAGAAGACAAAGTTAGAAAATCAGTATTAAATAGAGTTGCAAGGGGAAAAATAGAAGTATTTATAAGCTATGCTAATTATGGACTGGATGGAAAAAACGTAGTACTTAATAAAGAATTAGCTAAACTATATATAAAAGAACTAACAGAACTTGCAGAAGAGGCTGATATACCAAGTGGGCTTAGAGCCACAGAAGTTTCTAAAATGCCAGATGTATTAAATATTCAATTAGAAGAAGATAGTTTAGAAACGATTTGGCAAGAGTTGTCAGAGTGCTTAGAAACAGCTATAGACAATTTCATAGATATGAGAAGCATAGAAGGAAGCAAAATTAAACAAGACTTACAAACGAGATTATCAAGTGTAGAAGAAAATGTTAACAAAATTTCTGAACTTTCTACTGGACTTGTAGAAGAATATATAGTAAAATTAGAAGAAAGAATAAAAGAGCTTTTAAAAATTGACATAGTAGATAAAGACAGACTAGCTCAAGAAATAGTAATTTACTCTGATAAATGTTCTACAGAGGAAGAACTAACCAGACTAAAAAGCCATATAGCACAATTTAAAAACTTATTAGAACAAGAAGAACCAGTGGGCAAAAAGCTAGATTTCTTAATTCAAGAAATGAACAGAGAAACAAACACAATTGGTTCGAAATCAGGAAAATTAGAAATTACTAATTTGGTAATAGAAATGAAAACTGTATTAGAAGACATAAGAGAACAAATTCAAAATATTGAATAACAAAGGAGGACTTTTATGCAATTGATAAATATAGGTTTTGGAAATATTGTATCATCAGATAGAATAATAGCTATAGTAAGCCCAGAATCTGCACCAATTAAAAGATTAGTACAAGATGCCAAAGATACTGGAAGGGCAATTGATGCTACATGTGGTAGAAGAACAAGAGCTGTAATAGTAATGGACTCAAACCATGTTGTATTATCAGCAGTTCAACCAGAAACAGTAGCCGGAAGATTTGAAGGCGACACAAATAAAGTAGAAACTGAATAGAAAGAAGGGAAAAATATGTTAGTAAAACCAACTGTATTAGAATTATTAGAAAAGGTAGATAATCGTTTTAGATTAGTAACTGTTACTTCAAAAAGAGCTAGACAAATAGCTGCTGGAAGTACACCTTTAACCAAGAAAGATGAACCATCACCAGTATCACTTGCTGCTGATGAAATAGCAGAAGGTAAGGTGAAACCATGTTAGTATTATTATCTGGAGTTTCAGGTGCTGGTAAAGATACCATAAAAAAAGAGCTAATAGCAAGAATGGATAATGTTGAATCACTTCCATCTTTTACAGATAGAGCTCCTAGAGAAAATGATATACCAGGCAAAACATATAATTTTGTATCAACAGAGGAATTTGAGGCAATGATAGCTAGAGGAGAATTATATGAATACTCAGCTCATCATAATCATTACTATGGAACCTCAAGAAAATTATTAAATGAAAAGATGCAAAATGGTAAAATTATAGTAAAAGACATTGAAGTAAATGGTGTTGAAAATTTAGTAAAATTATTAGGTAATGACACTAAAATTGTAACTATATTCTTAAAAGTTCCAAAAGAAGAACTAAGAAGACGTTTGGAAAGCAGAATAGATAAGCCAAGCCCAAAAGACATTGAGTTACGCTTAAACCGTTTACAATATGAAGAATCTAAAATAGGAATATATGATTACGTAATAAAAAATAACAACCTAGAAAAAACAGTTAATATCATAATGGAAATAATAAAAAGTGAATACAATATGACAGAAGCAGAGTTTTAGACTTTGCTTTTTTGTCTAAAAAAAGAGTGAATATGATAGCAGAAGTAATATTAAATAGTAATGCAAAGCAATTGAATAAGGTATTTGATTATAAAATACCAGACGAATTAGCACCTAAAATAAAATTAGGTGCTAGAGTTCTTGTGCCTTTTTCAAATAGAAAAGAATTAGACGAAGGTTTTGTAGTTAATATTAAAGAAACTTCTGAATATAAAGTAAAAGAAATTAGTGATGTAAATGGCAACTATTTAGACGAGAAAAGCATAAAACTTGCAAATTGGATGGCTAAAAGATATTTCTGCAATATATCAGACTGTATAAAACTAATGTTGCCACCGGGAACTACTGCAAAAGTTGTAGAAAATAGAGTAAAAGAAAAAAATGCAAACTTTGTATATTTAAAAAAAGATGCAGAACAAATACAACAAGAAATAGAGAGCAGAACTATTAAATCAGATAAACAAATAAGAGCATTAGAATTTTTAATAGAAAATGAAGGAGTAATAATATCAGACTTAGAAACATTTGCAGATGTGAGTAAAGCTGTACTAAACACATTACAAAAAAATGGATATATAGAAATAGTGGAAAAGCAGGTAGAAAGAAATCCATTTTTACATAAAGCAATAAATAGAGACAAGCCATTTCCACTAAATGACGAACAGAGTCAAGCATATAATGCAGTAGCAGATGCGATAGATGATCAATTTAACTCTGAATTTTTACTATTTGGAGTAACTGGTTCAGGAAAAACAGAAATATATTTGCAACTAATAGACAAGGTGCTAAACTTGGGAAAATCAAGCTTGATGTTAGTTCCAGAAATATCATTAACACCACAAACCGTAGATAGATTTATAGCACGTTTTGGAGAAGAAAACATTGCAGTATTACATAGTAAACTATCAGTAGGTGAAAGATATGATCAATGGAACAAAATAAAAAGAGGAGAGGCTAAAATCGTAATAGGAGCACGTTCTGCAATATTTGCTCCAATGCAAGATTTAGGTTTAATTATTATAGATGAAGAGCATGACCAATCATATAAATCAGAAACTACGCCAAAATATCATACTAGAGAAATTGCTAGATATTTAGCAAAAGAAAATAGCATATGTTTAGTAGAAGGAAGCGCCACACCTGATTTAGATACATATTATAAAACGCAAACCGGAGAAATAGAACTACTAAAATTAACTAAAAGAGCTAATAATGCAAAACTTCCAGAGGTAGAGGTAATAGACTTGAGGCATGAACTAGAACAGGGCAACAAATCTATGATTAGTGGAAAACTACACCAAGCAATAAAAGAAAACTTGCAAAATCATAAACAAACAATACTATTTTTAAACCGTAGAGGATTTTCAACCTTTGTAATGTGTAGAGATTGTGGACATACTATAAAATGCAAAAATTGTGATATTACATTAACATATCATGCAAGTAACAAAAAGCTAAAATGCCATTATTGTGGGTATGAAGAAGAGGTTGTAAAAGAATGTCCAGAATGTCATGGAAAAAACATTAGATATTTTGGGGCAGGAACACAAAAATTAGAAGAACAAATAAACTTACTATTTCCCGAAGCAACAACAATACGTATGGATGTGGACACAGTAACTAAAAAGAATTCACATGAGGAAATATTAAACAAGTTTAAGAACGAAAACATAGACATTTTAATAGGAACACAAATGGTAGTAAAAGGACACCACTTTCCAAATGTTACTTTAGTAGGAGTTATTGCAGCAGATAGTAGTTTAAACATAGACGACTTTAGAGCAACAGAAAGAACCTTCCAAATACTAACACAGGTGGCAGGTAGAGCAGGGAGAGAAGAAACACAAGGCAAAGTAATAATACAAACATATAATCCTGACAACTTTAGTATAGAATGTGCTAAAAAACAAGATTATCAATTGTTTTATGATACAGAGATTATGTTGAGAAAACAATTGAAATATCCACCGTTTTGCGATATAATAGTAGTTGGTGTTAGTTCAGAAAATAAAATGTCAGCATTTAAAATAACAGAGCAATTACACAAATACCTAAAAAACAGAGTAATTACCGAGAATTTAGGAATAATGTTATATAAAGGAATGCCAGCACCAGTAGACAAAATAAAAAACAAATATCGTTTTCGTATAATTATTAAATGTAAATTTGGTGACGAAACAATCAATTTGATAAATGATATGTTAAATGAATATGGACAAACCAAAGAAGGAAAAAGTGGAAGCGTTAGATTAAGTATTGATTTGAATCCTAACAATTGGCTGTAATTTTTAAAATAATCAGCATCTTGCTTTGTCAAAGTGCATTAAAAACGCGGTTACATACAAGCGTATGCGCCCTTGCCTTTTTAATACACTTTTCCGCGCAATATACTAATTCTTTTAAAAATTTACATTTGAACTAAATAGGAGAGATAAAATTAGAATAGGGGGAAAATGACTTTGGCAATAAGACTTATAAGACAAACAACAGACGAAATACTAAGAAAAAAATCAAGAGAAGTAGAAATAGTTGATGATAAAATAAGAGAAATATTAGACGACATGGTGGAAACTATGCACAAATATGACGGAGTAGGCTTAGCAGCTCCACAAATAGGAATATTAAAAAGACTAGTAGTAATTGATTTGTATGACGAAAAAGGACCAATTAAATTAGTAAATCCTAAAATAGTAAAAGAAAAAGGAACACAAGAAGTAGAAGAAGGTTGCCTAAGTTTTCCAAATCAGTTTGGCAAAGTAATAAGACCAGAAAAAGTAGTAATGGAAGCCTTAAACGAAAATGGAGAAAAAATAGAAATAGAAGGAGAGGGCTTGTTAGCACAAGCAATAGCTCACGAAATAGACCACTTAGAAGGAATACTATTTATAGACAAAGTTATTCCAGGCACACTAGAATATTCAACACCAGAAGAACAAAAATAGGGGGAATGTAAATGCTTAATATTATATTTATGGGAACACCAGATTTTGCAAAAGAAAGCCTTAAATGCTTAGTAGAAGCAAAACATAACATATTAGCAGTTGTAACAAATCCTGACAAACCTCAAGGCAGAGGAATGAAAATGGTAGCATCACCAGTAAAACAATATGCCTTAGAAAATGGTTTGGAAATATATCAACCTGAAAAAGTAAAAAACAACACAGAGTTTATAGAAAAAATGAAAGCTTTAAAGCCAGATGTAATATGTGTTGTAGCATATGGAAAAATATTACCACAAGAATTATTAGACATTCCAAAACTAGGTTGCATAAATGTACATGGTTCATTATTACCTAAATACAGAGGAGCAGCTCCAATACAATGGGCAGTTTTAAATGGAGATAAAACAACAGGAATTACCACAATGTATATGGATTCAGGAATGGACACAGGAGATATGATTTTAAAACAAGAAGTAGAAATAGGAGAAGATGAAACAACAGGAGAACTTTGGGATAAACTAACAAAAATTGGAGGAGAACTATTAGTAAAAACACTTGATTTAATAGAACAAGGAAAAGCGCCAAGAGAAAAACAAGGAGAAGATTTTACAATGGCTCCAATGCTTAGTAAAGAAATGGCAAAAATAGACTGGCAAAACCAAACAGCAGAACAAATTAAAAATCTAATTAGAGGCTTGAACCCAATAATGGGAGCATATACATTTTTAGATGGTAAAAAGCTAAAATTTTGGAAAGCAAAACTAATGTCTGAACAAGAGCTATTAACTACATTTCCTGAACTAAAAGAATATGAATACAAACTAAACGAATTAGAAGCGGGAACAATATTATTTACAAATCCAAAACAAGGGCTATTTATCAAAGCAAAACAAGGAATACTACAAATACTAGAAATACAAGCAGAAAATGCAAAAAGAATGAGCACCTCAGACTTCCTAAGAGGAAACAACATCCAAGCAGGAAGCATATTAGAATAAAATGTAAAATTTGTGTGAAAAATGTTAACAAAAAGCATTATGTCGTGTATAATATAGGGCATAATGCTTTTTAGAGAGGAAGAAAATTAAATGCTTAAAATATTAAAAAACTTAAAACAGTCATGGCTAGCAGTAGTTATAATTATCATATTACTTGCAATTCAGGCATATGCAGACTTAGCACTACCTGATTACATAACAAGAATTGTAAACAATGGAATAACAGAAGCAATAGTTGATCCAAATAACTACCAAAGCCAATATATATGGATAGAAGGACTAAAAATGTTAGCTGTAGCAGCAGTTAGTATGGCATGTGGTATCACAGTAATGTTTTTATCATCTCGTGTTGGAGCTAAACTTGGAAAAGCTTTAAGAGAAAAGATATTCAAAAAAATATTAGGATTTTCAATTAGCGAATTTAAAGAATTTTCAACAGCATCTTTAATAACTCGTAGTACAAACGATATTCAACAAATACAAAACGTAGTATCAATGATGTTTAGGGTAATTGTTTACGCCCCTATAATTGGTATAGGCGGACTATTTAAAGTCATAGCTTTAAAGCAAAATCCAATGGCTTGGATAATAGGAATGGCACTTGGTGCAGTATTACTAATTGTATTATTGCTATTTGTTGTAGCAATGCCAAAATTCAAAAAGATGCAGGAACTAGTTGATAAATTAAACCTAGTATCAAGAGAAATGCTTACAGGTATACCAGTAATTAGAGCTTTTAATACAGAGAAAAAAGAAGAAGCGAGATTTGAAAAAGCAAATAAAAACCTAATGAGAAACTTTATGTTTGTAAATAATGCAATGAACCTAATGATGCCATTTTTAATGCTTGTAATGAACTTAGTATCTTTACTAATAATTTGGGTAGGAGCAAAAAACGTAGATATAAGTGCAATTCAAGTTGGAGATATTATGGCATTTATACAATACACAATGCAAATTGTAATGGCATTCTTAATGATATCTATGCTTTCAATTATGCTTCCAAGAGCAAGTGTATCTGCAAAACGTATAAATGAGGTGTTAGAAAAAGAAAATAGTATAAAAGACCCAGAAAATCCAAAACATTTTGATGAAAGCAAAAAAGGAATAGTAGAATTTAAAAATGTTACTTTTCAATATCCTGATGCAGATGAACCTTTATTATGTGATATAAACTTTACAGCTGAACCAGGAAAAACCACAGCAATTATAGGTAGTACGGGAAGTGGTAAATCTACAGTTGTAAATTTAATTCCTCGTTTTTATGATGTCACAAAAGGCGAGATACTAATTGATGGAGTAAATATTAAAGACGTTACTCAAAAAGAATTAAGAAGTGTAATAGGATTTGTACCACAAAAAGGAGTGCTATTTTCTGGTACAATAGAAAGTAATATAAAATACAGTAATGAAAATATGTCAGACGACCAAATGAAATTAGCAGCAGAAATAGCACAAGCAACAGAGTTTATTGATACTAAAAATGATAAATATAAATCTGAAATTGCACAAGGTGGAAGCAATGTATCTGGTGGACAAAAACAACGTTTATCTATTGCAAGAGCAGTTGCAAAAGATCCAGAAATATTTGTATTTGACGATAGTTTTTCAGCACTAGACTATAAAACTGATGCAAAATTAAGAGAAGCGTTAGCAGAAAAAACACAAAATAAAACGGTAATTATAGTTGCACAAAGAATAAATACAGTTTTAAATGCAGACCAAATAATTGTGCTAGACGACGGAAAAATTGCAGGAAAAGGAACTCATAAAGAACTTATGCAAAATTGTGAAGTGTATAAACAAATTGCATTATCACAACTTTCAGCAGAAGAGTTAGAATAGAAAGGAATAAGAAATGAAAGGAAATAAAAAGTCAAATAAGCAAATAGAAAAGGCAAAAGACTTCAAGGGTACTGCAAAGAAAATATTCAAAAAATATTTACTTGACTATAAATGGCAATTGCTAATAGTGCTAATATTTGCAATAGGAAGTACAGTATTTACAATAGTAGGCCCAAAAATTTCTGGAAATGCAACAACAGAAATATTTAATGGATTAGTAAATAAAATGTCAGGTACAGGTGGAATTGACTTTGCAAAAATAGCAAGTATTTTGCTTACATTAGTTGTACTATATGTTATAAGTATGATATTTACAGCAATACAAAGTTTTGTAATGACAAATGTATCACAAAAATTAACATATAGACTAAGAAATGAAGTAGCACAAAAAATAAATCATTTGCCAATGAAATATTTTGACAAAAAAACAAATGGTGAAGTGCTATCAGTTATTACAAACGATATAGATACATTTTCACAAAATATGAACCAAAGCATTACATCAATAATTACAGCAGTATGCACACTTATAGGTGTATTGATTATGATGTTAACAATAAGTGTTAGTATGACATTGGTATCACTTGCAATAATACCAGTTGCAGTAATATTAGTAAAATTTATAGTAAAAAAATCACAAAAATACTTCAAACAACAACAAGACTATTTAGGACATATAAATGGCCAAGTAGAAGAAATATATGGTGGACATACAATAGTAAAAGTATTTAATAGAGAAAATGAAGAAGCAGAAGCTTTTGCAAAATTAAATGATGAGCTATACACTTCAGGTTGGAAATCACACTTTATGTCAGGCTTAATGTATCCAATTATGCAGTTTGCAGGAAATGTTGGTTATGTAGGAATAGCGGTTTTAGGTGGATATTTAGCGGTACAAGGGAAAATTACAGTAGGTAATATACAATCATTTATTCAATATGACAAACAATTCACAAGACCAATAAATGAAATTGCAGAAATTTCAAGTATGTTACAAGCAATGGCAGCAGCATCTGAAAGAATACTAGAATTCTTAGAAGAACCAGAAGAAGAAAAAGACCCAGAAAATGCTATATCAACAGAAGGTATAAAAGGCAATGTAAGATTTGACCATGTACAATTTGGATATAACGAAGATAAAGTTATAATACATGATTTTAATGAAAATGTAAAAGATGGACAAAAAATTGCAATTGTTGGTCCAACTGGTGCTGGTAAAACCACAATAGTAAAACTTTTAATGAGATTTTATGATGTGAATAAAGGTGCAATATTAGTTGATGGACATAATATACAAGAATTTAAACGTGGGGATTTAAGAAAAGTATTTGGAATGGTGCTTCAAGATACATGGCTATTTGGTGGAACCATCAAAGAAAATATTAAATATGGAAAACCAGATGCGACAGACGAAGAAGTAATAGAAGCAGCGAAAGCGGCACATGTTCATCACTTTATACAAACATTACCAAAGGGTTATGATATGGTAATTGATGAGGAATCAAATAATATATCACAAGGACAAAAACAATTATTAACAATAGCAAGAGTTATATTAACAAACCCAGAAATACTAATATTGGACGAAGCAACAAGCTCAATAGATACAAGGACAGAAGAACAAATACAAGCAGCAATGGATAACCTAATGAAAGGTAGAACAAGTTTTATAATAGCACATAGATTATCTACAATAAAAAATGCTGACCTAATATTGGTAATGAATGAAGGAGACATTATAGAACAAGGAACACATGAAGATTTACTAGAAAAAGGTGGCTTTTATGCTAACCTATACAACTCACAATTCCAAGACTGTGACGACGAAGCTGTATAAAAAAGAGGAAGAAGTATGAAACAAAAAACTAAAATATTTAAAATAATATTATTGGTCGTAGTAATAGCAATAATGGTAGCAGTTACAATATACTTGATACCAACTTTTAAAGAACTTTCAAGTGAAGCAGGACAACAAGCATTTAAGCAAAAAGTAAATGATTCTGGATTTGTTGGATTTTTAATGCTATTCGGACTTCAATTTGCACAAATATTTTTATTCATAATACCAGGAGAACCAATAGAAATATTAGCGGGTTTATGTTATGGAAGCTTATGGGGAGCAGTGTTTATAATGCTCTCGGCAGCAATAATTTCAGCATTTATATATTTACTGGTTCATAAACTTGGCAGAGAATTTATATATGAATTTGTAAAACCAGAAAAGATAGAAAAAATAGAAAAAAGTAAACTATTTCAAAATCCTCAAACAATTAGATATATACTTTTTATATTATTTTTTATACCAGGAACACCAAAAGATTTACTAACATATATAGCAGCATTACTACCAATAAAACCAACAGAATTTATACTAATATCAACATTAGCAAGATTTCCATCAGTAATATCTTCAACATTAGCTGGAGCAAGCTTACTAAAAGGAAACTGGAAACTAAGCTTAATTATATATGGTGTAACATTTGCAATAGTTGCAGTAGTGGTATTGATAATGAGAAAACTTGATAAAAACAAGATAACAGACGAAGCAATAAGAACAATACAATAAAAGCTAACGAGGTTTTAACCTCATTAGCTTTTATTTATATATATTACATCTATGTCCAATTTCTAATACTAATATTATTAGTTCACTATCTTTTATTTCACATATTAGTCTATAATCGCCAATACGATAACGCCATAGACCGGATTTGTTTTCAACTAATCCTTTACCATGAATACGAGGATCATCACAATTTACTAGATTTTTTTCAATCCAACCAATTATTAAAGAACTGGTATATTTATCTAATTTTTTTAAATACTTTTTAGCTTTTTCTGAAAATACTATTTTATATTTCAATCTAAATCAAGCTCCTTTTTTACTTCTTCAAGAGTATATGTTTTAGGATTAAGTTCATATTCTTCTACAGCCTTTTCATAACAAGTTAAATCATATTCGTCTTCTATTTTTTCTAGTAATGCAGTTCTTATTAAATCTGACAAAGAAATATTGTGCATTTCTGCATATGCTTTTATAAGTTTTGTATCTTCTTCATTTAATCTAACTGATATAGTCATTTTTCTCTCCTCCTTATGTAATACATTGTAATACAAAATGCTTTAATTGTCAATAATATTATTGATATTTATAAAATATTTTATGCAAAATTAAATTAGAGTTTGACAATAACGAGTAAAAAGCGTATAATACTTGTATTGAATATAAATGCGATGAAAAAGAAAAAGTATGCATTTCTTATTTTTAGAGAGTTGAGTTAGGTGAAAGTCAACATTAAGAAACATATGGGGAGCTTTGGAGCATATTAAATAAAGTGGATTAGTATAAACTAATCAAATAGGGTGGAACCGCGGAATAAAACTTTCGTCCCTAGCAATAAAAGCTAGGAATGAAAGTTTTTTTGATTTCTAGCAAGTAAAAAGGAGGAATTTTTATGTCAGAATTAACAATGGAAAAATTAGTAGCATTGTGCAAATCAAGAGGATTTGTTTACCCAGGCTCAGAAATTTATGGAGGTCTAGCAAATGCTTGGGACTACGGCCCTTTAGGAGTAGAACTAAAGAACAATGTAAAAAAAGCATGGATGAAAAAATTTGTGCAAGAAAGCAAATATAATGTAGGGTTAGATGCAGCAATATTAATGAACCCTAAAACATGGGTAGCTTCTGGTCACGTAGGTGGTTTTAGTGATCCACTAATAGACTGCAAAAATTGTAAAACAAGACATAGAGCAGATAAACTAATTGAAGACTGGGCTCATGAGAACAATAAAGATATGGTTGCAGATGGTATGACAGACGAAGAAATGATTAACTTCATAAAAGAGAATAACATTGTATGCCCTAAATGCGGAGAACAAAACTTTACACCAATTAGAAAATTTAACTTAATGTATAAAACATATCAAGGTGTTACAGAAGATAGCAGTTCAGAAATTTACCTAAGACCAGAAACAGCACAAGGTATATTTGTAAACTTTAAAAATGTACTAAGAACAACAAGAAGAAAACTACCAATGGGAATTGGTCAAGTTGGTAAATCATTTAGAAATGAAATTACACCAGGTAACTTCATATTTAGAATTCGTGAATTTGAACAAATGGAACTCGAATTTTTCTGCAAACCAGGAACAGATATGGAATGGTTTGAATATTGGAGAGCCTTCTGTAAAAATTGGCTTTTAAGCTTAGGAATGAAAGAAGAAAAAATTAGATTAAGAGACCACAGTCCAGAAGAATTATGTTTCTACAGCAAGGGTACAACAGATATTGAATTTGCATTTCCATTTGGATGGGGTGAATTATGGGGTATTGCAGACAGAACAGATTATGACCTAAAACAACATGCACAATATTCAGGAGAAGACTTTACTTACTTAGACCAAGAAACAGGAGAAAAATTTGTACCATATTGTGTTGAGCCATCACTAGGTTGTGACCGTGTAACATTAGCATTCTTATGCAATGCTTATGAAGAACAAGAAATTGCAGAAGGAGATGTAAGAACAGTATTACATTTACATCCAGCTTTAGCACCATATAAAGTAGCTGTACTTCCACTTTCTAAAAAGTTAAGTGAAAAAGCAGAAGAAGTATATGCAAAATTATCTAAAAACTTTATGTGTGACTATGACGAAGCAGGAAGCATTGGTAAACGTTATAGAAGGGAAGACGAAATAGGAACACCATATTGTGTAACAATTGACTTCGACACATTAGAAGATGAATGTGTTACAATTAGAGACAGAGATACAATGGAACAAGTAAGAGTAAAAATTGATGAACTAGAAAGCTACATACAAGATAAAATCGCATGGTAGAAATAAAGGAGATAAAATTTTGGAAAAAGTTAAGAAAACTAATTCATTTATGAAAAATGTGCTTATTCTAATGTTTGCACAAATAATGGTAAAAGTATTAGGTCTAGTATATAAATTTGTAATAACTAATTTTGATGGATTTGGAGATACTGGACTAGGGTACTACTCATCTGGATACCAAATATATACAGTATTACTTGCGCTTTCGTCAATAGGAATACCTAGCGTAGTTGCAAAATTGGTATCAGAAAGAGTAGCTGTAAAAGATGATAAAGGAGCACAAAGAATATTTAAAATTTGTATGACATTTTTTGTTGGAGTAGGAGCAATATTGTCATTAGGATTATTCTTTGGAGCAGACTTTATTGCAACAACAATGTTTAATGTGCCAGATACAAAATATGTAATGCAAGTATTAGCACCAGCAATTACTTTTGTGTCAGCTTCAGCAGTATTTAGAGGATACTTTGCAGGACTTGACGATATGAAGCCAACAAGCTATTCACAAATTATTGAGCAATTTTTAAATTGTGTATTATCAATTCTTTTTGTGTATGCTTTATTAGGTAGAGAGCCATATATTATGGCAGCAGGTGGAAACTTATCAACTACATTATCTATATTACTAACATTTATATATTTGATAATATATTATAAAAGAAAGAAAATAGTAGTAGATCCACAACAAAAATCAGAAGAAGAAAATGAAAAAACATTAAGCTTATTGAAAAAGATTTTAATGATTTCAATACCAGTTACAATAAGCTCAGTAATATCAGTAATACATCCACTTATAGATAGTGCTACTGTAAGTAGATGTATTCAAACAGCATTTGCAAGTTTATACCCAGTTAAAGAACAACTAGAAACTTTAGCAATGAGTAAAACAGGTATAATATCTAAAATAGATACATTAACAAATTTACCAATAGCAGTAAACATTGCATTTTCAACAGCTTTAGTACCTGCAATTTCGGCGGCAATAGCTAAAAAAGACTTTACAAATGTATCTAAAAGAATGACTTTTTCAATATTTGCATCATTACTTATAGTGCTTCCATGTGCAGCAGGATTTATATCATTAGCACAACCAATATTAAATTTAATTTATCCAGCAGCAAATGATGGAGCAACATTATTAATGCTATATTCAGTAGCAATGGTGTTTATTGCATTAAACCAAACAATAAATGGAGGATTATATGGAATAAACAAAATGACAGTACCGTTGATTTCACTAGTGGTTGCAGCTGTGTTAAAAATTATATTAAACAATATATTAGTAAGTAATCCTAATATAGAAATAATGGGAGTTGGAATCAGCTCTATTATATGTCAAGGCTTAGCATTAATCATATGTATCAAAGCATTTAAGAAACATATAAAATTGGAATTTGATGCCAAAAGAATGATTATATTACCAGTAATAATATCAGCAGTTATGGGAATATGTACATACTTTATAAACAAAGGACTAAATACAATAATGGGACAAAATTTAAGTACAATAATTTCAATTATACTAGGTGCAATAATCTACGTAATATTAGTATTTGTATCAAAAATACTAAAAAAAGAAGATATTATGATGATACCATTTGGAACAAAAATATATAACATTTTGGTAAAACTAAAAGTATATAAAGAAGAAATTTAGCAAATTAATAAAAAGTAAAGGAAATTAGCAAAATTTTCTTTACTTTTTTTCAATTTACATATATAATAGAGCTGTTATAGGCGCATAATGGTGTATATAACATATTGTTAAACAAATAAAATTTTAAGGAGGTTCTTTATGAGTCAAAAGTATGTATACTTATTTAAAGAAGGAAACGCAAATATGCGTGAACTATTAGGCGGAAAAGGTGCTAACTTAGCTGAAATGACTAATTTAGGTTTACCAATTCCACAAGGTTTTACAGTTACAACAGAAGCTTGCACAAAATATTATGAAGATGGTAAAACAATTTCACAAGAAATTCAAGACCAAATTTTTGCAGCTTTAAAAACACTAGAAGAAATACAAGGCAAAAAATTTGGAGACAATAGTGATCCATTATTAGTATCAGTAAGAAGTGGTGCTAGAGCATCAATGCCTGGTATGATGGATACAATATTAAACTTAGGTTTAAATGATGTAGCAGTTGAAGGATTTGCAGCAAAAACAGGAAATCCAAGATTTGCATATGATTCATATAGAAGATTTATTCAAATGTATTCAGACGTTGTTATGGAAGTTCCAAAATCATATTTTGAAAAAATTATAGATGAACTTAAAGCAGAAAAAGGAGTTCATTTTGATACAGAACTAACAACAGAAGATTTAAAAGAATTAGTAAAAAGATTCAAAGAAGTATATAAAGAGAACATGAATGGAGAAGAATTCCCACAAGATCCATCAGAGCAATTAATGGGAGCTGTTAAAGCTGTATTTAGAAGCTGGGACAACCCAAGAGCTATAGTATATAGAAGAATGAACGATATACCAGGAGATTGGGGAACAGCAGTAAACGTACAAGCCATGGTATTTGGAAACATGGGAGAAACATCAGGAACTGGTGTTGCATTTACAAGAAACCCATCAACAGGTGAAAAAGGTATTTATGGTGAATACTTAATTAACGCACAAGGTGAAGACGTTGTTGCAGGTGTTAGAACACCACAACCAATTTCAAAACTTGCAGAAGATTTACCAGAATGCTACAAAGAATTTATGGAATTAGCACATAAACTTGAAAATCACTATCGTGATATGCAAGATATGGAATTCACAATTCAAGAAGGAAAACTATACTTCTTACAAACAAGAAATGGAAAGAGAACAGCACCAGCTGCTATCCAAATTGCTTGTGATTTAGTTGATGAAGGAATGATTGACGAAAAAGAAGCTGTATTAAGAATAGATGCAAAATCTTTAGATCAATTACTACACCCAACATTTGATAAAGATAGCTTAAAAGCAGGAGAAGTTATAGGACAAGCTCTACCAGCATCACCAGGTGCAGCTGCAGGTAAAGTTGTATTTACAGCTGAAGAAGCTAAAGAACTTGGTAAAGGTGGAAAAGGTGAAAGAGTAGTATTAGTTCGTCTAGAAACAACACCAGAAGACATCGAAGGTATGGTTGCAGCACAAGGTATCTTAACAGTTCGTGGTGGTATGACATCACACGCAGCCGTTGTAGCACGTGGTATGGGAACATGCTGTGTATCAGGTTGTGGAGAAATAAAAATAAATGAAGAAGCTAAACAATTTGAACTTGGTGGATATACTTTCCATGAAGGAGATTACATTTCTCTAGATGGAACAACAGGAAAAATTTACAAAGGTGATATCAAAACAGTTGAAGCTAGTGTTAGCGGAAACTTCGGAAGAATAATGGCTTGGGCAGATAAATATAGAGCATTAAAAGTTAGAACAAATGCAGATAACCCAAGAGATACAAGAAATGCTGTTCATTTAGGAGCAGAAGGTATTGGTCTTTGCCGTACAGAGCATATGTTCTTTGAAGAAGACAGAATACCAAAAATCAGAAAAATGATATTAGCTGAAACAGTTGAAGCTCGTGAAGCAGCTTTAAATGAGTTAATACCATTCCAAAAAGGTGATTTCAAAGCAATGTACAAAGAATTAAAAGAATTACCAATGACTGTACGTTACTTAGATCCACCGCTACATGAGTTCTTACCAACAGAGGAAGAAGATATAATTGCATTAGCAAAAGATATGGGAGTTACAGTAGAACACCTAAAAAATAAATGTGCTGAACTACATGAATTCAACCCAATGATGGGACACAGAGGATGCCGTTTAGCAGTAACATACCCAGAAATAGCTAGAATGCAAACAAGAGCTTTAATGGAAGCTGCTATTGAAGTTAAAGAAGAAGAAGGATACAATATCGTTCCTGAAATTATGATCCCATTAGTTGGAGAAAAGAAAGAATTAAAATTTGTTAAAGATGTAGTAATAGAAGTTGCTGAACAAGTTAAGAAAGAAAAAGGTTCAGACATGCAATACCATATTGGTACAATGATTGAAATTCCAAGAGCTGCATTATTAGCAAATGAAATAGCAGAAGAAGCTGAATTCTTCTCATTTGGAACAAACGACTTAACTCAAATGACATTTGGATTTAGCCGTGATGATGCAGGAAAATTCTTAGATTCATACTATAAAACAAAAATTTATGAATCTGATCCATTTGCAAAACTAGACCAAAAAGGTGTAGGACAACTTGTAAAAATGGCTGTAGAAAAAGGAAGATCAACAAGACCAGATATTAAATTAGGAATTTGTGGAGAACATGGTGGAGAACCATCAAGCGTTGAGTTCTGCCATAACATAGGATTAAGCTATGTATCATGCTCACCATTTAGAGTTCCAATCGCAAGATTAGCAGCAGCACAAGCAGCAATCAAAAATCCTAGATAAAGAATGAGAATAAGAGTGCTATTTTAGCACTCTTATTATTACTATTAAATGGTAATGTAAAATATTATAAAATAGGAAAAATTGCTAAAAACACTTGACAAATGAACAAAAATAGTGTAAAGTATATTAGCATTACAAAATGATGCTAATATCTTTTTGATCTTTGGGTCATGAGCCCAACGGTTAGACAACTTTTCTAATTCAGAAAAGTAATTATTACTCAGGAAAAAGGAGTGATGTCATTTGGAAAAAAACGTTAAAGTAAGTATGCTATGCCAAATATATGGGAAGATGCTAACTGAAAAACAATATCAAGTAATAAATGATTACTATAATAATGACTTATCACTTTCAGAAATTGCCGAAAATAATAATATAACAAGACAGGCAGTAAGAGACATAATAAAAAAGGGGGAAAATAAACTTTTCGAACTAGAAGAAAAGCTAACATTTATGAAAAAGACATTAAATCAAGAACGCAAGCTTCAAGAAATATTAGAAGAGTTAAGCAAAATTGAAACTACATCTTCTGATAAAAAAATTGAGAAAATTTTGAATCATGTTAGGGAAGAGTTGAGTTGCTTAGCATAAAATTCAAAAGATAATCATCATTTAACTTTGTCAGAATTCATTTAAAAAGCGGTTACATACCAACGTATGCGCCCTTACTTTTTAAATAAATTCTTCCGCGTTAAATAATAATTCTATTTTGAATTTAGAGAATATACAATAAAGAAGAAGGGGGCTAACAGATGGCTTTTGAGGGATTAAGTTCAAAACTTCAAGATATTACTAAAAGACTTAGAGGTAAAGCAAGAATTACAGAATCAGATTTAAAAGAAATGCTTAGAGAAGTAAAACTTGCATTACTAGAGGCAGATGTTAACTATATGATAGTTAAGGAATTTATTGCATCTGTACAAGAAAAGGCTTTAGGTCAAGATGTATTAAAATCATTGACGCCAGGTCAACAAGTTATTAAAATAGTAAAAGATGAATTAGTAGAACTTTTAGGAGGAACAGAAAGTAAAATAAACTTCACTCCAAATCCACCAACAGTTATTATGTTAGTAGGTCTTCAAGGTTCTGGTAAAACAACTACAGCAGGAAAACTTGCAAACTTACTTCGCAAACAAGGTAAAAAGCCATTATTAGTTGCATGTGATGTTTATAGACCAGCAGCTATTAAGCAATTACAAGTAGTTGGAGCACAACTTAACATACCAGTATTTGCAAATGAACAGTCAAAAGATGTTGTACATATAGCTAAACAAGCTATGTCAACAGCAATGAGCAAATTAAATGATGTAGTAATACTAGATACAGCTGGTAGGTTGCATATTGATGAAGAATTAATGCAAGAACTAAAAAATGTGAAGGCAAATGTAAAACCACATGAAATTTTATTAGTAGTAGACAGTATGACAGGTCAAGATGCTGTAAATGTAGCAAAATCATTTAATGAAAACTTAGGAATTGATGGAGTTGTTCTTACAAAATTAGATGGTGACACTCGTGGTGGTGCTGCATTATCAGTAAAAAAAGTTACTGGAAGACCAATTAAATTTGCAGCAACAGGAGAAAAATTAAGTGATATAGAAGTATTTCATCCAGATAGAATGGCACAAAGAATTTTAGGAATGGGTGATGTACTTTCAATTATTGAAAAAGCAGAAGAAAGTTTTGACTTAGAAGAAGCTGAAAAAATAGAAAAACAGCTTAAGAAAAAAGAATTTGACTTAGACGACTATTTAACACAACTAAGACAAATTAAAAAAATGGGTTCATTTTCATCTTTACTAAAACTAGTTCCAGGAATGAATCAGCTAAAAGATGTAAAAATAGATGACAAAGAATTTGTTAGAATAGAAGCAATGATTTGTTCTATGACAAAAGCTGAAAGAAAAAATCCAAAACTACTAAATGGAAGCAGAAGAGTAAGAATTGCAAAAGGTAGTGGAACTTCAGTACAAGAAATAAATAAATTCATGAAATCTTTTGAAATGACACAAAAAATGATGAAACAAATGCAAAATAACAAAGGTGGAATGAAAAAGATGATGAAGGGTATGGACTTGAAGAATTTTAAATTTTAGATTTTAATTTTAAAAAATATAAATAACAAATTTTCAGGAGGTGAAAAACAAATGGTAAAAATCAGATTACAAAGACAAGGTGCTAAAAAAGCTCCATTCTATCACATAGTTGTAGCAGACTCTAAAAGCCCAAGAGATGGAAAAATCATCGAAAAAATTGGTTCATATGATCCAATGACAGAACCTTCTACAATTGTAATAGATAACGAAAAATTAGCTACATGGATCAAAAATGGTGCAAAACCAACAGATTCAGTAAAAGAATTAGTAGAAAGAGTAGCTAAAAAATAATTTTCATAAGGAAGGTAAAACTTAAATGAAAGAAATTTTAGAAACCATTATTCTAAACTTGGTAGACAATAAAGAACAAGTTACTATAAACTCAAGAGAAGAGGAAAGAGCTACAGTATTTGAAGTAAAAGTAGCAGACTCAGATATGGGAAAAGTAATTGGAAAACAAGGAAAAATTGCAAAAGCAATTCGTACTGTTATGAAATCTTTAGCTGCCAAAGAACACAAAAAGGTAATTATTGAATTTGTGGATTAGAGGAAAATTATGAAACAAGAATATTTTGAATTAGGTCAAATTGTAAATCACTTTGGAATTAAAGGTATGGTAAAAGTAAATCCTTTTACAGACGATATTTCTCAATTTGAAGAACTAGAATCTATTCTAGTAGAAAAAAATGGTAAATTACTAGACATTCAAATTGAAGAAGTAAAATATAGTAAAAATCAAATTTTACTTAAACTAAAAGGAATTGATACTGTTGAAGAAGCTGAAAAGTATAGAGGTTGCTATATAAAAATAGCAAGAAAAAATGCAAGAAAGCTTCCAGAAGATACCTATTTTATAGCAGATTTACTTGGACTATCAGTTTATACTGACGAAGATATATTACTTGGAAAAGTAGAAGACATATACAATTCAGGAGCAAATGATATTTATGTTATAAAATCAGAAGATGGAAAACAAATATTATTACCTGGAATTGGTGAAGTAATTAAACAAATTGATTTAGAGCAAGAAAAAATAATAGTTCATTTAATAAAAGGATTAGTTTAAGAAAGGAAAAATAATGAAATTTGATATATTAACTCTTTTTCCAGAAATGTTTGAAGCAGTTAAGCAAAGCGTTATTGGAAAAGCAATTGAAAAGCAGTTAATACAAATAAATTTAATTAACATTAGAGATTTTTCTAAAGATAAACACAAAAAAGTAGACGATACACCATATGGTGGTGGAGCAGGAATGGTAATGATGCCAGACGTAGTATATGATGCATATTCTTCAATACAAAATAAAGAGAATGCAAAAGTCATATATTTATCACCTAAAGGAAAAGTGCTAAATCAAGAAAAAGTCTTAGAACTTTCTAAACAAGAACATTTAATTTTATTATGTGGACATTATGAAGGAATAGATCAAAGAGTTATAGACGAAATTGTAGATGAAGAAATATCAATTGGAGATTATGTGCTAACAGGTGGAGAAATACCAGCGATGGTGTTAGTAGACAGTGTTAGTAGATATATACAAGGGGTATTAAAACAAGAATCTACACAAGAAGAATCTTTTACAAATAACCTTTTAGAATATCCACAATACACAAGACCAGAAGAATTCCACGGACAAAAGGTTCCAGAGGTGTTATTATCTGGACATCATGAAAATATAAGAAAATGGAGAGAACAAAAATCTCTCGAAATAACAAAACAAAAAAGACCAGATTTATTAAAATAAAAAGAAAGGAGGATATTCAAAGTTATGGATATCGTAAAATCAATTGAACACGAGCAATTAAAAAACAAGATACCAGATTTAAAAGTTGGTGATACAGTTAAAGTACATCAAAAAATTAAAGAAGGTAATAGAGAAAGAATTCAAGTATTTGAAGGAATTATCATTAAAAAACAAAACGGAGGAGTAAATGCATCTTTCACAGTAAGAAAAATTTCTTATGGTGTAGGTGTTGAAAAAACATTCTTAGTACATTCACCATTAGTAGAAAAAGTTGAAGTAGTAAGAGTTGGTAAAGCTAGAAGAGCAAAACTATACTACTTAAGAGACAGAGTTGGTAAAGCTGCTAAGACAAAAGAAAATACAGGTGCTAGAATTGAAAACAAAGAAATTACTGTAAAAGAAGAATTAGCTGAAGAAGTTCCAGTTGAAGCTGCTCCAGAAGAAGCTCCAGCTGTTGAAACAGAAACTCCAGTTGTAGAAGAAGTTACAGATACAGTTAGCGAAGAAAAAGTTGACGAAGTAAAAGAATAATCTAGATAACTTTATAAATAAAAGAGTGAAAATTATCTTTATAAAAGGATGACTTTTCACTTTTTTACTTATTAGAATTTAGTATCTTGTAATTACATTAAAACAGTATTATAATAACATGAAAAATATGTACTTTTAGCATTACATACAATAAAGGAGATAGTATAAAAATGGAAAATAAGAAAGTATTGTTAGGAATGAGCGGTGGAGTAGACAGCAGTGTGTCAGCATTATTACTAAAGCAACAGGGATATGAAGTAATAGGAACAACATTAGAACTATTTGCAGGAAGCAGTTGTTGCAATATAAATACATATATAGATGCTAAAAATGTTTGTAGTTCAATTGGAGTACCACATTTTACTTATGACTATAAAGAAGAGTTTAAAAAACATGTAATAGATGACTTTATTAACTGTTATGCAAACTGCAAAACACCAAATCCTTGTATTGAATGTAATAAGTATTTAAAATTTGGTGCAATGTATGAAAAAGCAAAAGAACTTGGATGTAATTATATTGCAACAGGTCATTATGCTAAAACAGAGTATAGTGAAAAATATAAAAGATGGGTTTTGAAAAAGTCAAATGCAGGGAAAAAGGATCAAAGTTATGTATTATGGCAAATTCCTAAAGATTTAATTGAACATGTATTGTTTCCTCTAGCAGATTTTGAAAATAAAGAGCAAATAAGGGAGATAGCAAGACAAAACAATTTGAAGGTAGCAAACAAACCAGACAGTGAAGATATATGCTTTATTCCAGATGGAAATTATAAAAAGTTCTTAGAAAATAATTCTAATATAAAGCCAGAAGAGGGAGATATAGTAACTTCAGATGGAGAGGTATTAGGAAAACACAATGGACTATATAATTATACAATAGGACAAAGAAAGGGACTTGGAATTTCATATAAAGAGCCTTTGTATGTAATTGGTTTTAACAAAGAAAAAAATCAAGTTATTGTTGGCAAAGAAAGCGAAATATATAGCACAGAAATGTTAGTAAATGAAATTAACTTATTATTAGTTGATGAAATTAAAGGCAAAATGCCAGTATTAGTAAAAACAAGATATTCAGCAAAAGAAGACAAAGCAACAATAGAGATGGTAGGAGATGACCTAATAAAAGTGTGCTTTGAAAAACCAACAGCACGTGTAACGCCAGGTCAATCAGCAGTATTCTATATAGATGACATAGTTCTAGGTGGAGGGAAAATAATAAGTGCAAAATAAAAAAGTATTATATGCTACTTATATATAAAAAAATAACTAGTTTTGAACTAGTTATTTTTTTGTGAAACTTGAGCATATTTTTTTAATTTTTCATAAGCTAGATAATTAATTGAACCAGCAGGGAAATGTCCATTTGCATCTTTCTTACCAGCAGGAACTCCGGTTAATAATTCAATTCCTTCTTCAATAGTAGAAATAGCATAAATATGAAAATCTCCATTTTTAACAGCCTCAATAACCTCATCAGAAAGATTTAAATTATGAACATTTTGCTTTGGAATAATAACTCCGTGTGTTCCATTAAGTCCACGCATCTTACAAATTTGGAAAAATCCTTCAATTTTATCATTAACACCACCAATTGGTTGAATCTCACCTTTTTGATTAACTGAACCAGTTACACTAATAGCTTGATTTATAGGAATACCAGACAAGCTAGAAAGTATAGCATATAGCTCTGTACTTGAAGCACTATCACCATCAACACCGTTATATAATTGCTCGAAACATACACTAGCAGTAAGAGATAGAGGAATATCCTGTGCAAACATCTGACCTAAGTATCCTGTTAAAATTAAAACACCTTTTGAATGAGAAGAACCAGAAAGTTCAACTTCACGTTCAATGTTTATAATTCCACTTTTACCTGTATAAGTATTAGCTGTTATTTTTACTGGCTTACCAAAACTGTATTCACCAACATTCATAACAGTTAAACCATTTATTTGACCAGTTACAAATCCGTCAGTATCAATAAGCAAAGTGTTTTCTTTTATCATTTCCATATAACGAGAATCATATTTTTTAACTCTATTAACTCTTTCTCTTAAAGCTTTATCAACATATTCAGCAGTAACTAACTTAGAACGACCTATTCTAGCCCATGTGGCTGCTTCACCAATTATTTGTGCTAAATCATTAAAACGAGTAGAAAGTTTTTCTTGATTATCAGCAACTTTAGAAGCATATTCTACAACTTTTGCAACAGCTTCTTTAGTAAGAGGAGGTAGTTCCTCTTGCATACAATATCCTGCAATAAATCTTGCTAATTTATTTATATTTTCAGAAGTAATAGGAGCATCATCCTCAAATTCAACTTTAATTTTAAACAATTTTCTAAAATCATTATCCATTGCAAGTAAAGATTGATAAATGTTTTCTTCTCCAATAATAATTACTTTTAAATCAAGAGGGATAGGCTCAGGCTTTAAAGAAATCATTACCATTGAAGAACGAGGGTCAGCTGCATTTTCAATTCCTAATTCTTTAGTTCTTAAAGCTTTTTTCAAAGCTTCATAACATAAACTATTACTTAGTAAATCAGTTGCTTGGAAAATGATATAACCACCATTTGCTTTATGAAGCAATCCAGGTTTTAACATAGTAAAATCTGTTTTTAAGCTTCCATAATAATTTTCATATTCTAACTTACCAAAAATATTATGATAAGAATAGTTGGAGTCCATAACCACAGGAGCACCTTCAGTTTGGCTGTTATCAACAAACAAATTAACTCTATAATTTAACCAAGGTTTTACCAATTCCGGTTTTGGTTGAGGAACATTAGGTTGTTGTTTAACTTTGCCATCATCAACAAAACATGAAATATTTTTTAAAATATCTTTCTTAATACTATCTAAAAAGTGATTAATTTTTTTGTTTCTTTTATATTTTGATTTAATATAGTTTATATGAGTATTAACAGTAAGTAGGGCAACATTAGATTGCCATTCTTCCACTTTTTTAGCAGATTCCCTTTCAATAGCTTTAATTTCGCCAATTGCCTCCATAATATGTTGTTGTACAATTGTAGATTTTTCTTCATACTGTTTTTTAATATTTTCATCTAATTTATTAAACTCTTCCTCAGGCATAGCTTTGCCATTCATAACAGGCATCATGTAGATACCAGTTTGAGAAGATTTAACTTGAAATCCATATTCAGAAGATTTTTGATTTAATCTGGCCATTAAAACACTACGTTTTTCTTCAAATTCTTGTTTAATTAAAGCTCTTTCTTTTTCAAATTCTTCATTATTAAATGTAGACTTAATATCAACTTTAACATCATTTATAAAGTGGTCCATTAAATCTTGAAACTCTTTACCACCACCAGCAGGAAGTGAAACAGCAATTGGTTCGTTTGGGTTATCAAAGTTATATATATAGCACCAATCTTGTGGAACCTTTTTCTTTTTAGAAATAGTGTTAAGATAATTTCGAGCATACATTGTTTTACCAACACCACTAGGACCCTCTATATACAAATTGTAACCCTTAACATCAACATTCAAGCCAAACTCTAAAGCTCTAATACCTCTATCTTGACCAATACCTGTGTTGATAGGGTCTAGTTCTTCAGTAGTTTCAAAATTGAATTGATCAGGGTTACAAACCATTTTTAAATCTTTGTAATTAAGTTCATTTGTTTTTTTCATTTTATTTCCTCCTTTGTTAGTTTAGAGATGTTGAACCTCCAATTAAAATACTAAGTCCATCAAAATAGCATTATCTTCATTATTATAATATTTCCTTCTAAGACCAACTTGTTTAAAACCATATTTTTTATATAACTTAATAGCTGGGATGTTTTTTTCGTTTACTTCTAATGTAATAGAAGTTGCATTATGTATTTTAGAATATCTAATAATTTCTTCTAAAAGTAAAGAGCCAATACCAAAGTTTCTTTTATCTTTTTTTACAACAATATTCATAATATTGACTTGATCAATAATTAACAGTATTCCGGCAAATCCTACAATTTCATTTTCTTGTTTTGCAACAAAGTACTTTGATTTACCATTTTCTAATTCTTGTTTTAAAATATTGTATGACCAAAAATTATCAAAGTCGGTTAACAAGCAATCTTTAATATTTTCTAAATCTTGTAAATTCATTTCACTAATCATATTTTATTCCATTCTTTTCTTCTAAAGCAAGTTCTGCTTGAGATTTTCTTAAATAAATAGGAGATAAAAAGCTTGAATCGCCATATTCACCATTTTTGTATTTAGTATAACCAATTTTTCCAATGCTTATACCAGTTGAAATTTGCTCTTCAATAACAGTAATATCATATTTTTTAAAAATCATTTTTTCAATTAAATCTTTATATAAAATTGCACCATCACCAATAAATGAAATGTTAGAAAATTCGTTATTTTCTTCAACAAAATCTCTTAATGGATTTAGTGAAATATCTCCATTTGAATTTTTAAAAGAAAGGAAATCTAATTTGCTTTTTAAGGTTTTGCCTTCACAAATTTCAAAAAGTCCTGCATAAACATTACCATTATTTGCATTTATCAAACTACAAATAAGACCGTCTTGGTTCAAATTGTGAGCTAAAGCTTCTAGAGATGAAACTCCAACTGTAGGGATATTCTTACTATCTGCAAATGCTTTAGCAGTAGCAATGCCAATTCTAACACCTGTAAAAGAGCCAGGACCAAGGCAACAACTAATTAAGTTTATATCATCTAATGATAAATTTGATTTTTTAAAGGCCTCGTCGATCATAGGCATTAACTTTTGAGAATGTGTTTTTTCATCATCATTATTTAATTCAATTATTGTATTCTGATTTTCTAAAATTGCAACAGCTGCATTCTTAGAAGAAGTATCAATTGCTAGTATTTTCATCTTGTAATCCTTTCTATGTTCAATTCTCTATATTCATCATTTTCTTTACTTTTACTAAATGTAATCTTTATATAATTAGAAGGTAATGCATCCTCAATTATTTCACCCCATTCAATAAGACAAATTCCATTTTCAAAATATTCTTCTCCACCCATAGCGTAAAACTCATCAATATCAGCTAAACGATACACGTCAAAATGGTATATAGGGCAAATATCTGCATTGTACTCATTTACAATAGTAAATGTAGGACTAGAAATTTCATTTTCCAATCCAAAATGTTTTAATACGCCTTGTACAAATTTTGTCTTGCCAGAACCTAAATCACCTGACAAAACAACAATATCTTTTTTATGTAATTGATTTGCAAAGTTTTCAGCAAAATTTATAGTATCTTGCTCACTTTTTGAAATAAATTTATTCATAGTCTTTCCTCAAAAATAATCTAAACATATTTTATATTATCTTAAGCTTTTTGTAAAGAAAATTGACAAAATATGCTAAATATTTTATAATTAAAGAGTAAATTGAATAAGGGGGAGTTTTTATGGGAATAGCTTCGTTAATATTAGGAATTATTTCATTATCAATGGGATGGATACCATTTATTTGTTTTATTATGTTTGCTTTAGCAATTGTTGGATTGATATTAGGTGCAGTAGATGTTGCTAAAAAGAGCAAAATTGAAGGAGGTAAAAAAAGTATTGGAATAGCAGGTTTGGTTATTAGTGCATTGGCAATTCCGGTAATAATTATTAGCTCTATAATTACTATAGGAGTGATATTTGCCGTAATAAATGAACCTGAGTTATATAATGAAACATATGACAATTATGAATTAAATGAAGATTATTGGCAAGATTATTATAGAAACATTTTGCCAGATATAAGATTAAATGAGACTAATTCTATATAAGTTCTAACATATTAGTTAGAACTTTTTAATTGCTTTTCAAATATAAATATGCTAAAATATCATATATGTAAAAACGAGGAGAAAGAATATGCAGGATAGAAAAAAGTTTATTCGTAATTTTAGTATTATTGCACATATAGATCATGGCAAATCTACCTTAGCAGATAGGTTAATTGAAATGACAGGTGTATTATCTAAAAGAGAAATGGAAAACCAAGTTTTAGATAATATGGATATAGAAAGAGAACGTGGTATTACAATTAAATCACAAGCTGTTAGAATGAAGTATCGTGCAAAAGATGGTAATGACTATGAACTTAATTTAATAGATACGCCCGGGCATGTAGATTTTAATTATGAGGTTTCTAGAAGCTTAGCAGCATGTGATGGGGCAGTTTTGGTAGTAGATAGTAGTCAAGGTGTTGAAGCACAGACTCTAGCAAATGTATATTTGGCAATTGATAATGATTTGGAAATTTTACCAGTTATAAATAAAATTGACTTACCAAATGCAAGACCAGAAGAAGTAAAAAAAGAAATTGAAGACATTATAGGAATACCAGCTCAAGATGCACCATGTATTTCTGCAAAGTCAGGCTTGAATGTAGACCAAGTATTAGAGAGAATAGTAACTGACTTACCAGCACCAACAGGAGACGAAACAGCTCCTCTTAAAGCTTTAATATTTGATTCTATTTATGATAATTATAAAGGTGCTATTGCTTATGTACGTATTAAAGACGGAACTGTCAAAGTCGGAGACGAAATGATTCTAATGTCTTCAGGCAAGAGTTTTACAATTACAGAAGTAGGATATTTTGAACCAGGTAAATATGCGCCTAGCAATGATTTGAAGGCTGGAGAAGTTGGATATATTGCAGCAAGTATCAAAAGTCTACAAGATGTACGAGTTGGAGATACAATTACTTTAAAGGAAGGTCCTGCCCAAGAGCCATTACCTGGGTATAAAAAAGTAAACCCAATGGTGTACTGTGGAATTTATCCTATAGATGGAAGCGATTATGAGAATTTAAAAGTGGCATTAGAAAAATTAAAATTAAATGATGCCGCACTTGAATATGAACCAGAAACATCAGGAGCATTAGGTTCAGGGTTTAGATGTGGATTTTTAGGCTTATTACATTTAGAAATAATAGAAGAAAGATTGGATAGAGAATTTGACTTAAGTTTAATAACAACTTCTCCATCAGTTATATACAAAATACATAAAACAGATGGAACAGTATTAGATTTGTATAATCCATCTGATATGCCAACACCGAATGAAATAGACTATATGGAAGAACCAATGGTACAAGCAGAAATAATTACACCAAAAGAATATGTTGGTGGAATTATGGAAATATGCCAAAACAGACGTGGAACATATATTGATATGAAGTATTTAGATGCAACAAGAGTTAACTTAATTTATGAAATGCCTTTAAATGAAATTATATATGATTTCTTTGATACTCTAAAATCTAAGACAAAAGGTTATGCTTCATTTGATTATGAATTTAAAGAGTACAGAAGGTCAGACTTGGTAAAATTAGATATATGGGTAAATGGAGAAGGCGTGGATGCTTTATCATTTATAGTACATAGAGATAGTAGTTATGAAAAGGGAAAGAAAATGGTAGAGAAACTTAAAGATGTTATACCAAGGCAATTATTTATAATTCCACTACAAGCTGTTATTGGAGGTAAAATCATAGCAAGAGAAACTATATCTGCAATGAGAAAAGATGTACTGGCTAAATGCTATGGCGGAGATATAACTAGAAAGAAGAAATTGCTAGAAAAGCAAAAACGTGGTAAAAAGAAAATGAGACAAATAGGTAATGTTGAAATCCCACAAGAAGCATTCTTGTCTGTCCTTAAATTAGATGAAGAGTAAATTAGTAAAAGATATTCAAAAAAATACCAAATGTCTTTTAAATAGAATTACTAAATAAAAAAATAGGAGAGTATTTGATGGAAAAAGAAGAATATAATGATCAAGTAGAAGGCAGAAATGCAGTATTAGAACTTTTAGAATCAGGCAGAGATATAAATAAAATATTAGTAGCTAATGGAGAAAAACACGGTTCAATACATAAAATATTGGCAATAGCTAAAGAAAGAAAAATAATTGTTACAGAAATGGAAAGGAACAAACTAAACCAAATTGCACAAACTCCGAATAACCAAGGAGTCATTGCAATAGTACCACCTTATGATTACTGTAAAGTAGAAGATATTTTAGAAGAAGCAAAAAGAAAAAATGAAATGCCATTTATACTAATATTAGATGGAATAGAGGATCCACATAATTTGGGCTCTATTATTAGAACTGCAGAGACAGCTGGCGTTCATGGGATTATTATACCTAAAAGAAGAGCAGCCTCTGTAAATAGTACAGTAAGCAAAGTGTCTGCTGGTGCAGTAGAATATATGAAGATTGCCAGAGTTAATAATATAAATGAAACAATTAGATATTTAAAAGAACAAGATGTATGGATTTGTGGAACTGACATGGATACAAATACAATATATACAAAGCAAGATTATAAAATGCCAATAGCAATTGTTATTGGTAGTGAGGGATTTGGAATGAGTAGATTGGTAAAAGAAAATTGTGACTTTTTAGTAAAAATTCCAATGAAGGGCAAAATTACTTCATTAAATGCATCTGTCTCAGCTGGAATTATAATGTATGAAGTTGTTAAAAACAGAAATTAAATAAGGTACATTTGAAAATGTATAATCATAATTTTATAAAGAACAAGATTAACAATAAAAAAATATTATAAATTCAAACGCAAAAAATGGCGAAAAATAAAGAAAAAATTAACTAGTAAAAAATTCTTTAAAAAATATTTAAAAAAATTTAAAAAATGTGTTGACTTTATAAAATTGCTGTGCTAAAATAGATATTGTCTTCAGCAAGAACATCTTGTTGAAGACTTAAAAAAGCACATTGAAAAGTAAATAACAAACCTTTGAGAAACCAAAAATAATAAAGGAAGATAGAAGCAAACTATCTATAAAAAAATACTGTGAGAAATCACAGCCAGAAAATAATTAAGAGTCAAAAAACTCAAAGAGATTAAGCTATGAAAATAGCAAAAGATATTGCAAAAAGAAACGAGTAGTACGAGGAAGACAAAGAAAAATTTTTGAAACTATACGTTTGTATGTTGAGAAAATTTTTACTGCAGTCTGACAAAGTAATACGAAGTTTATTTGAAGCAAGAAAATATGAGAGTTTGATCCTGGCTCAGGATAAACGCTGGCGGCGCACATAAGACATGCAAG
>ERZ824488.158-NODE-158-length-92513-cov-13.083292_pt1 | contig 92513 bp, 104 predicted proteins | sample MGYA00519936_ERZ824488 | MGnify/ENA primary metagenome ERZ824488 (study PRJEB31778, sample SAMEA3449153) | human gut metagenome | biome: human gut; feature: human-associated habitat; material: faeces | place: United Kingdom | collected 2010/2012 ...
GGCATACTGAAAATGTTCCGGGTATATCAGGAAGCAGCAGGAGGAGAAACATGAAGGTTGCTTTGGCAGGAAGCCGGTTTGTAAACGGTGACATGGCATTTAATCTGACACAGATAGAACATTGGGCGCGGGAGGCCCAGCGCCGCGGGGCAGAGCTGATCTGCTTTGGAGAGGCCTTTCTGCAAGGATTCGATGCTTTATGCTGGTCTTATGAGGCAGACACAAATATAGCTGCCAGGACAGATTCTTTCGTCTTTACCCGGCTGAAAGTGCTTTCCGCCGGACTTGGCATCGACCTGCTTTTAGGTTATATAGAAAAGGAAGGGGAGAGCCTGTATTCCTCCTGCGCTCTTATTGAAGGTGGAAGGCTGACACAGAATTATCGCCGGATTTCCCGGGGGTGGAAGGAATATACACGAACGAATGCCCATTATCGTGAGGGAGTAGAACCGATCGTGTTCTCCTACCGGAACAAGAAGTGCCTGATAGGCTTATGCGGGGATCTTTGGGACTTTCCGGAACGGTTTGCTCTGGGAGAGGACTTGCTTTTCTGGCCGGTATACATTGATTATACGCCGGAGGAATGGGAGGGCAGCGCAAAAGACGAGTATGCCCTTCAGGCGAAGAAATGCTGTTCTCGGGTTCTGTTGATAAATTCTCTTTGCCGGGAGGCCGGGGCCTCAGGCGGCGGCTGTTTGTTTGAGAACGGCAAGGTCCTCCGGGAATTGCCCATGGGCCGGGAAGAATTGCTGCTGGTGGAACTCGACTGAAATGCTGCGGGAGGTTTTATGTCTGAATACATAATGGATCTGAGAAAACTGTTGGACAATCGTCCATTGATGCAGGCTGGAGCCAGCGTCATGGTGGTAGACGGTCAGGATCGGGTGCTGCTGGAAAAACGCCGGGATAACGGCCTTTGGGCGTATGCCGGAGGTGCCGTGGAGTTGTATGAATCCGTGGAAGACGCCGCTCGCCGGGAATTGTTGGAGGAAACCGGACTTATAGCTGAAAAAATGACTTTGTTCGGCCTGTTTTCCGGACCGGAGATGGCCTATACATATCCTAACGGGGACAGAGTTTCCAACCTGGATGCGGTGTATTTGTGCCGGGAGTACCACGGGGAGCTTCGTCCTCAGCCGGACGAGGTCACAGAGCTTTGCTTTTTTGCCCGGGAGGAACTTCCCAATGAGGAGGAGCTGATGCCTCCTAATCGTCCTGCACTTAAAAAGTGGCGGCAGGACGGGTTTGATTACAAAGCGTATTGGCGGGCTGTCCTTGCCCAGGATGCCTCCGCCATGGAGCCCTTTTTCTGGCCGGAGGCACTGATAGACTGGCCTAATACCAATGAACGGTTCACCTGGCGGGCATTTATCCGGGCTAATTGTGAGTATCCCGGCCGATGGGAAGGAGAGATTCTCCGGGCAGAATTCCTGAAAGATCGGCTGGTCACTGTGGTGGCTGTCCGGGGTAGGGAAGGGGGACCCGCCCTGCATGCGGTATCCTTTTTTACACTTCGGCAGGGACGTATCCTGCATTTAGAAGAATACTGGGGAGATGACGGCCCGGCGCCTCGCTGGCGGCAGGTCATGGCCATCGGTCAACCCCTGCATCCGGAAAAATAATACTTTGCGCGGCGGCTCCTTATGAGCCGCTTTTTTTCCACCGGGGTATCCCCCGTGCAGTTTGCCGAAGCGGAAAGGAACAACTTCAAATCCCGTACCACCATCCAGTCTGACGGGGTGGAGCTCCAACTCTCCCTCATGGAAATGGACGGACGCTTTACCAACGAGCAGAAGCTGGAACGCGCCCGTAAGGCCATGACCGCCCAGGCGCAAAGAAAGCTGGACATGATCGGTAAGATATCTAAGGCACTGGGTATGGACGTGGTGGTCCATGATTATATGCGGGGATCCAACGGCTACTTCGGAGAGGACGGGAAGATCCACTTCGTGCTCTCCGGCCATATGTCCGTGGCCAGAGTCGCCGCCCATGAGCTGACCCACCAGATGCAGTCCGTAGCCTCCGAGAAGTATACCGTGGTCCGTGACCAGCTGATCGAGGACGTAGGGCAGGACCGCTTTGACAGATTGCTCAAACGCAAAGCCGCCCAGTATGGATACAACATGGAATCCGAGCAGGGACGGCTTGCCTGTGATGAGGAAGTCATAGCCGAACTGTGCGAGGGCATGCTGTCTGACAAGGACAGACTGGAACGCTTTGCCGAGCGTCACACCGACACCGCCCTTACATTGAAGGACCGTTTGACCAAGATCCTGAACGCCATCCACGCCACCCTGAAGGATACCTTCGGGCAGAACCAGAACCGGATCTCCGACATGATTACAGACGAAAAGACCGCAGACAAATGGCTGGACGGTCTGGATGAAGTGCTCAAAAAGGTGCAGGAGAAGCAGGCGCAGGAAAACAAAAGCGCTATCCAGTACAGCGTAGATGAAACGGGAATGTCTGCCGAACGGAAAGCTGAGTACGATGAGTATATACAAAACGCATTGGGAGGGCCCGGAAACAACAACGAGATACGGTTTACCATCGGAAAGGTTGACGCACGTATTGCAAAGTGGCTGGAGCGATTCGGGAAAAAGATAAGCTCTGATGCCGTGCATGTGATCGCAGACAATGACGTCCGGCATATCCGTAACCGTCATGGAATCGCTAAAGAGGGCCAGTACGGAGTAACTACCGGAGACCTTCAGGCGATTCCCTACATACTGAAGAACGCCAATGAAAAGTATTTTTTCCCCAAGCCAAACGGTAAGTCCGGTATTCTGTATGTGACAGACGGCGTAGATACTACCTACTATGTGGAGGAAATTATTAGTGAAGACGCCTTAACCGGCAAACAGATGATCAAAACAAAGAAAGGAACGGTTCCGTCTGCATATGAAAATATCATAAATAACAAAGAAGCATTTCTTGCCCCTCCCGATAATGCAGCAGATGCTGTTCCCGAGATGTACGTCCAAGACGCCCGGCAATATGATGCTTCCACTGATAAAATATCACAAGCGGATAAATCCGTCAAGGGGAAATTTTTGCTGGATGAAGCGTACCGGAATGCAGTGACCACCGGCAACGTGCAGGAGCAGCAGAAGCTGGTGGAGCAGGCAGCCAAAGAAGCAGGGTATACGAAACTGTTTTACCACGGTTCCAAAAAGGGTGGCGGGTTCACCACCTTTAAGAACTGGCAGTACTTTACCGAAAACAAACAGTATGCGCAGCGGTATGCCGGCGGTGAGAACGGCCTGTACACAACCTATGTCAAGATGGAGAACACCTTCGACACCAGGCAGGCGGAAGCCCGTTCCCTGTTTAACGAAGCCCGGCAGGAACTGGGATTGAGCAAGCTTCAGGAGAACGGTCTGCCCGACTGGACAGATGGGTATGATCTCTCTGAATACATAGAGGAAAATGACCTTCCGTATGACAGCATCATACTGGATGAAGGCGGCGACATGGTAAACGGAAAGCCCGTAAGCCGTGGCCTGTCTTATGTTATCCGGAATCCGGAACAGATCAAGTCCGCAGATGCAGTGACCTATGACGATGCAGGAAACGTCATCCCCCTGTCTGAGAGATTCAACATGGGGAAGAAGGATATCCGTTACGCTCTGGACGAAGTGGACGGCACCTACTTTGTACGTGCGGAACAGAACCTGTTCGTCAAGGAAGACGGCACTCCCTATAGTGAGCGGGAGATCTTTGACTCTCTGGTAGGAAAGACTATCTCTCTGCCGGATGGAGATGTAAAGATCGTAAAAAGAATTCCAGGAAAGGATATGTACAATGAATTGTTCAGACGCCGTCCTTCAAAAAGCGGCGGTGTGCCAGATGTGGGAGCATTAAGCAAAAATGTAAACCGCAACATAGAAGAACTGATATCCAACTCCGAGACTACTATAAGCAATCAGGCTGATAAAGGAGAACGACATAAACAGAATGGCATAAAAGGGTTCAATACAAGAAGAGTAAAGTTCTACGATGGGCAAAGAGCATACAATGTCGAGTTCTCCATCGCGAACATGAATAACGGGGAAAAGGTAGCCTATGCAAAAAAGTTCTTCGGATATGATGCGGCGTTAACGAAAAAAATTCAGACTGCTGAAGCCGCGAGTAGCCAATCTCGCGTGAATCAGCAATCTGAATCTACAGATACTATGACACAAAACGGAGAATCTGTCAATAGGAAATATATGGAACAGACGGAAACCCGGCAGTTCAAGCGCTGGTTTGGCAACAGTAAGGTGGTGGACAAGAAGGGAGCACCGAGAAAGCTGTACCATTATACGGATGGAGAGTTCACTGTTTTCGACACAGGCAAAAGCGGAAGCAATCAGGGCATGCGTTTGGGAGATGGTATTTACCTTTCCACCAGCCCAACGGAGTTTTCCAGTTACGGGAAAAACCGTATGGAACTGTATGCCACCATTTCCAACCCGTTCGAAATGCAGCTGACGGATGAACAGGCCAATGCGGTGCTGGACAAGTATGCTTCTACTAAGCATGACCTGAATGCGTATGACGGAGTATACCGGAACCACGCCTTTGCAAAGCTTACCAATCCGGTCCGTGTCATGGACTATCTGCAGGAGTACGCAAAGGACAACGGGATAAAGGTAAGCGATATCCTTAAGGACCTGGGATATGACGGTGTGCATGACGGCATGGAATGGGTAGCTTTTGAATCCGGACAGGTAAAGTCTGCCACGGATAACATAGGCACCTTTGATCGGAACAACCCTGACATCCGTTACTCCCTGGATACGGAGCAGCTGGAAAAGACCGTCCGTGCCATTGACACCAAGGCGCTGGAAAAAGGCCTGCAGAGCATGAACGCGGTAAGCAATGTCAACAGCTTCACTATGAAGGACCCCTCCCGGTTCTTTGACGCCATCTCCAAAGGCAATGAATCCCTGCGGAATGAGCTGCATGACATCTTCGAGAAGCCCCACTCCGAAGCCACCGGCCTGTATGCCCGTAACCTTGAAAAGATGCAGGAGCGTGTAAAGAACATCGCCAAGGAAGCGGGGGTCATCTCTCAGGACGGAAAGAAGTTCGATAAAGCGGCCAGCGCGGCGGTGCAGAACATAGGCGAAGGGATCGCCCCCATTGCATGCAGCGTAGAAGCCAAAGTAGTGGAAGCAGACACCATATTCCTGAAAGCCACCCGGAACGACTCCGAGATCCTGTCCGGCAACTGCACATTGGAAGCACAGTTCTTTGGAATATGGAAGAGGTTGGTAGAACGTCAATCAAGCATAAAGCCGCTCACGTGGGAGCGGCTTTTGCCGGGATACCGGCGTATCTTATAATTCCGGCAGGAAGCGGTGTACCAGAGCCGGGATCTCTCCGCTGCGCATAAGGGCGTTCATAGCGGTTATATCTACCCGAAGCTCATGATCCTCTGCCATAAAGGGGACGTCCCGGCGCACCAGTTGGAATAATGCCTCATGGACGGGGGAAAGGGCTTCCTGCTCGCCACGCAACTCAATACCCTGCACGGCAGCCATAAGCTCAAAAGACAGGACGGAATACAGATTCCCCACAATGACCTTCAGCTTTCGGGCGGCGGTGGTGCCCATGCTTACATGATCCTCCTGATTAGCGGAGCTGGGGATGGAATCCACGCTGGCGGGATGGGCATGCACCTTATTTTCCGATACGATGGAGGCGGCGGAATACTGGCAGATCATGTATCCGGAATTCAGCCCGCCGTGAGGGGTTAAAAAGGCAGGCAGCCCATTGGAAAGAGCCGGGTTCACCAGTCGTTCCAGACGCCGTTCGCTGATGCTGCAAAGCTCGCTGGCCGCGATGCCCAGATAGTCAAAAAGCAGTGCCATGGGCTCGCCGTGAAAATTTCCGCCGGAAATGACGCTTTCATCCTCCGTATACAGGATAGGATTGTCCGTAACGGAGTTGATCTCTATTTCCAGCTTATCCTTGGCATAGTCTATGGCATCCCGGACGGCACCGTGCACCTGAGGCACGCAGCGCAAGGCATAAGCATCCTGTACCCGCAGATCCCGGCTGGCTTCCATGGTAGGGCTGCCGGCAAGGAGCCTGAGCAGGTTGGCCGCCGTGCGCATCTGCCCCTGATGGGGGCGAACGGTATGAAGACGGGGTTCAAAAGCATTGGTCAGGCCGTGAAGCGCTTCCATGGTCATGGAAGCAGTGACGTCCGCCAGTAAAGCACCTTCATTCAGATCATGCCAGGCCAAAGCTCCGATAGCCGTCATGCACTGAGTGCCGTTGATGAGAGCCAGACCTTCTTTGGCCAGCAGGTGATAGGTGGGCAGCCCAGCCTGCTCCATAGCCTGGGCACCGGGCATCCGCTTTCCTTTATAAAAAGCTTCTCCGCGGCCCAGCAGCACCAGAGCCATATGTGCCAGAGGGGCAAGGTCGCCGCTGGCACCCAGGGAACCCTGCTGGGGGATCACCGGGTGTACTCCTGCGTTGAGCATATCGATCAGGCACTGGATCAGTTCCCGGCGAATACCGGAAAAGCCTTTTGAAAGGGCATTGGCACGCAGAAGCATCATGGCTCGCACCACATCCTCGCTAAGCGGATCTCCTACGGCTACGCAGTGGCTGAGGATCAGGTTTTCCTGCAGCTGACCGCTCTGTTCCCGTCCGATGGAGATCTTGGAAAATTCCCCGAATCCGGTGGAAATGCCGTAGACACGACGCCCCTCCGCTAGAATTTTTTCTACCAGCGCACGGGAGCGGTCTATCTGCTCAAAACAATCCGGGGAAAGGCGTACTTTGGCGCCCTGCCGTGCCACCGCATATACGTCCTCCAAAGTCAGATGCTCGCCGTCAATAACAATTTCTGCTGTGCCATGAAATGCTTCCAATGCCGTGCCTCCCGTATAAGTTTTGTTCGTTTATAGAGTATCATTTCCGGTGGGGCAAGTCAAATAAAATATTTTGCAGGCAGCGTTCGGGGCTGGCAGTGCTTTGCAATGTCCACTTGAAAGTTTTGTTTTGTCTGTGATCTCGCCGGTGCAAGTTCGGTCATCATTAATCTCTTATCTCTGTAAAATAAAAGGACGAGCCGCCAAAAGACCCGTCCTTTGTTTTTCTTAGAAGGAATATAAGTAAAACAGAAGTTCCCTTGCCGGCCCGTAAGCTTTACAGCGCCAGTTTCATGTCCCCCTCTTTGATCAAGCCCAGTTCCCGCATGGGAAGGGCAATGGCCCAGCTGAGCAGGGCGGGAAGTACAAAGCTGATCAGCAACAGCCCGATCCAGTCCATGGGGGTGATAGCGGTCTTGATCCCAGCTGCAATATCGTTGACCCAGCCGGTATATACACCTATTTGTCCCACCAGGCCGCAGGTGCCCATACCGGAGGATACCGCGGCTCCGTTCATCTCCAACTTGAACAGGCAGGTGGCCATGGGGCCCGTAATGGCAGAGGCCAGGGTGGGCGGGAGCCAGATCAAAGGATTACGGAGTATGTTGCCCATTTGCAGCATACTGGTGCCGATGCCTTGAGCCACCAGACCACCCCAGCGGTTTTCCTTGAAACTTATGACGGCAAAGCCGATCATCTGCGCGCAGCATCCGGCAACGGCAGCGCCTCCGGCCAATCCTTGCAAAGACAGAGCGGCGCATATGGCAGCAGAACTGATGGGCAGAGTCAATGCAATGCCTATGAGCACAGATACAACGATCCCCATGAGGAAGGGCTGCTGTTCTGTGGCCCACATGATGGCCTTGCCTACGGCACTGGCGGCAGTACCGATGGGTGCTGCTACCAGGGAAGCCAGCCCCACCCCCACAAGAATGGTAACGATGGGGGTCACTAACAAGTCGATTTTGGTTTCCTTGGAAACCAGCTTACCGCATTCACTGGCCGCAATGGCTACCACATATACGGCTAAAGGGCCTCCAGCGCCTCCCAGCAGATTGGTGGCATATCCTACAGGGATCAGGGAGAAAAGCACCAGCAGGGGACTGTGAAGAGCGCACCCAATGGCTACGGCCATGCCCGGTCCCACCATGGCGGAAGCAAACTTGCCGATGGTATAGCCGGTTTCTCCCAGAGTAAAAAGAACTTGGGTAAGGAAGCCTATGTGAAGCTGGGTCCCCAGCGTATCCAGGATCGTTCCTACCAAAAGTGTGCAGAAAAGCCCCTGAGCCATGGCGCCCATGGCGTCTATGCCGTAGCGTTTGCCGGAAAAAATAATGTCCTTCCGCTGCAGGAAGGCTTTGAACTTGTTCATGACGGAATGGATCCCCTTTCATGTATACACGATAATACGATCTATACATTCAGTATAGCATGTCTCTTTGCGGGGCGCAAGCTGAAAAGGTTTTTGCAATGCTCACTGCAGTGAGGTATATAAAAAAGCATCCCGAAGGATGCTTTTGCTTTCTTACAGAACTCATAGGACTCAGCGAAATTAATACTTGCGCTTACGGGCTGCTTCGGCCTTCTTCTTACGCTTTACGCTGGGCTTCTCATAGTGCTCACGGCGGCGAACCTCAGCCAAGACGCCGCTCCTGGCGCACTTGCGCTTCCATCTTTTCAGAGCGCTTTCCAGGGATTCGTTTTCTCCGACTCGAATTTCCATCTTTTTCCCCCCCCTCTTGAGCCAACATCATGCGATGGGGGTTGAGATTCCCATACGCACCTTGCCCATTATACCCGAGACGCTTCCTTTCGTCAATGACTTTCTTGAAGAAAACTTTCAAGTTCTTTTGGCCTCTGCGTAAACTCCATCTTTGCAGCGGCTTTGACAGACGGTGGAAACTCCGTTATACTGTTGCCAAATGGAGAAAGGATACTCCCTGAAATGGCAAAGCTGTATTTTCGCTACGGGGCCATGGGCTCCAGCAAGACCGCCAATGCGCTGATGGTGCGCTATAACTATGAGGAGCGGGGGAAGAATGCCCTCATGCTCAAACCTTCTACGGATACCCGGGACGGAGTGCGGACCATTCGTTCCCGCTGCGGCCTGGAAGCCCCCTGTGAGCTGATAGAAGAGCTGGATATAGAAAAGGTAAAGGCTCATGTCTATGATTGCCTGATTGTAGATGAAGCACAGTTTCTCACCAGGGAACAGGTGGAGCAGCTGGCCTATATCTGTGATGAATATAACGTGCCCGTAATTTGCTACGGATTGAAAACGGATTTTCAGGGCAACTTTTTTGAGGGGAGCCATTGGCTGCTGGCTCGGGCAGATGCCATCGAAGAGGTCAAGACAATCTGCTGGTGCGGTCGAAAGGCTACCCAGAATGCCCGGCTGGATGGTTATGGCCATGTGACCAAGGTGGGAGAGCAGGTAGTGCTGGGAGCCAATGATACCTATATCGGCCTGTGCCGCCGTCACTGGCGGCAGGGGGACCCGGGGCCGGGTTTGCGGGCGCCGGAGCAGGAGCATAAGGGTGAGTAAAGGCGCAGGTTACCGGGTATATCTGACGGTAGTGTTTTGCATCATCGGGGTTTGTTTGCAGATCCTGTACCTGTGGATCTACCCCACGGGGGATACCAACCGGCATTTGCAATATGCCCTGATACTCCTGTGCCTGTATTATGTCATGCGCACGCATGGAACCGGCCCGGATGGATTGCTGAGCCTGTGGGCTATTGCATGCACGGCGGGTGCGGATTTTTTTCTGGTTGCACTGCGGCAGGAACAGCGGCTCCCGGGTATGGCGGTGTTTGTACTGGCGCAGGCTCTGTGGGCCATACGGCTCCTGCGAATGGAAGGCGGCCGGAGAGCGCTGCTGCACGGGATCAGCTGGTTGCTGACGGCGGGAGCTTTGGCCGTGGTTTCGGTGATAATAGCCCGGGGCATAGATGCAGTATTGCTGCTGACAGCGGTATATGGAGCCTTTTTGCTGACCACGACAGTCTTCGCCTGGGTCGGTCGGGAAAACTTGCTCTTCACTTTGGGGATGAGCCTGTTTGTGTGCTGCGACATGTTTGTGGCCGCCAACTGTGCCGGGAGTTATATGGATACAGGCGCATTGCCTCTGGCGGAACAGATGAACGGTATACCTTTTAATATGATGTGGGCTTTTTACGGCCCCAGCCAGATGCTTCTGGCCCTCAGTGCCCGGGATGGCGAGGAGAGAAAAACATAAAAAAGGGTTCCGAAAGACAGACTTCGGAACCTCTTTTATTTGTGAAAATGCAGAAATCAAGGATGGATGGCTGTATTCGCTTTATGCGGCGTCAGCGGGTGTAAGTTTCTTCCAGATGATGCAGAAACTTCTCCTCTTCCTGAATACGATGAGATACATATGCCTTGGAGACCGGTTCATGCCTGAGTTCATTTTCCTGCTGTTCCTGAAGAAGGGAGCAGCGACGGGCATGCAGAACCTGTGCGGCGGCTTTTTTATCCATAAGGGGGAAATGCTCTACACGGAAAAGAAATTCTTCGGATTCCAAAAATTCTTCCGGCTCTACCTGCCCCAGTAAGGTGAGAAAATAGGTTCGTCCGGCGTTGGTCAGAGAGTACACCTTTCTGCGGGGGCGGCGGCTGACGGACTGTTCTTCCATGCTTACCAATCCCTGCTCCTGAAGCTTCCAGAGCAGCGGATAAACCCGGTTATGATTGGGCTTGTAGCGCTTCAGGCGCTCCATCAGCTGATACCCGTATTGCGGCCCCTGATTCAAGTAGGCCAGGATCATCAGCTCCAGCATAGGCATCCTCTCCTTTATATGTAAAATGCATTTCATGACACTTTTAATATGTTTTCCTAATTATAGAACATTTTCCCGGTTAGACAAATAGGTTATTTATAATTAACATGAAAATGCATATTTCGCACAATTTAATGGCCTGTCGTTTGAACATAAATAAAGGCTTGCATATTTTTTCTGTTTGAAGTAGACTGTAAACAGAAAAATGGAAGGCATCAAATATGGTAGAGGTTGTGGCAGCTCTTATCTGGCGGGGCGACAGATTCATGATCTGTCAGCGGCCGGCTTACAAAGCCCGGGGACTTTTATGGGAATTTGTAGGCGGTAAAGTGGAGCCCGGCGAGACCCGTCCGCAGGCTCTTGCACGGGAGTGCATGGAGGAGCTGGGTGTGCAGATAGAGGTGGGGGATCTGTTTATGGATCTTACCCATGTGTATCCGGATATTACGGTGCATTTGAACCTGTATACCTGCACGCTGCCGTATGGACAGGAACCTCAAAAGTTGGAACATGCAGACATACGTTTCATCCCCGTTTCGGAAGCAGGAGGATACTCTTTTTGTCCGGCAGATGCCCCCATTCTGGAGCGTATCAGGGAGCTGTACGGAGAAAAACAGGCATAAGCATACAAAAAAAGAGCCCTGACAAGGTCCTCATTTAAGAAGTAGGGGAGAAACTCAGACTTTTTTGGACCAATCCCGCATGACCAGAAACTTGTTTAGCGGGAACTGTACTAAAAAAGAAGCAAACTGGCACAGAAGCTTCACCGCTACCGCTCCGAGCGTTTGCCCCAGAACACTGCATACCGGCTCGCTGATAACCGTGGGGAGCCACAATACCAGTACATAAGTGCCCAGCACCACGGCTGCATACAGAATGCCGCTGAGCAGCACGTTGCCGGAGGCAGAAAAAGTGGTTTTGCGCTGAACGAAGAAGTTTACTGTCTGACTCACGGCAAAGCTGATTCCAAAGGAAAGCAGCGCGCACAGTCCGCCGTTGGAGACGGAATAGTCCAGAAGCCACCAGTGAACGGGAATATTCTTTAATCCGGTAAAGAGCACGTAATTGCCCAGGGCAAAGACGGCCAGATCCACTACAGTGGCCACAGAGCCCATGAGCCAGAAAAGGAGCATCTGCCCCCAGGCGCCGGTTTTTGCTTTGAAGCGCTCCAGAAAATTTTGTGTACCCATGAGAAAGAGTATAGCAGAACCGATGACTGCGGGCAAGGCCGGCATGGGAATGATTCAGAACGTATTCAGAAGAAAAAGGAGATGAAAGCATGAAAAAAGGAGAAGGCGCCTGCCTGGTGTGCGGAAAGCCCCTGATATATTTTCAATCGCCGCAGAAGCTGGTATGCATTCGCTGCGGAAATACTTTTAAGGCCCGGTGCAGCTGTGAAGACGGACATTATATTTGCGATAAATGCCATTTGGAGCAAGGAGTGGACCGATGTCTGGACTTTTGCCTGAGCTGTGAGTCAAAAAATCCTATAGAGATATTGGAAGCCATGATGGCTGATCCCTATGTGCATATGCACGGGCCGGAACATCATGTGCTGGTGGGTATGGCGCTGCTGACTGCCGTGCATAATGCCGGGGCAGATACGGATTTGAAGAGCACTTTGCTGCAGATGCGTGCCCGCGGGCGGGAGTATCCCGGCGGTTCCTGCGGATTCTGGGGTTGTTGCGGGGCGGCTGTCAGCACAGGTATGTACATGAGCATACTCACGCAGGCTACGCCTCTGTCTAAAGAATCCTGGGGGTGGAGCAATGCTGTCACCGCCCGGTGCCTGGAGCAGATAGCAGCTTTGGGCGGCCCACGGTGCTGCAAGCGCAACAGCTATACGGCCATCCTGGCGGCGGCCCAATATACCAGGGAGATTCTTGGGATAGAACTGCCTCTGCCGGATAAGGTGCATTGCAGTTATTTTCCGGAGAACAGGGAGTGCAAGGGGATGTCCTGCCCCTATTTCCCGGGAAAGCGGAACTGAATTTAGAGTAATCGCAAAGTAAGAGAGCTTCTTTGCGTTGGGAGTTTCGTCATTCTCATATGAATGAGAGCGGCAGCCAGAGAAGTAAGTGTTTATGCAAACCCTGCACAGATGGGGTAAACGATGGACAGATAGGAACGAAAATACAAATTGCCGGCTATCGTCAATGGAGTTATGCCAATCTTAAATCTGCACCCTGCCGGTACAGAGGGTCGACCTATTTGGATACTCTGATTCTCTGTGGCCATAACTACAGATTCCATTTTGGGAAGCTGAAAAATGCAGGAAGGAGATGAGGTTTCCTTTACGGATATGGATGGCAACGTGTTCCTATATGAAGTTGCACTGGCAGAGACTATGATGCCTGCCGCTATAGAAGAGATGGAAAGCGGAGGTTGGGCATTGACCATGTTCAACTGCTTTGATTAAGTAGAAAGAGAAAAGCTCCCCTCGAGGAGCTTTTTTGATGCAAGAGGCCACGGGGTTAATCCGGATATTCCACAGAAAATCCGCTTCCCACGGGCACATACCCGGCAAGCTGGCTAAAAACTGCCAGACCGGTTTCTCCGGTGCAGTGACAGACACCGCAGCAGCCTACATGCCTGGATAGATACTCCGCCGTAGCCCGGATACGTTCTTCTTCCGGGGGCACCAGATGCGTACCGCCGTATACACTCAGCAAAGGCTTTCCAGGAAAGCGTAAGCTTATCGTATCCAGGATGTTCATGATGCCGTTGTGGGCGCAGCCCGTCAATACAATCAGGCCGGCGGAAGTATCGATCACACAGACCTGCTCCTCCCTGAAATCATCCAGTGTTAATTCTCCCAAAGAAGTTTCCCGGCAGGAGGAAGGATGCACGGTTTCCACGCCTGTGGGAATGGGAAAGTTCCCAAGCAGATAGATCCCATCCCCCAGATAAAAGGTATCCTGGGGCAGCATTCGGAAATGGGGCAGGCTCATGCGAAAAGGATACTCCGGGGAGAAGGGAGGCCCCACATGCTCTACGGCATCTTCATAAGTGGACTGCTCCGGAGGATCCATCCGGTGATCCCACCATTTATTTACAAAGAATCCCTGATGCACATATACCGGGCACTGGGGGTGAAACCTTTCACAGTAAGGCAAAAATCCACCGCAGTGATCCCGATGATTGTGAGAAAAGGCTACCGCCGTAACACCGTTTAGATCTATTCCCATCGTTACGGCATTTTTCAGAGCGGCGCCCCGTTCTCCCAGATCAAAAAGCAGACGCGTGTTTCCTTTTTCCACATACATGGAAAGTCCAAACTCTGCTTCCAACTCCGGGCGCAAAGAGGTATTTTCACTGAGAACAGTTAGCTTCATAGCACGTTTCTTTCTGCACAAGAAGGGGCCCCGGCATGGAGTCCGGGGCCTCAAAGAGGGGGAAATGGGGATTATTGCACGGTAACGGTCCGCTGGAACACATCGATCCACTCAGCCTTGGCGTTGGTGATATAAGCATCGTCAAATTCCTTCAGTGCCGCCATAGAGGCTTCTCCGAAGGCCAGATAGCTCTTGAGCGCATCGGGCATGGAGGCGTTTTTATTGACAGGTGCCTCATTCAAAACTTCCGCTACCTTGTCCTGGGTATCCTTGCAGATGAGATACTCTACAAACAGCTGGGCCAGCTCCGGATTCTTGCAGCCCTTGACCACATTCACCGTAGCGGGAGCGGCAAAAGAACCTTCCTGTGCGTCTACCCATACCATATCCAGACCACTGTCGATCAGGCCGGGCATATTGATATCCATAAATACGGTGATGTTGGCTTCACCGGTGGTGAAAGCGTTGACTACATCGGAGGAAGTGCTGTACCAGATGTGGATATTGTCCTTTTTCTGCTGCATGAGCTCCATGGCAGGAGAAACATCTTCCTGGCTGCCGCCCATGGCTTCGGCCATGGCTACCAGCATGTAGGGGCCGGCGGTGGAAGTCATGTCGGGCAGGGCTACCATGCCGGCATACTTGTCGTCAAACAGATCCTGATAGGAAGTGGGAGCGGGGAGCTCCAGATCGCTGAGAGCCTTGGCATTGTACATGATGCCGTAGCGGCACAGGGAATAGCAGGGGCCGTAACCATCCTGATTCGCAGCAAAAGCATACAGATCGCTCAGACTTGTGACAATGGAGGGATCCAGCTTTTCAAACAGATCCTTCTGGTTGCCGGTTTCGGCAAAGCTCTTGGTCAACAGAGCCACATCGGCGGTGGGGTCTTCCTTTTCGGCCATAAGTTTATTGAGTCGATCCCCGTTGCCGCTGGTGGGATCCACCACGATGGTGCAGTTGTACTTGCTTTCAAAGTCTGCAGCCAGCTTTTTCAGACCGGCCTCGGCCCAGCCCCAGGTAGCTACTACCAGTTCTGCGCCGCCAAAGTCTTTGCCCTGTTCGGTCTCGGGCTGCTGGGCATCCTGGTTGTTCTCCTGGGGAGCGGCAGATGCATCCTGCTTGGGGGCGTCGGGCTTTTCTTCTGCGGGCTTGCTGTCCTGAGCGCAGGCAGCCATGGAAAGAAGCATGACCAGTGCCAGCAGCATGGCGAGCATTTTCTTCATCATTGTTCATTTTCCTCCTGATTTGTTATATATACACAGATCCCTTGGGATGGTATATGCACATATACGTTCTGTCCCACACTTTGGGGGATATAGCCGTGAACAGCAGGGTAAAGCGTTTCTGCAAAAGCACCGTTGATCTCCAATCGGGTGGCGGTGCCTTTATAGGTCAGGGCATCAATGCGGCCAAGATACGTGTTTTCGCCCGGCTGCTGCACCAGGTGCAGGTTTTCTGAGCGGATACCCAGCAGCACCGATGCACCATCTTCTATGGAGCGGGCACTGCCGGAGGATACCAGTACTTGCCGGCCGGAGCAAAGCACAGGGCGCAGCTCTCCCTGACTTCTGGGCCCCATAATCCCGTGAATAAAGGTGGAAAAACCCATGAAATCCGCTACGAACGGACTGTTGGGCCGATCAAAAACTTCTTCAGGAGTGCCGATCTGCAGGATGCGTCCTTCATGCATGACAATGACCCTGTCCGCCAAAGAAACGGCTTCTTCGTGGTCGTGGGTAACAATAATGGTAGTGATGCCCAGTTCCTTCTGAATACGTTTGATCTCAACCTGCATTTCCGTGCGCAGCTTGGCATCCAGATTGGAAAGAGGCTCGTCCAGCAGCAGTATGGAAGGCCTGGTCACCAGAGCTCGGGCCAAAGCGACCCGCTGCTGCTGGCCGCCGGAAAGCTCCCGGGGATAGCGCCTGTCAAAGCCCACCAGCTTAACCAACTCCAGAATATCCTTTACTCTTTTTTCGATCTCAGGCTTTTTCAGCTTTTGCAGTTTGAGTCCAAAGGCGACGTTTTCAAAAACAGTCATATGGGGAAACAAAGCATAGTTTTGAAAGAAAATGCCTATGTTTCGCTTATAGGGAGGGATTTTGCTTACATCCCGGCCGTTGACCAGGATAGTGCCTGAATCCGGATCCAGAAAACCGGCGATCATTCGCAAGGTGGTGGTCTTGCCGCAGCCGCTGCCCCCCAGCAGGGCAATCATCTCTCCGTCAGCAGCCTGCAGTTCCAGTCCGTTGACGGCAGTAAATGCGTCGAAGCGCTTGGTAAGATGGTTTAGTTCCAGCGTTGCCATAGGTGATTCTCCTTATTTTACAAACATGTCCAGGCCTACAAACTTCTCCATGAGAACGATCAGTCCCAGGGAACCCAATATCAAAAAGGTGGATACCGCTGCCAGCGTGGGGTCGAAAGTCAGTTCCATATAGTTCATGATCCGTATGGGCAGGGTAATGAATTTGGGAGTAGACAGCAGGCTGCTGAGAGCAACCTCGTCAAAACTGTATAAAAAGGCCAGCAGGCATCCGGCCAGTATGCCGGGTTTAGCCAACGGAATGGTGATTTTAAAGAATACCTGCATGGGGTTGGCCCCAAGAGAAGTAGCCGCATCCTCCAGTGTCCAGTTGAATACATGCAGCACCGAAACCGTATTGCGCACGATGTAAGGCAATATGATGACAAAATGCCCGATAAAGATCCGCAGTGCCCCGGGAATGCCTCCTATCTGGCTGTATACCTGCAAAAGTACAAAAGCATAGGCTACAGAGGGTACATACATGGGGGAAGTAAAGTAGTTGAGCAGCAGATTTTTCCCCTTGAAGTCATAACGGCAGATGCTCAGCGACGCCGTGACCCCCAGCAGTATATCCAGAGCCGTAGCCAGCAGACCGATCTTAAGGCTGTTGACCAGGCCGCTCATGAACTGGGTAGAGGAAGAGAAAATATTCTTATACCACTTCAGGGAAAAGCCCTTTGGAGGGAAGGTCACTACCGCCGTGGGGGTAAAGGAAGCGATGATGATGATCACCAGCGGTGCCAGCAAAAAGCACATCACCAGTACCGCAATCAGCCTGCATAGGAAGTTTGCCTTCTTTTCACGCATTTTTACCGCCCCCCAATCGTTTCATATATCCGGAGGTGATCAGTACCACCAGTACCTGCACCAGCAGAATGATGCCCAGCAGGATATAACTGATGGCCGAAGCTGCCTGCCAGTCAAAGTTCACGTTGATCTCCTGTACCACCATGGTGGCCATCATGCGAAATTTGGAGCCGCCCAGCAGCTTAGGGGTCACATAAGAGGTCATGCTCATGGTGAAAACCAGCACGCAGCCGGAAATGATTCCCGGCAGACTCAAAGGAAATGTGACCTTGCGGAACACCGTAAGGGGCGCAGCCCCCAGACTGTAGGCGGCATATTCCACATTAGGGTCGATACTTTGCAGCACGCCTACCAGAGAAAGCACCATATATGGGATCAGCAGGTGGATCATACCAATGATCACTGCTGCTTCCGTATGCAGGATGGACAGCGGCTTTTGTATAAGCCCAAGGGCCAGCAGCAACTGGTTGAACAAGCCGTTTTTGCCCAAGATCACCATCCAGCCGTAAGAGCGTACAACGGCGCTGACCAGAAAAGGGAAAAGGATGATGATCATCATTACCGTTTTCATCTTCGAATGGGTCCGGGCCATGTAATAGGCTGTGGGATATCCCAGCAACAGAGATACAACGGTAGACAGCAGGGAGACCCGCAAGGTCGTCCACAGGATCTTCAGATAGAATTCATCCGTAAAGAACTTCAAAAAGGCACCACTGCCTCCCTGTGCAAGCGTGCGAATAAGGATATAGACCATGGGGCCTATGAAAAACAGCAGCAATGCCAACACCGTGGGCAAAGCCAAAAGCAGGGAACGGGTCTTTTTCTTCATGCAGTCACCTCACAGAAAGGCTTTGATCAGGGGAAGAAGTTTCTTTTGGGCAGTATCCGCCAGCCCCATATCCGTGCACTTGACTTCAGGGGAAACGGCCAGTGCCATCATGGTGAAAAATACAAGGGGAGACTGGTGCACAAACCCCATATCCCGGCAGCAGCCGAGAAAAGCGCTCATGTCCTCTTGCAGTTCAGGGGCATCTTTTAAGCTCATAAGTCCTGCCAGAGGCAAAGGTATGCGGCAGAGCAGCTGTCCATTTTGGGCAGCTGCCAGCCCGCCGCCAGACTCTATAACGGCATTGGCACAAAGGGCCATATCCGCATCGTTGGATCCGAATACGGAAAGATTATGGGCGTCATGCCCATAGGTCAGGGCCACCGCACCGGAAAAACTTTCCAGCATATCCACAAAGGCAGTGCCATGACGAGGGATGCTGTAGCGGTTGAATACGCACATCTTTACAAAACCGTCATTGCTCAGAAAGCAGCCGTCCTCCTGACGGATCAGAGGGAGCTGTGCCTCGCGCAGGGTAGTGCGCATATGCACGCCGTCCTGGTGGATGGCGTTTACCAGCGCAAACCGGGCATCATCGGGGGCATTTGCACGGCAGGCAAAGTCTTCGTTCTTCAGGGGCGGCAGATGCATGGAATGGGCGGTCAGCTCCGTTAAATTCGGAGCGGGAAGGGAGACTTGTAAAGTACCTTCCTTCACGAGACACTGCCCATTTATCCAGACCTGCTCCGGTTCGGGGGCAGATATATCCCGAATCAGCTGAATATCCGCCCGCATGCCCGGTCCCAGAGCGCCCAACTCATATTGACGCAGGCAACAGGACGGATTCAGGGTGGCAAAGCGAATGGCCTTCATGGGGGAAAGCCCCAATTCTATGGCCCGGCGTACCACATAGTTCAGGTGTCCCTTTTCCATAAGCCGGTCCAGCGGCACATCGTCGGTGACCAGGCAAATGCGACTGTCCAAAGAAATTTCTTCCATGACCCGGCACAAAACGGGAGTGAGCATACTCAATTGTATCTGAGCGTAAAAACCCAGTGCCAGAACTTCCCGGAGTTTTTCGGCAGAATCTACCGTATGATCCGTGTGGATCCCTGCTGCCCGGAAGGCCTGAAGCCGCCGCCCGGTCAGCAGGGAGGCATGTCCATCAATGAGAACACCCCGGCGGGCGCCTTCTTCTATAACAGAGAGAATATCCGGCTCAGCGTCGGCTACACCGTTAAAATGCATGACTTCCCCTACGCCAAAGATATCGGGGTTTTCCAGCAGAGAGGCCATTTCTTCAGGGCCGATCTCGGCTCCGGAGCCTTCTAATCCGGGGGCCGAAGGCACTGTGGAAGGAGCCATCAGCAGCACACGCAGGGGCAGGTCTTTTGTCAGTTCCCGCATGATCAGCACGCCTTTTGCCCCAAGAACGTTGCATATCTCATGGGGATCGGCACACACCGTGGTGGTACCCTGCTGAAGAACTTCTGCGGCAAAAGCGGAAGGAGAGAGCATGCTGCTTTCCAGGTGCATATGTGCATCCACAAAACCCGGCAGTGCATACAGCCCATGACCGTCTGTTTCCGAAAGACCTGAAAGCCCGGGAAGTTCCGGCCCGGCATAGGCGATGAACCCATTCATAAGGCCAAGGCAGCCCGGCGCAATGGATCCGTCAAAGACGTTTACCAGCTTTAGGTGACGGATCAGCACGTCAAATGGCCGCTTGCCTGCCGCAGCCTGTACACGTTCCCGGATCATGCATACTCCTTTCCGTGTATCCGTATTTTACGGACAAGTATTTTTATAATGGGGACAGTATAGATGCTGTCGCTTCCATTGTCAAGAGAAAAAGGAAAAGAAAAACACAAGCTGCATTTCGTTTTCCGTGGGAGAACAGGGTACAGAAAATGTATAAATATTTACGAAAAGATGCGCAGAAAGGGCTTGCAGGATGCACTTTCCTTATATAGAATACTAGACATATATTGACAAATCAAGAAAAAGGATTTTTTTTATGAATAAAGAAAATTTGAAGAAATTATGCCTGCAGTCCATCGATGCCCACAAAGAAGATATCATCGCTTTGGGAGAGGATATCTTTCGCCATCCGGAACTGGGCTTCAAGGAGCGGCGGACCTCCCAAATCTTTTCTGATGCGCTGGAAGAGCTAGGCATCCCCTGCCGTAAAGGGATTGCCCGAACGGGAGTCAAGGGACGGCTTGCGGGTGCCGTGCCCGGTCCAAATGTTATGCTCATGGGAGAACTGGATGCAGTGGTCAGTCCCCTGCATCCCTGTGCCGATCCCGAGACTGGAGCCGCCCATGCCTGCGGACACAACAGTCAGATCGCAGCGGTGCTGGGTGCCGCCATGGGGTTGGCGCCTTTGAAGGGGCTGTTGGGTGGAGACGTGACCTTTGCGGCAGTACCTGCGGAAGAGTATGTGGAGCTGGAGTTTCGCCAAAGCCTGCAGGAAAAGGGCGAAATAGAGTTTATGGGGGGCAAGCAGGAGTTTGTCCGTCTGGGCGTGTTGGAAGATGTGGATATGGGGCTGATGATCCACTCCCATGCCGGAGTCACAGAACGGCGTTTTCTGCTGGATTGCTTCAGCTACGGCTTTATAGGAAAGGTCATCCGTTTTATGGGAAAAGAAGCCCATGCCGGCAGCCGCCCGTTTGATGGGATCAACGCACTGAATGCCGCCGCCCTTTCTTTGCTGGCCATAGGGACCCAGAGGGAAACCTTCCGGGAGGCGGACAGGATCCGTATACATCCCATTATCACCAAAGGCGGGGATCTGGTAAATATTGTACCGGCGGATGTGCGCATGGAGACTTATGTTCGGGGTATGTCTATGGAGGCTATCCTCAGCGCTTCAGAAAAGGTAAACCGCTGCTTAAAGGGCAGCGCCTACAGCATCGGCGCCGGAGTGGAGATCGATGAATTACCGGGATATATGCCTCTGCATCAGGATAAGACGCTTTCCCGTCTCTTTGCTGAAAACGGAGAGCGGCTGCTGGGGCCGGATACGGGCATATGGGGAGAGGAACTGCTGGGCTCCACCGACGCCGGGGATCTGAGCGCTCTGATGCCCTTTATTCATGTATCTACCGGAGGATATGCCGGGGACGCCCATGCCAAAAACTTTACCATCTGTGATAAGGAAATGGCCTATGTCATGCCGGCCAAGGCCATGGCACTGACGGTTATTGATCTGCTTTATGATAAAGGAGAGACGGCCAGAAGCATTCGGAAAAACTTTGTTCCCCGGTTTACCCGGGAAAGCTACCTGGCATTCTGGGATAAATTTCGCCGGGGAGAAACCTGCGGCGATGGATTTTAAGAGGGAAAGGGAGGCGGAAGGATATGAACCTGAGCCCGAAAGTACAGAATATATTGCCCCAGTGTATCGCCTGGCGGAGGCATCTCCATATGCATCCGGAGCTTTCCTTTGAGGAAGTAGAGACCACGGCCTTTCTGCTGGAGGAACTGGGGAAGATATCCGGACTGGAGCTGCATACCCCCACCCGGACAGGGGTGGTTGCGGTACTCAAAGGGGCTTATCCTGGCCGCACCATTGCCATAAGGGGAGATATAGATGCTCTGCCCATTCAGGAGGAGACGGAACTGCCTTTTGCTTCCCGGGTGCCGGGAGTCATGCACGCCTGCGGCCACGATGGCCATACGTCCATGCTTCTTTGCGCAGCCAGACTTCTGGCGGCGCAGCGGGAAGAGCTTCACGGTGAAGTACGCTTTTTCTTCCAACACGCCGAGGAACTGCCTCCGGGCGGCGCCATAGAGATGGCCCGGGCCGGGGTTATGGAGGGGGTGGAGGAGCTGTATGGCCTGCACTTGAGCTCCAATTTTCCCACAGGGACCTTCGGTGTTCGGCCAGGGCCCCTGACCAGCGCTACGGATCGCTTCGACATCACCATACGGGGCAAAGGCGGGCATTCTGCCTTTCCGGAAACCTGCGTGGATCCGGTAGTCATCGCTGCTCAGGTGATACTGGCTTTGCAAACGGTGGTGGCCCGGCGTATCCGGGCGGTAGAGCCGGCGGTGGTTTCCGTATGCATGGTAGAAGGGGGGAGCGCCTATAACATTATTCCCGGTGAGGTAAAACTTACAGGCTCTACCCGCACTTTTGAAAAAAGCACCCGGGACGCTTTGCCGGGAATGTTGGAAGGAATCGTGCAGGGCATATGTGCTTCCGCCGGAGCGTCATATGATTTTGCTTTTTCCCGAGGCTATGCATCCGTGGTTAATGATAAGGCTCTTACCGAACAGGCCAGCAGACTGATTGAAAATGTTTTTGGCAGGGAAGCGGTGCTGGATATAGATCCCCTCATGCCCGGAGAAGACTATTCCGCCTTTTTGGACTATGCGCCCGGATTCTTTGTGGAACTGGGGGCACGAAATGAAGCTAAGGGCTGCGATATGCCTCATCATAACAGTCGGTACCTTATGGATGAGGATGCTCTTGGATACGGAGTGGAATACCTGTATCGATTGGGATTGAACCGTTTAGGGGCAGAGCAGGCATGACGTGACGCAGCCTCTGCTTGTGAACGTGACTTTTTATTTGTTTCGGGGGCTGGAAGGCTCCCTTTTTCCTTTTTGGAGGATAGACTTGAAAGAGGGTGAAAGCTGTCAGGAAACGTTGGAAAAGAGTTCTGTCTGCATACAAAAGCGCAGCATTTGTCCGTCCGGCATTTCAAACTCCTCATTTTCAGAATGTAAACCGGTATGTCTGCGGAGGCAGACCTTTTCTGCACGCTCCCACCTGCCTTTGCATAGGATGGGGTATATTTGCCAGGGAGGAGAGGAAGTCATGCAAACAAACTATCAATCCGGGGACGCCTGCTGCTTTACCGGCAGGGAACCGGGGCTGGATCCCACCCAGGAAAGCAATGTGGTGCTGGCCGGAGAGGTCTGCACCAGTGAAAGATGCGGCGAGGAAGCCGTCAGTTCCGGGGGCGGCTGTCGTCTGGCACAGACCTATTTCCCGGATCAAAGCTATCGGGCGGGCTTTTGCCCCCGGGAAGCCATGGAGAAGGGAACGCTGTTCCCGGAACTGGTTTCCGCTTACAATCCCACAAACTGTGGGCAGGAGAGCTGATAAGAGAGGTGCTGCCATGAATACGGATATGCAAGCTTTGAAAGAGGCCATCGGTCAGGCACGGTTTGCCTGCGTAGAACTGGGCCTGTATCTGGATACTCATCCGGAGGATGAGGACGCTCGCCGGGATTATAACTGCTACGGGGAAAGGCTCTGTTCTTTGCTGGCAGCCTATACCCAGGCAGAAAACAATCTGCTGAACTTTGGTCAGTGCCCCATGGAGAATTCCGGGTATATCCTTCAGCCCTGGCCCTGGAACGTTGGATAAGGAGGACGGTCTATGTGGATCTATGAAAAAAGGCTGGAGCATCCGGTACATATCACACGGACGGACCTGAAAATGGCTAAACTGCTCATGGCTCAGTACGGCGGGCCGGACAGCGAACTGGGAGCGGGTCTTCGATACCTGACCCAGCGGTATTCCATGACGGATCAGCGGGTCATCGCCACTTTGACGGATATCGGCACGGAAGAATCTGCGCACAACTGATGGATATAATGGGCGTGAAAATTACACCTTCAGTTTAACATCAAGTATGATCTCCGGCGCTGTCCAGTTACCACCAACGTTCAGCGGTGACTTACAGCGTGTACGTTTTTGTTCCGGATCATAGTATATGACCTTCTGGCTGCGGATTCTCTGCGGCGCATCTCGGTAATATTCAATTCGGTCAATGCAGGCTTTTAACAGACGGTTTTTTGTAGCTGCATCCACTTTAGGATTCTTCAAAGCATTTAGAGCTTCTGTAAACTGGGCTATTTTTTCCTCATAATTGACGGGTTCAGGCATGGATTCGTAAGCTTTACAAAGCGTCTGCCGGACTTCCTCTTTCTCTTTCAGGAGCTTCTCGTTTAGCTGCTGAAAGATATGCTGCGGCATCCGCTTTGCCGGGTCAGGGTCTGCTTGGGCTTCCCATTGTGCCAGCTCTTTTTCTTCAAGCTCTTTCTGCTTTGCTTCCAGATTCTTAATCAACCGCATATGTTGTTTGACGGAATCGCCTTCATTGTTCTGCAAACGGATTTCAAAGTCATGGATGCAATTGGTCAGAATACTGCAAACACGTTCATTCATTTCTGAATACAGGCACGAACCGGTTTTACAGTGCGTTTGGCCGTCACACAAAAGGCGTGGAGCTGAAATATTTGATTTATAAGCTCTCAGTGACATTGCACGTCCACATTTACACCACAAAAGACCTGCAAACGGATTTCTAATCTTCGTATTCGGCTTCTGCCGGGTGTGTTTTCCTTTTTTTGCTTGTGCGGCGTTGAAAAGCTCTTCGGAGACTATGGCTTCGTGCTTTCCATCGTAGATCAGATATTCACCGGCCTTCGCAATGGGGCGTGTTTTCTTAAACTCACCTTCTTCAACGATGGTCAGTGTCTTTCGGTAATTCCACTTTACTTTACCAATGTAATGGATATTTTCAAGCATCTTCGCCATTGCGGATGGCGACCAATGTTTACCTTTAGGCGGCTTTATGCCCATTTCATCAAATCTGTTGCAGATGTTCTGACACCCCATATCTTTATTGACATACAAGTCAAACATCATGCGAACAACATCCGCTTCTTCCTTATTTGGAACAAGAATCGGATACCTCCGCTTTCCTTCGGTAACAAACGTTTTGCTATAGCCGTATGGCGGCACATTTCCGATATAGTTTCCCTGGCTTACGGAAAGCAAACGGCCACGGTTCAGGATCTTCTTTGTGTATTCCAGGTAATCATTACCACGCTTTAATTCTCTTTCAAAAGTATCCCAATCATATTCGTCCCGCAGATCGTAGATACGCTGCGGAGTGATAACAAGCGTACTGGTATGCTTCAGCAGCTTCATTATCCTGCCTATATCTTCAAGGTCACCACGGGTTAAGCGCTGGGGTTCTACCACAGCAACAGCTTTATACTTTGGTGATTCTATTAAGCGCAGAACTCGGTTGATTTCCGGGCGTTCAGCTATGGTTTCGCCGGACACAACTTCCCTAAACTTATTTTCTTCTGGTACGGCAGCGCCAAGGTTTTTTTCTGCCCATTCGTCCAGCATAGTTTCATGTTTTGACAGAACTTCTTCCACGGTCAGGAGTGGATCATCTGACCGTGACTTGCGCAAATATGCTATAACTTCGTTGGGAGAGAAATTAATCTTTGGCTGGTAGTACAAATAAAATCACCTCATTGCACGTTAGCGGATATCGCTTTGAAAGGCAACAGCACGGCCCAGAATTCGAATATGATTCAGTTCCTCACCGGTATAAACCAGATCTTCATATTTTGCGTTTTCTGCCTTCAGTATCAGCAAGTTCTTTTCCGGGAAATAATTGACACGTTTCAGCGAAGCTTCATCCTCAATAATTACGACGGCGATATCTCCATTATCCACCATTTCCTGCTTTCGAATGAAAACGATATCCCCATCGTAGATTCTTGCGCCTACCATGGAATCGCCTTTAGCCCGTAAGCAGAAATCTGCGAACACATCGGTTCCGGCTTCCACATACAGTTCTTTTTCTTCGTTCGCCATAATAGGCTTTCCACAGGCAATATCTCCAAGCACAGGGAAACTCTTAGTTGTGATTGGAATGAGATTAGGATAAAGGCCGTTTTCAGGATTTTTTTCAAACTCCTTTTTTCCTTTTTGCGCAGACGGGCGTTCCATTGGAACATCATAGCCCATAAGCCATTGTTCGGAAACATCAAGTGCTTTTGCTAGTTCATAAATAGGCCTATTCTTTGGTTCGTACTCCCCCGACAAATACCGACTGATGGCACTACGGTTTATGCCTGTTTCTCTTTCCAAATCCACTTGTTTTTTGTTTTTCATATTCATAGCTTCTCTTAGCCGATCAGCAAGGGAAGCTACTTGAATAAAGTCACGTATAACAATCACCGCCTTTCTATTAGCACAAAGAGATACTACCACAGAAATTGTGAAAGGACAATACTTTTGCGTGCGGCCTTCAAACAAAATTGCAGAAACGCAATTTTTCGCTTGACATTAGGGGAATGTGTCTTTATACTAAGTTTAGAAATTGAGTAAACGCAATTTTTGAACAAGAAGAAGGACATGATAAGAAAATGACACAAAAACAGCTTTTTGCGATTGCGGCAAATGAAGAAGCAATGGACATCCTGAAGGAGCTTGAAAAGATTCAGCGCAATATGTGTCACAAGACCATTTATGAGAGGAAAACCGCAAAGGCCGAAATGAAGCGCCTTGCCAAAGAACTGCTTGAAGCAATCAGCGATTAAAAAGAGCCGAAAGAAAGGAGTTTGAAATGGAAAAGAAAACAATGATGCTCAGCTGGCTGTTGGAGGCCTGGGAGTACTGCATGGGCGATAAGGGCGGCGAGGGCTGCACCGGGTGTCCCAACGCGATCCCCGGCACTGAGGACAAAGACGGGTTGTGCGAGTGCAGGATCAATCTCAAACGGGCTACGGTCGATGCGCTCCGGGCGCTGACGGAGGAGAGAAAAGCATGAAGTATACGAAAGAGCAAGTCAAAGCGATTTAGAGGAAAAGGGGAAAATTGAAGTTAACCGAATACCGTCAACAAAAAAAGGAAAGCCCACTCGATTTTGGTGTGTAAAGAAAAATCAAAAAATTTCGATAAAGGGAAAGTAAGACGAATGGAGACAATAAAAAGGAAAACCATGTTATACAGAATCTTCATAACGCCGGATGCCGCACTTGGGTTAGTATAGAGCCATACCCAACGCCAAATTTGATGCAACAAGAACTTGATCCATTATTGGAGGCAGTTTCTTTTGTGGATAAAATCATCTTTGGAAAAATGAATTACAATAAAAATGTTACGGCATATCCTGGACATCAAGCATTTTACAGTGCCTGTGTTGATAAAGTTGTAGAATTTTGCCAAAGAAACAATATTGACTATCACATAAAAGAGAGAACTTACTGCAAAAATGTGGAATGATTTAGACTTCGCAGCGTATTGATAACGCTGCTTTTTCTTTGCAGAAATAAAGAAAGGCGGTGATGATTGTGGCGATGAACGCCGGTCTTTCAAACAACATTCAAGACACAAACGAAGCGCTGTATGTCGTGCGTGGTTTCCAAGGTAACAATCTGGATGAATTGATGGTGAATATCAAGGCCAAAAAGCACATAGGCGTTGATGATGACGGCGGCGTTGATATCAAGACCGTGGATATTCCGGTGGAAGCCCGGAAAATCAAGATGGAAGTGGACGAAAAGAACATTTTCCGCTTTGGGCAGGGAGTGAACACGGAATCCCTGAAGGACACCAGCGCCACCACATCCATTGCGATCAAGAGCGCCTATGCGAACCTTGATCTGAAGTGTGACGGCCTTCTTCCGTTCCTGCTTCAGTTCATGCGGAAGCTGTTGAAGCTGGTTCTGAAGGAAATCAACGATACCCAGGGCACGGACTATGAGCAGAAGGATGTTTATTTTGACTTTGACCGGGAGATCATCACCAATGCACAGGAGAACGCCCAGATTGACCTTACAAAGGCCCAGGAGCAGCAGACGAAGGTGACAACCATCCAGAATGCCGCAACCCTGCTGGGTCAGGAATTGACCATGCAGCTGATATGCGAAGCGCTGGAACTGGACTATGACGATATAAAGGACAAGCTTCCAACGCCTGAAGAAGATCCTACGGCGGCAGCACAGGCGGCGCTTGGGGGGATTCAGCCGGAAGGTGATGTGATGTGAACCGTTGGGAGAAAGAAGTCCTGGAATCCCTGCTGGGGTCTGAGGAAGAAGCACTGAAGGAGCTTGAAAGGCAGTATGCCAGGGCGCTTGCAGAAATCAATCAAAAGATTAAGCTGTTCCAGGCAGACATTGACCTGCTGGATCAAGCGCTGTCCCAAGATGGGCTTGACGATGCCACAAAGGCCCTGCTACAGTCCCGGAAGCGGTCAAAGGTCTATCAGCAGCAGTACCAACAGGCTTTGCAGGGGCAGGTGGGCAGCATCCTTGACAAGATGCACGGTGACAATTACGCCACCATTGACAAATACCTGCACGGGTGCTATGAAACCGGCTATATCGGCACCATGTACGACATAGCCAAACAGGGGATTCCGGTCATTGTGCCCATTGACCAGGCGGCGGCGATAAAGGCCATTCTGACGGATTCCAAGGTCAGCGGCGGCTTGTATAATCGTCTGGGCGTGGATGTGGCCAGACTGAAAAAGACGATCACCCAGGAGATCAGCCGGGGCATAGCAACGGGCATGGGCTATGGAGACATTGCCCGGAACATCCGCAACGTGTCCGGTGCTCCAATGTCCAGAACAAAGACCATTGCCCGGACAGAGGGCCACCGGATACAGCAGACTTCCGCAGTCAATGCCCAGCAGAAAGCAAAGGCAAAAGGCGCTGATGTGCTGAAGCAATGGGACGCCACGCTGGACGGGCGCACACGCGATTCCCACAGGCAGGTTGACGGGGAGATCAAGGAGCTTGACGAAAAATTCTCCAATGGTCTGATGTTCCCCGGTGATCCCAACGGCGGCGCTGCCGAGGTGGTAAACTGTCGCTGCACTTCCAACACACGGGCACGGTGGGCGCTGGGGGAAGAAGAACTTCAGACCTTGAAAGAACGGGCTGAATACTTTGGGCTGGATAAGACGGAGAACTTCAAAGAGTTTGAAGAAAAGTACCTGAAAGCGGCAAAAACGCTTGAAAATGACGGAAAAAGTGGTACAATAAAATTATCAGATATACTGTTCGGAAAAAGTATTGGTGCAAAAGCAAAAAACTATGAAGTGATGGATTTGGATACCGGGGAAATGTTCCGTTTTGCTGAAGGGACAAGGTTGCAAGATGTTGAAGTGTTTGCAGGGAAGGGCACTAAATCAATACTTAACATAGCGGGTAAGTATGCTAAAGCTTACGGTGGAAAGCCTGAAGACTGGCAACATGTTAAAGGGCACGGAGTTCTTGACACACCTGATGGGTATAGAAACGCAGAAGTGCATTGGATGCAGTGTGAAGGCTTTGGAAAGCATGATTTCTTTGTGAAGAAATGGGAAGATTGAAGGTGAGAAAATGAAAGTCAAATATATAGGGAAGCATGAAACACCTGCCTTAGATCGTGATAAGGTTTATGAAGTCATGTCAGTTGAAAAAGGATGGTTCAGAATCATGACGGAACTTGATGATGACTATCTTTTCCCACCTGATAGCTTTGAAATTGTCGAAAAGTAACAAGCACCCTGCACCCGCACGGTGCTTTTTCTATGCCAGTCGCAAGCAGGTTGCAAGTAGGTTGCAACTAAAACAAACATCGTAAAAAGCAACTTGTCGGGAAATATGACAGGTTGTTTTTTTATGCAGAAAGGAGAATTGAAACATGGATACACACCGGGGCATCAGGATCAAGCAGTTGAAGGCGTGCGCCGAATCAATTATGGATATGGCAGAAGACATCATAGGGCAGGAAGGATTGCCAATAAGCTGGCAGATTATAATTGATATGCAGTGCAAGCAGCCGCCAGAAATTATAGTGAAAAGGTCAGTAATAACTGAAAAAGTTATAGATTCGTTAGGATAAAGCATCCTGAAAAAATGCTTTTTTCCATGTTCTGCAAGTTACCAGCAAGTTAAATAATGCCCAAAAGACCGCGTTTGCGGTCTTTTTTCATGTCTTGAAAGGAGTGATGCACATGTGAAAAAGATGGAGTTCAGTAAAAAGCTGCTGATTGCCGATTATGCGATCCTTGCCTTGATGGTAGCAGCGTTCTTTGTGTTCAACCTCAACGGACACGACACCGGGAACTGCTCTATTGTGGTCAGCGCGTGGATTGCGCAGGTCGCGATCAGTACGGGGGCTTACTACTGGAAGGCCAAAGCCGAAAACCTTGTGAAGCTTCCCCTGCTCCTTCTGGCCGAACTGCCAAAGGACATGCGGGAAAGAGCCGATCCGAACGCGATCATTGAAGCCGTGTTGGGGATCGGCACACATAACGATTAAACAGAAAGGGAGAAAACAATGTTTGATATTACACCTATTGTAAAGGCTCTGTTCGCGCTGATGGGCGCTGTCGTGGTCTACATCCTGATTCCGTATATCAAGAGCAAGTCCACGGTTGAACAGCAGCAGTCCATCAACGGATGGATCAAGATCGCGGTTTCCGCTGCCGAGCAGCTTTACGCGGGAAGCGGCAGGGGCGAGGAAAAGAAAACATATGTCCTGAATTTCCTTGCGGACAAGGGCTTCAAGCTGGATGCGGAGAGCCTTGACGCGATGATTGAAGCCGCTGTGTTTGAACTGAACAGCGGACTATTCTAAACATAGGAGTGATGCCGAATGGCGGTCGGAATTGCACATGCAGTGATGTCCGAAAACAAAGATAAGTATGGCGAGGTTGGGGATCAGCTACAGACCAGCTCCACCAATGACAGAAAGGGAGAAATCCGGCTTGCCGATTGGTACAACCGAAGCGGCGGATGGGATGAATACCTGGAATGCACGGATCGTGAGCTTGCGGCAAATGCGGCGGCATGGGCTGTTAAAATTGCCAACAGTAAGAACTATGGGTATTCCCAGGGCGGCGGTGTAAAGGATGGCCGTTGGAGCGGATACAAGTCCATTAAATCCGTTGGGTTTGACCAGGGCAAGGGGAACTTTGACTGTTCTTCTCTTGTCATTTCCAGCTATGTTCTGGCCGGGTGTTCTAAGCTACAAGCCACGGGGTACACGGGCAATATGTCCCGTTTCCTTATGGCAACGGGGAAATTCCAGAAGTACACGGATGCGGCGCATATCCGTTCTGCTGCATCGGCTAAGATCGGCGGCGTGTACGTTGCAAAGGGTGCGCACACGGCCATTGTGGTTTCCGGCGTTCCGGCTCCTGCTGCTGCCCCGGAAACCGAGGAAAAGAAAAAGCCTTATGTGCTTGTGTCCGGCTCTGTCTGGGTGCGCCAGAAGCCAGGTATGGACGGTGCAAAGCTGTTTGTTGCCAGAAAAGGTGACAGGCTGGACTATTTGGGCGTAACCGAAACGGATAACGCCGGGAACAAGTGGTACAAGGTTGACACGGCAAAAGGCATTGGATACATTTCGGCTTTCGCAAATAAGAAGGTCAAATATACGAAGCTGGTAACCAACGCCTGACGCTGTTTCACATAAAAATTGCAACAGGGATGTTGTCAAACATCTACTTTTTTGGTGACGCAACCACGGTAAAAGCGTAAGAAAGGAAACAAAAAATGACTATTGCAGAGATCTTGAAGGCAAAAGGTGTCAGTGACGACATCATCAAAGCGGTGCAGGATGACATGAAGGCAAATAAAATCTATACGGCATCCGAAGAAAACCTTGATATCCGGTATGGCAAGCTGAAAACCCAGCACGAAAGCACCACCCAGCAGCTTACCGAAGCGAACACGCTTATTGAAGAGCTGAAAAAGGGCACCAAAGGGCAAGAGGGCTTGCAGCAGAAAGTAAGTGACTACGAAGCGCAAGTAGCACAACTTCAGCAGCAGCTTGCAAAGACCCAGTTGGATGCGGAAATCAGGGTTCAGCTTTTAAGCGCCAAGGCGCTTGATGTTGACTACATGACATACAAGCTGAAGGAAAAAGGCGAACTTGCGCTTGACGAAAACGGCAAGATCAAGGGATGGGATGACAAGCTGGCCGGACTGAAAACGCAGTTCCCACAGCAGTTTGAAGCATCCGGGGCGAAAAAGATTGTGGAAAACAGGCTCCCGGATAAGCCGGACACTAACGGAAACACAGAACCCAAGACCCTTGAAGATGCGTTGAAACTGGCTTATGAGCCGAAAAAAGAATAAAGAAATGAGGTAATTATATTATGGCTATGACACTTGCAGAAATGAAAGTCGGTATGTCCGACAAGGTTTCCCAGCAGATTGTTGATATCTTTCTGCGTGAATCCGAAATCCTTCAGCTGCTGCCCTTTGACAACTGCGTTTCCCCCCAGGGCGGCAGCACGCTGACCTATTCCTACATTCAGAAGAAGCTGCCTTCCGTGGCTGCCTTCCGTGCGCTGAATGCGGAATACACTGCGAACCAGGCAACCGTGGAAAAGAAATCCGCTGACCTGAAGATTTTCGGCGGTAAATTCCAGATTGACCGTGTTCTGAAGGCGGCTGAAGGCCCCTGGAACAACATGGCATACCAGATTCGTGAAAAGGTGCTGGCCGCAATCAGCCTGTTCCATTACACCCTTGTAAACGGTGATGCAACCACTACCACCACCGAATTTGACGGCCTGGACAAGCTGCTTGCCGGTACTTCCACCGAGTACAACACCGGTTCCGGTTCGGCTATTGACATCAGCACCATGACCAACCTGAAGAGCAATGCGGATCAGCTCTATGAGCAGATTCAGCTTCTCATCAAGAACACCAATGCTGACGCTCTGCTGATGAACAGCGCCATGATCGCCAAGATTCAGACTATGGCACGTATCCTGGGCTATAAGACTGAATCCGAGGAAGCTTTCGGCAGAAAGGTAACTTCCATGGATGGTGTGCGCTTCATGGATTTGGGCAAGCATTACACCGTTGCCAGCACCACCGTAACCGGCAACGATTGCGTAAAGGGTGACATCAGCCGTAACATCGGCGCTTCCAATGCCGCTGTTACTGGCCTGACTGATATCTATGCTGTCAAGTTTGATATCAATGACGGTTTCCACGCTGCTTCTCTGACCGGCAACAGCGCTATCCGTCAGTATCTGCCCGATTTCAACGCCCCCGGCGCTGTGAAGGACGGCGAGGTTGAAATGGTTGCGGCAACCGTGCTGAAGAACACCGCCCATGCTGGCGTTCTCCGCAACATCAAGATTGCGTAAGCAAGGAAAGGATGAAGCAAAATGGCTGCGAAGAAAGCAAAGAAAATCACTGGCTATGAAATCAAGGTAACGGGCAATCCCGAATTCTGCGGAATCGGTGCTGGCGGCGTTCAGTTTGCTTACGGAAAGGCCCAGATTGCGGAAGGCCGCATGGTGGAATGGTTCCGTGAGCATGACGGCTATGAAGTCACTGAAATTGCCGAGGATGAGGAAGCACCCAATGCACCTGCCGAGTAAGGCGGTGTAACTATGATTATGACGGTTGCCGAACTTCGGCAGTACATCACAACCGAGGAAACGGATCAAGCGCTGGAAGCCAAGCTTCTGGCGCTTGAACTGCTTATCCGGTCATATACCAACAACAACTTCCAGGCACGGGCATTCCGGGCCGTTGCCGATGCTGCCGAAACCGGAAAGACGCTTTCGCTTGTGCCTGGTGTGAACAGGTTCAAGGCCGGAGATACGTTGCAGATCACGGATTCGGCCTTAAACGCTGGATTGGTCAACGTGCAGACTTCTTACGGTAACACGGTAACGGTCAAAGAAGAACTGTACGATGAATCAGCCGTTACGGTCACAAAGGTTGTATACCCTGCCGATATCAAGTTAGGGGTTGCCCGAATGCTCCAATGGCAACTTGATAACGGGGACAAGGTTGGTGTGCAGTCAGAGACGATTTCCAGGCACTCTGTGACCTATTTCAACCTTGACGGGGATAATTCCATTATGGGATTCCCGAAGGCTTTAACGGGCTTTCTGAAGCCTTACATGAAGGCCAGGTTCGGACAGGGGTTGAGCGTATGAAAGGCATAGGCGGCAACATCACAGCGGTCATCCAGACTTGCACAAGCACCATGAATGACATTGGTGAACAGGTGCAAGCCTGGGCCGATGCCCAGACAATCAAAGGATGGCTTGACCTGTCTGCCGGTGACAGCAAATACACCACCTACAATGCAAAGATTCAGGAATCCACGCACGTTTTCATTGCTGACTATGTGGTGCTTGCTTCCGGGATCAATGCGGAAAATTCCCGGATGGTTGTCAACAGCAAGGTATATGACATCCTACTGATTGACAATCCAATGGAGATGGGCAGTGGTTCCCAGCTGGAAATCTATCTGAAATACACGGGGGGCCAATAAAATGTCTGTTGAATTTCAGGATTTCAGCGTTCAGGTGAAAGAAGCCGTTGGCGAAAAGGCGGCACAGTTCATTGAGGAAGCGGCCGGGGAAATTGAATCTGCTGCAAGGCGTAATTCCAGGGTTGACACCGGGCAGCTGAAAGGCTCCTGGGATCATCAGGTGAATGAATCAGCGCAGGAAGCCACCATAGGAAGCCCATTGCAGAATGCCATATGGGAAGAATTCGGCACCGGCGAATATGCGGCTGGCGGTGACGGCAGGAAAGGCGGCTGGTACTACATTGATTCTGAAGGCAACGGCCATTTCACCCACGGCAAAAAGCCGAACCATACGCTTCAGAAGGCGTTCGACAGCACGAAGACCGCCATCATCCGCAGGGCAAAACAAATCTTCAAGGAGCTGGGATCATGACAACAAAACCTTTATCGATCGTTTCTGACGCTATGGAATCCCTCAATATTGAATACGGCTTTGGCGTGTATTCCGGCAACACTGCTGGGCAGATCGTCTATCCCTATTTTGTAGGTGAATACACAGAAAGCACACCACTAAATGAAGATGGGATGCAGGAAGCAACCGTCATGCTTACCGGCTTTCACCGTGGCACATGGGCAGAGCTTGAAGCCGCAAAAGCAAAGATCGAGGACTATTTTGATAAGGTATCCGGAAAAACGGTCATGGCTGACGATGGATCAGCCGTGGCCATTTTTTATGAAAATACCCTTATCGTACCGAAAGAGGATGCAGAACTGAAAAGCATCCAGATCAATCTATCTGTACAAGAATGGAGCGTGAAATAACATGTCTAAAGAAGGCAAGAATGGCGTAACTGCGAATACGCCTAAAAACATTTTGTTTGGCGCTGGCACGATCCACAAGGGCCTGAAGTATACGGCGGGGCAGAGTGGCGGCACTGGCTCCTGGAACTTTTCCGCTTCCATCGTGGGCGCTACTTCTGGCGGCTCTAAGCTGACCATTACCCCCGAAGTGACGCAGGTGGAGGTTGACGGCGCTTTGGTAAAGGTCAAGGGCCTGAACGTAAAGACCGGCGAAGCTGCAAGCATGGAGGTTAATTTCATTGAACTGACCCCCGACATCATCAAGGCCGGGACGCTGGGCAAAGCTGGCACTTCCGAGGATTCCACCTATGATGTTATTGTTCCCAAAGCGGACATTCAGGAGGGTGATTATTGGGAAAATATCGCCTTTGTGGGGAAGACGCTGGAAGGCAAGAACATCATTGCTATCCTGGACAATGCCCTTTGCACTTCCGGCTTTGAGCAGGAAGGCAAGAACAAGGAAGGCGCTGTGGGCAAGTACACCTTTGAAAGCCATGCGGAACTTGATTCCGACCTGGATACCTTGCCCTGGAAAATCTATTATCCCAAGGCGAGCAGCTAAAAAACAAAAGGCAGGGTTGCCCATGCGGTGATCCTGCCTTTTTTCAATCTGACTGAAATTTGAAAGGAGAAAAACCATGAAAAACTATGAGCTGAGAAGCCTTACTTCTGACGATATCTTCCCCATGTTCCAGATCATTTCCAAGATCGGAATCAGAGAATTCAAGTCCTGCTTTGAATCCCCGGATGTGAAAGCTGCGATTGCAAAATCGGAAGGCACCGACTTGAATTCGGTAGGCCTTGCGGTGATGCTGGATATCGGCGGGATCGTGCTGGCCAACGTGCCAAAAGCAAAGGATGATATTTACCTGCTTTTGTCCCAGCTTTCCGGGCTGACTAAGAAGGAAATAGGGGCGCTTCCCATGGCCGCCTTTGCGCAGATGGTCATTGATGTAATCCGGAAGGACGAATTCAAGGATTTTTTTCAGGTTGTCAGCAGATTGTTCAAGCAGGGGACTTAAAATTCATTGACCTGCTTTTCTCCCGGTATGCTGATCCAATGACGCTACTGGATCGTATGATCCGCACAAATCGCTTGTGTGAATTTGCACGGGAGGTCATCCAGACGCACAACGAGGAAACGAAGGAAAAAACGCTGTGGGAATACTATCTGCACCGGGTGTTTGATATGTCGTTCCAGGACTTCAAAGATTCGCTTCCGCAGGAAGCGGATGTGCCATCCGATGAGGAAATAGTAGAAACAATAAGCTGTTCTGCGGATATGCTGAACGGCTTCAATCCCTGTCAATAACCTGTCAGCGTATACAAGACAAGGCCGTTGCGTACGGCCTTTTTACTTTCCAATGAAAGGGCTGATGGACATTGGAGATATTCAAGATATTTGGAACCCTTGCCCTGAATGGGCAAGATAAATTTAACAAGGACATTGACAACGCCACGGGGAAAGGGGCTTCCTTTGCATCCAAGCTCAAAAGTGGCCTTACAACCGCTGCAAAGGTGGGCGGCGCCGCCATTACCGCCGTTGGTGCAGGGATGGTGTGGCTATCCAAGCAAGCTATTGATAGCTATGGAGATTATGAACAGCTTGTAGGCGGCGTGGATACGCTTTTCAAGGAAAGCAGCGCAACGGTTCAGGGGTATGCGCAAAACGCCTATAAGACCGCTGGACTGTCTGCAAATGAGTACATGGAAACCGTTACAAGCTTTTCTGCAAGCTTGTTGCAAAGCCTAGGAAATAACACGGCGGCGGCAGCTGAAATGGCCGATCTTGCAATAACGGATATGTCCGACAATGCAAACAAAATGGGCACGGATATGACCGCTATCCAAAACGCCTACAACGGATTTGCGAAGCAGAATTACACCATGCTGGACAACCTGAAGCTTGGATATGGTGGCACAAAAGAAGAAATGCAGCGCCTTATTGACGATGCAAACGCCTTGAACACCGCACAGGGAAGGCTTACAGAGTACAGCATTGACAGCTATGCGGACATTGTTTCCGCTATCCATGATGTTCAGACGGAAATGGGTATCACGGGCACAACGTCACTGGAAGCGTCCACAACCATTCAAGGTTCTCTTGCATCCATGAAGTCTGCATGGAAAAACCTGCTGACCGGGATTGCCGATCCGGATCAAGACCTTGGTATGCTGATAAATAACATGGTTGATTCTGCCGGAATTGCGCTTGACAATCTTGTTCCGCTCATTGTTAATCTGCTTCCCCGTATTGCAACAGCACTGGGAACCTTGGGAAAGAAGCTGACCAAAGAACTTCCCGGCATTATCCGCACACTTCTTCCGGCCTTGATATCCGGTGCAATAGGGCTTATAACCGGGCTGGTCACAGAAATACCGGCCATTCTGGCGGCGCTGTGGGATGCGGTGATTGCCACCTGGTCAACACTAACCGCACAATTCCCCATCCTGGGAAACATAGAAAGTGCGGCTGTGTCCGCTATGGGAAAGGTTCGTTCAGCGCTTGAACCGCTTAAATCTGTGTTTCAAGATGCGTGGCAAAAAATCAAGGGCATTTGGGACACGGTGGAACCGTATTTTGCCATGACGTGGGAATCCATTAAACAGGTCTTTTCAACGGCATGGGATGCAATTAAGGCGGTATGGGATGTTGTCGGCCCGTACTTTGAAGCAATTTGGGAAGGGATAAAAAGCATCTTCTCTGCCGTTCCTAGTTGGTTGCCTGGAATTTGGGAAACTGCATGGGCGGCCATCAAAGGTGTATGGAATGCCGTCACCGGGTTTTTCGCCAACATTTGGAACACAATAGCTGGGATATTCTCCGTTGTCGAAGCCGTTTTCAAGGGTGACTTTGAAGGAGCATGGGAAGCAATTAAAGGCATTGTTAGCGGATGGGCCAATTACTTCAAAAGCGTTTGGGAAAGCATCAAAGAGGTATTTTCTGCCGCTGTGGACGTTGGCACAAAAATTGTAAATGACATTAAAGAGGGCATTTCCAAAGCCTGGGACGGAATAAAAGCATGGTTCCGTGGGCTTTGGGACAGCCTTTTTGGCAATCTGACAGCGAATGTAACTGTCAACAAAAGCGCTTCTGGCGGTGCAACGGACGGTTCCCATGCACGGGGCCTTGATTTTGTCCCGTTTGACGGCTATGTGGCCGAGCTGCACAAGGGGGAAATGGTTGTCCCGGCTGCGGAAGCAAGGGCTATGCGGAACGGATTTAGCGGCTTCCAGGACGGCGAGGTTGCAAACCTGCTGAAGCAAATCCTTTACGCTGTGCAGGATAGCAACAAGCAGGAAACTGTTCTGAAGATCAATAACCGTGAGTTTGGCCGTGCCGTTAGGGGGGCTGTAAATGCTTGAAAAACTGATATACAAAAACCACATCGGGGAAGCGTTTGACTTTGGCAAGGACGGAATCTTTGTAAACGCAAGCGATCTCCACGATTACGAATGGGCCGTGACCACCAAAGGGAACAGGATTAGTGCGCTGACTAAGGCGGTCAGCGCACGGAACCTGCCTGTCATTATCATTTGTGACACGGAGGGAAAAGGCATTGCCGCCCGGAACCGGCTGTTGGAAGTGGCTGAAAAAGATGTGCTTGCCATGCAGCCGGGGAAGATCATTATCGGCGGGTATTATTACAAGTGCTTTGTAACGAAGTCGGCAAAAGAATCCTACCTGACCAGCAAGCGGCACATGTCGCTTACGCTGACATTGACCACCGATTATCCGTACTGGGTGCAGGAAACAACCTTTTCCTTCCGGAAAAACGGGGATAGTAGCGGCGAGATCACCGAAGATGAATATCTGGATTTTGACTTTGATTATCCCATCGACTATTTCGCAAGCACCACTATTGAGCAGGTAAACAATCCCGGCTTTGTCGGATCAAACTTCCGACTGATTATCTATGGCGCTTGCACCAATCCTGCCGTGTACATAAGCGGCCACAAGTACCAGGTAAATTGTGATGTTGACGAAAATCAATATCTGACCATTGATTCTGTCGGAAAAACCATCACCCTGACGAAGAATGACGGTACAATTCTGAACAAGTTTTCTTCCAGGGACAAAGACAGCTACATCTTTGAAAAAATTCCAGCTGGTAGCAGCATTGTCACCTGGGAAGGGGACTTTGGTTTTGATATCGTCATCATCGAAGAAAGGTCTGAACCGAAATGGACTTGATCTACACGAACGCAAACGGGGAAGATATCGGGGTGCTTTTTGCCTATGAACTGGATTTAGCATTCGGGGAAAGCGAAAATGACTTTGAATGCACCATATCCAGCAATGCGCATTGCTGCTCTCCCGGATCATACCTGTACATGGAAGGCACGGAATACGGCGGCATTGTGGATGCTGTAACATCCAATACTGGGGCCGAGGAAGTCACTTATTCCGGGCGCACCTGGCATGGCATCCTGAATTCAAAAATCCTTTGCCCGGATTCCGGCCAGAACTATCTAACGGTAAGCGGGGACGCAAACACGATCCTGGGATCACTGATAACCAGGATGGGCCTTGCGTCCCTTTTCCGTGCGGATTCCGCTGCATCCGGCATTACCATAAGCGGCTATCAATTTGCCCGGTATATCTCCGGTTATAACGGCATCATGAAAATGCTGTCCAGCGTGGGCGCAAAGCTGAAAATGGTGCATGACGGGGAAAATGTTGTGCTGTCTGCTGCGCTTATTGCGGATTATTCCCAGGATGGTATTGACAACGATCAGACGGAAATGACCGTCAAAAAGACAAAAAACAAGGTAAACCACCTGATTTGTCTGGGCAGCGGCGAACTTGCAGACCGGATGATTGTGCATCTGTACGCTGATGCAAACGGGAACATAAGCCAGACACAGACCTTCACGGGATTGCATGAATATGCAGATGTATACGATTATTCCAACGCTGAAGATGAAGCCGAGCTTATCCAGGGCGGCACCGAGCGATTGAAGGAGCTGCTTCAGCAGGATGATTTGTCCGTTGACTTTGATGAAACGGATGATCCGTATGATATCGGAGATATCGTGGGGGCATCCGACAACGTGACGGGGGTCAGCATTGCCGTGCCCATCACGAAAAAGATCGTCCGTGTTCAGAATGGGATAATCACCATTGATTTTGAAACGGACACCACAAAGGTCACAAGCTCTAATGGCAGCACCGGGGGCGGCGGTGGAAGCGCCGGAAGCGAAATTTCCCTTGAAAATGTGTATCCCGTGGGTGCAATCTACATGTCAACGGTGGAAACAAGCCCTAATACGCTTTTCGGATTTGGCACATGGGAGCAGATCAAAGACAGGTTCCTTCTTTCTGCCGGTGACAGCTACGAAGCGGGAGCCACGGGCGGCGAAGCAACGCATACGTTGTCAAAATCCGAGCTGCCATCATACAGCTTGGGTAAAATTCCGGGTATTGTTCCTGCGGCCCATGCGAATTGGAACAATGATAATGTATCGGCCACAAGCCTGGGGGCAGTGTCCAGCAGCAAACCAGGTGTAGAGAGAGGCAGTGCAAACGCTATAACAAGCGGCACTCAATTTGGATATGCAGTTGGAACAGGGGGCGGTGGCGAAGCCCATAACAACATGCCGCCCTATCTGGCGGTTTACGTTTGGAAAAGAACAGCATAAGAAAGGGATGAACGAAATGGCAAACATGCATTTGGTGACAGGCTATGCAGGACAGGCCCATGTAACGGCAGCGGATCAAGGCTCCTTGAACGCTGCCATGTTTGGCGGCGGGTCGTATGTCCTTGACCGTGGAAGCAAGCTGGCGGCAACCATCGTGTCCAACAACAAAATAGAGGTTGCAGACGGTGATCTGATGATTCAGGGCCGTCATGCAAGGCTGGATGAAGGCAGCACGGTCAATCTTACGATTGAAAACGGCCAGCAAGGTTATCTGCGGAATGATTTGATCGTTGCACGATACACGAAGGACGGAAGCACGGGCGTTGAGAATGTGAACCTTGTTGTCATTAAGGGCACACCGGCTGCAAGCAATCCTTCCGATCCGGCGTATACAAGCGGGGACATCATCAATGACCACGTTTTGACTGCTGATTTCCCGTTGTATCGTGTGCCCCTGAACGGGCTGACGGTGCAAACGCTTGTACCGCTATTTTCCGTATTCCCGGCCATGAAGAAGATCGTTGTCGGTTCCACGTCCCCCGGAAGCGTTACCGGGCTTGATGTTGGGGACATATACATCTATCTGCAAAGCTAATTAGGAGGTGGTGCAAATGGCAACCACACTGACCTTTTCGCCCTCCGCAACCTATGTGGGTAGGGTAAAACGAACTGACAATTACGGCTTTGAAAGCCAGGCAAAATGGCCTGGCGATCTGACACTCTATACAGAACAACCATCCCGTATTGGCGCAACTGGTTCCAACATGGACGCTATGTGCTATTCTGAATCACAGTTTTACGGGAAAAGTGACAATGGAATCCCATTATCCGTTTGCCGTGGACATCAAACATCCGTCAGCATAACGGTCACAAGCTCCGGCGTATCTTACTTTCCTGTGCTGGCTTATGGAGCGAAAAACAACAACGAAAACACGAACTTTGACTACAGCGACCGGATAGAGTGGGATGCAACGAGTTGGAGAACTGCTAACACACGGACAACGCTTACTCTGAATAATTTGATCCCGGAAAGCTGTGCTTATGTCTTTGGCGGGTTTCTTAAAAATCTGACTTACTGCGCCTTGTCTGATCCGGTATTAACCGTTGTGGTCAGCGATTACACGCTTTCTTACAACGCCAACGGCGGCAGCGGTGCGCCTGGTGCGCAGACCGTTACTATCGGAAGCACCGGGTACAAGGCCACCATCAGCAGCACACGGCCCACAAAAGCCGGGAATACCTTCAAGGGCTGGGCCACAAGCGCCGGGGGAGCCGTGGCCTATCAGCCGGGAGACAGCATCACTATCATCGGCAATACCACGCTGTATGCCGTGTGGGAGCTGCTTACATACACTGTGGCTTACAATAAGGGTGCAAATGGCAGCGGTACGAATACCAGCGACACAAAGACCCATGACACAGCTTTGACCCTTAAAGGGGCCATTTTTAGCCGTAACGGATATAAGCAAGTCGGATGGTCAACAAGTGACGGTGGCGGCAAGGTCTATGACCTGGGCGGCAGCTACACGGCAAATGAAGCGGTCACGCTGTATCCCGCCTGGGAAGCATCGTCCATCATTCGAGTGCAGACCGAAACCGGCCTACAGACCGCCCAGGTGTACGTTAAAACGGAAACCGGAATGGCGCTGGGCATCGTGTATGTGCAAACCGAAACAGGGCTGAAGCAGACGAGTTAAAAGAGGAAAAATATGGGTCTTGATGTATCATCTATCGTAGTGGGCGCAATGGCGCTTTTGGGCACTCTTGTTGGATCGTATTGGAGCAACAAAAAGACAACCGCCCTGATTGTTTACAGGCTTGAACAGCTTGAAAAGAAACAGGATAAGCACAATACACTCATAGAAAGGACTTACAAGCTGGAAGAAGATGTTGCCATTCACGATGAAAAGATCAAAGTGGCAAACCACAGAATTGATGATCTGGAAAAGGCCGTGGAGTGATCCACGGCCCTTGTTTAATAGCCTTTATTCTACGGCTGTTTTTATCGCACGGACAAGCAAGTGCAACGTTGTTGTGCTATCCATTTGCGAAGGCTTCGTTTTTTCGTTTGACATATATGCTGTATACCTCTCATCTGCCATTTTAAGTGCCTTCTGTTCATTGCCGTAAGCAGTGAGCTTTTTATATATGTCACGAGACGACTTAGTATACTCGATTCCGGTTACTTGCCTAAACTTATTTTTGAATGCAGAAACACATTGAACAGATTCTGCATAAGTGCTCATGCTGCCAAAGTAAGCCAAAAACCATATTTCGATGCATGGGTTAGACCAGCCAACTTGAATATCCTTTCCTTTAGCTTCTTCGATTATTTTATCGAAGGGAAGTACTTTATCTCTGTCAAAGAGAAGCCAAACCTCGCTGTACTGAGCAGTTCTAGCCCTTTCATTTTCAGCAGTTTCGATGAGTTTTGAGGTTTTAACACTATCAATAATTTTAATTTGAATTCGATTATGAACTTGTTCGGGTAAAGATTCTTTTAATCCTCGGATATAGTTTGCTTCTGTTTGCTCTGTATCCGTAATGATTAAATAATTCGCCAGTAAGTTTTTTCGGTGTATGCTTACCTCGTTACGAGTTCTTCTCCTCTCCAACGCTCTTGTCATTCTGGCTCTCTCCTTCCTCTATGTTAAATAGATGCATTTCCGGGATTGCCCCATATTTTCCTAGTAAATAGTTTTTCTCGAAATTCTCATCCTTGCGTATTTTCGAACCATCTTCATCACTAAAATCAGCCAATGAGTAAAGTGTAGAAATACCCTTGGAGTCTTTTTCGACAAACCAAATTTCGTCTCTTCTAAGCGCATCACAATTAAGCAGCCAAGCATCGTGTGATGTGAACAGCAATTGTGCATGATTCGGGTTTGTATCATGTCGAGCGAATGTGATAATTAACGCTCTAACCAACAAAGGGTGGAGACGGGCATTAAGTTCGTCTACAAAAAACACACCACCGTTATTTAGTACCTCTTGAAGCATGGGATACAAAGCAAACATTTTAAGTGTGCCGGCAGATTCTTGCTTTAACGGTATGGTGGTAGTGCCCTTCGAATCGATCATTTTATGAATTGTATCAATTCGATAAGATACACTATCATCATCGTCCTTCTTTTCTTCTATCTTAAAGTCAATTATAGATGGATCAAAAGCCGAAAAGTATCGGAGTACATCGTTTTGCACAGTTTTTTTATCCACAAAGCCATAGGGTAATTGGTTGGAGAGAACATAGTTTTCAACAGGAATGCCAAAATCAGCAATTTCATTATTGTAAAACCAATTCCACACAGCCGATAACTTTTCGTTTTTTAGCTTTTTACCTAGAGAAACAACCAGCGTTTCTTTTTGCAATGCAATTCTTATGTTTTCCTGGTGTTTTGTGGAAATGCCCGGCATATCTAGCTGGTTGCCTTTTCTATAGAAAATCGGCTTAAAACTTCCTCGTGACGACTTCGCTGCTGAACTTAACCATTCTTCGGTGATGCCATCTTGCCCAATGGAAAAACCGTATTTGAATTCTTTTTCTTTTTTATCTTTTTTATCAACAAAAAATATTTCGAACGTGGACTCCGCTGCTCTACTTGAAGCATCAAAAAGGAAGGGCGTAGGCCTAGTAAATCTACGCTCGGAACGTTTAGCAGAGTCTTCTCCTCCATAAGAGAAGGAATTTATGACATAATTATGCATGTAGCGAAAAGCTTCCTGCACATTAGATTTGCCGCTTGCATTTGCACCATATATAGCTGCAACTGGCAAAACTCTATTGTTAGCAATCGTAACAACATGTTCGTCATACTCTGCTATTTTTGTAGCGGTTAAATCCAGGGTTGCTTCATCTCTAAACGATTTGAAGTTTTTGAAGTTGAACTGAAGTAGCATAACCTTACCTCCTTAACGATACAATTATATCCTAAAAATTAAAAAAAACAACATCAAAATGAGAAAAAATCACATTACACGTTTACTCATTAAACGTCAGGTATAAAAACGATTATTTTTATCAATCTCGTTCTAATGAAATGGCGCATTGGGAAATGATCGCCGCTATGATCCATCAGTGTATGCAGGGGGCCACCTGTGCCGAACTGGATGCAGCCGGATTGGGCGGATACTATGTGATCCATGATCATGGGGTGTTCCCGGTGGATCCAAACGGCGTGCCCTTTACCGCTTCTTATATCGCCTGCACCGGGGATCCCATTGCAGATTTGACAGAGGATATGGCGGCGGAGCAGAAGGCGCGGGTGACATATGAGCACCTGATGAACATGACTGATAATCCCCAAATACTGGAGCCTCTGTATTTTCTCCGGGAGAGGGAAGTGGTGCATTTCCAGCGTTTCGGTGAGTGTTTGGAAATCGTGCAGGGGCGTCAGAACGGCTGTGCCTGCCGCAGGAACCGCAGCTGCCGGTAAAACAAAATCGGTCAGATGGAAAAATTAGTAAGGCACCCGGCTTGCCGGGTGCTTTTTTGCATTTGGGCGCCTGTGACCGGCACGTTTTATCCTACGGATAATTGTAATGTGATCTACCGAAGCTCCTGACTGTATGCGCGTAAAATGCAAATAAATGGCATGAAGAAGCAGTATCAGAAAAAACGATAAATAATCATGATTATAAATTAAATCTATTGACATTTGGGAAACCTGTAGACTACAATGAAACTCGAAGAACATAACATTATATAATGACTTATAGAGAGGACGCCAAAGCTATGGAACAGATCCTGAAAACATCTCCGTTGATTCTGGCAGTTCGGGAAGCGGAAGTGCCCGAACCTTTTACCGGCAAAGTGCGGCTGTATTCTATCCGCTATCGTTCCGATGCGTGCGAGGTGGAGGGCTATGCGGCTTTTCCTCTGGAGGGAGATGGCCCCTGGCCGGGATTGATCTTCAATCGCGGAGGCAACCGGGAGTTCGGCACTCTGCGCACAGTGGTTCTTTGCCGCTATGCCTCCAAAGGCTTTGCGGTATTTGGCAGCCAGTATCGGGGCAACTGCGGCGGTACCGGACGGGAAGAATTTGGCGGCCGTGATGTATATGACGTGCTGCATCTGATGGATCTGGCTTTGGGTCTTCCCTGCGTAAAAAAGCCCCAAATGTATATGCTGGGCCATTCCAGAGGCGGTATGATGACATACCGGGCCTGCGCTTTGGACAAGCGTATTCGGGCGGCGGCTATTGGTGCAGGTCTGGCAGATGCCTTTATCATGTATGACCGGTTCCATGACGGGGAATATGATATGCATCAGGACTGTGTGGAGCTGATCGGCGGCACTCCCGAAGAACTGCCGGAGGAATACAAAAAGCGTTCCGCCGTATACTGGGCCGATAAGATCCTGCCTCCCGTACTCATTTGTCAGGGTACGGCTGACTGGCGGGTGGTGCCGGAGCAGGCATACAAAATGGATCGGGCCCTGACCGCTGCCGGAAAAGAACATAAGCTCATCGTGTATGAGGGGGCAGATCATTCCCTTCAGGGCACCAGTTATGTAAAGGATGTGCTGGACTGGTTTGCTGCCCATCCCCTGCCGGAAGAATAAAGTATCTCTGCCTTAATAGGCATTATAGAACAAATAAAAAGCAGAAAGGAAACAAGTAATGAAAAAGATCCAAAAGTACCTCTCTTTGCTGCTGATGGTGTTGCTGGTGGCTGCCGCTTTTGCCGGCTGCACAAAGAACCAGCCCCAGGCCGGAGGGGACGAGCCCTCTGCCGATGAAACCAAGACGCCCGAAGCCACCGCCACTGAGGAGCCCAAGCCTCAGGAGACGAACATTCAGGATGCCGATGCAGACAGTTATCTGAATGTGCTGCTCAAGAGCGAGCCCTCTTCCCTGGATGTGGCCAAGTTTCTGGATACCTACAGCCGCAGCGTCATGTACAACATTCTGGAGCCTCTGACCCGGGTGCAGAATGGTGTAGTCACCGGTGCAGGTGCCGAAAGCTGGGAGATCTCTGAAGACGGTCTTACCTATACTTTCCATCTCAGAGACAATCGTTGGAGTGATGGGCAGGCCGTAGTAGCAGGGGATTATCTGTATGCGCTCCAGCGTCAGGCAGACCCCACTAACGCATGGCCTCTGGCTTCCGATATGTACAGCATTGCCGGGTTTGAAGATGTATTCAGCGGTGCTGCCGCAGCCGACGCTTTGGGCGTGACGGCTCCCGATGATAAGACTCTGGTCATCACCCTGGGCAATGCGGATGCCGGCTTTTTGACCAACACCGATATCTTTCCCTGCCGCCAGGATTATGCGGAAAAGTATGGCGATCAGTACGGCGCCGATGCGGATAAGATCATCGGCTGCGGTCCCTTCGTGCTCAAGGAGTGGAATCACAGCAGCTCCCTGGTCTTTGAAAAGAACGACCAGTATTGGGAAGCCGATGCGGTAAAGCTCACCAAGTACACCTCCCATATTATGGAGGATGTGAACGCCATGATGTCTTCCTTTGAGAATGGTTCCCTGGATTACGTCAGCGTCTCCAATATCGACTATATCCACAAGTTCTCTGCCGACAGCAACCTCACCAGCAAGAAGATGAGTGCTGCCCGTACCTTCATGATCGTGTTCAACTGTGAAGATCCCGTGTTCTCTAATCAGAAGATCCGTCTGGCGTTCTCTCTGGCGCTTGACAGAGAAACCATGGCCGAGATCATCACCGGCGGCACTGGCACTGTGGCAACAGGCTTGATCCCCAATGAATGCAATGTAGGTTCTCTGAACTTCAGAGAAGCTGCCGGAGACGTCATCGGCAAGCTTCAGAACGAGAATCCCGATCCTAAAGCCCTGCTTATCGCCGGTATGGAAGAAGCCGGGTTGGGCAGCGATCCTTCTGCCCTCACCGTAAAGTTTGCCTGGGGCGCCACCACTGCCGATGCCAGAACCTATTCCGAGCTGATCCAGCAGATGTGGCAGGAGACTTTGGGCGTAAAGGTCGAGCTTGAGTTCAACGACAGCTCTACCCATATGTCCAACGTAAACACCGGTAACTACCAGATGGCCTCCACCTCCTGGGGCGCCAATCCCGAGCCCTGGTTCCAGCTGAGCCGTTGGGCCAACAAGAAGGGCGGCCAGTCCCGCTGGGCCAACAGTGAGTATATGCAGCTGGTCAAGCAGGGCGTGTCCACGCAGGACGAAGCCCAACGTCTGGAGCTCTACCGTCAGGCCGAAGAAATGCTGCTCAGCGAAGCTGCCATTGCTCCCTGCTACTGGACCGGCAGCATCCGCTTCTCCTATGGCTATGTAAAGAATTTCAGCGATAACGTATTTGACACCACCGGCATGAAGTACCTGTACACGCAGGGCCGGTAAAACTGGATAAACAAGCGTCGTATAGGCGGCTCTTACATGGGCCGCCTATATCCGCAGAAAACCAACCAAGGAGAGGTCTCTATGTGGAAATATATCCTCAAGCGTCTGGGCTATATGCTGCTGACGCTCCTGGCCGTGGTTTCCATCACCTTTTTGCTGGTGCACTCCATTCCCGGGGATCCCTTTACCTCCATGGTAGAGGATCTTCCTGAGGAGACCCGCCAGCTGTATATGGAAAAATACGGCTTTGACCAGCCCCTTATTGTGCAGTATGTCCGCTATATAAAGCAGCTGCTTACCGGGGATCTGGGCGCTTCGCTGCGCTATCCCGGCCGCAAGGTAGGGGAGATCGTATCCCAATATGCCCCTGTTTCTGCCAGCATCGGCGGCCTTGCTCTGGGCTTTGGCATAGTGCTGGGGCTGACCTTGGGCATCGTGGCGGCGCTGAAGCAGAACCGCTGGCCTGACAGACTGGTCATGGTGCTGGCTCTTATGGGTACGGCTATTCCAACTTTTGTGATCGCGGCAGTGCTGCAGTATGCCCTGACGGTGACCTGGCCTGTTTTTCCAACCACTGGCTACGGTACATGGAAGCATCTGGTCCTGCCGGTAACATGCATGTGTGTTTCACCTCTTGCCTCCTATGCCCGGTATATGCGCTCCAGCGTGCTGGATACCGCCGGACAGGACTATATTCTCACTGCCGAGGCAAAAGGCGTCAGCCGCTTCCACATCGTTACCCGGCATATTTTGCGCAACGCTATTCTTCCCTGCATCACCATGATCTGCGTCAGTGTAGGCGGGATCTTCAGCGGTTCCTTTATCATTGAAAAGATTTTTGCTATTCCCGGGTTGGGAAAATATTTTATCAGCGCCATTAACGACCGGGACTATTCCGTGGTTCTGGGGTTGAACGTGATCTTTACGGGGATCTATGTAATGGCCATGCTGCTTTCAGACATTCTGCTCATGCTCTGCGACCCACGTCTGCGGCTGAGTAATGAGAAATAGGAGGCGTTTATGGAAAATCTGCCTTTGAATAAGCAGGATTTCATTCCCCTGGGGGCACATGCCGGGGACGGCGAGATCCTGGCCGGAAAGCCCATGACCTACTGGCAGGATGCCTGGCGACGTTTCTGCAAAAATAAAGTTGCCTTGTGTGCGGCGGCCTTGTTGCTGCTTATCGTTTTGTTCACATTGCTTGGGCCGGTGCTTTGCCCTTATGATTTTTCCGCCCAAAATGTGAAGATCCGCAACCAGCGCCCCAGCGCAGCCCACTGGTTCGGTACGGATTCGTTGGGAAGGGATCTGTTTGCCCGGGTGGCCGTAGGCGGCCGGGTATCCATTGTCATCGGTATCTGCGGCGCCTTGATTGTAGGGGTCATCGGCTGCCTTTATGGCGGTCTGGCTGCTTATTTCGGGGGCCGCGTGGATATGATCATGATGCGTATCGTGGATATCCTCAGCAGCGTACCCAACCTGCTGCTGGTGATTCTGCTTTCCGTAGTGCTGGAAAGCAGCAGCATTCCCATACTGCTTTTTGCCATGACGGTGACCAGCTGGTGCGGAGTGGCCCGGATCGTACGGGCTCAGATGCTTCAGATCAACCGTTCAGAGTTTGTTATGGCGGCCAGGATCATGGGCGTTTCTCCACTGAAGATCGTGCTGACGCATTTTATTCCCAATACCATCAGCGTCATCATCGTCAACCTGACCTTTAGAATACCGGGGTTTATTTTCAGCGAAGCGTTTTTAAGCTATGTGGGGCTTGGCGTGGCGGCGCCGGATACCAGCTGGGGCGCACTTGCTTCTGCAGCCCAGAGCACGCTGCTCTTTTATCCCTATCAGATGCTTTTTCCCTCGCTGCTTATTGCCCTGACTACCCTGTCCTTTACCCTGATGGGGGATGGCCTTCGGGATGCTCTTGACCCCAGAATGCGGAGGTAAAAGAATGAATCCGTTGCTGAAAGTTGAAAATCTGCATGTGCACTTTGATTCCTATGCAGGGGCGGTTCATGCCGTTCGGGGCGTCAGCTTCACTGTGGAAAAGGGAGAAGTGCTGGCCATCGTTGGGGAATCCGGCTGCGGCAAGACAGTTACGGCCAAGGCTGCCATGCGGTTGCTGGATAGGACCAACGGACGGGTGGATCCCGCCTCAAGGATCGAACTGGAAGGGCAGGATATGCTTCATATGCCCAGGCGCAAGCTCAATACCCTGCGGGGCAAAGATATTTCCATGATTTTTCAGGATTCCATGACTTCTTTGAATCCTACCATGACCGTGGGCAAACAGATCATGGAAAACCTGCTCACCCACACATCCATGACCAAAGGAGAAGCCAGGAAACGGGCCAAAGAGCTGCTGGAACTGGTAGAGATCCCCGATCCCGAAGAGCGTCTGGATTGTTATCCGCATCAGCTGTCCGGCGGTATGCGCCAGCGGGTAATGATCGCCATTGCACTGGCCTGCGGGCCCAAGCTGCTCATTGCCGATGAGCCTACCACTGCGCTGGATGTGACTATACAGGCACAGCTGCTGGATCTGTTGGGCCGTATCCGGGAACAGAGCGGCATGTCCGTTATTCTGGTGACTCATGATCTGGGCGTAGTGGCCAGTTTTGCCCAAAGGGTGCAGGTTATGTACGCCGGGCAGATCGTGGAACGGGGCACTGTGGAAGATATCTTTAAACGGCCCAGGCATCCCTATACCTGGGCACTGCTTTCTTCTATTCCGGGCCGGGCTCTTTCCAGTAAGAGCGAGTTGTATGCCCTTCGGGGCACGCCGCCGGATCTCAGGCTGCCGCTGAACGGCTGTCCCTTTGCAGACCGGTGTGAATACTGCATGGGTATCTGTAAAAAACAGTGTCCGCAGGAAACACAGCTGGAGGAGGGGCATTCTGCCGTCTGCTGGCTCTGTCATCCGCTGGCTCCCAAAGTACAGCCCCCCGAGGGCATCGGAGGTAAGGAAGAATGAACGATACCGAGATCCTGTATGAGGTGCAGGGCCTGAGCCGGTACTTCCCCAGCAAACGGGGAGTGGTAAAGGCTGTAGACGATGTCAGTTTTCAGATCCGTAAGGGAGAGACCTTTTCTCTGGTGGGGGAATCCGGCTGCGGCAAAACCACCTGCGGCCGCACCCTGCTGGGCGTATACAAGAAGACCGCCGGAAAAGTGCTTTATCACGGGCAGGACAAGGATACCATGACCAAGGCGCAGCAGCGGGACTACCTGAAAATGAACCAGATGATCTTTCAGGATCCTTATGCCTGTCTGGATCCCCGCATGTCCATTTCTTCTATCATAGAGGAGGGCATGAAGGTGCATTTTTCCTATTCCGCCCAGGAGCGTACGGCTATCTGCGCCGAACTTCTGCATAAAGTGGGTCTTCCGGCGGAGTTTCTGAGCCGGTTCCCCCATGAACTTTCAGGAGGACAGCGACAGCGTATCGGCATTGCCCGGGCTCTGGCTCTGGAACCGGAGTTCATTGTATGCGATGAACCTATTGCCGCTTTGGATGTTTCCATTCAGGCACAGGTAGTAAATCTGCTTATCCGTCTGCAGCGGGAGATGGGGCTGACCTATCTGTTTATTTCTCACGATCTGTCCATGGTCAAACACATTTCCGATCACATTGCCGTCATGTATTTGGGCAGTATCGTGGAGCTTGGCACACCGGACGCCTTGTATGGCCGGCCTTTGCACCCTTACTCCAAGGCATTGCTTTCGGCTATTCCCGTGGCAGATCCGGATGGCGGGTGGGCAAGCAGGCGCATCCCTCTGAAAGGGGAGGTGCCCAGCCCCGTGGATGCGCCAACGGGATGTAAATTCTGGAAGCGTTGCCCTTATGCCAGGGAATGCTGCAAGGAACAGCGTCCGCAGCTCAGGGAACTGGAACCGGGCCATTTCACAGCCTGCCATTTCGCAGAAGAATTGTAAGAAAGGAATATAATCCATGGGATATCATATCAGCCAACTGACATATGAACAGCTGGGCCCTCTTCTTAATGAGGACAGCGTAGTGGTATTGCCTATCGGCGGCGGTTCCAAGGAGCACGGGAATCATCTGCCCATGGGCACGGATTACTATGTAACGGATTATGTGGCAAACGAAGTCACAAAGCGCTGTAATGTGCTGACATTACCTACGTTGCCCTATGCCTATTTTCCTGCCTTTGTGGAGTGGAAGGGCTCTGTCAGCGTGGAACACGCTCATTTTACCGCCTATGTGCAGGATATTCTTTTAAGCTTTGTGCGCTTTGGAGTACGAAAGTTTCTCATCATTGACGGCGGCGTATCTACTCATCCGCCTCTTTGTCTGCTGGCCAGGGATATGGATAACCACTATGGCGCCAAAATCGCGGTAACGGATATAAAGTATCTGGCTAAGGAGACAGAAGATGCTTTGTGTATCCAGAAGCGTGGCGGCCATGGGGACGAAAGCGAAACTTCAACCATGCTGCATATCCACCCGGAGCTGGTGCATATGGACCGGGCGGTGGAAGAGTATTGCGACATATTCCCCGGTGCCGTGGTCAATGGCCTGCCCAAGGTGACATTTGCATCCCGTATGGAAACGCCTCATGGTATTAACGGCAACAGTACACTGGCGACTGCCGAAAAGGGAGAGAAGATACTGGAAGCCATGGTGGAGAGCATTTGCAATTTCCTGGAGCATTTTATCCCCTGGACACCGGAAAAATAAGGAAAAAGAAGGATGGGTTTGCATACAATGCAGGAAAATATAGAAGCCTTTGATCTTCTGTCTCCCCTTTCCATGGGGCATGGACACCATGCCGTAAGCGGCAGCGGTGCACTGCTGACCATGGAGAACGGGGAGACAATGGTGGATCTTAACGAAATGCGGGTGGTGCTGGGGCAGCAAAATACCGCCTTTATTCAGGCTATGGAACAGGCTGTGACGGGCTTTACCGCCCCCAAAGATGGACGCTCCGGCTCCAAAAAAAGACTGCTGCAGTATCTTTATGATACCACAGGGGGGAGTTTTCAAGGTGCTTTCTTTACTTCGTCCGGTTCTGAGGCTGCGGAATGGGCAGTGCGCCTGGCTCGAAAAATGACAGGAAAAGAGGAGATTTTTTCCTTTTTCAACAGCATCCATGGACGAACATACCTGAGTGCATCCATGTCCGGCCTGCCCAAAAGAAAGGCAGGCTGCGGGACTCTGGCTCCCGGAGTGGTGCTGCTGCCCTATCCCTGCTGTGCCCGGCGGCCCCAGGGAGTGAGTCGGGAAGAATGGGGAGACAGGTGCCTTGAGCAGGCTGATGACATTTACCGTTTCGGCTCGGCTCAATCCGGTGCAGCACTGATCGTGGAGCTGTGTCAGGGAGCCGGGGTGGCAAAACCGCCAAAGGGATACCTGAAAAAACTGCAGCAGTGGACCAAAGCACGGGGAATGCTCTTTATCGTGGATGAGATCCAGAGCGGCATGGGCCGTACAGGAACCATGTATCTGTATGAACAGGAAGGGCTTGACCCAGACATGCTCCTGCTGGGCAAGGCTTTGGGCAACGGAATGCATATCGCAGCACTGTTGGTAAAGAATCTTCCCTCGAAAGAGGATCTGCCGGCTCTTTCCGGTGGCTCAGGAGATGATCCGCTGGCCTGCGCGGCGGCTTGCGAGGTGTTTCGTCAGCTGGAAGAGGGATTGCTCACTCATGTAAAGAGGGTAGGAGATGTTCTCTGCAGGGGACTGGAATCTATTTCCGGCAGCAGATGTGTTCTGGAATGCCGGGGCGCAGGCTTGATGGCCGCAGTAGAATTCATATCTGCGGAAGTTTGCCGCCGGGTAGCTACCCGGGTGGAGAAAGCGGGGTATCTGCCCGGCTGCGCGGGAAGCGTTCTTTTCTGTAAACCGCCTTATGTGATCACAGAGGAGCAGGTGAGAGGATTTCTTACATCTCTTAAAGAGGCAGTATCCATGGAGGATACGCTGTGAAGAGCCGGGCCCTGCGGGATATGACCCAAGGCAGTGTTCCACGGCACATGCTGGCCTTTGCCCTTCCGCTGCTGTCGGGGAACTTCCTGCAGCAGTTTTACAACATGGTAGACAGCTGGGCTGTAGGCAATTTTGTAGGGGACGGAGCTTTGGCCGCCGTGGGGGCGGGGGCTTCGGTCATGTATTTGTTTGTATCCCTGTTTTCTGGTGTGGGCGTGGGGGCAACGGTGTGCATCGCCCAAGCTTTCGGCGCAGGCCGGCGGGAGCAGGTAAGCACCGTGGTGGATACGGTATACCGGGCCATCCTCATATCCGCCTTGCCGGTAATGCTCCTGGCCTTTCTGGGGGCGGAAAAGCTGGTAGAATGGATGCAGGTGGAGATGGAGATCGCTCCCGGGGCCTGCACCTATATCCGCATCCTGGGTTTGGGGCTGGTGGCTACCGTAGGGTATAACATTAATGACGGTATCCTTCGGGGGCTGGGTAACAGCCGGGCCTCGCTGCTGTGTCTGGCGGTGGCTACGGTCGTGAACGTGGCTTTGGATCTGCTGCTGGTAACGCTTATTCCCTTTGGCGTTGCGGGAGTAGCCATAGCCACGGTCATAGCGCAGCTGGTTTCCTGGATCTGCGGCGTGATATATATACGGCGTACCTATCCCTTTTTATCCATACGCCCTTTCAAAGGAGAATTTGATAGGACGCTGCTCAAGAAAGTACTGGGTATCGGTCTGCCGGCAGGCTTGCAGATGGCTACTGTTTCCTTGGGCGGAATGGCGGTCATGCGCAAGGTGAATACCTTCGGCCGCAGTTATGCAGCCGGGTATACCGTGGGATTAAAGATCGATAATCTGGTTTTTCTGCCTATACAGGCCTTATCCAGCGCTGCTACGGCTTTGGTAGGGCAGAACGTAGGTGCAGGAAACTGGGAACGTGTCAGATCCGCTGCCCGCTGGGTAGTAGGCTGCTGCCTGGGTTGGTGTGCATTGGGCATTTTGTGTATCTATCCTTTCAGGGCTGAACTGGTGGGGGTGTTCACTCCCAGTATGGCTACCATAGAATGCGGCGCCCTGTTTGTGGGTTGGGTATTGCCGGCTTACAGCCTGCTTTCGGTTATATTCTCGCTGAACAGTGTGATACGGGGAGCAGGGCAGAGCCTGGTGCCCATGCTGGTGGCCGTTATCGGGCAGATTTTCGTCCGGGTGCCGGTGGTGTACCTGTTGGCAGACAAGTTTGGGCCCCGGTATATGTACGGGGGATTTGCCATAGGCTGGGCAGTAGGAGCTACGCTGGCCGTTTGCTATTATGCTTCCGGACATTGGAAGAAAAAGGCGCTTGCACAGGCAAAGAACGATCCTGCTGTTTGACATTTTTGCCGGTTTTTGCTATCTTTACCATATGAAAAGCCGCTTATCCCGGCGAATACTGCTGCCCCGGAGGCAAGGGAGAACCAAGCATGGTAGACAAAAACGTGATAACCCCATTGTATGCGCAGATTGCCAACGAACTGCGTAAGGAGATACTCTCCGGCAAGTATGGCTCACATGGATGTATTGGCACCCATAGCCAGCTGGGCGAACGCTTCGACGTCAGCCTGATTACCGTGCGCAAAGCGGTACAGGTACTGGAAAAAGATGGCATAGTAGAGATCTTGCAGGGAAAGGGCACTTTTGTTCGCCAGACGGCATTGGTAGACCCGCTGCGGGATCTGACAGGGATCAGCAACATGATGTCCTCCATGCAAATGGAAAAGCAGGTGAGCGTCCCGGTGTTCGAATTGCGGCCCGCTCCGGAGACGCTGGATCGGGATACGGCCGGCGCTTTGGGGGATATGCCCCTGTTTATCCGGCGGGTGGTCAGCGTGGGAGGAGTGCCCATGGCCAATGCGGATATGTATCTGCCTGGTCGGTTCGCTTCGGCTTTCACCAGAGAAGAGGCAGAAAAACGCACTATCTACCAGATCTATCAGGATAAGCTGGGGATGAATCTGGGCTTGGGCAGGCAGATCATCCGGGCGGCAGGCGCTTCTGCAGAGGTCGCTCACAGCCTGGGCATTGCGCCGGGCAGCCCGGTATTGCAGATAGAGCGCAGGGCCTACGACGATAGGGAAACCCTGATAGAGTACATGATCCTGACCTATGAAGCCAGTAAATACTGTTTTGAAGTGGAACTGGCGTTGAACAAAGAATAAAGAAATGGAATAGGGGAGGTCATACTTTTCTCCATACAGCCCAACGATCTGCGATCGTTTCGGGTCTGTGTAATTGGGAAAGATGCGCCTCCCTCCTGTGTATGAAAGGAGATATTATGGAAAAAGACAGCCATGCGGAAGTATTCAGCAGGGGCTATAAGACATTTTTGAATGCATGCAAAACCGAACGGGAAACGGCATCCAGAGCGGTGGAAATGGCTAGAGAAGCAGGCTTTCAGCCTTTGGGAGAGATGCAGGCATTACACCCGGGGGACAAGGTTTTTACCCTGTATAAGAATAAAGCAGCCGCGCTGTTCGTGATTGGGCAGAAGAGCCTGAAAACGGGAATGCGTTTGCTTTGCGCTCATACGGATGCCCCCAGACTGGACCTGCGCCCCTGTCCGCTGTATGAAAAAGAAGGACTGGGAATGCTTCGCACCCATTATTACGGCGGTATAAAAAAGTATCAGTGGGCGGCTTTGCCGTTGGCCCTGCATGGTGTCATTATAAAGAAGGGAGGAAAGAGGATCACCGTTTCTCTGGGCGAGAAAGAAGAAGAACCTGTGCTGTACATAAGTGATCTTCCCAAGCATCTTTCTGCAAAACAGGCCAAAGAGTCCATGGGGGAGGGCATCAACGGAGAGGATCTGAACCCTGTTGCGGCTTCATTGACCGCGGAAGAGAAACAGGCTGGTCTGGCGCTGCAAAAAAAGATCCTGTCTGTTCTGAAAGAAAAATATGATGTTGAGGAGGAGGATTTGCTCAGCGCAGAGTTGGAGATCGTCCCCGCCGGAAAGGCCCGGGATGCCGGGCTGGACGGCAGCCTTATCGCCGCTTACGGGCATGATGACCGCAGCTGCGTATATGCCGGATTGCAGGCAATTCTGCAGTTGAGTACACCGGCCCATACTGCGGGACTGCTTTTGCTGGATAAGGAAGAGGTGGGCAACCAGGGGGCCACGGGCATGCAGTCCCGTTTTCTGGAAAACCTGACGGCCCGTCTGCTGCATCTTTCCGGCGAAGAAGGACCGCTTGCACGGGAGGAAACTCTGGAACATTCCCAAATGCTTTCTGCGGATGTGGTGTTGGCTATGGATCCCAACTATCCGCAGTGCTTTGCTCCCGGCAACACCGCTCATCTGGGACGTGGGCCTGCTTTGGTCAAATATGCAGGGCATTTTGGCAAGAAGGACGCCAATGATGCCAATGCAGAGTTTCTGGCGCTGCTGCGGGATGTGTTTGATGCTGCGGGGGTGTGTTGGCAGACCGGAGAATACGGCATTATGGATCTGGGCGGCGGCGGCACGATGGCGCCTCTTCCGGCTGCCTATGGCATGGAAACGGCGGATTGCGGGATCCCTCTGCTGAGTATGCATGCTCCCTATGAATTGGCCAGCAAAACGGATGTATACGAGGCCAGCCGGGCATATGGGGCTTTCCTTGCTTCGGACAGAGCTATTGAGCAATATCAGTAACACATAAAAGCGGAAGGCTTGCGCCTTCCGCTTTTATATGTAGATCAGTTGGTTTTCTTTTTGGGCCGCTGCGGGCGTTTGATCTTTCCGTTGGCTACTTTGCCTCCGGCAAAAGCTACCGCCAGAAAGGCCATCAGCGCACCCGGCAACAGATAACTCATAAGGCCGGGCGTGTCGCTGGTATCTTCCTGGTTTTTCTGCTCGGAAGGAGAGGGCACGGTGGAAGGAATCTCTGTGTCGGCGGGAGAGTAAGTCGGCGAAGGCGTAGGGGCAGCTGTAGGAAATGGAGTAGGAGTGGCATAGGTCAAAAAGTCTGCTGTATCCATTCCATCCAGCAGGCTGCCTTCTCCAATCAAAGGGGTAAGCGCCGCTTCAACGGCAGGCTGCTGTTTATACAACTGCTGGGAACGCTGAAGCGTCCAGACTTCTTTCAATGCAGTCACAGCGGTTTCTTCCATGGCGCATAAAACACTTCCATAGTCATCCAGGGCATACACCTTTTCGGGTGTCAGTCCCTGTTTTTGCATCAGCTCCCAGATATAGGCACACATACCACCCTTGCCGAGTACCAGCAGCCGGGGTGCACACGACAGTATGACATTCAGCTGCATATTTGCCCACTTGTTTTGGGCGGCATCCCGGGTATCGGCTTGGGGCTGCTTTAAGGACAGGAACACAGGCTCACGGAAGATCCCCAGGGCAGACAGGTATTCCATAACTTCCCCCATGCGATCCCTGTCAGAGGAAAGCAGATAGACCAGCTGTATGGTCAGTCCCTTTTGCCGGAGTTCCTCCAGCACAGGGGAGGCCAAAGAATACTCTTCTCCTGGTTCCCTCAGAAGTATCAGTGCATCGCAGGGAGCTGCAGGAGAAGCAAATATCGTTTCCCCTGTCTGCAAGGTACGCAATTCTGCAATTTTCAGGTCATTGCTTCCGGAAAGCCGCAATTCAGCGGCATTCTCCGTATGCAGGTATTCATGAAAAGTACTGCCGCTGCGTTCCTGACGGGAGAGTATTTCCCCCTTTTTGTCAAGCAGCTCCAGCGTATAGCTTTGAGGCAGTTCACGCCATTCCAACAGCAGAGGTTCCCCCGGAGTATCTATCCGGCAGGTCAGATTATTTCCCCTGTGAATGGTCACATAAGTTCGGTAATCTCTATCACACAGTAATATTTCCCGTTCGGTCTTGTCCTCCGGGAGAGTATAGGGGCTGCTTTCTTCACCCATGGTTAAAAGAGGAAAAAGCAGACAGATGCCCATTAGCAGGCATAGAATTCTGTTTCTTTTATGGATGTGCATATGATCTCCTTTTCAGTCAGCGTTCCTGGTTTCCATTATGAAGAAGCGGGTCTTCCACTCCGGGGACCAGAGAGGAATAGCCCCACAGCAGGGCATCGGGCCATCGGCGCTGATAATCGGCACTGTCGGCGCTGCCATCATGACGGTTGAGGTGTTCACCCATAAAGAGCATGCCTGTGGAACACCCTCCATCCATATTGTAAGCCTGCACACAGCCTGCCTCCAAAAACAGATCCCTGAATTGCTCCAGAGTTAGTCCATAGCTGTAGTTGCTCTGGCGACCATCACAGACAATGGCAAGAAAGTGTCCGGGAGCAATCATGCCAAGGCCTACACGGGGGTTCACCCGGTTTACGGGGGAAAGCTGTACCTGATCGTTGCCTTTTCCATCCCGAACCAGCCATGGACCGAAACTTACCGTTTCCCGAATGCCCTCCTCCAGTAATTCTTCCGCATTGCGCTCGCCACCGTTAAAAATTTCCATGGTCAAATCGTCCTTCAAGGCACAGAAGGAAGCCGCTTTTCCATCCAGATATACACGACCCTGCCGAAGAATAACGCCTTTGCGTTCCTTGTCCTGCTGGGTTATATTGTCACCGGTGATGGCCAGTACGGCTTTGTTCTTCCGAGCAATTTGCCAGGCGGGAGCCAGAGAGATGCCATCTTTTGCTTCCGTGGCAAAACCGGAGTGGTAGCTGTTGAATTGACGCATATAGATATGTGCGTACAGGCTTACCTGGGGGTAAGGACGTCCGTTTTCGGAAAGCACCGTTGTCTTGTGTCGGCGTATAAACACGGCCAGTTCCGGGCTTCTATAACTCCATAGACCGATTTCTTCCTGCTGAAATACAACTTCCTCTTCATAAAAGAAGCGATCCTCCGGTTCTATGGCCGTTTCCGGGTTGAATGAAAGTCCCGTTTCTTCCCAAAGGGCTGCAGCAGTCACTTTCGGGGTAGGAGAGGGAAGAAGTGCGTCCTTTCCGTTGAATCCAATGGGCAGCAAGAGCAGTGCACTGCATATAAGTCCTGCCAACTGTTTATGTAACATGTGCGGGGGATTCTCCTTTACTGAATAGAGAATTTGGAGCAAGAGTAAGATAGAATATACACTCCATACAAAGATTCTATCGCAATGAAACCATACCGTCAAGGTATTATGGCGACGGCTGGGGAATAAGGTAAAAGGAGGAAGAAAAAGGAGGACATGGTCATGCATAAGGACGGGGAGAAAATCGGTAATGTCATAGGCAATCGAACAACATTTTCAGAACTTCGCTGCCGGGAGGTCATCAATATTCAGGACGGGGCCAGGTTAGGGCAGGTCAGTGATCTGGAGATAGATCTCTGCACAGGGACGGTGATGGGACTCATGGTACCGGGAGAACGCCGGGGATTGGGACTGCTGCGAAACAGGGAAGGACTGTGCATCCCGTTTGCCCGGATAAAAAAATTTGGCGAGGATGTTATTTTGGTGGAGCTTTGTCCCTGAGTATGCTATACTAATCTAACTAGAAATTGCGTTCAGGGGGAATAAACATATATGAAGTGCCGCTATTGCGGGAATACAGACAGTAAGGTCATCGACAGCCGTCCCAGCGAGGATGGAACAAGCATTCGCCGCCGGAGGGAATGCACCAAATGCGGTAAACGGTTCACAACCTTTGAACGTATTGAAGAAAATCCCATGATGGTGGTCAAGCGGGATGGGCGGAGAGAGCCCATGGAACGGGAAAAGATTGCCGCCGTGATCCGAAAGGCATGCGGCAAGCGTCCCATTTCTGCCGATGTGCAGAACCGCATGGTAGATGATATCGTCCGGGAGGCCAGCAATACCCTGGCTTCTGAAATTCCGTCTTCGCAGGTGGGCGAACTGGTGATGAAGTACCTTCGGCAGGTGGATGAGGTAGCTTATGTGCGTTTTGCCTCTGTTTACCGGGAATTTAAGGATACGCATACCTTTATGGAGGAATTGCAGAAGCTTCTGAATGAAAACGAGAAAGGACGGGGCGCATGAAACGGATCACTGCCCAGTGGCAGTTCAAAGAGCTTTATGAAGCTATCCCAAGGGGCTATGTGTTTGAAGAGAAGGATGGGATAGGGCTATATCGACTGCCAGCTCTGCAGCAGGAAAGAGGAGTGGAGCACGGTTTTACGGCGCGTACCGGCGGCGTGAGCAAGGAACCCTATGCATCGCTGAATTTGAGTTTTACCAACGACAGCCGTTCCGATGTACTTGAAAATTATCGGCGCTTTGCCCGGGCGGCAGGATTTCCGGCCGATTCCATGGTCATGGATACATACGAGCATGGTGTCAAGGTGTTCATTGTGGATCAGGAGGACCGGGGAAAAGGGTATACCCTGCCGTCGCTTCCTTCCTGTGACGGGCTGGTGACTAAAGAAAAGGGACTGACCCTGATCACCGGGCACGCCGATTGCATGGCTTTTTATTTTTATGACAGGGCAAAAGGGATTGTGGGCTTATGCCACGCAGGCTGGCGGGGTGCCCTGAACCGCATTGGTTTGGAGGTGCTTTCCCATATGCATGCACTGGGCAGCGACTCACGAGATATTCTGGCAGGGGTCGGTCCCTCTATCTGTCCGTCCTGCTTTGAGGTGGGGGCTGATGTGGCCAAGCTGTTTGCGGATTCCTTCCCCGTGTGTCCCCTTATCGGCCGAAATGAAAAGGGGAACCCTACGGTGGATCTGTGGCAAACGGCGCTGTGCCAGTTTATGGAGGGGGGCGTGCTGCCGGAGCACATCTCTTTTATGGGCGTGTGTACCAAAGAAACGGACAACCTTTATTCCTATCGGCGGGAGGGACGCACCGGAGGCATGGCTGCCTATATTCGGCTGGTTTGAAAAAAGTAGAATCGAAACATAATTGTGTCATTCATTGACAATGCTTTGATTCCATATTATAATTTATAAGAATGTGCCATGGCAGAAGTGGTGTACTTTCAGCGTAAGGGAGAAGAAAATGAAAAACAAAAAAAGAACGATCCGTATCCTTGTCATCGCCCTGGTTGCGGTGATCGTCGTTGCGGCGGCAGTGGTGCTGCTAAAAAAGGACAAGGCTGGCTACAATTACTTTGAGCGCCGGCAGCAGATCGCTTCGGTGGGCAGTGAAACCATTACCAAGGGCGAATATTCTACTGCTTTCAATGAGTATTACAGCAATATCAGCACTTATAACCTGTATGCTCTGTATTATGGCTACGGCAAATACTATGATGTGAGCACCGAAGCAGGTGTGCAGGAACTCAAGACCGATATGCTGGACAGCCTTATCCAGCAGAAAGCCTATCGTCAGATTGCCAAAGAACTGGGCATTACCCTGACGGATGAGGAATTGGATGAGTGCAGGAAAACCGGCCAGGAAGCTTATCAGCAGATGTATGAAAGCTGCGTAGAGAGTGCCAAGAATGCCGGTTCCACTACGCCGGAAACGTATGCCGATACCTTGATCGCTACCTATTTCAGCAACATGGGTTTGACCAAGAGCGGCTTTATTGCCTATAAGACCGAAGCGGCTCAGGCTTCCAAGCTGGCGGATAAAGTGGATCAGCATTATAAAGATGAAAAAAACATTACCGAAGAAGAACTGCCCGCTCTGTATGAGCAGTATGTGCAGGACAACTATGTAAAGGCCTATGCCGATGGTGCTTATGCGAATTATGAGCGCTACCGCAAGCAGGGTTCCGTTACCCTTCCGTATCTGTATATTCCTGAAGGCTTTGTATTCATTCGGGATATTGAGATCGAAGATGAAGCGGTAGCAAAGGAGACCATGACCAAAATCGAAGAAGGCGGTGTAGCCGCTTTCGAAGAGGCTCTCAAGGATGAGAACGTCAATCAGGATACTTTCCTGGCTACGTTGGGCGAAGATGAAGGCTACGGCATCGGCGATAAGGACAGTCTGTTCAGCTCCGAGATCTACGATGCCGCCAAAGATATGGCTGTAGATGAGATCAAGCTGGTAGAGGTAAAGGTTACCACAGAAAACGACGGAAAAGAGGAGGAAAAAACCACCTGGTATATCATCCGCCGTATTGAAGGTATTGCTCCTGGTGTTCTGCCCTATGAGAAGGTTGCAGAGGAGATCAAGGATGATCTGGAAAGCTCCGTTAAGAGCCAGTATGCTCAGGAGCAGATACAGGCTTGGATTGACAGCCACAACGTGACCAAAGATGAAGAGGCTGTCAAGGCCCTCAATCCCGTTGCATAAGTTATGAAGCGGGGAAGATTTACCAGAATTGTTTGCCTGTTTATGGCGCTGCTGATGGTGTTGGGGTTGATCGTAACCCTGGTATGGAGTATTGCAGTTGCTTGACAGGTAAAAGAAGAAATGTACACATGGCGCCCGGGGAAAACATGTTACCGGGCGCTTTTTGTGTGGGTTTGTGTTGCGGTATTGAAGTAGGCCGCAGACGCAGGAAAGAGAGAGCAGTTGCGGGTCGAAACAGAAGAAACGAACCTGCTTTCTTTATGTTGTATCTTTCATCTGTCGAAGGAAAATGTAGAATTGGTTTCATAGTGACTTTTATAGAATTTTTTTTCCAACACTTGCGTCTGTTCGTTCGTTTTATAAATGAAAAGCAAAACAGACCAAGGAGGAAATGAGACATGCTAAGAGGAACAGCCTTTGTGAGAGCCGGAGCATTGCTGGATGCCTGCGCCAGAGAGGCGCGCAGTTTCCGGAATGCCCGACACTTTCGGGGAGAGCGGCGGCAGGAAGAAATTCTTTGGGCCCTTAACGAAATTTACGCCAATACGCTGCCTGGATTTGAAGTGCTGTAAAAGAATATTTTCCAAAAAGGAAAAGGAGGAGAGCTTCATGGTAGAAGCACTGTATCGGCTTCACAGGCAAGCCCTGTACGGCTACTGCCTATCCATGACGGAGAGCGGGGCTTGGGCTGAGGATCTTTGCCAAGAGGTTTTTGTGCGGGCCATGGAGCATTACGAGGAATTGGCAGAGCTGCAGGAGAAGCAACGGCGCGTCTGGTTGTATAAAACCGCACGGAATCTGTTTATCGATCAGGTACGGAGGCAAACAAGGGAGCAAAACAAAGCGCCTGTGCTTTTGGAACCGGAGGAATATGAAGAACAGGGATTTTCCAATACGGAAGTATGGGAATTGTTGGGAGCTTTACCACCACTGCATCGGGAACTGTGCCTGAAACGGTATGTGCAGGGCTACAATGCACGGGAACTTGGAGAGATGTATGGAGAGCCGCCTTCCACCATACGCAGCAAATTAAAAGAAGCAAGAAATATATTAAAACAACAGTTAAAGGAGAAAAAGTAATGAAGGATCTTGTTATCAATACCGCATTTTGTGACATGCGCAGCACCAGGGAAGAGACTCTGAAAAAGTATGCCTCTGTTACCGTCAATGCCGCTGAAGTACTGGTGACGCCCAGTGTACAAACCATGCTGGCGGATCATAATGTGCGTCTCAATGCGGCCTATGTGATCAGCGTGCCGGACGGAGTCAAGGTGCAGGTAGAAAATTACAGCGGTACTCACAGCATCAGCGGGGAAGCATTTCCAGAGGATGGAACACTCCATGTTCTCTTTATCAGCGGACTGCTGACCGTGGAACCTTCCGGTATAGAAAAGGCAAAAAGCTACTATGCCATTGTGGTCAGCGGGATGGTGGAATTGCCCAGAAGCTTAATCGGAAGTCTGACCAATCTGCAGGTGAGCGGCTCCGTAGAAGCTTATCCTGATGGAGCGCTTCGGCTGAAGAATACGGCTCAGATTGACAGACTCTTTGCACTCCGTGCCAAGGAAGAGCTATATTTTGCCGGAAAACGCCTTGTATTCCTGGATGATAAGCTGGATGCGGCGGCTTTGCAGGCAAAGGGGGCTCGGTTTGAAAGCCCCAAGGCACTGGTAGCGGAAAGTCTGACGGAAAGCGTCCTGCCTTTGCTGGATGAGCAATGTGATGTGGAGATCCTTCCGGACGGTACCCGGTTTATCAAAGACGATGCCGTATTGGACGGCCTGTTCCTGCGGCGCAACGGTAAAAAGGCTTATGTGCTGGGAGATGTATCTGTGGAAGATAAGGAAAGTCTGGAAGCGATGGAGTATCTTCATGTACATGGAGAACTGGAACTGCCGGAAAAGTGGGCAGATATTCTGGCAGATAAGCCGGAGATCACCTATGATTCCCTGCGGCTGCAAAAAGAACGAAGCGGAAAAATGCTGCGGGTGGAAGATAAGCTCAAAGCAATGCTCACCCGACAGATGTTGGAAGAGTATCCCGGCGGTGTGATTCTGGAGGACTGTGCCAAAATAGAGGTAGCAGAGGATGTTCCTGCAGAGTGGATCACTGTGGAGCGGGTCGTCATTCGGGATTGCGCCAAAGTGTGTGGTTCGGCTGAACAGTTGCCCAATCTGTATCTGGTGTGCGAGGATGTAGCCAAGATCACTGACGGGCAGGCGGATCAGGAGGATGAAGACGGAAAAGATGTTTCCGTCATAAACGCCGCCAGCTATACGCTGTAAATCGGGGATCCAGCCAGATGGGGGAGGACATATTCTTCCAATCGACTGGTTTTCAAAAGGCATGCAGATCGTATTAAAGATTTCCCCATAGAAAAAGGAACCCTGCCGGCATTGCTGAGACAAACCGGATAAAGGGTTCCTTTTTTGTGATAAGTTTATGTATCATTGGCTTCTTGTAAAGCCAGTGCCATTCGATACATTTCTTTTTTTGAAAAACCGGTCTGATGGGCCGCCTCAGCGGCTGCATCCTTTATGGACATGGTTTCCAACAGTTGCTTTAAAAGGACTTTCGGATCCGGTGCTTTCGGGCGGGAAAGGGCCTCGGGCACCAGTACACAGAGTACACACTCTCCACGCGGCTCCTCCTCCATTTCGGCCAGTAAGGAGGTCAGAGTTCCTCTCCGGATCTCCTCGTGGAGTTTGGTCAGTTCCCGGCATAAAGCTGCCGGGCAATCTCCAAGCAAGGCTAACAGTTCCTGCAGCGTATTCTGCACCCGGTGAGGACTTTCATACAGGATAGCTACGTGTCCGCAGCGGGCAATTTGCGCGAGCATCTGCTTGCGGGGCTTGCTGTCCCGCGGGAGAAACCCAAAAAACGTAAATGGCTGTATGGGCAGCCCGGAGAGCACCGCTGCCGTCAGTACCGCAGAAGCACCGGGAAGCACCGTTACGGGCAAATTTTCTTTTTGACAAGCAGAGAGAAGCAAGGCGCCTGGATCAGAGATGCCGGGCATCCCTGCATCAGAAACATATACAATGTTCATGCCGCTCCGCAGCTTCTCTGTCAGCAGGGGGCAGCGGCTTTTTTCTGTATGCTCATGGCAGCTGATCAGCGGCTTTTTCAGGCCCAGATACTGCAAAAGCTGTCCGGTTCGCCGGGTATCCTCACACCAAACTTCATCGCAGGTTTTCAGCGTTTCCACAGTGCGGTAAGTAATATCTCCCAGATTGCCGATAGGAGTTGCGGCCAGATACAGCATCAGTATTTCCTTTCCCGCAGGCTGTCACCCGTAAAGAGAATGGCTTTAGTCACAGCAGAGTCCGCAATGCGGGAAGAGACCCGTTCCCCGTACCGGTTTCGGAGTTCTTCCAGCGAAAGGTTGGTAATATACACCGTAGCCCGTCCGGCACTGCGCCGTTCATCGCACAGGGCAAAGATAGATTCTACCGTTATATTGGGTATCATAGGCTCGCTGCCCAGATCGTCCAGAACCAGAAAAGGTACGTTCATATAGGTGCTCAGGGAGCTGATGCGTTCTTTCAGGCCATTCATAATATCCTGAATAAAGAAATACGCAGTGATCCGCAAGCTTTCTACGCCCTGTTCCAAAGCCTGATACGCTATAGCGTTGCCGAAAAAGCTTTTGCCAAGTCCCGGCAGCCCGGCCAGTATCAACTGGGGATAGGAAGGGTGAGGCAGGGCTTCAGCATACTGCCGGCAAAGCGTACAGATCTTTTCTCCGCGGACTTTCTGATGGGCATCGGAATAAAAATCGGCAGAGAAATTGGCAAAAATCTCCCGATCGTTGATGCGGCCGCTTTCCATACGCTTCTGCTGTTCCAAATTCAATCGGCAGGTGCATTTTTTCTGTACGGGGCTGCCAACATAACCTGTATCCCGGCAAAGGGGGCAGTCGTAGATCGGATCCAGATAGGTATCCGGCAAGTCCATAGCTTTCAATAGAGATTTCTGCTGCTGCTTCAGCTTAGCTAAGGCAGTCAAGGCTTCTCCTGCAGGCAAAAGAAAGGCTTTGGCTTTCTGCTTCATAACCATTGCCAATTCCGGACATTTTTGCAGGCATTCTTCCCGCCGTTTTTGAGTCAGACGGCGGTTTTTCTCCCGCAGGGCGGCATAATGCTGATTCAGATCCATCCTGCTTCCTCCTTACAGATCGCTGTCCAGATCCAAGGAAATATCGTCTACGCTGAAATTGCTACTCGCATGTTGAGCATATCCGGCGGCATAAGCATTTTTTGTGTTTCGATAAGAACGGGCAGGAGTGGCGGGGGAAGAAAGTGCTTTTTGTGCATCTTCTTTGGTGCGTATCCCTCGATTCATCCAGTCGGAAAGAATGGTTTTCAGCTTGCCAAAGGGGCGGTCGGCTCCCTGACAATCCTCCGCTGCCAACAGAATCACCTCTCGAGGCAAGCCATTGCTGCTGCAATAGGCGGCCAACTGAGCAATTGCGGTTTTTGTGGGCGGTTCAACTTTGCCCATGGTGGCAAACACCTGCCGGGCAAATTCTCTTTCACCGCTTTGATACCCCTGCTGTTTTTCTATATCTGTTTTGGTGATCAGGTTCTTATCCCGCAATTCTTCCAGCCGTTCCCCCAATATTTCAAATGTGGGTGTAGAAACGCCGGTAAGCTGCGGACAAACAGCTAAAATCGCTTCCTGATCAAATCCCCAGTCTTTCACCCATTTTTCATAAAGGTCCATTTCATCCTGAGTGGGGGAGCGTCTTTTGTTCCAACGGCGGAGGATCTCGCCTGCACCGTGTTTTTTAGCTGTGGCATCATGTATATATTCCTGCGCCTTCTGAGGGGTGGTAATACCCCTTTCTGCCCAGCTTTTGCCTACGGTAAGGATATACTGGATACTTACATTGCGACCCTTGTTTTCCATGCACCAGGCCACCAGCTCCAGAACCGTGCTTTCCTCCAAATGGAAGGTTTCGATGATATCGTAGATATGCTTCATCTCCCGGAGCGTAAACGTTCTGGGGGCGATCAGGCTGTTGAGGGATCGGACAAAAGCAGCGTATTTCATAGGGGCAGCCGTGGTAGCGGCCGGTTGTTCCACGGTAAGATACTCTACTTCAAGCGGTGCATCCGAAAGGATGCGTACCAATCCACGGCTCTGCCAGTAAACAAAAGCCGTAAGCACCTGACAATCGGTCATGAACAGGGATGCAGCCAGATCGGCCTCAGCCATGGAGGGAAAATGACATTGCATAAGGCCATATAGATATACCTTCAGGGCGTCTTCCGGGCAATCGGGCATATATTCAGCAATGAACAGGTTATCCAGCGGCGTCTGCTCCCGTTTGGCCGCTTCAGGTGAAAAGTGTATATTCATAACAAAAGTATAGCATGGCCCGGCTGGAGATTCAAGGCTTGTATTCGGTAAAAACGGGAAAGGCCATTCCTTCACTGGGAACAGAGACGAAGCACAGGACACAGAGGAGAAAGGATCATGATATGGGGATGAGACGCAGTTGCTAAAAACTTTACGCAGGGACAAAACAAAAGGGAAAACAGATATAAAAACGGCCCGTGCAAGGTGCACAGGCCGTGGATTGCAATACGTGGGCTTTTTATTTTTTGCTTAACTTCCGCTGGAAGAGCTTCACTAATTCTACCAGAGGAATAATGGAAGCCGCCAATCCCATAGCTACGGTATATTCACTCAGAGAGATAGAAGTAAAGCCGAAGGCCTCTACCAGGAAGGGGACATAGATCACCGCCGTGGTCAGCAGCAGTGCGCCCAAGGCGCCCAGCCAGAGCCAGGGATTCTGTTTTTTCAATGAGAAGATGCTGCCTCGCTGAGAACGCATATTGAAGGAATGGAAGATCTCGGCCATGGACATGGTCAAAAACGCCATGGAGACGCCGTCTGGGCTGTTGGTGATGGTCCATTCTCCAAACTCCATATAATGGCCAATAAAGAACGCAGCCAACGTTAGCAGAGAGACAAGTATGCCCTGATACGCTACATCCACCCCTACGCCGCCGGAGAAGATGCCGTCCCGGGAATCACGGGGCAGGCGGCGCATGGAATCCGGTTCCCCCGGTTCCATACCCAAAGCCAGAGCAGGGAGGCTGTCTGTGATCAGATTGATCCACAAAATGTGCACCGGCTCCAGAATCGTAAAGCCGAGCAGGGTCGCAGTGAAGATGGACACCACCTCACTTAGATTGGAAGAAAGCAGAAACTGAATGGCTTTGCGGATGTTGGCGTAAATTTTACGCCCTTCCTCTACGGCAGAAACAATGGTAGCAAAGTTATCGTCTGCGAGGATCATATCCGCCACATTTTTGGTCACATCCGTACCGGTAATGCCCATGCCAATGCCGATATCAGCCGCTTTGATGCTGGGGGCATCGTTAACACCGTCTCCGGTCATGGCGGTGATCTTTCCACGCCGCTTCCAGGCTTCTACAATGCGGACTTTGTGCTCCGGCTGTACCCGGGCATACACACTGTAACGCTCGATCGCTCTGTCCAGTTCCTCATCAGACATGTCATTGAGCGCCTGCCCCATAATGGCCTGAGAGGGATCGCTAATGAGACCAAGTTCTCTGGCAATGGCTACGGCTGTATCAATATGATCGCCGGTAATCATGATCGCCCGGATACCGGCCTGCCGGCATTCTTCCACGGCAGCCTTTACTTCCGGACGTACCGGGTCGATCATACCCGTGAGCCCTACAAAGGTCAGATCCTGCTCCAGTGCGGCATCGGAGGTATCCGCAGGCAGGGCAGCATATTCCCTGCAGGCGCAGGCCAATACCCGCAGCGCCTTATCCGCCATGGACTTGTTTTGGGTCATGATGCGTTGACGGTCTTCATTCGTCATGGGACGGATCTCCTGCTCCGTAAGCACACGGGTGCAGTGAGCCAGCACTTCATCAGGGGCACCTTTGGTAAATTGCATTACGCCCTGCGTGCAGGTATGCAGGGTAGACATCATTTTCCGCATGGAATCAAAAGGAGCCTCCGCCATGCGAGGAAAGTCTGCTTTGAGCGTATCTTTGGGGAACCCCTCTCCTGCGGCAAAGTTTACGAGGGCACATTCCGTAGGCTCGCCCTCTGCCTGGCCGGAAGCATTCAGCTCCGCATCGGAACAAAGAGCCATGCCTCGGGCCAGCAGGGCTTTGTCCGCTCCCCAGGCTTCTACTACAGTCATTTTGTTCTGAGTCAGTGTACCGGTCTTATCAGAGCAGATGACCTGAGCACAGCCCAAAGTTTCAACGGCGGTAAGGCGGCGAATGACGGCATTGCGTTTGGCCATGGAGGTAACGCCGATAGACAGCACAATGGTCACTACAGCGGGCAATCCTTCGGGGATAGCGGCTACTGCCAGCGCAATAGCTGCAATGAAGGTGTTCAAAGCCGTTTTGCCAAGGATACTCCAGGAGAAGGGTTCCCCGGAAAGCAGCATGGCCTCCACTACGCCTACCAGAAATACTATGGCACAGATGCCCAGCACCAGCTTCGTCAACAGATGAGAAAGCTCTGCCATTTTCTTTTGCAGGGGTGTTTCTTCGGCCTTGGCCTGATTCAAAGCATCGGCGATCTTGCCCATTTCCGTATCCATACCCGTAGCAGTGACTACCGCCCGGCCTCGACCGTAGACCACTGTGGAGCCTGAATACAGCATATTGGTGCGGTCTCCCAGCGGTACATCGCTGCCCTGGCCGCAGCGGAGAGTATCCACCAGTTTGTTGACTGGTACGCTCTCCCCGGTAAGTGCGGATTCTTCCGCTTTAAGGGAGTGACCTTCCAGAATACGGCAATCTGCAGGTACAGCATCGCCGGCTTCCAGCACGACCACGTCTCCGATTACCAGATCCTCACTTTTCAGGAGTATCTGACGGCCGTCCCGCAGAACTTTAGAGGTGGCAGCCGTCATTTCCTTCAGGGCATCCATGGCAGATTCCGCTTTGCCTTCCTGTACAAGGCTGAGCACCGTGTTAAGCAGGACTACCGAGAGAATGACGATCACATCTGCAAATTCACGGAGAGAAGGCTGACCGCCGGATTCAATAACCGTGACGATCGCCTGGATAGCGGCGGCGCCCAGAAGCATAAGAATCATGGGATCCATCAGGGAGGAGAAGAACTTCTTTACAAGACTGTCCCGCTTGGCTTCCTGAAGCTTGTTTTTTCCGTTCCGGGTCAAACGTTCTTCGGCTTCGGCGGTGGTGAGTCCTTGGGCACTGGAGTGCAGATCGTTGAGTACCTGCTCGCTGGTTTCAAGATAGAATTTCATACCGATTTCCTTCATAAGTGATTTATTTACTATACGGGATTTTCCAAACGGATGCAACCTTCCGTTTTTATCGGTTTTTACACGCTGGAAACGACTATATATGCATAAAGCAATAATACGATTTGCATAAATGGCGGAAAACTGCATAAAGCATGGGACAATATGGGATTTTTGCCCCACAAATGGGAAAATATGAAAAGTAGAAAAACAGAAACAATTTTTTGCGGAAAAATGGGTATTTTTTCCCGTGTAAGCAGGGAGGTGAGCGAAAAGTCAATCCTTTTTAGAAACAGATCTCAGAAAAGCAATTTGAATTGTTATAAATCGAAATGCCGAAGACAACTGGACGGCAGAAGCGGCAGCGCAGAGTATCTGTGAGAGTCAAATGATGTCAAAAAGGCGCCCGGCATAACCAGGCGCCTTAAATTGTTACTCTCTGGCAATATCCTCAAACTTGGTGAACTGCCCCAACCAGGCCAGTTCCACAGTGCCGGTGGGGCCGTGGCGATGCTTGGCAATGATCACCTGGGAGGTATTATCCAGTGTTTCATCATAGACCTGAGGACGGTAGAGAAGCAATACCATATCAGCATCCTGTTCGATGGATCCGCTTTCACGCAGGTCGGCAATGATGGGCTTGTGATCTGTACGCTGTTCCGGGCCTCGGTTCAACTGCGACAGCAGCAGAATGGGCACATCCAGCTCTCTGGCCAAAAGCTTCATGGCACGGGTCATGTCCGCTACTTCCTGCTGGCGGTTGTCACTCTTGCGGGCAGAAGAGCCCGTCCCGGACATGAGCTGCATATAATCGATAATGATCATATCCAGTCCGGATTGTGCTTTCAGCCGTCTGCATTTGGAGCGGATGGAAGCTACGGTAGCCCCGCCGGAATCATCGATATACAGCTTACCGGCCTGAAGCTTATCCGTAACGGAAAGAATGGCTTCCATCTCTTCATCAGAGAGAGTACCTTCTTTGATCTTCTGGGATTCCACTCGGGCTTCCGTACAGAGCATACGCATGACCAATTGCTCTTTGCTCATTTCCAGACTGAAATATACCACACTTCGTCCACCGTGGACGGCGGCATATTGGCCGATATTCATGGCAAAGGAGCTTTTGCCCATGGCCGGTCGGGCAGCAATAATGATCAGATCGGATTTTTGCAGACCATTGGTCACCCGATCCAGCTCCCGGAAACCTGTGGGCACTCCGGTAATCTGGCCGTGACGAGCCAGCAGATCTCCAATCTGTGCAATGGCGTCAGGGACGATTTGGCTCAGGGGCGCCAGAGAATCCTCCACCTTGCGCATGGAAATATCATAGATCCGTTTTTCTGCCTGGTTGAGAGAATCTTCTATATCCTTCCCTTCGTCCATACCGTCATGGATCATCTCATTGCCTGCCCGGATAAGGCTTCGCTGCACACTGCGCTCTTCTACAATGCGGGCATAATACCCCACATTGGCAGCAGAGGGCACAAACTCCATGAGTTCCGTCAGGTATACGGCTCCGCCCACGGCTTCCAGCTGCCCATGACGCTGAAGGTCGTCCATAAGGGTTACAGCGTCTACTGCATCGCCTGCAAGGCGTACCCGCTCCATGCTCTCAAAGATGCGTTGGTGGGCACCGCTGTAAAAATCTTCGGCCCGCAGCTGTTCCAACATCTGTTCCAGGGCACTGCTCTCCAGAAGCATGGAGCCCAATACCGAGCGCTCGGCGTCCAGACTGTTGGGTTGAATAAGGTTCTGTCTCTCTTCCATGTGCTGTCCTTCCCCGGAGGAGGGGGCTTATGCTTCTTTGACCACTACCTTCAAATTGGCCTTGACGTCTTCAAAGAGGGAAATTCTGGCTACATATTCACCGGTAGAGCGGATCTGATCCATAGCAATCTTTTTCTTGTCGATCTCCATACCGTGCTGCTCCTTTAGAGCGGCGGCTACTTCCTTACCGGTAACGGAACCAAACATTTTTCCGTTTTCGCCCATCTTTACAGGGATAGTCACGGTAAGTTTTTCAATAGCTTTGGCGTCCTCTCGGGCCTTATTGCCAGCGGTAAAGCGGCGGTGCTGGGCGGCGCTTTTTTGAATGCTCATAGCGTTGAGTGCCGCTTTATCTGCCGGGGAAGCCAGCTTTCGGGGCAGCAGAAAGTTTCTGGCATAGCCATCGGATACGTTGACGATTTCCCCCTTTTTTCCTGTTCCCTTTACATCTTGTTCCAATACTACCTGCATGTTAGGTACCTCCTTATACTATGAATATAAAATATGTTTTTCAGGATAGCTTCTCTTCGTTGTCTCTGTGAAGCTGTTCGGTAATGCTTTCACGAAGTTTTTCTACCGCTTCTTCCATGGAAATCCCGGTGAGCTGGGCGCCCGCCATGGTCAGGTGGCCGCCGCCTCCCAACCGTTCCAGTATCAGCTGTACGTTGATACCGCCCAGACTTCTGCCGGAAATACAGATCTCTTCATCTCCACGGCCCAGAACAAAGGACGCTTTAACCCCTCGGATGGTCAGCAGTTCATCCGCTGCCTGCGCGGCGGTAAGCTTATTAAAGGAACCATCCTCCGGGCAGCAGGAGACGGCTATACCGTTCTCATCAATATTGGCATGTTCCACCACCTTACTGACAGCTACAAAACGGTCAAAATCATTTTGAAAGATGGAACTTACGGCGGAAAGATCCGCTCCATTGCGCCGCAGGAAGCCAGCAGCCTCAAAGGTACGGCTGCCCACATTAAAAGCGAACTGCTTGGTATCCAGACTGATGCCTGCCAGCAGGGTACTGCACACAAAAGCGTTGGGCCGCACACCCTCGGCAAAATATTGTAATACCTCCGTGACCATTTCACAAGTAGAGGAGGAGCGGCTCTCCAGGTAGTGGAGAGTAGGGTTTTCAATATAGTCGGCACTGCGTCGATGGTGGTCAATGAGAACCAGATGCTCAGCCAGATGGAGCAGATCCGGAGCCTCCACCGTGCTGGGGCGTTGGGTATCTACCACCACCAGAACGGAGTTGTCACGGAACAGATCCTTAGCCTGTTGGCGGGTAAGGATGAGTTTGTTATACAGTCCCGTGCGGCGCATTTCATTCAGATATTCCTCAATAGAAGGATTCCCTTCTTCCAGCACGATAAAAGCGCGGGAACCTGTATGCTCAGCACAGGTAGCCACACCCAAAGCAGCTCCCAGGCAATCCATATCCGGATTGCGGTGTCCCATGATGAACACATCCCCGTTGTTTTCAAAAAGCTGCCGCAGAGCTTTAGCAAACAAGCGCATTTTGACTCTGGACTGCCGGGCATCCTGCTGCTTTCGGCCGCCATAGAAGCGGTAATCGGCACCGTCCCGAACTACGGCCTGGTCGCCGCCCCGGCCCAAAGCCAACTCCATGGCCAACCGGGCGCTTTCTTCGCTTTGCGCCACTCGCTGAGCCATGCCCACGGCAATAGAAAGGGAAACGGTGGAACCTGTACCCGTTTCAATGCGGCGAGCCTGCTCGATAAGCCGGAACCCATCGCTTTCCAGCTTTTTAAGCGCCTGCGCCTCCAGAAAACATAAAAAGCGCCCGTTTTCGTACCGGCAATAGACACCCCCGGCGTTGCGGATAGTATCGGAGATAAGCCTTTCCACCTCGGCCAGTACAGCCGTACCGTGGAACTGACGGTCCCCGGCCATGTCTTCATAATTGTCTACATATACCAGCATCACGCAGGGAAGCTGCTCGGTATACAGGCGCTGGTAGTGGGCGGCTTCCGTTCTGTCCAGCCAGAATTGCAGCAGCAGCCTGCGCCGGGCATGGGGGCGATTCACCGCCATGGTCATGACCTGATAGCTGCTTCCCTGCCACACGATCTGCTGTACGGCAGGTTGAGCGGGGTTGAAAGCAGGCAAAGCATCTTTAAGCGTATCGGAAGGGTACAGATGGGCCATGGCTTCGTTTCGCCAGACAATACGGCCGCTCATATCGCTGAGCAGCAGGGGAATGGCAATATGGCTGATAAGCTGGGCGGCGGCAGTGCCGTTATCGGCAAAGACCTGATCCATCAGCTTCTGCTGCTTGTGGGCCACGCCGCTGAGCAGCAGAAGGAGTCCACCCATAAGCACCAGAGAGATGCCCAGTGCAATGCAGCCCAGGATTCGGTCATGATACAAAGCCGCACCGGAGGCAAGTAACAGCACAATACCGGTAAACAGCAGGGCAGAACGGTAATTCTTCACGGCTTCTCCTTTCGTATGCGGCCAGGGCCGAAGGATGAGAACATTCCCAGCAGAAAGAGCACAAAGCCCCCCAGCACCAACAGGGCCGCTGTCAGCAAAATGGTGATCCGGCGGGCGGATTTCGGGCCCCGCCTGAGCAGGAAAATACGATAGATAAACTGCGCTCCCAAAAGCATCATGGGCAGCATCAGCATTTCATATAAAAGGTTGGTGGCGGCAGAAAAGGAGGTAATGCCAGCATATTCCAACAGCAGCAATACAAGCACCGCGGAGAAGAGCACTGGTCCATACAGCCGCGGCAGGCTCCAGTTACCAAAGGGAGCCATGGGGCAAAGGGGCATATCTTTGTGCCTGCGGTTCATGTGATGAAGAAACCGCACATTCACCAGGGCATAAAGAGCACCCAGTGAATACAGGAAAGACAGAAAGATATCCGGCAGCATTTTCTGCGCCAGTTCCACATTTTCCTTAAGGGCAGCATTTTCGGCAAACGGAGCAGAGATCTGGGCAAAATAGCTGTTTATTTCGGCATACGCGTCTCCGTACCGTTGAAGAGAAGGGACGCAGAATACAAGAAACAGGCCGAATGTCAGCACCACGGAAAGATACAGTACAGAGCGGGTGTTGCCCATGGACTGCCGCTGGAGCACATACAGCAAAATCCCCGCCGGGGCGATAAAACCCAGATTCAGCAGGGAGGGAAGTGCACCGTTTCCTGTAATCAGACCGAACACATAGGTCCATACTGTCAGCAGCAGCAGGGTCACAAATCCCTGGCGGCTCTTAAAGGCGGCTGCTGCCCATAAAGCAGGCACGCTGAGCATAGTCAGGGCAAAAAAAGGATAGTAATAGGAGAGGGCAGCTCCTACTCCGCTCAGTATGACGAGAAACAGACTGCCGGAGTTTTTTTGAGAATTATTACAAACTTCCATGCTATTATTCTACCGCCTTTTGGAACCGGAAGCAACAGAAATTTGATACCGGGTGCCGTAGACGTGAAACAATGTTGCTATGCTTTGCAATGCACATGCCCTTTTTGGTACAGGGTATTCCGGCCATGGACATATAGAAAGATCTGGAGTATACTGTTTTATACGTCAAGCAAGGTGGAAGAAAGTATGGGATCCAAAGTATATTATACGGATATGCGGGCCAGACCCGGCAGGAGTCTGCTGGATAAACTACGCTCCATTATGAAAGCAGCGGGGATGGAAGAGATAGACTTTCAGGATAAATTTGTGGCCATTAAGCTTCATTTTGGGGAGCCGGGGAATCTTTCCTTTTTGCGGCCGAATTTTGCACGGGCAGTGGCCGACGAGGTAAAACGGCTGGGGGGAAAGCCTTTTTTAACAGACTGCAACACACTGTATGTGGGCCGGCGTAAAAACGCATTGGAACATTTAGAAACGGCGGCAGAGAACGGCTTTAACCTGTATACCTGCGGCTGCCCGTTGATCATTGCAGACGGACTCAAAGGCACGGATGAGGCGGTGGTGCCTCTTACAGAGACAGACTATGTGAAAAACGCCCGTATCGGACGAGCCGTTATGGATGCGGACATTGTTATCTCTCTGAACCATTTTAAGGGACATGAGGCTACGGGCTTTGGCGGAGCGGTAAAGAATCTGGGCATGGGCTGCGGTTCCCGGGCAGGAAAGATGGAGCAGCATTGCGACGGCAAGCCGGTGGTAGATCCGGAGCTTTGCCGCAGTTGTCATACCTGCGCACGCTGGTGTGCCCAAAATGCCATTTCCTTCGAGACAGGAAAAGCCCACATTGATACTGACAAGTGCGTAGGATGCGGCCACTGCATGGGCGAGTGTGCTTTTGATGCTATTCATAACCCCAACTGGTCCGGCAACACGCTGCTTTGCAGGCGTATGGCCGAGTATGCCTTGGCGGTAGTACAGGGCAGACCCTGTTTTCATATCAGCATAGCCGCTCAGATCTCTCCAAACTGTGATTGCCACGGGGAAAATGACCTGCCGATTATTCCCGATGCAGGTATGTTTGCCAGCTTTGATCCGGTGGCTCTGGATACAGCCTGTGCAGATATGTGCAATCGTATGCCGCCCATTCCCGGCAGTCAGCTTTCTCAACGGCTGGAGGAAAAGGAACATCATTTCTGCCACGATCATTTTGATGATTCCGGGGAAGGCACCCATTGGAGGGATACCATGGAGCACGGTGCAAAGATAGGTCTTGGATCCATGGAATATGAGCTTATACAGATTCATTGAATCAGGAGAGGACTTTGGTTAAATGAAAAAACGTATTGCTGCTTTGCTGCTGGCTCTGTTTTTTGCCTTGGGACTGGCGGCGGGATGCACAAGTGAGGAGGCCCGGCAGGCACTGGAACTGGCACAAAGCCTGGAGGAAGCCCTGCAGGAGCAGAGTGGACCGGTTACGCAGGCGGAAGCACAGCCTGCTTCACTTCAGAATGAACCGGGAAAAGCGGAGAAACCGGTTGATACGGAAGCCCCTGTACAGTATGGGGAGAGTTACGATACCAAAGAAGAGGTAGCTCTGTACCTGCATCTGTATGGGGAACTTCCGCCAAACTATATGACTAAAAAGGAAGCTCAGGAACTGGGCTGGGAGGGTGGAAGTCTGGAAAGGTTTGCACCGGGGAAGTGCATCGGCGGCAGCACTTTTGGTAATTATGAGGGGCGATTGCCCAAAGAGAACGGACGCACCTATAAGGAATGTGATATTGGAACTCTGGGAAAGAGCAGCCGGGGAGCCAAGCGTATTGTGTATTCAAACGATGGGTTGATCTATTATACAGACGATCATTACGAGACCTTTACGTTGCTATACGGGGAGGAATAAGTCTATGCTGTTGCTGATAGATCCAAACGCTTTTGTAAACAGCAGGGAGGCGTGTCGATACTTAGGGCAGGAACTTGGGTTTCCCGCTTATTATGGGGAGAATCTGGACGCCCTGTATGATTGCCTGACGGAGCTGCAGAACCCGGTAACACTGCTGCTGCCTCCTCATGCGGCCACGGAGACAGCGGAGAAGCTGGAGGCGGTATTGCATGATGCCGCCGAAGCCAACCCCCGGTTGACCATCCTTGCCTATTAAATGGAGAAAGCGGCCTGCCGCATGGTATCTGGTCAATGGACTGACCCTGAGCAGAGGGATAATGGGATTGATTTTGATGCTCCTGCATCCAGGTACTATTCCTTTCAATGTCGTTTATGTGTTGGCGGGAGTTACGGATATGCTGGATGGTTCCTTGGCTCGAAGATCAGGCGCCGCTACAGAGCCCGGAGCCAGACTGGACAGTTTGTGCGACATGATATTTCTGCTTTGCGCCGGTGGAAAGTTGCTGCCGCTCTTTTCCATGACGATGGGATTATGGGCGGTAACCGGGGGGACTGCCCTTTGGAAGGTGGGGAACTTGGTCTATGCTAAACGTCAATTGGGACAAGCAAAAAGCCTGCATACGACTTTGAACAGATTGACAGGGCTGCTGCTGTTTATGCTTCCACTGATTTGGGCGTATGGCTGCTTTGAACCGGCCGCTGGGGTTGCAGCCGGCCTGGCTTTACTCTCAGCCGGTGAGGAAAGCCTGCAATTGAAGAAAATCGCCCATAGTAAGGCTTGAAAGCTGATCCGGAGATGTTTGTCTCCGGATTTTTGTTTATACTTATTGGAAAAGTATAATTCGAACTGGAGTGTTTAGGATTTGCTCTAAGATGGTGCAGCAAAGCAGTGAAACGGTCTGTCAGAGCAGGGACGTACAGTATTTTCGCTGGAACTGTTAGGCGACTGATGTATGGATCAACTTATCTGCCAAATGAAAGACCGTTGGCGCATACCAACGGCCCTTTTCCACATATGAGATTTGCGGCTCCTTATGCTTCCAGAAGCTTTTCCAGAGAGGCGATCTTCACGCACAGGCAGAATACAGAGATAGCCTGCTCCAACTCTTCCAGCGGCGGCAGAGACGGAGCGATACGGATGTGATTGTCATGGGGATCCTGGCCATAGGGGAAAGCGGCGCCTGCGCTGGTCATGACCACACCGGCCTCTTTCATCAGGTTGAAAATACGTTTGGCAGTGCCGTCCATGCCGTAAAAGCTGACGAAATACCCGCCCTTGGGTTCCGTCCAGCGGCAGATTTCCAGAGGACCAACTTCCCGGCGAAGCGTCTCCACAACCAGCCGGAACTTGGGCCCCAAAATGGCCGCATGCTTTTTCATAAGTTCCAGAGTATGGGCTTTGTTTTGGAGATACCGGGCATGGCGCAGCTGGTTGACCTTATTGTAGCTGATGATCTCCGCACCCAGCAGATTTTTAAGGTAAGTCATGTTGGCTACGCTGCACACCATGCAGCTGACGCCGGAACCGGGGAAGGTGATCTTGCTGGTGGAAGCAAACTCGAAGAAACGATCCTCGCTGCCGGCTTCCCGGGCAATATCCAGAATATTGGGGAAGGGTACATATTCGCCTTCAAATTCATGGACACAGTAGGCGTTATCCCACATGACCACAAAATCAGGGGCGGCGGGCTGCATCTTTACCAGGCGATCGATCACTTTTTGAGAGTAGATGATCCCGTCCGGGTTGGAGTATTTGGGCACGCACCACATACCCTTTACCGTGGGATCAGCAATGGCTTTTTCTACAGCATCCATGTCCGGGCCTTCTTCCGTCATGGGAATGTACTCCATGGCGATGCCCAGACTTTCACAGACCTTAAAATGCCGGTCATAGCCGGGAGCGGGGCAGAGGAACCTGACCTGATCCTCCTTGGCCCAGGCACGGGGAGAATGAATCAGACCATTGATGCAGGCCTTGCTCAGCAGATCATACATCAGCTGCAGGGAAGCGCATCCGCCGTCAAAAACGTTTTCTTCTTTGACACCCAGCACATCGGCAAAATAGGCCCGGCAGGCGTGGGTGCCCATAAGTTCACCGTAATTGCGCACATCCAGCTTTCCATCCATGCAGTCTTCAGCCGTGTTGAGAACGGTGAGAATATCGCTGACCATGTCCAGCTGCGCTTTGCTGGGCTTTCCGCGGGACATATCCAGTTTAAGGCCCATGGCCTTGACTTTTTCATACTCTTCCTTCAGCTGGGCAAGAAGGGTACTCTGTTCGCTTCTTTCCATCTGGGCGTAGGGTTTCATAAGAAGATCCTTTCTTTTATTCGCCAGTAGCGATTTTTATTCAAGGGTGGTGCCGGCGGTACCATTCAAGGCTTCCACGGCTTTTTCCAAAGAGGTAATGATGCATTTACGACCGGGTTTGCTTTCGGCAAATTTAACGGCTGCTTCCATTTTAGGCAGCATAGAGCCGGGAGCAAAGTGCCCCTGTGCCATGTATTCCCTGGCCTGAGCAGGGGAGAGGCAGCTGAGCAGCTGCTGATCTGGCTTGTTGAAATTTATGGCTACCTGCTCCACCGCGGTGAGGATCACCAGTGCATCCGCGTCCAGATCCTCTGCCAGCCGCTCGCTGGCCAGATCCTTATCGATGACGGCGGCTGTACCGGTCAGTTCTCCTTTTTCATTTTCGGTAACGGGGATACCGCCGCCTCCAACGGTGACCACAATAAAGCCTGCTTGCTGCAATGCCTTAACGGCATCCAGCTCCACAATGCGCACGGGCATAGGGGAGGCCACTACCCGCCGCCAGCCCCGGCCGGCGTCTTCTTTCATCACATAATTCTTTTCTGCGGAAAGTTTTTCAGCTTCCGCTTCCGTATAGAAAGGCCCGATAGGCTTGCTGGGGTTTTTGAACTTGGGGTCGTTCTGATCCACCACCACCTGGGTGACCAGCGTGACCGCTTCTTTTTGAATGCCGCGCTCCCGCAGAACCTTGCTCAGCCCCTGCTGGATATGATAACCGATGTAGCCCTGGCTCATGGCGCCGCATACATCAAAGGGCAGAGAAGGGGTCACAGCGGCAGCGGCTTCGTTCTGAAGCACGATGCGCCCAACCTGAGGGCCGTTGCCGTGGGCAATAACTACCTGATAGCCCGCTGCAATAATATCGGCAATGTAGACGGAGGTCTTTTCGACTACTTTGAGCTGTTCTTCAGCGGTAGCGGGACGGCCTGCTTCCTGCAGGGCGTTGCCGCCCAGAGCGATGACGATCTTTTTCATAGATCCAACCTTTCTGCTGCATGAAATATGCAAGATTTCCTTCATAGTATAGCCCTGCCCCATGGATAATGTCAATTGCTGTAAGCAGAAAAAACATATATTTGCCAAAGAGCGGCGGAAAGTGCTCTATAGTTACGAAGCATGGTGCAGTTTCGCTTTATATGCGTGTGAGGGATATTTCGAAGAAGCAATTTGGGACTTATCTTTGACCTACTCTTTTTGCTTATCAGGGCTTTTACTTCGGATACATGTGAATAAAATACGCCCGGTACAGAATCGGAAGGGATCACCGAACTGGATCGGAAGCAGTTTGTGTTTTCAGATTACTGTTTTCTGTTCAATCCAATCTATCAAAGGGGTTACACCGTTGATAGCACAGCCGGAGCATTTCACCGGTTCTATTCCGAGATGGGCAGTGTCAGCACCGGCGGCACGTCTGCCGGGGCATCGGCTGCGTCAGAGGTGGAGCAGGTCACGCTGTCCTCAGAAATCGTTACATACAATTTTTCTTGTTTCACATCGTAAAGAAACGTGCCTTCTCCCAGCAGCGTATCGTCAGCGTCATGCGCGCTGACGGTAAAGAGGACAGAACTGTTTTCTTCTTTGGAAAGCTGTGCAATGTCATTCCCTGTGAAGATCCATTTCCCGGCTCTCAACAATGAGCCGTCTGCGTTTTGACATACTTTTGTAAAGCTGCCACCGTGCAGGGCGATAGAGCTGGCATCACCGCGTTCCAATTTGATATACACACCGAATGCATTGAATTCGGCGGTCGCATCCGCCACTGAGGGGAGGCTGTCCGAGGCAGCGTTGGTTTCTGCCGTCCAGATGGTCCTTTTCGACAGTTCTGTTTTGAGGACGACTTCGCAAATTTCATTCTTTGTGGGGATGGAAACCTCAAAATCGCCGGTTTCAAAGAAGCCGAAAACTGCACTGAAGTTAAGGCCCACATAGAGTGTCCCTTCCTGTTCTTCGGCGTAGTATCCGCAGAAGCCTTCCGGAAACGAGCCGGGATAGAATCCCTTGATCCTCACGGCGGTTTCACTGACTTCCACGGATTCAACGCCCGCGTCCTCACAGGCGCGGAAGCACAGCAGTTTCCAACCATAGCGGCCCGCTGCAAAGACTGCGATCAGCAAGCAATACTGCCACAGTCAACAGGATCATAATTGTTTTTTTGTAGTTTTTCATAGTTTCTCCTATAAGTTTACTGCCCAGAAAAAGACTGCTGATAGGCAGGCAGTACCCGTTTCCAGAACACCAGCCCATTTACAAGGAGCAGTACCCCGAAAAGGCACCTTGCCGCCCACTCCGGGCAAAGAAGGGCAATTCCGTTCATATCCCCGCCGCCGAAAAAGCCGCACAGGACGCTCAGGTACAGCGGATCGAGCAGCAGAAAGACAATCGTTATTTAATAAAGCATTGCACGGAGCAGCTTGCTTTGAGCGCGGCAGATGTTCTTTGCAAGTGCTGTCAGCAGGTACCCAATGCAGAAAGTCGCCAGCGCACCCACAAGGCAGAAGATGCCAAGCTGCGTGTCTGTCATGCAGTCGGCGCAGACATCGATCTGAACGCCAAGCCCCATGAAGTTGATTTGCTTAAATACGCCGGTGAGCAGGGCATACAGCAGATGTGCGCCCTCGTGAACGAGGTAGTAGGCGGCGAGTGCAGCCAGAATCCCGATGTATTGTCGTGTTCGTTTTGACATGATCTGTCCTCCTGAAAAGACCTTTATTTTCTGCCCAAATACCGGAACACATGGCGGCAATACTCCTGATACGGCGCACCGAAGGTATTCACAAGGTATCGTTCCTCCTGCAATATCTGCAAGTGGAGCATGACAATGGCAAATATGGAAAAGCCGAGCGTCAGCAGGTTTCCGTACAGCAGCAGGACACCGACATACATGAGGTCAAAGCCGAGAAACGCCGGGTTGCGGCTGAAACGGTAAATGCCGGACGTAACCAGCTTCGTTTCATCCTTGTCGGGAATACCCGCCCGCCAGCTATCCTTCATGCATAAAACGGACAGCAGGAAGATGATGTCACCCAGCATCCCGACACAGAAGCCAGTGAACCGTGCGCCCGCAGGAAGATGGCTCCAGCCGAAAGCGATGGAGAGAAGCTGTGCAATGGGTGCACCCAGCGTCGCAATGCTCATCAGCACTTCGACCGTGTGAATGGATTTTTCCTTTCTGCGCCCGAGCTGCCGGGTCTGGATACCACGCTGCTTTTGCGCCAGTATTTTGATAAAATAAATGCCGTAGAACACTGCCAGTACAAGCAGCGCCAGCAAAGCATGCAGAACACGGTTTTCTAAAGGGAAATTCATACTATATTCGTCCTTTCCGGTGCCTGCGCCGTCCAATACTGGATGCCCCAATGTTCCAAGTCCCATTGCTCCATGTAGGCATTGCACTCATAGTCGATGTAGTAAAGCGTTCCACCACACGGGACAAAGTTGGCGGGATAGTAGTCGATGTTCAGCCCAGCCGGGTACAGAAGGCCGCACATGGTCTGCACCTGTTTGAGCCAGTCGGGTTCCATCCGTCCCTCTTTGAGAAGCTCCGCCACCGTCTGCCCGGCGATGTACTCCTTCAAAATGTGCTCCTGCAGGGTATCCACCGCCAAGAGCCGAGGCATGGAGATACCGAGCTTGCGCAGCGTTTCATAGTCGTGCAGCTAAGCTTGCAGCTTGTCACCGAAGGCGTAGTATTCACAAGGCTCATGGTGGATCTGCTTCAGGACATATTGTGCCGTTTCCATCTGTCACCAGATAGGAGTAGCCGCCTTTTCCTTTCCCAAGGAGCTTGATCACGGTATATTCGGCGTCGTTTATCGTCAATGTGCCACACATCGTTCTGTTCACATCCCTTTTCGTTGGCCTATATCATAAGTACATAGTGCAGAAACAAACGCCTTCGGCTTTTCTATGTGAATGGCGTGCCCGCAGTCAAAACGGATAAGAGAACACGTTGGCACCAGATTCAAAACGTGCCGGAGATCCTCTTCATCCAGCGTGGCCATCAAAAGTCCGTCCTGTCCAATCTCGGTTCTCGCTTTTAGAAACAGGGTTTTGCAGCGGATGCCGCGCAGCAAGTCTTCATGGGCAATTTCGGCATGAAAGCTGTCAGTATAAAATGCTTCACCGAAGCGAGGATCATAATGGTTCATGCCCTGATAGGCCGCAAGACCGGCTTTTGGCCAGAATGGAACACGCAGGTTTTTGTATGGATGTTTTTTTCAATATCTCGCCGCCGATGCTGTTAATTTCGAATGTAATTTCTCCTTTGATTTCTCAGAGAAAAGCTCCCAGATGCGTTGGTGAGAGAAGTAATACAGAACAAAATCGGTTTCCTCGTTCTGGTTCAAGAATGCATGACAGACGGTAGATAGATCCACATAGTTGAAGGAATGCTTCCGCCTTTCATCCTGACAGGAGAAGAACGGTGCATCTTCCAACACCAGAGTGCTGCATGAATCACTGTGTGAAGCGACATAGGCGGCAATCAGTCCGCCGGAGGAATGTCCCAACAGGCAGACCGGTTCTTTTACAACATTTTGGATAAAGTAAATGACTGCATTTCCCATATCCACCACATTGTATTTCAAGGCATCATGCAGGCTTCCGCCATGGCCATAGCAGTCCACGGCATACACATGGAAGTATCATGCCAACTTTGGCATGACACCGAAAAAACTGGTGCTGTCTACGGCCTGTGCATGGAGCAGTACCAGCGGTTTCAGATTGTTTCGTATTTCGTAGTATTGAATGTCTGCATGTAAGCCTTCAAGGTAGTGCTCTTCGTATTTCATAACTCCATATTATCTTTGAGAATCTTAGCTTTATTTACCATTGGTCAGAGTAAAACTACATTTTAACGATCTTGCGTATGGTATTCGCCGTTCGAATTGTTAGCTTACTGCCGAGAGGGACGCTGGCCGTCTTTGGCCACCAGTTGGTTTTCTGATAGTCCTTTCGGCTGAATGACCAGAACACAACCGATTGATATTCCTGTATTTGCTCCAAGCCCTCCTTCGGCGCACCGATCTCATGATAGATGTCCGGGAAGGTTGCAGGCGGCAGGATGAAAATGAGGTTATCGTAAATTTCCTGATTTTCAGTTCCCCACCAATCCGGGGCATGGCGCAGAATGTCTGCAAGCTCCTCCTGCGGAATGACGAAAACGGGGATATTCAAGCTAAATTGATGCTGTATCATGCGTTCGATGCGATTGGCAAGTTCCGCCGCCTCTGTATTCTTGCAGGAAAAGATCACGTTCCCACTGTTCAGACAGGTTTTGACCTCCATAAAATCAAGCGCTTTAAAGCACTTTCTCAATTCTGCCATCGGCACTTTGTTTTTGCCGCTGATATTGATGCCCCGCAGCAGAGCGATATACCGTTTCATTTATTTTACCTCGCGGATCTGTTTCAGATTTTCCAAAACGAACGGGCTGTTTGCGACGATGCGCCCAAGCGTCGGGCATCCGTCCATCTGTGTACAGTCGGCACAGGTATTCAAACCTTTTTCACGGACGCAGTTGTGTACGGGGCAGAGCCTGTCGCAGAAAGGCGTTTTTGCACCCTCCATACGGCAGCCGGTGCAATGGATCATTTCCGGTGTGATCGTTACCCCATTGAGCTTTGTCCACAGGGCGGCGGTTTTTTCGCGCAGAGCGTTGTCGTTTGTAATCGTTGCGATTCTGGCGTCGCAGGTTTTGCAGTCCAGTCCGCAGCATCCGATCAGTTGATTCATGAGTCATCCTCCTTGCATTTCATGCAGCTTTTTATTTTGACCCGTTCAGGCTTGATACCACAAAGTCAAGCGGGATACCCATTCTGTCGGCCGTCTCCTCCGGGGACATTCCCTGTGCAGTAAAATGTGCAATGACGGCATCCAGCTTTTCTGCGGTCTCGATGATATGTCCGTCAGGATCGTAAAAACGGACAACTCGCTGGCCCCAAGGGTGTTCATGCAGTTTGTGAACGTAGAGAATATCAAAGGACTCCAGATGCTCATAGAAAGCGTCCATATCCTCCGCTTCAAAATAGAGTTCCCCGGCGTTGCTTTTAAGTGTAACATCGCCCGTATGGATGAACGACTGCCATGTTTCCAAGGTCTGCAAAACGAGGCCGCCGGTCAGCGTGACATTTGTGCCGAAGTCGGCTGCAACATCCATCCCCAGCACATCGTGATAGAACTGTCTGCTTTTCTCCGTATCCTTTACTGCAATCAATGTACCTGTGTGTTTCATCATTTTCACCTCAATAAGATTTGAAATTAAAGTAATTCATTCGTGTATTTATAGTTGATACCGGCCAGACGCGCCTGTCTGCACAGATCTTTGGTCTGGAGCTTATACTGCCATCTTTTATGAAATGCGTTTCGCATTGGCGGAACTCGAAATTGATCTGCTTCCGGATGCACTGCTCCCGGATGTTACGCACCCAGTCATAGTTGAGAGGCCTTGCGTCCCTGTCTGACTCTCCGCCGACAACGACCAGTTCCACGCCGTCCAGGTACGGCTCTTAATCCACCCTTTCGATCAGCGGCTGTGCGGTGATACACCTGTGCTTGATGGGAAGTGCTTGGAATACAGACAGCTTTTTGTCTGCATTGCGCTGATTTTCAATGGTACAGCACACCGTAACATTCTTATATCCATCTGCCCAATCCTTCGGGATATATTGCGCGAATCGCTCAATGCGCTTGGTCAGAAAGAGGAAGTTGCAGTCTGCCCGCTCCTTGATCATTTTCCAGCAATCATCGCGCCAAGCATCGGCTTCTTCAATGAGAAAGTCAGTAGAAAAGCCGAGATATACAAGTCCGGGTTTCATTTTATAGCTGCCCTTTTTGAACTGCGTTACTGGCTTGTCAAAGTCCTTCGTCTTGATAATCATGCTCGTATCGACAGCCCTTATGCATGTAGCAATGCAGGCAGCCTTCGCTGTATTTTTTACATCCGCGCCACGGATTCCACATTGGCATAGTTTTACACTCCTATCGTTTATTTCTCTAATCTGTATCTTTTCCGGTTTTTGAAACTCATGGCTGTTGTCAAGTGGCCCGAACGCTTGACTTCTGGAAGCGTCATAACAGAACAACCTTTGCCTTCATAATATGTAAGCATCTCCGGAAGCTTCTTTTTGTCGTAGCTGGTAATACAGTCCGACAGCACATGGACGGTATATCCGTTTTTTGCCATATTGAAGCAGGTGGATTTGATACAGGCCGCAGCATCTGCACCGGCAATATAAAACTCGGTAATGCCGTGCTCCTGAATGAAAGCAGTGAAAGCCTCGCTGGTCAGTGCATTGCTTTTGGACTTTGTGAAGATATGAGCGGATACGATTTTCATCTCCGGTACCAGTTCGGCGCCATGTGTGCCGGGCTTGAACGTCCTTGTTCCTGCGGATAAGTTGTTATGCTGAATGTAAACGACCCGCAGTCCCTTTTCAACGGCCCAATCAATATCTTCGTTGACTTTTTCAATAATCTCTTTGTAGTTTTTTGTAATGTCATTTTGCAGGTCGATGACCACCAGTGCGCTGTTTTTCATTTTGTGTTCCTCCATAGTAAAATGTGTTCTTCCGTACTCCGACAGTTTTTTAGAAAAGCGTCAACTGCACGATTAAACTCCACAGGGCGCTTATTTGCAATAAAATGATTGCCTTTGATGATCGCCAGCGCAGCATTCGGAATACCGGATGCGATTTCTTTTGTATGGGACTCCTTGATCATATCTCTTGTCCCGCAGATAACAAGCGACGGCATAGTGATCCGGAATAATTCGCGCAGGTCAATATTTGTCTCATTGACCATCAATCCGAGCATTTCGGCGTTCTTTCCGGCTTTTGGGGATTTTTCGGCAAAATGCTTTGCAATTCTGTACCCAATCTCAATCGGAATCTGCGTTGTACGCTTTACCCCTTTGGCATTCAGATTGCCGCCGTTCAGGATCAAAGCCTTTACCATATCGGGATGTCTTATCGCAAATTTCATGGCAATATTTGCGCCGTCCGAAAAGCCCAGAATCACCGCCTTTGAGATTTCGTGCAATCTCATAAAATCGTACAGATCGCAGGAGAATTGCTCTATGGTAAAAGGTTTTGTGCCTCTCGGAGATTTGCCGTGACCTCTCGTATCAAGCGAGATCACACGGTATCTGCTTTGGAAATACTCCATTTGATTTTCAAAATATGTACTGTCCTCTCCGCTGCCGTGCAGGAGTATCAGCGGCTCGCCGTTCCCTTTTTCCTGATAATATAATTCAATATCCACTTTTGCCCTCATAATTCTTCGTCATATATGCAACGATATAAATATTGTCAGTAAGCAGTAAACAGCAACATATTATGGCTATTCAAAAGATTGGGCAATCATTTCCTGAAGAACTTGATACTGCGCAAAAATGTCGGCTTCGTGTTCCTTCAGGTCGGTATCGAGCTTCGCATAATCAACGCAGAACTGATAACCGGATCTGCCCCAATACAGTATGTTTCTGCTGGCGTTATACAACAGCCTGTCGGTGTTGGAGATCACAAACCCCGCCGCATTGGAAAAGGAAATCGTCTGCGGCTCGTTGAATTTTACTTCAATGAAGCAGTCGTTGTCATTTATCATCCCGCCACCGGAAATGCTGTTTACCTCTAAAAGATGCCCCGCACAGTTTGATAATTGCGTGATAAAGCGATTGTATATATCTGATTCCTGCGGGATCACCTGACTATCCCCATTGGCGTAGATGCGAATCTTTGAGATGCTGCTTTCGACCTAAGATAATCCATCGAGGCGCTGCTCCTCATGATCCCTGACAAGATAGATTCCGTAAAAGCATACCGCGAGTGTAGTTGCCAGCGATACAAAATAGAGAACCGCCTTTTTCCGGTTTTTCCTGAAGAGCACCATGCAGATGTAGATGAAATAGCCCGACAAAGCTCCAAGCGTATTCAGGAGAACATCGTCGATCTCCGCATATCTGCCGCCGAATAATTGGAGAACTTCTATGCAGAGCGAGGTTCCTGCGGTGATGCACAGCAGCTTTTTCCAAGTCCACTTCCGCGACGGAAAAACAAGCGGCAGAAAAAAGCCATATGGAAGGAATAGGAGAAAATTCAGCAGCGCCGGAATAAAGGCGCTGCCGATGAACGGGACAAGGTTATAGCTCTTGAATCCTGCAAGGCTGTACTGTATGGAGAAGATGCCTGTCAGCTTCAGCAGTGATGTCCCATAGACGCAAAAGGCCAGCTCCGCCAAATACTGCCATGAGATACCTTTCCGCTTTTTCAAGGCATACATCGCCAAGAGAAACGCGGCATAAATAATAATACCCACCACAATGGCAGACTTCACATCCCAAAGTTTACGCATTACAGCATTCATGACAAGACCTTCCAAGATTACCAGCTCCAAAACAACAAACGCAGTACAGACCGTTTTGTGGCTTGCGCTGCGTCTAAGCGTCTGGCATTTTGATTTCTTCCATTTTTCCATCCTTGAAACGGATCACGCAGGTATATTTGCACTTAGGGCAAAACAGAGGAAAATCCACCAGCACCGTATGCGCCCGTACCTGCGTTCTTGTTTTGCCGCCGCATCTGGGACAGCAGAGCCAATCCAATTTCGTTTTCAGGGCTTCAGCCATAAACACCTCACAGAATCCGTTAAACCATACATATACAGAATCTTCGCAAACCAGGGCGCCCTCTCTCATATCACGGCATTTTCTTCTGTTCCTGCGCTGCCAGTATTGCGCCTCTATACGCCTGTTCCAACTGAGAATTGATAAGTTCCTCGTCGTATTTCAGTGAATTGTTGGCGATGATGCTTGCATACCCATGGGCAAACAGAAAAACCGTCAGGAAAACCTTTTTCGTCTGTTCCATGCCGATTCCCAAAGCACTCTGCATAGCTGAAAGAACAGGCGCAAGCTCTTCGGCGTCAATCAGTTCAAGCAGGGTACTTCCACTGAAATAATCCGACTGAAAAAGGAAACGGAACAAGTGCGGCTCTTCAATGGCAAAACGTATATAATTCAATCCGATCCCAAGTGTAAGGCCCTTTGAGGGGCTTTTCAGATTCATCAGATATTCTGAATGATAGCGATCCGCCTTTGCGTAGACTGTTCTTTTCAATTCCTCGATCGTTGCAAAATGATACATGACGGGCTGGGTGGAGCAATGCAGCCTTTCCGATACAGTCCTTGCGTTGATGCTTTCCACTCCTGCTTCACGGGCGATCGCAAAGGCAGCATCAATGATCATATCTTTTGTGACTTTGACCCTTGCCGGCATATTTTCATCTCCCAATAAATAACTTGAATTATACATAACTGCAATTATACATCGGAAAATAGGGACTGTCAATTCATAAAAGCGATCATCTGGAAAAACTTGAATAAAACACTATCAATAGCAGTGTTTTCCATAAGTCATACCGTGTATAGCTTCTTTCAGAACTTCTATCATGAATTTTCGATTGTCCGTTATGGGAAACAAAGAAGTTTCAAGTATTCCCCGCACAGCTCATACCTGTATTGATATCTGCCGGACGTATCTGTCTGCACAGATTTTTTGTCTGGAGCGTGTGTCGCTTTCCGTCTTTTATAAAGTAAGTTTTGCATTGGTGAAACTCGAAATGCTGTAGACCGAACGGTTTCCGTTCGTGGGCACAAATCCTTTATGGGGATCGAAGCCCAGACGCATACCCAAAACCGTCCGATCCCGATATCCCAGCTTCTCAAAGACGGACATAACCGTTTCACACAGATTGTCGATGGTGTCGCAATGGGCGCTGAAAGTGGGAGCGTTCTCACCCTGCATGGTGAGAGTTGCTGACAGGATCAGGTGCGCCGCACGCATTTTATAAATACTGTTTTCCATTCGCTTTCCCTCTTTCAAATTCCAGCCGGTAGGCCGTCTTCGTGCCATCGTCCTCCAGAACGATATAAGCGTCGTAGGTCTTGCCGGTTTTCTCGGAGAAGATGCCGCTGGCATAGGTTTTTCCGTCTTTCAACAGCGTCTCTGCCATCTTCTTTGTCAGATTGATTTTCTTCGCGGCAAGAAAACGGTTATCGCGCCAAAGGCCAAAATGGCAGTCATTCCGCTCACAGAAATAGCCCTTTTTGCTCTCTGTAACATCACTGCCGCAGCGCGGGCATTTTCCGACGACCGCTCTTCCGGACGGAAACAGCACATCGGCTCCCAGCACCGTTTTATAGGTCTTGACCAGCTCACATACCATATCGCGGATACCCTGCATAAAGGTTTCCGGAGCTTCTTCGCCGCGCTCGATTTCCTTGATCCGGTGCTCCCATTCGGCGGTCATCAGGGGCGATTGAAGCTGTTCCGGCAGCACGGTAATCAGGGAGATACCGGCGTGGGTGGGGATCAGATTAACGGTCTTTTTGCTCTTTTTTCGCTCCACAAAGCCGGTAGCCACCAGCTTTTCCAGAATGGCGGCACGGGTGGCAGGCGTCCCAAGCCCCTTGCGCTCGGCATCTTCGGGCATTTCCTTTGCACCGGTGACTTCCATTGCAAAAAGTAGCGTAAGAAAATACATCCTTATGAAAGTGTGCAAATATCTGGAGATTGCGACTGCCTTTGAAATGACCCTTGCCTCGTCGGCCAGCCGCCTTTTTCACAGAATCTGCCGTCGGTTTGCCGCTTCCATGCTGGAGGCAGGGCGGTGAGACTGGAACCTTCAGAGCGTTAGACCATCATCCTGTTTTCGGATGCGGACGATACCGCCAGCGTGTGCACCTTCGATAAAAAGCTCAAAGCTCGGCTCAAGGAGCTGCATCGATGTCAGCCGGATAAAATCTATCCGGATAACAAGGGACGCTCCGGCTCTGCCTGCTTCATCGTACCGAAAAACTGCATCTCTATCCGGGAGCCGTACAGTGAAG